>Ga0272442_10001910_pt1 | contig 30905 bp, 17 predicted proteins | sample SSMForm2O_FD_200262 | JGI IMG/M metagenome (GOLD analysis project Ga0272442, IMG submission 200262) | Marine sediment archaeal communities from Little Sippewissett salt marsh, Falmouth, MA, United States - SSM-Form-2O | ecosystem: Environmental > Aquatic > Marine > Wetlands > Sediment ...
GGCGACATATCTGGTCGCCCTGGTCGTAGCCGTTGTTGTTGTCTTCTGGGCCTCGTATAACTTCGGCGCTCCCCGGAACGACGTCTGGGCGGTCCGGTACGTGCCGCGGTTCACCTTCCAGACCGCCAGCGCCGCGGCGAGCAAGCTTGAGGTCTCTCAGCAGCTTGGAGCGGCCGAGGGCTACGGCGCGCTGGACCGCGTCGTCGCCATGGATCCCCAGCCGGAATTCCTCTGGGCTGCGGGCATCGGGGTGCTGCTGGTGGTCGCCGCGGGCGCGCTGCGGTTGCGGTTCACGTGGTGGCCCTTGCACCCGGTCATTTTCCTCGTGTGGGGCACCGCCCCGATGTCGCACTTCAGCTTCTCCTTCCTGCTGGGCTGGGGGGTCAGAACCGTTGTGGTCCGTTTCGGAGGAGCACGGACGCGCCGCAAGCTGGTGCCCCTCATGATCGGCGTGATCGCCGGGGACCTGCTGGGGGGGCTCCTGTGGATGGCCCACGGCGCGGCCTACTTTGGGTGGACCGGGCGGCTGCTGGACGCCACATACCGGGTCTTCCCGGGTTGAGACGGCGCGGCCAACGGGGCCACCGGCGCCGCGCTGCCCTTGCTGAGTTCAACAAGGCGCGGTATTCTACTAAGCGCTTCCGCGCACGTGTTCCGCCGGGGCATGGGCCCGCCGGCGGATGAACAGTGCCCCATGCAGATCAGCGTAACCGGCCCGCGCTCCGGACGGAGCCGGGGACAGCATGATGGCGAAGAGAACGAAGTCCGTGCTGGCGCAGCGATCGAAGCGTGCGACCTTGCGCGACATCGCGCGCGTGGCCGGTTGCTCGACGGCTGTCGCCTCGACCGTGGTCAATCGCGCCCGGGGCAGGTCCGGGGCGAGCGAGCAACTGGTCCGACGCATCCGCAAAGCCGCGCGCGATCTCGGCTACCGCCCGCACTTCGCCAGCAGGAGCTTGGCTCGCCAGACCACCGAGACGATCGGGGTCTATGTGCCCCCGGGCCCCGGCGTGAGCCTGGGCTACCAGTACGAGGGGCAGATTCTCGTGGGGATCGAGAGCACATGCCAGCAGCGCACGTATGACATCCTTGTGGTCAACCTCGGGTGCGACGGGCCTCCCCACGCCTGCTTGCACAAGTTCGTTGAGGGACGTATCGACGGGCTGCTGCTGCTTCACGTGTGGCACGAGTCGCCGTGGGTCGCCGAGCTTGCCTCGGAGTACCCCAACGTCGTGGGCGTCAATTACTACGCGCGCCCGTGTCCGATCTCGACGGTCAACTTCGACGATCGGGCGGCCGCTCGACAAGCGGTAATGCATCTGGTGGAACTCGGGCATCGCCGCATCGGCTATGTGGGAACAGGCCGGGATGCCGGGCCGGGCGACGAGCTGCGCTACCAGGGATTCCGTGAGGCGGCTCGCGAGAGTGGACTCACCGTTCGTCGGGAATGGGTCCACGACTACGCGGTCACCGGCAGTTCCCAGAGGCAAACCGGGATCTGGGGAGACGAGCAGTTCGGCGCCGCCACAGCGGAGGTCTTCGCGGAGATGGGGCCTGAGGCGCCCACGGCCATCGTTTGTTACGACGACCAGGTGGCTGCCTCGGCAATGCTGCGTCTAGGCGAGCTGGGCGTGAGGGTGCCGTCGGGCATGAGCGTTGTCGGGATCGACGATGCCATGGTGTGCTCTTGCGTGCGCCCAAAGCTCACGAGCGTTCGTCAGCCCCTGGAGGAGATGGGACGACGCGCAGCCGCGCTCGTAATCGACATGGCCGTCGCGGCCAACGGTGAGGAAGGGGCGGACGGCGGCGAGACGGAGGGCGGCCGTGTCCACGAACTCAAGCCGCCCGAGTTGATCATTCGCGAGTCCACCGCGCCGCCGCGCCCGTAGGCCCGCGCGGCCTCCGGGGGCGACGGCGTTGGCCCTGCACCGCCGGCTCCTGCGGGACTTGTGTCAGAGAGAGCCATGCAGAAACTGAGAGCGGTCATTGTCGGAGCCGGGCACCGCGCGGTGCTCTACGCCTCCCACGCCGAATCGCATCCGGAGGAACTTGAGATCGTCGGGGTTGCCGACCCGTCCTTGCTACGACAGGCCATGGCCGCCAGACGGTTCGGAATCCCCACGGAACGGCAGTACGAATCTGCCGAGCACCTCGCCCGCGAGCCCAAGTTCGCCGACTTCGCCATCAACGGCACGATGGATCATCAGCACGTGCCGACCACGCTGCCGTTGCTGGAGCGGGGCTATGACGTGCTGCTGGAGAAGCCCTTCGCCACGAACGAGCACGAAATGTGGCAGCTCGTGGATGCCGTCCGGCGCACCGGCCGGAAGGTGGCGATCTGTCACATCCTGCGCCACGCCCCGTTCTACGCGGCCGTCCATGAACAGGTCCGCAAGGGCGCCATCGGCGACATCCTGAGCATCGAGGCGGCCGAGCACGTTTCGTACCATCACATGGCCGTTTCGTACGTGCGGGGTAAATGGCGCAACCGCAGTTTCTGCCAGTCGATGCTCATGGCGAAGTGCTGCCACGATCTGGATCTGATTGCCTGGCTCAAGCAAGGGGTCCGACCGGTCCGGGTGGCCAGCGTGGGCGGCAACTTCCAGTTCCGCCCGGAGAAGGCCCCCCCGAACGCGGGCACGCGATGCCTGGTGGACTGCCCGGTCGAGCCCGACTGCCTGTACTCGGCGCGGAAGCACCACCTTGACCATCCGGGGCGCTGGGCCTTCTACGTGTGGACGCCCCTGGAACACCTCGACGATCCCACCGAGGACGACCGGGCGGAGTCGCTCAAGCGCAGCGATTACGGTCGGTGCGTCTGGAAGACCGACATGGACGTCGTGGACCACCAGAGCGTCTCGATCGAGTTCGCGGACGGCTGCACCGCCACGCTGAACATGGTCGGCGGCACGCCCCGCGGGTCGCGCACGCTTCACCTGGTGGGCACGGAAGGCGAGATCGAGGGCCGGTTCCAGGAGAGCCGCTTCGTTATCCGGCGGATCGACCCTCGCCCGGGGCACGAATACAGCGAGGAAGTCGTGGACCTCAAGGTCCGCGGCGACATGACGGGAGCCCATGGCGGACACGGCGGCGGGGACGCGCGGCTCGTGGCCGACTTCCTGCGGTTCCTGCGGGGCGAGAAGCCCTCGCCGTCCACCACGAGCATCGAGGATTCCATAGACGGACACCTGATCGGTTTCTGCGCGGATCGCGCCATGCGCGAAGGTAAGGTCGTCGAGGTCGCGTACCCGGAGGGTGCGGCGATCATCCCCGGCGCCGCCGACGCAACAGCCGCGGGAGACACGAGGATGCAAGAGCCATGAGATACGAAGAGATGAAGCCGGGCGATATCAGCCGCGTGGTCCGAGCGTGTCCCGTCGCGTATCTGCCGTGGGGCGCGATCGAGTGGCACGGCCTCCACGCTCCGGTCGGCCTGGATGCCCTGAAGGCCCATCACATGGCCTTGGCGCTCTGCGAGGCCACCGGGGGTCTGGTGCTGCCGCCGGTGTACTGCGGCTACCAGACGGTCAAGCCGCGGCGGGGCTTCACGCACACCTTCGAGTTCAGCAAAGGCCTCGTTCGCCGGCATCTGTTCGAATGGCTGGAGAACCTCTACGAGGAGAGCTTCCGCGTGATGGTCATCGTCATGGGGCACTACGGCCCGAAGCATGTCGAGGCGATCCGCGCCGGCGTCGGCGATTTCGGGGAGCGGCACAAGTATCCCAGGGTCCTCGCCATCACTGATTACGATCCGGCCTCCTGGGTCGGCGTGAAGGGCGACGACCACGGCGGCAAGAACGAGACCTCGCTGATGATGTACTACCGGCCGGAGCTGGTCGATCTGTCGCTGCTGCCTCCCGGACGCTGGGACCGCGAACACGAAGGGTGCGACCCGGACGCCGGGCAGGCGACGGCGGCGCACGGCGAGATGCTGGCTCGAACGTTCGTCGAGCAGGCGGCCGCCAAGGTCCGCGAGCTGCTCGAGGAAGTTCGGGCCTCCTGGCCGGAAGGTATCCGAAGGATCTAGAGGCGAGCGAGACTCCGGCGTTGGCCGCCCACCGACTCGGCGCCGCCTTGCCGAGGAAATAGCGTTGCTGTCCACGCCTCTCGTGATACACTAATCGATTAGTCGGACCGGTCGGATCGAGTCCCGGTCTATGGGTTGCCGCCCGGCCGCCTTCGTGGCAATCAGGCGGGCGGCTCAAGGAGACGACTGATGTGCATCTCTTCCCTCAGTGCGTCGGTCGGGCCATTCGGGAACGCCAGAACACCAAGGCCGGCCGGGCGCTCGCGCCCGGCTCGCCGGGCCCCCGGCAGGGCGTTTACGTTGATAGAACTGCTGGTCGTCGTGGCGATCATCGCGCTGCTGGTGACGATCCTCATGCCCTCGCTTCAGCACGCGAAGGATCTCGCCAGGCAGACGATCTGCACGAGTAACATGCACGGCTGCATCACGGCCGCCGTGCTGTACGCCGAGGACGTGAACGACGGCGAGCTTCCCCCCTCATCTGTCCATTTCGACGAGATCACCTACAACGGCAAGACGAAGAACAACAAGTGGGTGCCGTGGTTCTCGGTGCTCTACGTGGGCCCGTACCTGGGCAACCGCCGCCTGGGCACCACCAGCTTCGGCCTGAGCGAGCAGGGCAGCGGTTCCGACATCGTGTATTGCCCCGCCCGGGAAGACCAGTCCACGCCGATGCGCGTCGGCATCGGCTACAATCACAAGCTCATGCCGATTGGGCTGGAGGAACTGGCGTTCCCCTGGAAGACACTCTTGCTGGCCGACACGGAGACGTCATACAGCCTGTCGGTCCTGTGGTACGACCCCGGCCGCGGCTGCCCGTGGTACCGCCATCCGAGCTTGTACGAGAACTGCAACGTCGGGATGACCGACGGGCACGTTGTCAGCTCCCGCGATCTCGAAGTGGATGAAGATCAGGGGCAGTTGCTCTTCAGCCGCGCGAAGTAGTCGGCAGGCGGGCAGGGGGTGCCGCGAATCCTTGGAAAGCAGCGGAATATGCGCTTGACAAGACAGGAATCCCCGGTAGAATTCACTTAACCGATTAGTAGAGAGGGCGCAACTGAGCCTGCGCCAAAGCGAGGCGCAAATGGGTCGGCATCGGTCGAACTGTGGGTGGCCGTACCTGCGGAGCCGAGAGAACCTCGAACTACCCACCCCCATCGCTACTGCGCGCCGTCGTTGAGGAACGCCGGCCGTCGTTGCCGGGCCTCGGCGGCGTGTTCGTGGCGATTCGCCGACGGCGCGGGTAGCCCAAGAGAACGGAAGACACGCTGCTCGTCTCGTAGATGAGGCGGCGCGAGTGAAGAAGCGGACGCGGAGCGACAGGTTCATTTGGCAAGGAGAGCAACCATGAAGAAGGCAAACGCAGTACTGGCGGCACTGGTCATCGCGATGGCTTTCGTCGCCTCCGCGCCGGCGGCCAGCTACTACTTCGTCGGCGGCGGCGCCGACGACAACTGGTCGACGGACGATAACTGGCAGGGCGGAACGGCGCCCACGCTGACCAACAGCGACACGGTCTACATCAAGACCACGACTTCGGTGGTGGACCAGGCCTACGTCATCCAGAAGCTGGTGCTCGACAGCAGCGTCGCCGGCGACGCGGTCCTTTCGGGCTCAGGGCAGTTGACGATCGACGGCAATCTGGCCGCCGACAGCATCCTGATCGACAATCAGGCCGCCGGAAGGGACTTCAAGCTCGATGGCACGTACGTGCTGGACAACACCGCCTCGAACGGCAAGAAGAACCACATCCAGAGCAGCGGCAGTTCTACCAGTTCGCTGACGTTCGGCGCGAGCAGCACCACGACGATGAGCGACCACGTCTACACGGCGGCCAGCACGTCCAAGACGTACTACTTCGACGGGACCATCACCACCGGCTCGACGCTCCGCAAGATCGTCGGCGACGTGACGTTCGGCGCCTCGGCGAACAATAACAACGCCTTCATGGGCGAGATGAACAGCGCCAACATCGTTGTCAACACGGCCAACTTCAAGGACGGCGGGAGCCTCACCGCGACGTGGACGACCACGCTGACGCTCAACGCCGCCGACTGCCTGGCGAACCGTCCGGTGCTGGACACCGACGCAGCCTTCACGCTGAACGCCAACGCCAACGCCGACTTTGGCACACTGGACCTTTCATCGGGCAACACGCGAACGATGCTCTTCAACCTGGGCACGGCCGTGACGGCGCTGACCTTCAGCGACAGTTCCGGACTGGACTGGGGCGACGAGACGATGTCCATCACCGGCTTCAAGGACAGTGTCGTTCGGTTCGGCACGGATGCCAACGCCCTGACCCCCCAGCAGTTGAGCCAGATCGTCGCCGACGGCGTCGGCGCCGCGGGCGTGATGCTGGATACCAACGGGTGGCTGATCGCCGTTCCCGAGCCCGCGACGATGGTGTTGCTGGGCCTCGGCGGCGTGTTCGTGGCGATTCGCCGACGGCGCGGGTAGCCCAAGAGAACGGAAGACACGCTGCTCGTCTCGTAGACGAGGCGGCGCGAGTGAAGAAGCGGAAGTGGAGCGACAGGTTCATTTGGCAAGGAGAAGAATCATGAAGGCACTGGCGATTGTGACAGGACTGGCTGTGATGATGGCCCTCGCGGCTCCCGCGATGGCGGCAGATGTGACCTGGACGGGCGACACCAGCACCGATTTCAACGACGGCAACAACTGGTCGGACGACACGCTGCCCGTCAAGTATGTCAGCGGGGCGAGCGCGAACGGGGATATTGCTGTCTTCGACGGCAGCACCACCCCGAGCAACAAGACGCCGACCCTGACCGCGGACTTCGGCTCCGTGGACCCGGGGGATTCCAGCAAGATGTATGACGGCCTGCTGGGGATGGAGTTCGCGGACGACGGTTGGACGCTGGACACCGGCGCCACGGACAATACCGGCCCAGCCCTGTACCTGAGCTACCGTGCATCCGCCGCCATCGACTCGCAGGCGACAAGCGGGGTGAACACGATCAACGGATATCTACGGTTCGAGGTGCACAACACCAACGCCGGCCCGACCATCGACGTGGCTTCCGGCGGCACGCTGCGCATCAACGGCATCGCTGACACGCTGGAAGACTACAACGGCACCAACACCAACAACGCCATCTACGTTGACGGCGGCGGCACACTGGAGCTGAACCTGGGCGGCGGGAACACCACCCGCCTGGGTTCCCGCGGCTGGGAGGTCCTCGGAGGCAGCACCGTCGAGGTGTTCGCGGAGACGGCGGGCGGATGGACGGGCGACGGCACGGCCGGCCTGGGGTCGCAGAACAACAGGCAGCTGACGGTCACCGACGGCGTCTGGGACATGAACGGCGCGAACAGCAACTTCAAGATCAACAACATTTCGCTTGCGGCCGACGGCGTGTTCACGAACACGGACGGGGCGAACGCTGTCTTCGTCACGACCAAGCTTGGCAGCGGCACCGAGACGATTGCCGGCACGATTGAGGGCAACCTGGGCATTCAGTGGCAGGCGAACGCCACGGCCACCGTCGAACTCTCGACCGCCCATACCTACACCGGCGATACGAAGATCCGGGCCAACGGGAAGATCAAGCCCGACGTCCTGACGCCCGAGAAGAACATGTACGTAATCGTTAAGGCCGACGCCCTGGTGAGCACGGACGGCCCGCTCGGGAACAGCGCAAGCACCGTGGATCTTGGCGCGAACAGCCTGGGCGGCGCCTGGCTGCTGACGGACGGCGACGTCGAGATCGCACGCGACATCCTGGTCAATACCAAGGTGAACGACTCCAGCGCGGCGTGCTTCATCGGTGCCGCGGACACGCAGACGGCGAGCAGCGAGTTCTCTGGCGAGATCGCGGTGGGCCAGAACGTCAACTCCGTGCTCGGCATCACGGCGCCGGCCGCCGCGACCGTCAACGTCACCGGCGACATCGTTGAGGACGGCGGCGGCACCGAGGGGACGGTCTACAAGGTCGGCGACGGCGTCGTGGTCCTGTCCGGCAGCAACACCTACGCCGGCGGCACGAGCGTCGAGGCCGGCACGCTGCTGGTCAACAGCGGCGCCGGCAGCGGGGCGGTGGACGTGAAGGAAGGCGCCACGCTGGGCGGCACGGGCACGATCACCGGCGCGGTGACCGTGGCCGGCGGCACGATGGCCCCGGGCGCCAGCACGGGCGCGCTGACGGTTAACAACGCCGTCGAGCTGACGAATGACGGGGCCGGCACGTCCTCGACGTTCGAGGTTGAGATCGCCGGGCTGACCGACTACGACCAACTGGTGAGCGACAACACGGTGACGCTGACCGACGTGGACCTGTCCGTCACCCTCGACGAGTACACGCCCGACGTCGGCGATACGTTCACGATCATCGACGGCACCGTCAGCGGCACGTTCAACGGCCTGGCGGAAGGCGACACGTTCGACGTCGACAGCACGACGTTCAAGATCACCTACGCCGCGAGCGCCGAACTCGAGGTCATCCCGGAGCCCGCGACGGCGGCCGTGCTTTGCCTCGGTGGCGCGCTGCTGGCGATGCGTCGTCGGCGGCGCTAGGTGTGGCCAATCGGCGTGCTTCGGGGCTGTAGCTGAGCCCAATGGCCTTACGACGCAGAGGATTGCTCGCACGGATGCGAACTTTCGGGACGGATCCACGAACGAACGAGCTGCACAGAAGAAGGAGAAGGACGATGAAGGCAGCGACGATTGTGACGACGCTCATTGTGATGATGGCAGCGGCGAACCATGCGGCTGGGGCGGACACGTTCACGGCGGGGGACGGTCAATGGACCACCGGCAGCACATGGGACGGCGGTTCGGTGCCGGACACAAGCACAAGCAACACGCTGAAGATGGAGATGTCGGATGGCACGGATACGGATGTGATCTTCGATCCCGCGACGGATGACCCGACGGGGCCGCAGGAGTATGATTACGCCAACGCGACCATCAACCCCCAGGGGAGTCTCACCGTGGAGAGCGGCACGCTGAAATGCAAGTCGCTCGTTTGCAGCTTCGGGGGGAACCTGATCATCAATGACGGGACCATGTACGCGGGGATTTGGGGCAACGGGCGGATCTACGTTGACATCGACGGCGGAACCTATGAAGTTGGCGGCGTCGCCTACCACGACTACACGACGACGCAGACGGACGGACTGATGAAGGTCGGTGGGCTTGAGTACCAGCCTGGCAGCCACAGCGAGGGGCATCTATTGTCCGGCGGCGTGGTGCAAGTCGAAGACCCGGCGGAGTTCACCTTCTTCCCGAACGATGGTAGCCACCCCAACAACTTCGTCTTCACGGCCGGGAGCACGGGCGTGCTGAAGATAAAGACCGACACGGCCCCGGCGACCTTCTACGCGGGCCTGATCGATGACGAGATCATCAAAGACGCCGGCGATGGCTGGATTTATGGCCAAGAGAACATCGGCGGGTCGAACTACGCGACGCTGGCCGTCCCCGAGCCCGCGACGATGGTGCTGCTCGGGCTCGGCGGAATGGGCCTGCTCCTTCGTCGTCGAAGGTCCTGAGCCCGCCCGGCGGCCCGTCGAAACCGAGGGACGCAATCCGTCCCGGAACCTAAAGTGGAACGGGCAAAGGAGGGCCCCGCGATGAGCGGGGCCCTCCGCCCTTGGGCAGGCGCGAAATGGACCCGAGGAAGCGGACGGGTTTCAGCTATGTAGGCCCCTGTCAAGACCCGGCGACCGGTGTCTTGTCTTTTTCTTCTTCTTCGGTTCGGACAGGCGGCGCTCAATCAGCTATCCGCACTCGCGGCCTGGACGGCCCGGCGCATGAGATCTCGTACGATGTCGGCGTGGCGTATTCACACTCTGGCACTCCAAGGGGCGTTGAGCCCGTGGCGCATGAAAGCCTTGACACTCACGCCGACGATTCATCGCTCACCTGCTCGTCCGAAGTTCCGAGCCCCGACCTGCGGTCAGGCCGCGGGTTGATACAGTTGGCCGTGCCGGCTGGCCGACCACATCCAGCGCAGCATCCGCCGGGCGACGGCGACGATGGCCCGCTTGCCGCCCAGCCGCTTCCGCAGGCGCAGCCAGAGGCGTCGCACGGCGGGGTCGCAGCGGACGGCCACCCAGGCCGCCTGGACCAGCGCCCAGCGCAGATCCCGCGAGCCGGCCTTGGCGATCCGCCCGGTGCGCGTCGTCTCGCCGCTGCTGAAGAGTCGCGGATTCAGTCCGGCATACCGGCTGATCGCGTCGCGGTCCCCGAAGCGTCGGAAGTCGCCGACCTCGGCCAGGACGGTCGCGGCGATCACCGTGGAGACCCCGGGGAAGCTTTCCAGGCACTCGGCGACGGCGGCGAAGCCCGGCTGCTTCAGATGCGCCTTGAGCCGTTGTTCCATCCGGTCGAGCTGCCGCTCCAGCAGGACCAGCTCATCGACCGCCATCTCCAACTGCTCGGCCAGGTGGGCCGGCAGCTTGTCCCGCTGGGCCTTGAGGTACCGCATCAGCCCCGGGGCTCTGAGCCGCGCGGGCCCGGGGCGGTTGACCAACAGCATGATGGACTTGACCCGGTGCAACACGCGGGCGTGCTGACGCGAGAGGTAGTTCCGGTGACGGGTCAGGTCCCGCAGGGCGGCCACCGGCGTCGGCGGCGCCCAGGCGAGGGGCAGCCGCCCGGCCATCAGCAGTTCCATGACGTTGGCGGCGTCCTCGGCGTCGGTCTTGATCCGCCGTCCGGCCCGGGCCCGACACTGCGTGGCGTCGGCCAACACCAACCGGTCCACCACGGGCTCGAGCAACTCCCACAACCAGCGGTAGAACCCCACGGCCTCGAGGGCCACGAGGTTCGGCCGGCCCAGGGACCGGAAAAACTCGACGATCTTCGCGCGGCACTTGCACGCCAGGCGCCGCTCGATGACCTCGCCGCTCCGCGGATCGAAGGCGACGACGAAGAGGGTGTCCTTGTGCAGGTCGATGCCGACGCACCAACGGTCCTTGATCGGAAGACGCCATGCTCGCATAATCCAGTTCTCCTTAACGTGGACGGCGGCCCTGAGTGCCCGACGGGATGCTCCGCATCCCGCCTCCCCCGACGCCACAAGCGTTCGGGGCGAACACTCGAATCCCAGAGATTCCTGCACCTCGGCCGCCGTCCGTCCAACCGTCGCCCGGGCCTACATGGTTTCACGTTGATCGAGCTGTTGGTGGTTATCGCCATCATTGCCCTGCTGGTCACGATTCTGATGCCCTCTCTCCAGCAGGCCGTGGCGTTGGCGGACGAGATGCAATGCAAGGCCAATCTGGATACGATCGGTATTGGGTGTGCTCTCTACGCGGCCGAGAACGATGAGTTCCTTCCGCACGCCGACGGCACGTACATGGGCGATACGAAGGATGTGTACAACGGATCGATGTACCCCAACGGCAACGACGTGGACGACTACGGCAGGCGGTTCTGGTTCCCGGGGCGGCAGCAGCAGAACGCCAAGTGGTGGCACTGCCTGGGGCTGCTGTGGCGCGCGGGCGAGCGTGACCACGATCGCGCGACCGATTACATCGCCCACCCTCGCGTCTTCTACTGCCCGGTGGAGAAGCCGGAGTACTGCTGGTGGTATGACGGAGGCACTTGGTTCGAGCTGGAGTACAAGCATGACGGCGAGGGGAACTGGGGACATCCCTATGACGGGGGGAAGGTGTTTATCGAGATCAGCTACCTGTATCACGCCAATACGGGCGCGACGTCGGTGGCCCCGCGGATCGGCGAGATGGGCAATCAGGCCATCGTGGCGGATCACTTCACGTACGGGGACTGCGACCACGAGACCGGCTACAACGCGCTGGGAGCGGACGGCGGCGTTTGGTGGAAACCGGATCCGAACTCGGAGATCTGCACCGGGATGCCATCGCTGCCCGGGGCCCCGGGGGGCGCGCCGGGATGGGCCATCGGGAGTTGGGAGAAGCTGTCGGAACGCTAGCCGATAGGCATGGCGACCTCTTGCCGCCCGGAGTCCGGGACGTGGGTAAGGACCTCCGGGAGTCTTCATCCAGAACAAGCCAAAGGAAACCCCATGAAGGTTCTTGCCTCAACCTCACTGACAATCGCTGCTCTTGGCTTCGTTACCGCCTGTCGGGCGATGCCGAAGGTCACGGACGATGTCTCCGTCTGCCAAACCGCCCGCACGGCGACGCGCACCACGGTCTGCCTGAACGGCTATTGGCACCTCCAGTACGGCCCGGACCAGCCCTCCGATACAGCGCCCGCCGTCGAGGGCGGTATCATCAAAGTTCCGGGCAGCGCCTCCAACTCCGACTTCGATTTCTGGGACGCTGGAGGAGCGGCCGTCGCCGCCGACGCCGAATACAAGGGGCGTCCGCGGAACAAGTACCTCACGGTCTGGTACACCCGCCCGTTCGTCATCCCGAAGGAGCTTGACGGCAAGCGGCTATTCGTGCGTTTCGACGGGGTTCCGCATGACAAGAACATCTTCAACAACAAGGTGTTCGTGAACGGCGTCGCGCTGGGGAAGGTCACTTGGCTGGACAACGCGATAGAGATCACCAAGGCGGTCAAGGTGGGCGAGCGAAATGTCCTCCAGGTCCGCCTGCATACGAGCAACCCCAAGAAGGGCAAGGCGATCTACGGCTCGGTCTGGCTCGACGCTATCCCGGCTGGGCCGACTATCGAGGGCGCACTTGCGCTTCCCAAGCTGGATCCCAAGCATCTCGATGTCAAGGTTCGCGTTCGCAATCCGGGGGAGGGCGAGACCCGCGTGTTCGTCCGTGCCTATGTGACGGAACTGGACGGCAAGAAGCGCGTGCTCACGATCGAGCGCGGCGAGGTGGTCATCGGCGCCGGGGAAGTAGGCGAAACCGTCATCGGCGCCGGCTTTCCAAACGCCGAGTTCTGGGACATCGATAGCCCGCACCTGTATCGCCTGTGGGTGGAGTTGCATCGCCATCCGGCGGAGTCGGGTGCCAGCAAACTCGAGATAACCGATCAGTGGTCGGAACGCTTCGGCTTCCGAACCGTTGAGCTTCGCGGGCACGAGATGTTCCTCAACGGCAAGAAGTTCCACGGCCGGTTCGGCATCAATCCGGGCTATGCCAACAATGTCTATTCGCTGAACCGCAACGCGCTCCGCGCCGTCATCCGCGAGCAGCGCGCCAAGGGGTTCAACGGCACGCAATCGTGGGCGGAGGATTTCTCCCGGTTCCGGGAGGTCTGCGACGAGGAAGGCTACCTCATCTCCAAGGGCGCCGTTGCGCGCGGGCGAAACGAGTCGGACGAGGACTACGCCGCCCGCGTGCGGAAGTACGTGTTCCGGCTGGGGAACCATCCTTCCATCATCATCTGGTGGACGGGCGAGTTCGAGGCGATCTACTTCCACAACGTCTGGCCGGCGATCCTGGACGAGATGTATGCCCGGCAGAGCGCCGTGCCGAAGCTGGTACGGGCGGAAGAGATCTACAAATCCATCGACCCGACGCGGATTCCCACGCATTACGGCTCGGGCGTTGCCGGGAATACGTTCCTGTCCGTCCTGCCTTACTTGCCGCCGGGCCTGCCGCTTCAGGAGCACAGGGACTGGCCCCGCCAGTGGCACGCCAACGGCCGGAAACAGCCGCTCTATCTGGCCGAGTTCGACCTGGTCAGCAAGTGGGCGTACCGCAACATGGACTTCCAGAACATCTGGCAGGAGAGCACGACGGATTACGTCGAGCATTCCGCCCGCTGGCTCGGCGAGGACGCCTACGCCCAGATCCGCAAGCCGCTGTGCGATTTCCGCGGCGCCGATGACAAGATCGACGCCGGCGATCTGTGGGCTGCTCATTACGCCGACTGCTGGATGAACGCAACGAGCATCGTCGGCAAGGCGACGTTTCGCGCCTGGCGGACGTACGACGCGGCCGTGATCTGCCCGTGGGTGGCCTCGGGCGGCTGGCCTGAATGCTCGATTCACCCCTACGAAGGCCTGACCGCATCCGGCGTCAAGAAGATGGGGACCGACGCGTACCTTACGGACTTCCGCGACGACCCCGCGTCGCTGGGCGTCGATGACATCTTCCCGGATCGCGTCAACAGGGAGTTCCTGCTGAACCCCGTCTGGGAGCCGTGGGCCCTGAAGGCGCCGGAGAAGCTGCCGACTGTGGTGTACGACATGACGGCCCGCCAGCACGGGCCGATCCTGGTCTACGTCGCGGGACATCCGGAATTCACAGCGCAGGACCACACCTTCTTCGCCGGGGAGGAGGTCACCAAGCAGGTGGCGGCGATCAACGACACCCGTGACGAACTCCCGCTGAAGGTCACGGTCCAGTTCTTCGGTCTCCCCTCGTGGGCCCAGTGGGCCCCTGTCTTCGATGAGACGCTTTCTCTCAAGCCGGGCGAGATTCGGCTGGAACCGTTCACCTTCAAGACGCCGGACGTCAAGGAACGCACGCGCGTTGAACTGAGGCTCCGGGCCCGGCGCGGGGACAAACTGGTCTACGAGGACACGTTTGCGATGACCGTGTTCCCGAAGCCCGACAGGCCGGCCGTCAATGCTAAGATCGCCCTCTACGACAAGAAGGGCCTGACGGAAGCGGTTCTTAAAGATGCGGGCGTAACATTTACGAAGGTGGCCGCTCCCGAGGACTTGAAGGGGTACGATGCCCTGATCATCGGCAGGGAGAGTTGGGACGAGGACATGTCCGGGCCTGCGCTGGCCGAGGCGTTGCGCGGCGGCCTGAGGATTCTGAGCTTCGAGCAGACGCCCGAAAGCGTCGTCGGCGCGCATTTGAAGGAGCGTTGTGAGCGGATGTGCTTCATCCAGGCACAAGGGCACGAACTGCTCGCCGGCCTGGGCGAGGGTGACTTCAGGGACTGGCGGGGCAGCGGCGACATGATCGAGGCGTACCCTCGCATCACCAATTTCCCTCGCCTCTATTTCCCGCACTGGGACAACAAGGGCATCGTCTCGACGTTCCCAATCATGAAAGGGCATTTCGGCAATTTCCGCTACCTCGTCGCCAGCGGCTACGACATGCGAGAGGCGGTCCTGGCGGAATTCTTCGACGGCAAGGGCAGGCTCGTCCTTTGCCAGGCGGACGTGACCAACCGCTACGGCACGGACCCCGTCGCGACGCGGCTTGTCCACAACCTGCTGGCGCAGATCGACGCGCCGCCGCCGGCACTCGCCCCGGCCGTTTACATAGGCGGCGACGACGGCAAAGGACTGCTGGATTCGTTGAAGATTTCCTACGAGCAACTGGCGCGGCCGGAGGCGGTCGAGGGCCGGGTGATCATCGTCGATGGCGACGCGCTGAAGACGCATGGAGGGGCGTTGACGCATGCGGCCGACAAGGGCGCAACTATAGTGGCCCTGCCCTTCGCGGCCCGCCAGCCGGTTATCAAGGCGCCGTGGGCGCCGGCCACCGAAGCCGGCGGCGTGTTCCGCACGTTGTTCACGGACAAGCCGGCGATTCTCAGCGGGCTTGGCGCATCGGACTTTTACCTGCGCAATAGGACCGTCAGCGACGGGTGGAAGCCCGGGGAGATGTTCGAGTTCAATCTCCTGCGTCCAGCCGACAAGTCTCGCCTGATCGGCGACGGCGGCCTGCTCGCGGAGGTGCCCGTCGGCAAGGGGCGTTTCGTCTTCTGCCAGCTTGATCCCCGCGTGCTGGAGGGCTGGCAGGCGTATCCGAAGGCCGTGCGCGTCTGGTCCACGCTGCTGACGAACCTGGGCGTGGCCTCCTCCGCCCACCTGTCCCTGGAGAAGACGCACACGCTGGACTTGGCCGGCACATGGTTCCTGAAGTTGGACAAGGAAGGCCAGGGGCTGGAGAAGGGATGGCAGAAGGAGAACCTCGCGGGCATGGTTACCGCGAGCACGGTGGAGAAGCCTGCCCAGAACGCCGTGGACGGCGACCTCGAGACGGAATGGAAATCGAGTTGGAAGGGGGTTTCCCTGGTAGATCAGGGCGTCCCGTATCCTTCGTGGCATCCGGGCACCGGGCAGTGGCTCAAGATCGACTTCGGCGAGACGAAGCAGTTCGACCGGATCCACCTGTTGCTGACCACGAGGTACTACATCAAGCACTTCGCCGTGCAGTACGCCACGGAGGAGGCCCCGGACGCGTGGCAGAACATCGCGACGGAAGAAGAGAACGAGAAGTTCGAGTTTGACTATCGCTTCGAGCCGATCCACGCACGCTATGTCCGGTTCGCGGCGACGACGTGCTTCTCGCTGGAGAACAAGGGCATCAACTGCCGCCCGAACGTTCGCGAGATCGAAGTCCATGACGGTGACAAGCGCCTGACCGACGTGTTCCGGGGCCGCGGGGCCCCCATGAAGGCCCCCTACGACGACCGCACCAAGAGCCGTCCGAACGACGCGTGGGTCAAGTCCGTATTCAGTTGCCAGCAGGAATACAAGGGCTACAAAGGCGACGCCTGGTGGGGCCGGAGCTTCGACCTGCCCGAGTCCTTCCGCGGCCGGGACATCCATCTGGTTGTGGGCTCGGTCAACGATGACGACTGGGTCTATCTCAACGGCAAGCTCGTCGCTTCCACCGTGGGCGCGCCCACGCCGAAGCAGTTGTGGCTCTATCGCCCGCGGGATTACCGCCTGCCGGCGGAGGCGCTCAAGTTCGGGCAGAGCAACACGATCATCGTTCGCACGCGGCATCTGAAGAACAGATTTGGCGGTCTCCTGCTGGAGCCGATGCGTCTGGAAGCCCGGCCCGTGCCGCTGTTCCCCGAGGTGCCTCCGCTAACACACTACGACCCCGACAAGTACTACCAGTGGTGACCGGGCTGCGCCGGAGCGTCGTTGGTTCCCTCGCGCATTTGGAAAGGTGACGACCATGGCTTACCGGAGAGGACTCGGACTGGTGACGGCCGCCATGCTCTCCCTCGCGGCGGGCCTTCAGGCCCATCAGGCGGAGCCGCCCATCGCAGGCCCTCGGATGGCGCTCGCCCGCGGCGAACGGCCGGACATCGCCATCGACGACGAAGGCATTCTGCATGTCGTCTATGCCGATGCGGGCGTTCGGTATGTGCGGGTTACGCCCGACGGCCCGGGGAAGCCCATCGCCATCGATACCAAAGGCACGCGCCCGCGCATCGCGTTGGACGGTGAGGGCCGGCCCCACGCAGTGTACTTCGTGGTGTCGGGTAGTCGCCAAACGCGATTCTACTATACGCGTTGGGCCGATACGGGATTCCTGCCACCGATGCTCGTGCGAGAGGCGGACACCCGGTCGGAGAAGCCTCGCATCGCCGTGGACGCCCGCACCGGCCGAGCGGTCGTCTCGTACGAGGTGATTTACGGGAAGGACCCCGGCCAGTCTTGGCGCGTGTACTTCCACGAGATCGATAACTCGCAGGAGAAGCCCTCGATCGGGCCAGCGATCCCCATCTCGTCCAAGCCGAATGACAAGGCCACGGCCACGTGCGAGTGCAACGGCAACGTGCAAATCGCCGACGACGGGACGGCCTGCTTCGTCTGGCGCGACTGGGCGGACAAGAAGGGCCGGGGCATTCACTTCCGCACGTATGGCGGTGGCGGACGTTTCGGTGAAGATCGGGTTCTGACGCCTTGGGCAAGCGATTTCACCGACCTGGCGTTCGACGGCAACGGTAGTCTCCACGTTATCGGAACCACCGGCTATGCCACCGAAGGCCTGTTTTACGCTCGCTGCAGCAGCGGCCGGTGGCAGACGGCGACCGGCCTGGCCAAGGAGCAGATGCGAGACTTCGACCCGGACCACAACGTACCATGCGTTGTTTGCGACCGGCGTTCCGCCGCGCGGTATATCTTCTTCGCCGCCGGGCCCACCGAGAGAACACACAAGATCGATTCCGTTCGGGCCTACGTTCTGAGAATCGACAACAAGAACCGCCCCGGCAGGCCCGAGCCGCTTTCTGCCAGGGAATGCTCGCAGTCGCAGAAGTACGACGGCCCTCGCGCGGCCGCCGCGGCCGGTGGCGGGGCCTTTGCCGTGTGGACCGAGCGGAGTTCGGCTCGCGCTCGCGGGGAGATCCAGCTTGGCACCATCGCCGGTGCCCGGGTGGGCAAAGGGGATCGGAGCGTCTCCCTGGGGAAGTTCGAGAAGCTCCGCCCATCCGCGGGCAGTTCGGCGGTACCGGACCCGTCTCCTGCCAAGAAGCCCCCGGCGCGCGAGACCCGGGCGACCGCCCATGCTCGCCTAGCGGCCGCATCGGCCAAGCACGATTCCTCGTCGGTCGAGCATCCGCGCCTGTTCGTGAAAGCCGCCGAGGTCGAACTCATCCGCCGCTGCGTGCGGGAGGGGCGCCAGCCTTGGCGCCGGCAGGCGGAGGAAGTGGAGAAGGCTGCGGCCGAGTATCTTCGCGGCGCTCCTCGCCCATGGGACGGACGAGTGCCCACCGGGTGGAAGGCGAATGACGATTCCTGCGGTGACGACTATCGGCGATTCCGCGATCTGGTGAATTCCGAGAGCTCCAAGATCGCGACGATCGCATGCGCATACCTCGCGGATGGCCGGGCCGACCGGGCGCGCGCCATCCGGGCGCACCTTCTATCCTGGGCGACTAAGGTCGCCGCACCGGCTCATGAGGGGTACTGGAACAAGAGCATCCGCATCGACATGCTGGTCCTTCCGATGATGTTCGCCTACGACCTGGCGTACAATGCCGACTGCTGGCGTCCCGGCGAGCGGGAGAAGGTAGACGCCTGGCTGGAAGCCATGGTGCAGTTCATCCGGTGGTGCCACGAGCACACCGCCCGGCGCGGCAACATCAAGAACTGGGACAACGCGGCGATGGCGCTCTACGGGTTCCTCGTCAGCGACGGGCAGTGGGCTCGCTACGCCATTGACAGCGAACAGAACGCGCACAAAGAGAACCCTGCGCACACCATGCACTTCAAGGCGATGATCGCCGCCGACATCAATACGTTCGGCGAGACCAGCGACCGCAACCGTGGCGCCAACGCCTGCTACTACCAGTGCATGAGCCTCAACGCCCTCGCCCTGGTCGCCCTGGCGGCCGAGAACGCCCGCTACAAGGAAGACTTGTGGCAATACACGGCGCCGAACGGGCGCAGCCTGAGGATGGTCTTCGACTTCCTGGCGCCCATGTTCCGCGAGGGGTCGGCGGCCGTGCTGAAGGGGGACGGAACGGCGGGCTACGCCAACGTCGGAAACTGGGAGCGGTTCGCGGGGTTGCCCGAACTTGCCTATCGAGGCTATCGCGACGAGATCAGCCGCACCGTACTGACGTCGCCGAAGCACTTGCGCCTTTGCCCATCGTCGAAGCGACACTCGCGCATCGTCCGGTACCCGCTGATCGTCTATGGCGTCTTCGGCCTGCCGGGACGGCGGGAGGGTGCCGCGGAAAGGAAGTCTCCGTGAAGTTCTCCGTGATTCTCGGCAACCTCGGCAACACGTGCGACCGGTTCCTCTCCAGCGGCTACAAGGAGCAGCCCAGCAAGGTGGAGATGGTTCGCCAGGCGGCGAGCATCGAGGGCGTCCAGGGCATCGAACTGGTCGGCACGTGGGACGTCACGCCCGACAACGCGGCCGAAGTCGCCAAGATGCTCCGCGACAGCGGACTGCAGTGTGTGTCGATTATCCCGGACCATTTTTCCCAGAAGCGGTGGGGGCGGGGCGCCTTCACGTCGCTCGATGCGGCCGTCCGCAAGCAGGCCGTCCAGGTAACCAAGGAGATGATGGATATCGCGGCCGAGATGGGGTGCGACTTGATCAACCTTTGGCCGGGACAGGACGGATACGACTACTGCCTCCAAGCCGACTTCCTGCGGGCGCGGGACTGGCTGATCGAGGCCGTCCGCGACTGCGCGGCCCATCGAAGCGACGTGCGCATCGCGCTGGAATACAAGCCCAAGGAGCCGCGGACCCACAGCTACTTGGCCAAGGCGAGCGACACACTGTTGGTGGCGCTGGAAACCGAGTGCGATACGGTCGGCGTGACGATCGATTTCGGCCATGCGCTGGTGGCCGGCGAGAACGTCGCTGAGAGCGCGGCTCTATTGATTCGCCACGAGAAGCTCTTCCACCTGCATTTCAACGACAACTACCGGGCCTGGGACGACGACATGATGGTCGGGAGCGTCCATCTGGTCGAATACCTGGAGCTGCTGTACTGGCTCCGCAAGCTCGACTACCGCGGGTGGTACTCCATGGACCAATACCCCTATCGCGAAGACGCCCGGGCCGCGATCAACGAATCGATTCGATGGCTCAGCGCGCTGGGGGCGCGGCTTGACAGCCACGGGACCGATGCATTCGATCAACTGATCGCGGCGGGCGACGCGACGAATTCCTCCCGAGTGGTCCGCGAATTCCTGGGTTTGACATGAGTTCTCCCCCCGCCGGCACGACCGACGTCGGGTTCGCCCCGGAGACCCGGTGGCTTCAGGATCCTCGGTTCGCGGCCCTTCGGCCTCGTGACGTCTTCGCCCAACCTTGTGCGCCGACAGATGCGCCGCCGCACGATCCGGACCTACAGAACGTTCACATGCTCCTCCGCCGCCCCTTCCGGCTGCCGGGCCATCCGCTCGTGGCGAACCTGCTAATCACGGCGGACGACTACTACAAGCTCTATGTCAACGGCCGCTTTGTCGGCCAAGGCCCGGCACCTGGCTACGGCTTCCGCTATAACGTCAACGCCTGGGACGTCACCGAGTTCCTGGCCGCCGGCGGCAATGTGCTGGCCGTCCACGTGTATTACCAAGGGCTGGTGAACCGGGTGTGGAACAGCGGGGACTACCGCCAGGGCACGGCGGCGGCCCTGGCGGCGAAAACAGCCGACGGCTCCGTGACGACGATCGTCACTGATGCAGCCTGGAAGCACCGGATCTGCCCGGCGTATGCCGGCGAGCGGCGTGTGGCCTACGATACGCAGTTCGCGCAGGACATCGATGCCCGGCTGCTCCCGGAGGGCTGGCGTCAAGCCGTGTTCGACGACTCGCACTGGACGCCGCCGGCCTCCCGGCCCCTGACGGATATGGACTACACGTTCGTTCTCCAGGACACGCCGCCGCTGGAGATCACGTCCGTTCGTGCCAGGAGCGTTCGCCCAACGGGCGAGGGATGCTACCTCCTTGATTTCGGCGAGGAGATCGTCGGGCGGTTTGAGATGCGGACGACCGGGCCGGTCGGGCGAAGCGTCCGCGTGCGGCACGCGGAGGAGCTGACGGAAGATGGCCGAGCGCTGTGCCCCACCCGCTGCGGGTGCGATTACGAGGACCGGTGGACGCTTTCCGGCCGTTGCGACGAGAAATTTGAGCCCTTCGACTACAAGGGCTTCCGCTACGTGGAGGTCTGCGGCTGCCCGACCGCGCCCGACCCGACCACCGCATGGGCCGTGCGCCGGCACTACCCTTGGCCGAGCGATGCCGCCCGTCTCGAGACCTCCGACGCCACGCTGAACGGGATCTGGCGGATCTGCGCCCACGGCGTGAAGCTGTGCGCCCAGGAACAGTTCGTCGATTGTCCGACGCGCGAGAAGGGGCAGTACCTCAATGATTGTCTGATCACGGGCCACGCGCACATGCTGCTGACGGGCGACGCACGGCTGGTCCGCAAGTCACTGCGCGACTTCGCCGTCAGTCAGCGAATCCGTCCGGGGCTTCTGGCGATCGCGCCGGGAAGCCTGATGTCGGAGATCGCCGACGCCAGCCTGACATGGCCGCTGCAGTTGTGGGAGTACTACCTTCATACGGGCGACCGGGACTTCCTCGCGGAGATGCTCCCGGTTGCCGAACGCTTGGCGGCCCATTACCGCACGTACGAAAGCGAGCGCGGCCTGCTGGTCGACGTGCGGGATAAGTGGAATCTGGTCGACTGGCCCGCCGGCATGCGAGATGGGTACGACTTCGACCTGGACCAACAGACGGGCGGAGCTGGCTGCCAGGCGATGCTCAATGCCTACTACTACGCCTGTCTCCAGACGGTCGGTCGGATTCGCGAAGCGCTCGGCAAGCCCGGGCGCGTGAAGGCGCGGCTGCGCTCGCTACGTGATGCGTTCCGAAGGGCCTTCTTCGACCCGGAGCGTCGCCTGTTCGTGGACGCGGTGGGGAGCAGACACAGTTCGCTGCACGCCAACGTGATGCCCTTGTGCTTCGGCATGGTCCCGGAGGACGCCGTCGGGGAGGTCACGGCCTACCTCAAGCGGCGCGGCATGGCGTGCGGCGTGTCCATTGCTTGGCACCTGCTCCGCGTACTGATCGATGCCGGCGAGGCGGACGAGGCCTATCGATTGATGACTGCAGACACCGGCCGGTCGTGGCAGACCATGCTGCGAAACGGCGCGACGGCTTGTATGGAGGCCTGGAGCGCTGACCAGAAGTGGAACACGAGCTTCTGCCACGCGTGGGCGGCCGCGCCGGTGCCCTTGCTGGTTGAGCTCTTCTTTGGGTTGCGGCACGGCAGCCCCGGGTGGGCCAAAGTGTTCGTCGAACCACGAATGCCGGAATCCCTTGAGTGGGCGTCGCTGGAACTGCCGCTGCCGCAGGGCCGCCTCTTCGCTCGATATGAGCGGGAGGGCGGCGTGAAAACCTTGCGCCTGCGTATCCCCGCGGGGGTGGAAATCACGGCTCCGCCCGCGGACGCGAATTGGCGTTCGCACTCGGCGCGCCCGGGGGCCGGGGAATACGTTTGGCAGCACGGCCGAAGGGCCGCGCAGGTATCGGGAGCATGAGTAGGATGAGCAGTCGCGATGGATTCCAGAGTCTCGATCGTTGCATGTACCGCAAACGGGTTCACGGCTGTTGGCTGGGGAAGGCCATCGGTGGCACGCTGGGCCAGCCGCACGAAGGCCACTTCGGCGAATTGGACCTGTCCTTCTACGATCCCGTCCCCGAGGGCGTGATCCCCAACGACGATCTGGACCTTCAAGTCATGGCGCTCGAGACGGTCCGCAGGCACGGTCCCGACGTAACGCGTCTGGATCTGGCGGCGGCCTGGCTCGAACATGTGGACTTCCCTTGCGATGAATACGGCTCGGCGCTGGCTAACCTCCGCCGTGGAATCCTGCCGTCGCTAAGCGGAGCCCACGCGAACTACTGCGGCGACTGCATGGGCAGTCCGATTCGCAGCGAAGTCTGGGCGGCCCTGGCGCCGGGCGACCCGGAGCTCGCGTGCGCCCTCGCCTACGAAGACGCGGTCATCGACCACGATGGAGAAGGTGTCTGGGGCGAGCTGTTCCTGGCAGCGATCGAGTCTGCGGCGTTCGTCGTGCAGGACCGCGACCGGCTGATCGAACTGGGGCTCTCCGCCATCCCGCCGGACTGCCGAGTCGCGCGAGCCGTGCGGTTGACCGTGGACTGGTACGCCAGTGACCCGAACTGGCACGTCGTGCGCCGGCGGATTCTCAAGCAGTTCGGGCATCACAACTTCACCGACGCGCCGCAGAACCTCGCCTTCATCGTCCTTGGATGGCTGGCGGGCCGGGATTTCGGCGATGCGATTTGCACTGCGGTCAACTGCGGACAGGATACTGACTGCACCGGCGCAACGCTCGGGGCCCTGCTGGGTATTCTGTCCCCGGACGGAATCCCGGAACGCTGGCGGCGGCCGATCGGTCGCGAGATCGTTCTGTCGCCCGGCGTCAAGAACCTCGATCACCCGGCTACCATCAGCCAACTCGCCGAACTGACCGACCGCCTGGCCGAGGAAATGCTGAAGGCGAGGTCGGTTCGGGCGCGGCTCGGCGAGCGACCGGCGGGAGGTCTGGGCCTGCCCCCCAAGATTCACGCGCTGGGTCGCGAGGAAGCGAACAGCATGCTCCTGGCGGCCCGGCCGGTCCGGTTGACGGCCATCTACTCGCAAGGGCCCTTGTACACACCCGGCGAGCCCGTGAACGTCCTGATTCGCGCGGAGAATCGCACGTCGTCATCGGTCGCTTTCCGACTCGACGTGAAGCCACCGCCCGGTTGGTCGGTCTCGGTGAGCGGCCCTCCGCAACAGGAACTCACGCCGCAGGAAGCGACCGGAACGACCCTCGAGATATCGCCCTCAGACAGCCTGCGGCAGTACGAAGAGCGAGTCGCATTGTGCGCGTGGATCGACGGGTGTTGTCACCGGCTGAGTCTGCCCATGATCAGCCGCTGGCAGTGGCTGATCGAGACACCCGAGGGCCCGCAGACCGTGTGGCTGCCCGAGCGCGTGCTGGCGGGGCATGGGGCTGAGCAGGTCATCGGCGGCGAACTCAAGGCCCGTGCGCGAGTTCGTCTGTCGCGACGGCAGGTCGTGCGCATCGTGCTGGCGAGCAATGGCGGCGGGCGCCTGAGCCTGGACGACCAAGAGGTCATCCGATACGACCGTGCCGACTTCATGCCGATGACTCATCGCGCGGCGGCCGGCACTTCGCACGATGCTGACCTGGACGCGGGATGGCACAGTATCGACTTGGCTCTCGATCTCGAGGCCGATGCGCCGCAGGGGGCGCTCCTTTTTGCCGACGCGGCGAACTGCTTGCTGATTCATGACATTCTGGTGCGAGCCGAAATCTCGGAGGAGTCAGGCCAATGACCTCGACGGAGTTCCATCTGCTGCCGCAGCCTCGGAAAATCGAGCGCCTCGAAGGCGAGGCGGCCCTGCCGGATATGCCCGCCGACGGGACGCTGCCGGACGTGTCCACCTGGGACATCGAGGAACGCATCGACGCGCAAGCTGTTCCTCATACCCAGGGGTACCGGCTGAAGGCGAGTCCTGAGGGAATCCGCATCGAGGCTGCCGACCAAGCGGGCGCGTTCTACGCCCGCCAGACGCTTAGGCAGCTTGCGGCGCAGTTCGCCGACCGCGGGAAGCTGCCTTCCGTGCGCATCGAGGACTGGCCCGACTTCCCCGCCCGCGGGGTCATGCTCGACATCAGCCGCGACAAGGTCCCGACAATGTCCGCGCTGTTTGATCTTGTCCGCAAGCTCGCCTCGTGGAAGGTCAACCAGTTGCAGCTCTACACGGAGCACACCTTCGCCTACGCCGGACACGAGGCCGTCTGGCGCGATGCGTCGCCCATGACTCCGGACGAAATCCGCGAACTCGACCGCTTCTGCCGGCGCTACTTCGTGGAACTCGTGCCGAACCAGAACTCGTTCGGGCACATGGAGCGCTGGCTCGCACACGATCCGTACGTCCACCTCGCCGAGACGACGGGGTCGTACCGGCTTCCATGGGGAGAGATGGCCAGCCATCCCACGACCCTATGCCCGCTCGACCCCGGCGCCCCCGCGCTGCTGGAGGAACTGTACGGCCAGCTTCTGCCCAACTTCACGAGCCGCCTGTTCAACGTGGGGTGCGACGAAACCTGGGAACTCGGCCAGGGGCGGAGTCGGGAAGCGTGTCAGGAAAAGGGGACCGAGCGCGTCTATCTTGACTTCCTGAAAGTCATCCATCGCCTCGTGAGTAAGCACGGCCGCACCATGCAGTTCTGGTGCGAGATCCTGGACCGCAGGCCGGACCTGCTGGCCGAGCTTCCCCGCGACGCCATCGCGCTGGAGTGGGGCTATGAAAAGGTGCATCCGTTCGAGGCCCGCACCCGGCGGCTGGCGGAGGCGGGGCTGCGGTTCTACGTCTGCCCCGGAACGTCGTCCTGGTGCACGCTTGCGGGACGAACGAACAATGCCTTGGCTAATCTCCGATCCGCAGCCGAGGCGGGCAAGTCCACGGGCGCGGAGGGCTACCTGATTACGGACTGGGGAGATGGTGGGCACTTGCAGCCGCTCCCCGTGTCTTATCTGGGCTTCGCCTACGGGGCGGCCGTGAGCTGGGCGACCGAAGCCAACGGCGACCTCGACATAGCGGACAGGCTGAGCCGCTACGCGTTCCTGGACCCGGCCGGGAAAATGGGGCAACTGGCGTACGACCTGGGCAACGTGTACCTCAAGTGCGGGCGGGTTATGTACAATGAGAGCTTCCTGTCGCGTCTGTTGACTCGCCCGGGAACGGAGTTGTGGTCGAAAGATCCGGCGACGCGCCGGCGAGAGGGAACGCCCACGGTTGCCCATATGCGCGAGGCCCGCGCCGCCCTGGACGAAGCAATCACCCGGCTGGACGAGATGAACTGCGGCGGCCCGGATGCGTCCCTGGTAAACGATGAGTTCAGGTACGCCGCCCGGCTCCTGCGTCACGCCACCATGCTCGGCGAGGCCCGGCTGGCCAAGGGCGAGGACGCCGGCATTCCCGATCTCCCGGCAGCGACACGGGAGGAGCTCCGCGCCGACCTTGAACACCGTATCACGGAACACCGCGCCGTCTGGCTGGCCCGCAACCGGCTGGGCGGGCTCCGAGACAGCGCCGGTCGAAGCGAACGCGTCCTGGCGATGTACGCTGACGCGGCCGAGAGATGAGCGGCGGGCCAGCTCCCTGCGCCAGGAAATTCCTGCTTGAGCTGCGCGCCCCGCGATACATGATGGAGCCTATTCACCACTGTGTCGAACAACACGGAAAGGCCTGGGAACGATGACGCCACCGAGGGACTTGGAAGCCCCATGGAGCAATCCGCCGGCCGAGTATCGCAGCGCGCCCTTCTGGTCGTGGAACGCCCGCCTGGAGCCCGAACGGCTCTGCCGCGCGATCGACACCATGCACGCGGCCGGGATGGGCGGCTTCTTCATGCACAGCCGCTACGGGCTGAAGACGCCGTATCTGTCGGAAGAGTGGTTCGACTGCGTGTCCGCCTGTGTGAAGCGTGCCAGGCAATTGGGGATGAAGGCGTACCTGTATGACGAGGACCGCTGGCCGTCGGGGCCGGCCGGAGGGATCGTCACACGCGACCATCCGGAATACGCTGAGCAGGCGCTCACCGTAGGGCCTCCGGACGAATCCAGCGGGAGGGCCGAACCGCTCGCCCGCTTCGCGGTGGTCCTGGACCATCAGCGCCGCTTGGTGCGCCATCGCCGGCTTGGCGAGGGAGAGCATGCGAAGCCGGAGGAAGAGGAGGAGATCTTCAGCATCGTTTCGGGGTGGCCGCGAGACCACCACAACGAGGCGCCCTATCTCGATGCCCTGAATCCCGATGCGGTTGCAGCCTTTCTGGAATCCACGCACGAGTCCTATGCTCGGCGGTTCGGCGGAGCGTTCGGCTCCACGGTCCCCGCGATCTTCACCGACGAGCCGAATTGCGGGCGCCTGGGAGCGCGGGCGAACACGCTGGCGAGCTGGACAAGCCGGTTGCCCGAGATCTTCCGCGACGAATGCGGCTATGACCTTCTCGACCACCTGCCCGAACTCTCTCATGAACTGGCGGACGAGGCCTTCAGCGCCGTCCGCTATGACTACCGCAGGATCGTCACCGAGCTCTTTGCGGGTTCGTTCAGCCGGCAGATCGGCCAGTGGTGCGGCCGCCACGGCATCGCTATGACCGGGCACTATCTTGCCGAGGAAACACTCGCCTCGCAGACCGACAGGATCGGCTCGGCCATGGCACACTACGAGCACATGCAATGGCCGGGCATCGACATCCTGCGCGACCAGTGCGACGAGTTGGCCACCGCGAAGCAGTGCGCCTCCGTCGCCGATCAGCTTGGCCGGGAGCGTGTTCTCAGTGAACTGTATGGCTGTACGGGGTGGGACTGGCCCCTGGAGGGCCACAAGTACGTCGGCGACTGGCACTACGCCGTCGGCGTGAATCTGCGTTGTCCGCACCTGACGCACTACTCCCTGGCCGGGGGCGCCAAGCGAGACTTCCCCGCGAGCATCTTCTCGCATAGCCCGTGGTGGCCGTGCTATTCGATCGTTGAGGACTATTTCGCTCGGCTGGGCGTGGCGCTGACGCGGGGCCGGCCCGTTCGTGACGTGCTTGTCCTGAACACCATCGAGAGTTCCTGGGGGGGCTACGTCCCCGCTGCACCAGACGCGGTGGATTCCCTGGACACTGCGCGCCGCGAAATCATCTATGCTCTGTCAGAGCAGCACTACGATTGGGATTTCGGCGACGAGGGGCTGCTGGTCCATCACGGCCGGGTCGAAGGCGATCGCTTGTGGGTAGGGAGGATGAACTACGGGCTTGTAGTCGTCCCCCCGTGCCTGACCCTCCGGAGGTCGACCGTTGACCTGTTGGCGGAACTGCTCCGCGGAGGCGGGCATGTGCTCTTCGCCGGGCGCACGCCCACACGCATCGATGGTCGCCCCGACGCCGCCGCGAGCGAACTGGTTGGCCAAACCACCGCGTGCGGCGCGTCCGGCGAAGACGTTCTGGCGGCCATTGGGGACAGGATCGCGCGCCGAGTTTCCGTGAGTGAAGACGGCCGCGAATTGAGCTGCACCTGGGCCATGCTTCGCGAAGTTGAGGACGGCCGCCTGCTGTTCGTCCAGTCGCACGATCGCGAAGAGCCGCATCGAGCAAGAGTGTGCGTCGAAGGGCGCCGGCCGGCGGTGTTCTGGGACCCGAAGACCGGCGAACGGCGTATGCTTCCCGCCGACGAAGCCGACGGGAGGGTAACCTTTGAGTTGTCTCTGCCGCCGACGGGCTCAGCGCTGGTCAGCCTCGGATGGGAAGTGCCCGACGCCGCACCGTCGGAGCCTTCGCGGACGGAGGCGGTAACGGACAGGCTCGAAGGCCCGTTCGACATTGGATTGGCCGAACCGAACACGATGCCTCTGGATTACTGCCGGTACCGCGTGAGCGACGGGGACCTCTCCGAGCCTGTGCCTGTGCTGGCTGCAGATGCGGCAATTCGAGCGCACTTCGGCCTGTCGCCGCGCAGCAACGGCGGACCGCAGCCGTGGTATCTGTACTCGAAAGGCCGCATCGATACCGCTCCCCGCGGCCGCTGCGAGCTGCGGTGGGAGGTGCAGGTCGGTACCGTACCGTCGGGGTGCAAGCTGGCTGTGGAATCCGCCCGCGACTACGCAATCACCGTAAACGGGCGGACGCCGCCTGTGCCGGACGGGTGGTGGGTGGATGAGGATATTGAGACGATTGACATCGGACACCTGCTGATCGAGGGGAGCAACGAGATCGCCCTGTCCTTCGAGTACCGCGCGGATATGGAATTGGAGAATCTGTACCTCGTGGGCGACTTCGGCGTGGCCCGGCGAGACGCCGCGCGCTGCTGGGAACCGGCCAATGTCACGCTCGTCGCGGCCCCGAAGCAGCTTGCGCTGGGCTCGTGGGTGGAGCGAGGACTGCCCTTCTACGGAGGGGCGGTCCGGTATCGGATCAACGTGACGCGTCCTGTCGGCGGTCGGGTCCGCATCCGCCTGCCGGAAGTGCGGTGCACGGCCGCGGTCGTCCACGCTGGCGGGCGGGAGTTCGTTCTTCCCTGGCCTCCGTTCGAGGCCGACGTAACCGATGCTCTCAGGGATGGCGACAATAAGGTGCTCATTGAAGTTGTCGGCGGACGGAAGAATATCCTCGGGCCCTTGCATGCCCCCTGGGCCTCCTGGACCGGACCGGAGCAGTTCAACCCGAACAACCCAGCCTGGACGCATGAGTACCAGCTTACCGATCACGGCCTTTTCGAGCCCCCGCTCGTGGTGACAACGCAGCAGACCTGAGTCAGGCGAACCGTTCCAGCCGACTCCGGCACGGGAAGATGAACACACGAGAACGGTTCCAGGCCATTATGAACTTCGAGCCGTTCGATCGGCTCCCGCTCCTTGAGTGGGCCGGATGGTGGGACAAGACAATCGACAGGTGGCGGAGCGAGGGGCTTCCTGCGCACCTCGTTGATCGGTACGAAATCTGCAAGCACTTCGGGCTGGATGTGTACAGGCAGGATTGGCTCCCGGTGTGTACGGCGAGCTGTCCGCGCCCCACAGCGCACGGTTCCGGTATCATTGCATCGGCTTCGGACTACGCACGCATCTTGCCGGATCTTTATCCGGTTGAGCCGGTGAACAGGGATAGATGGCAAGCGTGGGCCGAGGAACAGCATCGTGGGGACGTCGTTCTCTGGTTCACCGTTGACGGCTTCTTCTGGTTCGCCAGACGCCTTCTCGGGATTGAGGGTCATTTCTATGCGTTTTACGATCAGCCCCAGTTGATACATCGCATCAACACGGATCTTGCCAATTGGATCCTGCTCGTGACCGAGCAGTTGTGCTCCATTTGCACTCCCGACTTCATGACGTTCGCCGAGGACATGAGCTATAACAACGGCCCCATGTTGTCCGAAGAGCTCTTCGACGAATTCATGCGCCCGTACTACGACCGGGTGGTCCCCGCCTTACGCAAGCACGGCGTGACCACGATCGTGGATTCGGACGGTGACCTTGGCATTGCAGCCCAGTGGTTTGCCGAGGCGGGCCTCGATGGCCTTCTGCCCCTCGAACGTCAAGCGGGCACGGACATCGCTTCGCTGCGAGCACGGCACCCGCGCATGCGGTTCATCGGACACTTTGACAAGATGACCATGGACAGGGGAAGAGAGCCTATGCGATCTGAGTTTGAGCGACTCCTTCCCACCGCCGCCGAGGGAGGGTTCCTCGTCAGTTGCGACCACCAAACGCCGCCCGGCGTTTCGTATGAGCAGTACTGGGTCTACCTGTCTCTCTTCAGGGAGTATGCGGAAACGGCGGGGCGGATGTCGCAGGAAACGGCCGAGCCGAGCTTCCGGGGTGAGAATCCGCGACGCCCGTGAAGCGCGTCACGCAGATCGCCGGATAGGCCAGGCGGCCGGTTGCCCGAAACCCGAGCTTGAGAGGCATCGCTTGCCCATGGGGGCCTCGGGGTCGGGCAAGGCACCTTCGCGAGGGATCTCTCAGGGCCTTGCCGTGATGCCGGAAATTTCGGCGGAAGGCCTTGACCTGGGGGATGGCCGGGGCTAAACTCCCAATTGAAACAACTGATTCATACATGCGTTTAGAGGCTTGGAGCGGACCCATGGCGATAACGTACGGTATCTTTCGCACATTTGGATAGACGGGTAGCCCCTGGGCTGGTCAAGTTTGGGTCTTCCACGACTCAAGTTGATCAGACAAGAAGGAGCTACCCATGGATCATGGT
>Ga0272442_10001911_pt1 | contig 30903 bp, 32 predicted proteins | sample SSMForm2O_FD_200262 | JGI IMG/M metagenome (GOLD analysis project Ga0272442, IMG submission 200262) | Marine sediment archaeal communities from Little Sippewissett salt marsh, Falmouth, MA, United States - SSM-Form-2O | ecosystem: Environmental > Aquatic > Marine > Wetlands > Sediment ...
GTGATCACCCACGTGATACGGATTCCCTTCCGTTTCACTGCGGACGAATACCTCGATGTCCTCGCCGGTGATCCGCATGATCAGACCGGCTGGCACACCACACATCTCGGCCATCAAGTCAACGATGGTCTGCCATCCCGCGAGCGTCTGGTCGTCGATCAGCAGGATGCTGCTCGTGTTCTTCTCCACTCGGCTCCTTCCTCCGGGAGAATCGTAGCGTGGGAAACGGTCCGCAGCAACGCGGCATGACCGAAGCAGCTCGTCCGCTCGAACGTTCTCCGACGGCTCCGCGAACCATGGGGGAGGATGTCTCCTCAAGCGTCTGGCACGCGACACGACACTCGAAGAGCTGGCACGGAGGAGAGAAACTCACAATCCGAAACGGCGCGATCGCCGACGACGTGAACCGCAGATGCAGGAACACGGTCCTGACCCCCTTGATGCAGCGAGGCCCCGCCTGACGGCTGGCGATCACTCGTGTCGAACCATGTGCAGGAACTCGTGCGTCCCGCCGTTGGTCTCCTGCATGAAGGTTCCCGCGTCTTCGAATCCTGCCTTCCGGTACAGCCTGATTGCCCGTTCGTTGAACGTTGCAACACTCAACGTGAGTTCCGCAAGGCGATAGCGTTCTCGGGCAAACGAAAGGCCGGCGTCGAGAAACCGTCTGCCGAGTCCCCGGCCCGTCAGGTCGGGTCGTAGTCCGAGGCCGACCGACACGGTGTCGTTCTCTTGCTCGAACCAGAAGAACCCGACCAGATCGCCCGCTTCGTCGGTGACGGCGAAGTAGCTGTCCTCCCAGCTGCGAGGATCGAGAAGCTCCTCCAGGTCATCGGGATCCTGCTCCATGTCGTAGAAGGAGTACACGCCGTCGTAATGCCACGCGGCGATCGCTCGCGCCGCCTTTTCATCCATCGGTCGAATCCGGTACATCGCCGTGACAATCCTCCTCGAGTCACATCTACGGGGTCAGGTCTTTGTTTTTGAATCCGACGAATCGATTCACTCTCTCCCATAGCTACGTTCCTATGCACCCCATCTGTCTATACCGATTCCTCCAGCGGCAATGCGTCCAGCGGATTCAACAATAAAGACCTGACCCCGCTAGCGTCAATACGTCACAAGCACCCCTCGGGATTCCAATTCGCGGATGTTGCGCAGATCGTCCGAGCCCTCCGTTCGATCGAGCGGGTTTCCTGCCACGTTGACTCGGGGATACTGACCGGCCCACGTGTCGATCTGCTCCGGCCACGCATGATCGACAAGCGGGGTCAGATCTTCGATCTCGTTGTTCGACAGGTCCAGGTAGACAAGATCCGGAAGCGCCTCGAGGAAGCCCAAATCGCGCACGCCGCAGTCGGCGGCAAACAACGTACGAACGGAACGGAACTGGGAAAGCTGACCCGTGTCGCGCAACGGGTTCCCAGACACCGACAACCACACAATGCCGTCAAGCGATTGGAGGGACTGGAGGTCCTCGATCCGGTTCCAGCTCACGTCGAGGAACTCAAGATCGACCAACCCGGCAAGGGATTGCACATCGGTTAGCTCATTCGTACCCAGATCGAGATCACGGAGGCTCCCGAGTACAGCCAAGGCGGTCACATCGCGGATCTGATTACCGCTCAGACTCAGATCCTCAAGCTGCGACAACCCGGCCAACGGACGAACATCCTCAATCCGGTTGTCCCACAGCTCGAGCGTCGTGAGCGTGGAAAGACTGCTCAACGGATCGATTGACGCAATCTGATTCTGGCCACACTCCAGCACTTGAAGGGCTCCCAGGCTCGCGAGGGCTTCGATGCTCGTGATTTGGTTGCCCGTCACATCCAGCTCCTTAAGTGCAGCAAGTCCACCCAGTGGGGAGACGTCCGAAATCTGATTGAACGAGAGATCGAGGGACTCCAACCGGACCAGTTCGCAGAGTGGCTCAAGGTCGGCGATGAGATTCCAGCCCAGACCGACCGTGCGGAGTTCGGATAGGCACGAGAGCGGAGAGAGATCGCTGATCCGGTTCGCGCTCAGATAGAGGCACTCCAGGTTTGGCATGCGATCGATCTCGACCAAGGAGTCGATGAACTCCGTGCCGTTACGAAGCTCCTTGATGCGGAGCAGCTCGCGCTCGTATACCGGTCCGTGCGATCGATCGAGCGTCGCATACACGGCATCACGAAGGCTGCGATTGTAGAGAACCACTTCCGGCCCGTGGCGAAGCCACCCAAAACCGAAGACAGCAATCACCAGCGCACAGACGACCGCGACGAACACGCCGACCGCGATCTTCCAGCGGACATTCAAGCGATTCACGCGCATCTTGCCTTGATTGTACAACAAGCTACGAATCACAAACTGGTGGGGACAGGCCTTGATTCTCCAGACCTGCCGGCAACGGATACCCGAGCGCAACAGGGGGTCAGGTCTTTATTTTTGAATCCTGCACACAGCGAGGTTGCAGCAAGCGCTTGCGATACGTAGCCGCTGCTCTCCTAGAGCAGTTCTCAGACAGCGCAAACAGTCGCGGATTCAAAAATAAAGACCTGACCCCGCGATTCTTCTGGGCGTAGTCCTCGCACGCTACGTCAGCCGCCGCTCACGCCTCGGGCGATCCGATCACCAACCTCCTTGTCGATGGCACGCCAGTATTCGAACGCCCTCTGCAGAACCGGCTCGGACACGCCGTTCTTGAGGTGTCCGACGACGTTCGACACCAGACGATCTCGTTGTGCGTCGTCCATCACCGTACGCACCAGCGTGTGCGCCTGCCCCCAATCGTCATCCTCCTTGCGCAGGGTGTACGCAGCCCGGACGAACGCGCCGCTTGCCTTCCAGACCTCCACCTGCGGATAGCGTTCGGAGTCGGCTTTCGGTCCGCCCTTTGAGTTCGGCGCGTACACCGGGTCGGACACATTGTCAATCCGCATGGCACCGTCCTTGCTGTAGCTGTGTACGGGGCACTTCGGCCGATTGACCGGGATCTGCTTGTAGTTGACGCCGAGGCGGGCGCGATGCGCATCCGCGTAGGAGAAGAGCCGCGCTAGCAACATCTTATCTGGACTCGGTCCGATTCCGGGGACCAGGTTGCTCGGCTCAAACGCGGCCTGCTCGATCTCGGTGTGAAAATCGGTTGGATTGCGGTTCAGCGTCAACCGCCCCACCTCGTGTAGCGGGTAGTCCGCATGCGGCCACACCTTCGTCAGATCGAACGGATTGAACCGATACGTCTCGGCCTCGGCAAACGGCATGATCTGGACCTTCATCGTCCAACGGGGGGACTCGCCTCGCTTGATCGCCTCAAACAGGTCGCGCCGATGGAAGTCTCCATCCTTCCCCGCAATCCGATCGGCCTCTTCCTGTGTTAGGAACTCGATGCCCTGCTCCGTCTTGAAGTGATACTTGACCCAGAAGCGCTCGCCCTTCGCGTTGACCCACAGGTATGTGTGACTCGAGTAGCCGTTCATGTGTCGCCAGGTCTTGGGGATGCCGCGATCGCCGAATAGGACCGCAACCTGGTGTGCCGACTCGGGCGACAGAGTCCAGAAGTCCCACTGCATATCGTTGTCTCGTAGCCCGCTGTCCGCACGGCGTTTCTGCGAGCGAATGAAGTGCTGAAACTTCATCGGGTCACGGAGGAAGAACACCGGCGTGTTGTTGCCCACCATGTCATAGTTTCCCTCGGTGGTGTAGAAGCGCAGCGCGAAGCCGCGCACATCCCGCCACGTATCGGCACTGCCGCGCTCGCCGGCCACCGTGGAGAATCGAACCAGCGTATCCGTCCGAGTGTTCGGCTGAAACACCGCCGCTTTGGTGTACGCGCTCACGTCCTTCGTCACTTCGAAAGAGCCGAATGCCCCTGCACCCTTCGCGTGCGGCTGTCTCTCAGCAATCCGCTCCCGATTGAAGTTCGCCATCTGCTCGATCAGATACGAGTCCTGCAACAGGATTGGGCCGTCCGGACCCACCGTGAGCGAGAACTCATCGCTCGATACGGGCATCCCTGCATCATTCGTCGTCGGTGTGTGTTTCTCTTCGTTCATGCCGGCACCTCCTCTTCCTGCTCATCGCCTCACTGCCGTCCGGCTCTCCGCGGAGCTCGTGTGTCCGCCGAAGCGCAACGCCTTCTTTCGATGGATTTCGCGATCGATGTTCGACTCGTGAGCGTAGCAGCGCTCCGCATGCGAGGGCAAATGCATCGGGAACCCCTCGGCGGGATATCGTCGACAACAGGGGGATTCGAACCGGACGTCAGCCGAGGCAGATGGTCTCGAAACGCGTATACGGCTTGATATGCTTGGTGCCTCCGGCTTCGGAGACAATCTGCTCGAGGGCCGCAACGTCATCGACCCACAACCCGGCGATGTGCGTCACGGGCGTGCCGGAGAAGACCTCCGGACGCATGAACGATGACGGCCCGAGGATGACGGCCACCCGCGGACTGCCGAGCCCGGCAAGGAGCTCATCCATCGTACCGGTTACAAGCGACGTCGCCGTGATGAGTGCGACGCTGCACGCCGCCAGCGAAGATCGGCCTTCATCGGGAGACACGGTTTCCGGCCGATCCGTTCGCAATTCAACGATGTCCAGTCGGCAACCGGTTTCTCGTATGCGCGGGATCATCGGGTCGAAGAACCCCACCATGACCACGCGATCCGACGGCTGGATATCGATCAGAGTGAGAACGCCGGTCGACGTGGTCGGTGGGCGTGGCAGCGACGCCGCAAGGGCATTCGCCGTGGCCAGACCGATCGTCCGGTACAGCGGCCCATCACTCGCCAGCAGAGTGAGCGTGCCGCTCGCCGGCCGCCCGGCGAGCGTCCCGGCCTCCGGCGCGTCGGCACAGCACTCCGCGCCCGTCCGCGCGGTCCACGCAATCCCGGCGTTTCCGTCGTCGAGGCGCACACTCGTGTACCGAAGGCCAATCCGAACCTCGGCCACGTTCCGCTGCCGCGCTACCGGCTCCAGAAAATCAATCATCCGCCTCACAATCGATTCGGTCATACGCTCTCCTCGGACAAGTTATACCCGGTGCGGGGCGTTTCCCTACTTCGCATCGGTGTCCCACGCCCCCGATCCGGCGTGGTTGATCCGCGGTCACGGAGGATTCATACTGCTGTTCATGAAGGAGCGGCACGTGGTTCTCGGCGTTACCGGCTCGATCGCGGCGTACAAGGCCGTGGATCTCGCCAGCCAGTTGACCCAGGCGGGCGTCGCCGTTCACGTCGTACTGACGGAGTCGGCGACACAGCTTGTGGGGCCGGCATCGTTTCGCGCGATCACCGGACTGCCGGTGTCGACCAACCTGTTCGAGCTTAGCAACCCGTTCGCTATCGAGCACATATCGCTCGCCGACGTAGCCGATGCCTTCGTAATCGCCCCGGCAACCGCAAACGTGATCGCCAAGGTGGCCTGCGGGATCGCCGATGACCTGCTGACGTGTACGGCGCTGGCCACCCGCGCCCCGATGCTGATTGCACCGGCGATGCACACCGCGATGTGGGAGAATCCGGCTACCCAGGACAACGTCAAACAGCTGCGTGAGCGCGGGGGTTCCTTCGTCGGACCGGCAGTGGGCCGACTGGCGTCCGGCGGATACGGCGCGGGACGGTTCGCACCGGGACCTGAGATCCTCGGCGAGATCCTCCGCGTTCTGGGGGCAACTGGCGACTTGGCCGGCCGGAAGGTCGTCGTCAGCGCGGGCGGAACGCGCGAACCGATCGATCCGATTCGCTTCCTCAGCAACCGCTCGACCGGACGAATGGGAATCGCCGTGGCCGAAGCCGCTCGAGATCGTGGGGGAAACGTGACGCTGGTTTGTGGGCCGACCGCGCTTCAGCGTCCGTCGGGAATGACCGTCGTCGACGTCACGACCGCCGCCCAGATGCTCGATGCGGTGAAGGCTGCCAGTGAAGGAGCCGACGCCCTGGTGATGGCCGCCGCCGTCGCGGACTACCGCCCTGCCGGCGCCGCAGCCAACCAGAAGCTCAAGAAACAGGAAGAGGCTCTGACCTTGACGCTACAGCGGACGGACGACGTACTCGATTCGGTGCGCGATGTTCCGCTTCGCGTCGGCTTCGCAGCCGAGACGGAGAACCTGATCGAGAATGCACAGCGCAAGCTCGAGCGCAAGGCTCTCGACCTGATTGTGGCAAACCCCGTCGGCGGACAGGATGACGCGTTCGGGTCGGAACGGAACCGCTGCACGTTCATCACCTCCACCGGTACGGTTGACGAGCTCCCGAACCTCACCAAGCGGCAGGTCGCAGACCGCCTCCTGGATTGGGTCGTCTCACGCCTCGCCTCGAACTAGGGACGTGCAATGAGCAGCGAATCCCCTCTGACCCTCGGATTCATCGGCGCAGGACCCGTCGGCAACGTGCTCGCGACAGCGTTCGATCACGCTGGATGCCGGATTGCCGCCGTCGCCAGCCGCACGGTGGAGCACGCCGCTGGACTCGCCGCTCGGCTCACTGCACCACCCGCAGTCTGTGAACCCCAGGACGTGGCCGCTCGGGCCGATCTCGTGTTCCTCACCGTGTCCGATGACGCCATTGCCGAGGTTGCTGCGTCCATCGACTGGCGCGAAGGCCATGCCGTCGTTCACTGCAACGGCGCGTCGTCCATCGACCCGCTGTCGCCTGCGCAGCAGGCTGGTGCAGACGTCGGCGTGTTCCATCCCTTGCGCTCCATCCCCACGGCTGACGTCTCGCCCGAGGACTTCGTTGGCACTCCGATCGGTCTCGAAGCGTCCTCCGAGTCCTTCCGCTCCACGTTGGATGCGCTCGCTCGACGGATCGGCGGCGTTCCGTTCGTCATCCACGGCGACAGGGTCCTGTATCACGCATCGGCCGTGATTGCATCGAACTACCTTGTTGCTCTGCTCGATGCGGCCGCCGGGCTGTGGGAGGCCTTGGGGATGACGAAGAGCGAAGGGCTTCGCACCCTTCTCCCCCTCATCCGTGGAACGGTCGACAACCTCGATCGAGTCGGCGTCCCGGGCGCACTGACCGGGCCCATCGCCCGCGGCGACGTGGGAACCGTGAAGCGTCACGTGGACGCGCTCGCTGCCGCCGCGCCGGAGGTGGCGAGGATGTACAAGGAGATGGCGCGCGCGGCAATTCGGACTGCAACGGCCAAGGGAACGCTGTCTCCGGACGCCGCAGCACGAATCCGCCGCGTACTACGAACGGACAAGGAGTGACCATGCGCACGACGATATCGGACGTGAAACGATGGAAGAAGGACGGCACGCGGTTCGCCGCCCTCACCGCGTACGATGCATCGATGGCCGCGATCGTCGAGGCAGCCGGCGTCCGGCTGGTCCTCGTCGGCGATTCGCTTGGAATGGTCGTGCAGGGGCACGAGTCAACGATCCCGGTCACGCTCGAGGACATCGTCTATCACACGCAAGCCGTCGTCCGCGGCACGAAAAACGCGCTCGTCGTGAGCGACCTGCCCTTCCTGACGTACCACAAATCACCGGAACAAGCGTTGGACAGCGCTGGCCGCTGTATTCAGATCGGAGGGGCTCAGGCGGTGAAGCTCGAAGGCGGTCGTTCGATCGCGTCAACCGTCAAGAGACTCACCGAGGTCGGCATCCCCGTCCTCGGCCACCTCGGCCTTACGCCACAGTCCATCCACCAACTCGGCGGGTACGGAACACAGGGAAAGACCGTGTCGCAAGCGAAGATGATCCTCGAGGACGCGCAGGCGTTGGAAGCCGCCGGCGCCTTTGCCGTGGTGCTCGAGTGCGTCCCCTGCGAACTCGCCGCAGAGATGACACGCACCCTTGCCATCCCGACAATCGGAATCGGCGCCGGGCCGGACTGTGACGGACAGATTCAAGTCATTCACGACATCCTGGGTCTGTTCACCACGTTCGTGCCGCGGCACGCGAAGCGGTACGCGACCCTCGCAGAGGCGGCCCAGCAAGCGATCGAGGAGTACGCCGCCGAGGTTACGAGCGGGGTGTTTCCGAACGAGGAGCACAGCGTCGCGATGAAACCGGACGCGCTCGCCGCACTCCGTGAGCAGCTCCAGGATCTACGATGAACGTCGCTCGATCGATTGAGGAATTCCGTGCACTGCGCAGCCGGCTCAACGGACCGATCGGACTTGTGCCGACGATGGGCTATCTGCACGCCGGCCACCTATCGCTCGCCGGCGCGGCCCGACGTCAGTGTGCATCAGTTGTCGCCACCATTTTCGTCAACCCAACCCAGTTCGCCCCCACCGAGGATCTCTCCTCGTACCCACAGGACCTCCAGCACGACGTGAGACTGCTCAAGGCGGCGGGAACCGACCTCGTGTTCGCGCCGAGCCGAGATGACATGTATCCACCGGGGTACGGTACGTGGATCGACGTCGTCGGAATCACGACACGGCTGGAAGGGGCCTCGCGGCCGACCCACTTCCGAGGCGTCGCGACCGTCGTCGCGAAACTGTTCAACATCGTACGTCCGGACGCTGCGTTCTTCGGCCAGAAGGACGCGCAACAGGCGCTGACCGTTCGCCAACTGATCCACGATCTGAATCTCGGGATTGAACTCGTCGTCTGCCCGACCGTCCGCGAACCCGACGGCCTGGCGATGAGTAGCCGCAACACGTACCTGAGCGGCGACGAACGGCTCGCCGCGACGGTTCTGTATCGCGCGCTGCTGCAGGCGGAGACCCAATACAACGAGGGGGAGCGTTCGGCTGACGCCATCCGCGGCGCGATGCAGGAGGTCCTGGATCGTGAAGTGCTCGCCCGCCCTCAATACGTCAGCGTCGCCGATCTGGACACGCTCGATGAGGTCCAGACAGTCGAGCGCCCTACACTTGTGTCGCTCGCGGCGTACGTCGGCGCGACCCGGCTGATCGACAACGTCATCCTTCCACCCGGAGAGGAGATTCACCCATGATTCTCGCATGCGACGTCGGCAACACGCAGACGGTACTCGGCCTATTCGACGGCGACGATCTTACGGAGCACTGGCGCCTGTCGACCGATCGCAATCGAACCGGAGACGAGTTTGCCATCCAAGTCGGCTGTTTGCTCCACGAAGCAGGGTTGGGCGCGGGGGACGTGTCGGGCGTCGTCATATCGTCGGTCGTCCCGTCCCTCAAACGAACGCTCCGTGACGGACTGGCCAAGGCCATCGGAGTCGAGCCACGCTTCCTGTCGCACGCGAACTGCTCCGTTCGGCTCGACGTCATGGAACCTCACGCCGTCGGCGCAGATCGGATGGCCAACACGATTGCGGCCCACGCGATGCACGGCGGACCGTGCCTCGTTATCGACTTCGGAACCGCCGTGAATTTCGATCTAGTCGATGGGACCGGCGCGTTCCTCGGCGGGGCAATTGCCCCGGAGATGCAGCTGGCCGCTAACGCGCTCACGGAACGGGCCGCTCAGCTTCACTCCATCCCGCTCGAAGTCCCGCCGTCGGTCGTCGGCAAGACAACCGTGGAGAACCTGCAAGCCGGGATCGTGCTCGGCTACCTCGACCTGGTCGACGGGCTGATCCGACGGTTCCGTTCATGCATTGACGACACCCTGCGCGTCATCGCAACCGGCGGCAAGGCACGGCTCTTCGCCGAGCACCTCGAAGAGATCGACGAGTATGCCCCGTTTCTCACCCTTCGCGGTCTGTACATCTGGAGCAAGACAGCGTAGGCCTTCGGACTCAGCGACTCTAACACCGCCGCGCGCCCTTAGGAAGTCGGGACAACCCGGAGAGCGTTTGCGTTGCGAAAGACGAGAAGCCGCCCCTAGTAGGCGGTCGCCCAGTCGAGGACCAGGTCCTCATCGTCGAATTGCACCCTGCGGATCGGATCCAGGTAGTACCACGCGGCGCTGTATCCCATCTGAGCAGCCAGCTCCTCATCGTACTCCTCGGTGCGGGTTGGCTCACCCCACAGCGCACGGACCATCGGCATCGTCATCCCGACATCGAGGAGAGGAACTTCCAATCCCGGATACTCGGTAGACGAGTACGTGCTGGTGTCGGTTTGCTGGGTATCCGACGTAGAGACAGGGTCCTCTGTGCTCTGTGTCTCCCCCGTATCGGGGATCTGCTCAATCGCCGCCGCCTGCTCGCCATCATCGATGCTCTGCCCGTTTCGATCGAAGTCAGAGAGCCATACGAATGCCACCACAGCTGCAACAGCCATGGCAACAAGAACGACAAGCTTCATAGTATTCATGCGCGTTGTCCTCCGTTTGTCTGCTTCTTGAGCACTGATGTGCTCCAAGTGGTTTCCAATACGCACGCATCGATCCGCATGCGGGCCCGAGAGGATTCGAACCCCTACTGCCGGTTTTGGAGACCGGTGCTCTGCCATTAAACTACGGGCCCGTCTGAGTTCCTATCGCATTGTCCTTGAACCATAACAGCAGATCAAGGCACCGTTCCTACGCTCTTCCCACGCCGACGTGGGATCTCACCTTGTCCATCGTCTGCTCGGCAATCGCACGCGCCTTGCGTGCTCCCTCTGCCAGGATTGCCGCCAGCTGCCCGGGATCGTTGGCCAGTTCCGCCTTCCGAGCACGGATCGGCGCCAGCGTATCCATCACGGCCCCGAACACCTCACCCTTGAGCTCACTGTACAGCAGTGACTTGTCCCGGTACGCAGCGAGAAGACGATCCGCCGACTCCGGCCGCGTCAGGCGGAGGATCGTGAACAGATTCGCTACACCGGGACTCATATCGGCGGATGCTTCCTCAAGCCCGGTGTCCGTGACCGCCCGTTTGAACTTCTTCTCGATCCCCGCTTCCGGTTCCATGAGCCCAACGACATGCTTGTCACCGTAGCTCTTGCTCATCTTGCACTCAGGATCCGCAAGCGAGCGGATGTCGGCCCCTTCGGTCAATAGGGCTCCCGGCTCCACCAGCAGGTCACCGTATGAGGCGTTGAACTTCCGAACGATCTCTCGAGACAACTCCACATGCTGCTGCTGGTCCTTGCCGACCGGAACGTAGTGTGCCTCGTACAACGCGATGTCCGCCGCCTGCAGAATCGGGTAGTTGAAGAGCCCGGCGTTGATGAATCCGTCCCCGGTCTCCGCGGCGCGTTGTGACTTGTCCTTGAACTGCGTCATCCGTGTCAGATCGCCGTATGCGGTCACCGAGTTGAAGACCCAGCACAGCTCGGTGTGTTCGGGGACATGAGACTGGACAAAGAGGATGCTCCGGTCCGGATCGATCCCGCATGCGATCAGATCGGCGGCCAGGTCGAGCGACTTGGCGCGCAGGGTCTTCGGATCGTACAGCGAGGTGATCGCATGGTAGTCAACAACGCAGTATATACAGTCGTACTGACCTTGGATCGCGGCCCAGTTCTTGATCGCCCCAAGGTAGTTGCCGAGATGGATCGAGCCGGTCGGCTGGATCCCGGAGAAGACCCGTTTGGTCGCCATCAGTCAAGCCTCCTTGTGTGCCGCAAACACCGCACGGAACGCGTACCGCTTCGGCGAAATGCTTGGGGCGTGTGTGATGCGAGGATCGGTCCACGGGCTGTAGGCCGCCTCAAGGAAGAACGACTACGAAAGCGCTGCCGTGCAGCGCCAAACGTAATCACTTGTGTTGTACTTCGTTTCGTAGTTCACGCGGCCATTGTAACGCTGTCCGATCGATTGTCAACGGCGACCTCGTGCTCATCGCACGCGAAACAGCCACAGCCGGCGAGTGTATGACAGAAGACCAACAGAACACGGAGGCGATGTCCATGATCCGCCCGCGATTGCCGTTTGGAGCGTTCTGTATCGTAGCTCTCCTTCTGATCCTCTCGTTCGCGACGTTGGCGGACGGAATGATCCTTCCCGACGACCCGAGCGCCGGATGGCTCACGATCGTCTACCACGATGTGACCGTCACCATCCGTGACGGCGTCGTGACCACCCATGTAGACCAGGTGTTCCGAAACGACACCGGCGTCGATGTCGAGGGACGGTACGTCTTCCCGCTGCCCCAAGGCGCCGTCGTATCCGCCTTCACGATGTGGGTAGACGGCGAGCCCGTCACCGCGGAGGTCTTCGAAGCCGAAGAGGCTCGAGCGATCTACGAGGACTACGTGCGACGAGCCGTTGACCCCGCGTTGCTGGAGTACGTGGGCCGGGACACGTTGGAGGCACGGATCTACCCAATCCCCGCCGGCCGAGAGCGGCGAATCCAGATTGAGTACTCGGAGATGATCGTCGCGGACAGCGGCGTGTACCGATACCGTTACCCGCTCGACACCGAACGGTTCTCAGCACGCCCGTTGGAACGGGTGCAGATCAGGATTGATGTGGAGACGACGCGACCTCTCTCTGCACTGTACAGCCCGACCCACACGGTAACCGTCCAGCGAACGAGCGAGCGGACAGCGACGTGTGTGTACGACGCGCGCGACGTCCTTCCGTCACAGGACTTCTGGCTCTACTACGCCGTGTCCGACGACGTACTCGGGATGACGCTCGTCACCTACAACGGCCCGGATGACGACGGCTACTTCCTCCTTGTCGTGACACCTCCGGCGCTCCCCTCGGACTCGGAGATCCTTCCGAAGGACATCGTCCTCGTCCTCGACCAGTCGGGAAGCATGTCCGGAGACAAGATCGAGCAAGCCAAAGAAGCGCTGCTGTTCATCCTCGACAACCTCAACCCGAGCGACCGGTTCGCACTTGTCTCGTTCAGCGACGATGCCCGGACGCTCACAGACGGGCTGACTGCCGTGTCCGCAGACGCCGTTGCCGCTGCGAGAGGACAGATCGCTGCCATCAGCGCTGGCGGGATGACGAACATCGACCAGGCTCTCTCCGTGGCGCTCGCGCTGTTCGAAACGAACGAACGGCCGAGATTCCTGATCTTCTTGACCGACGGCGAGCCCACAGTCGGGGAACAAGACCCGCTTGCGATTGCGGAGAATGCCTTTGCCGCCAATTCGACCGCCGCCCGCCTGTTCACCTTCGGCGTCGGCTACGACGTCAACACCGTCTTGCTCGACAAACTCGCGCTAGAGAATCGCGGGAACACCACGTATGTACTGCCGGGCGAGAACCTGGAGGCTCGCCTGTCGTCCTTCTATCGGACCATCGCTTCGCCCGCACTGGCCAACCCGGTTCTCGAGATCGACGGGGTCGAAATCTTCGATGTCTTCCCGCGCCAATTGTCCGACATCTTTCACGGATCACAGCTCCTCGTTCTCGGCCGGTACAGAGCCGAGAACGACGTCACCGCGATCGTCGGCATTTCCGGAGACGTCGAAGGCGTAGCGACCGCCTACACCTCGACGCAGCGGTTCTCCGCCACGGCCCTCGACGCGTCCTTCCTCCCGCGGTTGTGGGCCGGACGAATGATTGCGGTGCTGCTCGATCAGATCCGGTTGTACGGCGAGTCCGACGAGGTGATCGATGAGGTCATCCGTCTGAGCCGCCAGTACGGGATCATCACTCCGTACACCTCGTTCCTCGTGGACGAAGGCCAGGACATGGACGCCGAAGAGATGGCCGACGCGGTCCGCCAGGCGGCGACTCCGGCCGTTGGAGCCAATGCCGTGTCCGGTTCGTCGGCACTGAAGACCTTGGCGGAGTCAGAGACCGTTCAAGAGGGCGTTGACCAAATCCAGATTGTGGGAAGTCGAACGTACTTCCTTCGCAACGGAACATGGATCGACGCGGAGTACGCGGACGAGGAGACGATCGACGTCGTCGTCTACAGCGGCGCGTATTTCGAACTGCTCAGACGGTTTCCCGAGATTGCACCGCACTTGGCAATCGGCGAAGACATCGTCCTTCTGATCGGCGACCGGTTCGTCCACATCGGCGCAGAGGGGGCCGAGGAACTCACCGAATCGATTGTCGATCAGTTGCAGGGCTAGCGCTACGTCGTACCGTAGCGGAAGGGCGGGCGCGGCATGCGCCCGCTCTTCCCTTTCATGCAGCCTCTGGCGATCCGCACCCCACTCAGCGACAATCCAGCATCAGAGGGTCCGGTGAGAAAGCATGCTGCTCCACATCGTGAACATCGTCCTGCCCGTGTTCCTCATTGCCGCGGTCGGGTACGCTCTCGGATGGTGGAACCGGCGGCGACAACTGCACGAAGCGGACAGCGGCGACTCCGCCGATCAGAGACAGCTCCTCCAGCAGATCGCGTTCAACATCGCCGGACCGGTGCTCGTGTTCAACGCGATTCTCGAATCGGACGTTGGACTCAACACGCTCGGGCAGACGGTCCTCGTCGCCGTTGTGATGTACGTCACACTCGCTGCCCTCGGATGGCTTATCGGCACCCTGCTACAGTGGAGCGACGCCTCACGCCGCGCCGCCGTCCTCTCGTTGGCAGCCAAGAACTGCGGGAACTACGGCCTTCCCATCATGCTGTTCGCGTTTGGAGACACCGGTTTGGCCATCGGCGCTACGTTCATGATCGCGCACACACTGATGCACATGACCGTAGGAATCTCGGTTGCGGCCTGGAAACGTAGTCGTAGTCCGCTCTCAAACCTGGCTCAGTTCTTCAAGACACCCTACCTGTATGCCATTGCGCTTGCGCTCGTCCTGCGCACCGCGGGGATCGAGCTGCCTACGAGCCTGGGCCGAGCCGTCGAGCTGACGGGCAATCTGTGGATCCCGCTGAACCTGCTCGTTCTTGGGATCGAGCTTGCCCACGTCCGTCGGGCCGGCATGCTGGGCGCGTCGGCCATGCTTACCGCAGTCAAGCTGATCGTTCCACCCGTCGTCGCTTTCGGCCTAACCGAACTCCTCGGCATCGGGGGGGTGTGGCAGGCCGTGCTCGTGCTGCAGTCGAGCACGCCGGTTGCCATCAACGGGCTTCTCGTCGCGCGTCAGTACAACGTACGGCCGGACCTCGTCGCGACCACGCTTCTTCTCTCCACCCTGGGCAGCGTGATCACGGTGTCGGTTCTCCTCTGGTTGTTCGGCTAGCCAGTCCAACGCGACGAACCGCCTACCGCGAACCACACGACACGCCGACGAGCCCTTCCACGGCCTCCGCCAGGCGTGTTCTTCCCTGCGGATCCTTCACTCGCTGGAGCAGATCGATCGCTCGATCGAGCCGATCCGCACGCGGGAGCGACTCACTTGCCGCCTCGTACACGCTCCGACCCTGCGAGCGCGGGAACCCCTCGATGCGCCGGCGCAGTCGTTCCTCGCGTTCTCTCTGCGCGACGGTCCAAAGGGCCACCTCATCAACGCCCAGAACGCCCGCCAGTGCGTTCACAAGAGCACGTGGGGGCGCCGGTTTCTTCCCTTTCTCGATCGCTGAGACGTTAGGCGTTGGACACACCAATCGCCTCCGCCAATTCGGCTTGCGTCTTCCCAGCATCACTCCGTAGCGTTCGCAGGTACTCGCCGAATCCTTGCATTCCGAACCACCCATTCCGTTTTCGTTGGCGCAGTATACCACGGGTTCAGCCGCAACCGACCGGCCGGCGAAGCGCTCGCCTCGAACCGGGACACAGACCGGAGACACCCGCAGCCTCCGGTCGATGAAACCCGCAAACGAGCCGGTATAATCGCGGCACGACTCGACAGGGCAGGAGGTACCATGGGCGCATACAGGATTGCAGTGCTTCCGGGAGACGGAGTCGGAGCCGATGTCATCGATGCAGCAAGGAAGGTCCTTGACGCAATTGGCTTCGAAGCCGAGTACAAGGTCGGCGATATCGGTTGGGAGTTTTGGAGAGGCGAGGGGAATCCGCTCCCCGAGCGGACAATTGACCTACTCAATTCCACTGATTGCTGCTTGTTCGGTGCCATCACGTCGAAGCCGAAAGAAGAGGCGGCGCGTGAGCTCGCTCCCCGGCTTCAGGAGAAGGGGCTCGTCTACTCGAGCCCGATCGTCGGCCTACGGCAGCGGTTCAACCTGCACACCAACCTGCGTCCGTGCAAGGCGTACGCCGGCAACCCACTGAATCTACGGGACGACATCGACCTGGTCGTGTTCCGTGAGAACACCGAAGGCCTGTACTCGGGCGTCGAGTGGCATCCCGTGCCGCCCGCCGTGCGGGAGGCGTTCGATACACATCCCAAGATGAAACGCTTCCGTGATGTCTCGAGCGATGACATCGCCATTTCGACTCGCATCTTCACTCGCGAAGGGTGCCAGGCGATCCTTCGTGACGCGTTCGAGTATGCGGCCAAGCACGGGTATCCCACGGTGACCGTCGTCGAGAAGCCGAACGTCATCCGTGAGACGTCGGGACTGATGGTGCGTGAGGCACGAAAGCTGGCCGCTCAATACGCCGGAATCGAGCTGTGGGAGACGAACATCGACGCGATGTGCATGTGGTTGGTGAAGAACCCACAGGACTACGGCGTCCTGGTGTCGTCGAACATGTTCGGTGACATCTTGTCCGATCTCGCCGCCCAGTTGGTCGGCGGACTCGGCTTTGCCTGTGCGGGCAACATCGGCGACCACTACGCCGTGTTCGAGCCGACACACGGCTCCGCACCGAAGTACGTCGGCCAGAGCAAGGTCAACCCGATCGCCACAATTCGCTCGGCGAAAATGATGCTCGACTACTTGGGCGAGACAGAGCTCGCGTCGAAAATCGAAGCCGCCGTGACTCAGGTGATCCAAGAGGAGCGAATCCAGACCTACGACATGGGGGGCACGTCGACCACTACACAGATGGCCGAGGCAATCGCCGCTGCCGCAAAGGAGGCGTGATGGGCGACTCAATCAGCCGCAGGATGGCGAGATTCGCAGATTCGCTGACATACGGACAGATCCCCGAGCCCGCGCGCAAGGAGGCGAAGCGTTTCCTGCTCGACTCCATCGGGTGCGCGCTCGCAGCCCTCGACCACGAGGACATGCAGCAGGCACACGCGTTCGTCCAATCCCTCGGCGGACACCCGCACGCCACCGTGATCGGACACGGAACGAAGACCAACCTCGGAAACGCCGCGCTGATGAACTCGCTTTTGATCCGCGCGATGGACTACAACGACATCTATTGGAAGCAGGATCCGTCGCACCCTTCGGACATCATCCCGGCAGCGCTCAGTCCGGCTGAGTATCGGCAAGCAAGCGGGAAGGACCTGTTAGTCGGCCTCATGATCTGCTATGAACTCGAGATGCGGCTGTGCCTCGCCGCGGATCCCGGCGTGCGCGAGGTCGGCTGGCACCATGCAAGCCTGACCCAGTTCGTCAGCCCGCTCGTCGCCGGCCGGATGCTCGGCCTTCGCGAGGACCAGATGGTCGCTGCGTGCGGGATCTCCGGCTCCAGCCACTTCACACTCGGCGGCGTTGTGGCCGGTCATCTCACGAACATGAAGAACACCGCCGATCCGATGGCAACGGAGGCGGGCGTTCGAGCGGCGATGCTCGCGTCAACCGGGTACTCCGGACCGGTCGAGTTGTTCGAGGGCAAGGAGGGCGTGTTCGAGGTCATTTCCAACGTATCGTGGGATCCGGACAAGATGCTGGCCGGACTCGGCGAGGAGTTCCTCATCACCGACTGCGGGTACAAGGCCTTCCCCACCGAGGCGCTGACCCACCAGCCGATCACCGCCGTTCTCGAACTCATGAAGGACAATGCGGTGGATCCGAACGACGTTGCCGAGATCCTTGTCGAGACAACCACTCGAGGGGCCGACATCCTGTCGGACCCGTCGAAGTACGAGCCGCGCACCAAGGAGACGGCCGACCACAGCTTGCCGTATTGCGTGGCCGTCGCGGTGATCAAGGGCAACGTCCTCCCGTCCGACTTCGAGGACGAAGCGCTCGAGGATCCCTCGGTGTGGGCGATGCTTCCGAAGATCCGTGTCGTAGCGAATCCGGAGATTGACGCCCTGTTTCCCAAGGTCAAGCGCGCCATCGTCACGATCAAGACGTCCGACGGCCGCTCCTATCGCGTGCAGGAGGACCACGCCAAGGGCCGCGCGGAGCGACCGCTGTCCGATGACGAGCTGATCGACAAGTTCCGGGCCAACGCGTCGCACGCGATGTCCGACGCCGCCCTCGATCGGATCGTGGATGCGACGATGGAACTGGAACGCGCGGGAAACGTGGCGGAGTACGTCAACCTGCTCGTTCGCGAAGCAGCTCGGTAGACGGCCGCCGTCGATCATGCCGATCTCAGCCGCACGCGCGGAAGGGATTCGTCAGCGCCTCCTTGCGTGGTACGCCACGGAGGCGCGCGACCTTCCGTGGCGGCAAACCGACGATCCGTACGCAATCTGGGTATCCGAAGTCATGCTTCAGCAGACGCGCGTCGAGACAGTCCTCCGGTACTACCGTCCGTTCCTCTCGCAGTTCCCTACGGTACACGCGCTCGCAGCCGCAGAGCGCGGCGACGTACTCAAGGCATGGGAAGGCCTGGGATACTACGCGCGTGCCCGCAATCTGCACGACGCCGCAGCGATCGTCGTTCGAGAGTGGGGCGGACACGTCCCGTCCTCGGTCGCCGATCTCCTCCTGCTTCCGGGCATCGGCCGATACACGGCGCCCGCCATCGCGTCGATCGCGTTCGGCGTCGACGTGCCGGTTCTCGACGGGAACATCATTCGCGTCCTCAGTCGGCTGTTCCGCGTTTCCGGAGATCCGTCCCGCGCCGAAACCCGGAAGCTGCTGCTACAACACGCGACGTATCTCACAAACGGCGGGAAGGCCGCCGCTGTCAACCAGGCACTGATGGACCTTGGCGCGCGTGTCTGCATGCCTCGGGGACCGGGATGCTCCGAATGCTGCCTCGCCTCCGAGTGTGATGCACATCACCGTGGAGAGGAGTCGGAATACCCGGCTCGTCCCTCACGAAAGCCGATCCCTCACATCGACGTCGTCGCCGGGGTTGTTTGGAGCACCACACCGTATGCGGCGACGAGCCGGATTCTCGTCGCCCAGCGGCGGGAGGACGACATGCTGGGTGGGTTGTGGGAGTTTCCCGGAGGGCGTGTCGAGCAGGGCGAGACGCGCGAAGAGGCCCTCGTGCGCGAGCTGCGCGAGGAGTTGGCGATCGAAGTGGTCGTTCTGCAACCGCTTCCGACGGTCGACCACGCGTACTCCCACTTCCGAATGGCCCTCCACCCGTTCCACTGCCGACACACAGGCGGATTGCCTCGCCCGATCGAGTGCGCCGCGTGGCAGTGGGCCACGATCGAGGAGATCGACGCGCTCTCGCTGTCCGTCGCAGACCGGCGAATCCTCGAGGCCGTCTCCGTGGACCGCCTGTCGTGGACGGTTCGAGGCGGCCGACCGGCTACAGCATGATCTCCAGCCCGAGTCCGAGCGTCAGCGTCCCATCGAAGGAGTCCATCACGAGGAGGAGCCGGGCGAGGGGCGCCAGCCGCAGATGCACACCCCCCGACCAATGCGGACGCAGATGCAGCTCCTCCATGTCATCGAAGCGCAGGACCCCGCGATACGAGACGAAGATCGGAAAGCTGCGCGATTGGCTCTCGAAGAGCAGCTCGCCAAAGATGCCCCATCCCTCCCCGAAGAAGTCCAACCCGTATCCTCCGCCTACGCCCCACGACAGCGTGTACGAACCGGGAACCTCCGTGATCCGTAGCCTTGCGTCGACGTGCACGCCAAGCCATCCCGGATCCGCACTTCCGAGCGGGGTTAGCACGCCGCTCTGAAACGCGAGGTTGATGCCGTCGCTTACGCCGATCGCGACCCGGACCTGTGGAGTGAGGAACCACACCATACTCGGGTCTTCCTGCCGTACGAGTCCGCCGCCGAAGGTGAACGACACTCGCCCCGCTTCGTTCAGCCGGGCCGTCTGGATCAGGTTCATCGCCCCGACCGATCCTGCCGTGCCGGCCACAAGCAAGATCAGCGCCACTGCAACTCGTGTTCCTGTTCGCATACGCCACCTCACCTCGCGCTGTGTGGTAAACTGTCCCCACTTTGTGGCACGCCTTCAGCCATGTCAACCCATCGCTGAGGCGGCACGTCCTGCCGCGGGGTTTGTACGTGTGGGGTGCGACGGCTACCATGAATCGAACGAAATCAGGCAGGTGAAACGCAAATGGCGGGGCATTCCAAGTGGGCGAACACCAAGTATCGCAAGGCGAGGCAGGATGCCAAACGCTCGAGCATCTTCGGCAAACTGATCAAGGAGATCACGTTGAACGCACGGAACGGGGACCCCGATCCGGCGCACAACCCCGGGCTCGCGCAGGCTCTTGACCGGGCGCGTGCCGCCAACGTGCCCAAGGACAACATCGAGCGAGCTATCAAGCGGGCGACCGGAGAACTCGGCGGCGCAGCATACGAGGAACTGACCTACGAAGGATACGCGCCGGACGGCGTGGCCGTGCTTGTCCGATCCGTCACCGACAACCGGAACCGCGCTGCGGCCGGCATTCGCCACATCTTCAGTGAATACGGCGGCAGCATGGCATCGGCGGGTAGCGTGGCATGGCTGTTCGAACGAAAGGGAGTCGTCGTCCTATCGGACCTCCCCGCAGAGGTCGATCGGGATGAGCTTCTGATGTCGCTGATCGAGGCCGGAGCACAGGATCTCGACGACCAGGGAGAGACCATCGAGATCACCTGCGATCCGTCCGCACTGCCGGAGTTGGCGCAGGCGGTGCGCGACCAAGGACTGGCTCCGATCCGAGCCGAAACCACGATGGTGCCGAAGAATAACGTGCACATCGAGGGCGGATCGGCCGTTAAGGTACTCAAACTCGTCGACGCGCTCGACGAGCATGAGGACGTACAGGAGGTCTTCGCCAATTTCGACATCGATGACGACGTCCTCGAGTCCATTGAGGCAGAAGCATAGCAGCAAGCAAGAAAAGGAGGAAACGGTGAAAACGTGTGTGGTGGGGCTCGTCGTTTTTCTGGTTCTCGCAGTCGCCGTGGTAGGATCGGCGCAGGACACGCAGGCGTGGATTCCGGGTATCGCGTCGTTGGCCATTCCCGGTCTTGGACAACTCTTGAACGATGAGATCGACAAGGCTCTCGTCCACTTCGGCATCGACATCGGGATCATCGTGCTCGGCTCGTACGTGACCAGCCTGTTGCCGTATACGATGGGGTATACGCGGTACGCGCTGGTCTCCGCCGCACACCTGGCATGGAGCCTGTTCAGCGCCTACGATGCGTACTCCGTTGCGAAGGACCAGGGCTTCTCGATCAGCGTAGTTGGGAACGGCGTGCGCTTCTCGTATCGATACTGAAGCGAACTAGAGAAGGATGAGTGCTAGCGTTGCCAGCATGACCGCGGTGACGCAGAGCAATCGATCGAGGCCCCGGCGCGCCACAGCCGGGGCCTGTTTTGCTTCCAGCAACGCGTGGTCCACGACGCGGACGTCTCCATCGGGGCCAATCTCCAGTCTCAGACGGCCGAGGTACCGCGCGAATGCGCCGGCCTGCACGACAATCGAATCACCGACCCGGAGGGGATCCGCCGTCGTCTCGTGCGAGTGTCCGCTGACGAAGACATCCACCTCGGGGAGCGTCTCGGCCAGCTGTGCCGCGGACGCAACCGGAAGGTGGCACAGAACGATCGTCAGATCCGGCACGTCTTCCTGGTCCGCCACGACAGACCGCACCGCGGCAACGGAGTCGACCATGAAAAGCCACGGGTAGTCGGCGTACGGCAAGAACTCGTTCGTGATCAGTCCGATCACGAGCGTTCGTGTTTCCCCAACGTCGATCACTGTGCAGTCAAGAAACGGCGCGAGGAATCCGGGGTCGGGGACAAGATTGGCACACAGGATCGGGAAGCTCGCCGTAGACGCCAGCTCCTCCACCTGGCGCGCACCCCAGTACAGATCGTGGTTTCCAAGAGCCATCGCGTCGTACCCCGCGTCGTTCATCCACGCGATCATCTCCGGCGCACCGTACACGGCAGTCACCGGACGACGAAAGTCGTGTAGCGCATCGCCGGCGTCGAGGAGGAGCACGTCACCGTCGGCGGCCCCTCGCTGACTCTCGATGAGTTCGCCGAGAGAGTCTAGCCGCTCAAAGCGCAGGTGCAGATCGTTGGTGTACAGCAACGTCACCGGCCTGGACGCGACGGCGGCGGCGGCGCACGCACCCACGACCAACAGCGCGACGAGTGCCCCCGATGCGGCTCTCACAGCGATCCTCCGACCGTCAACCGAACGCCCGATGAGCCAAAGGAAACCGAACCTCCCCACCGCCGGGTGCGCCCGGGATACAACCGCACTCCGACGATCGGACCGTACACGTCGGCCCGTTGCTCGATCCCCCCCACCAGCGTGACCCGTTGGGAGAGGGAGAACGACACAGCGCACCACCGGCCGCCACTGCGTCCCCACGCCCGCCCGAGATCGACCTGCACCGGTCCGAGTCGCCACGTCGACAGGACAAGCCATCGATCGGCTTGACACTGCACCGACACGTTGGCCGGCATCCAATCGCGCACGACAAGCAGCTTCGCGTACGGGTCGAACAGCGATCGGCCGGACGCGTGCATTCCGATTTCCAGGCGACAGCCGACGCCGCGACAAACCGACAGGCTGGCGCCGTCGTCGTCCACGAAGAAGGAGAATGACGTATACCCGTCCCCGACAACGAGAGCGGTCGGCCGATCCAGAAACGCGTACGCGGGCACCGAGAGCGCTTGCACGCCCGCGCTGAGAACACCGAGCAGGGTCATACACACCGCCATGCACCGCATGAGTACAGCATACGGCGGCCACCGGATTGGGCCAATCGTTGACATCGCTCGAGGACACGGACACAATCGAAACGTGCTTCTGAAGAGGATTCAGCAGACAATCGAGCAGCATGGGATGTTCCGACCCCGCACCACCGCGCTCGTTGCGGTGTCCGGCGGGGTTGACTCCGTGGTTCTTCTCGACGCGCTCTGCCGGCTGAACGACATCCTGGCCATTGATCTGATCGTCGCTCACCTCGATCACGCGCTCCGCGATGTGAGTTCGGACGACGCCGCCTTCGTCGCAACACTGGCCAGCGAGCGTGGGATCCCTTGTATTGCCCGCCGCGTGGAACCGCAGGAGTGGAACGACGTTCGTCGATACGGAATGGAGGGGGCCGCGCGAGCGATCCGTCGCCGCTTCCTCCTCGAAGCATCGTACGAGCACGGAGCCGACGCCATCGCTCTCGGACATACCGCGTCGGATCGTGCAGAGACGGTCCTGTACCGTCTCGCTCGAGGCACAGGGGTTTCCGGGCTGGCTGCGATGCCCGCCGTGTCGAAGCCGTTCGTCCGACCGATGCTCGACGTATCGCGTGACGACGTCCGCGCGTACGCACGGGAGCGCGGCCTGTCCTGGCGCGAGGACAAGACGAACCTCGACCTCGCCCGACCGCGAAACCGGATCCGCCACGAGTTGATTCCCCAGCTCCATCGAATCAATCCCGAAGCGACGGACGCCGTGTGCCGTCTGGCGGATCTCGCGGCGGACGCCGTGGACATCGAGAAGGAACTCGTCGATCGACTGTGGAGCACCGTCTCCCCTACGCCGGGCGGTGCCGCCCACACACCGGGCGGTGCCGCTCTGTCACGCGAGGCTGTCCGCTCCCTCTCACCTGCACTGCAGCGGGCCGTCCTGCGGCGAGCGATCGAGCAGGTCCGCGGACACCTCGTCGGCATCGAGAAGGTCCACGTTGAGTGCGTGCGGCGACTCATCGGCGCCGATCGAGAACGTGACGCCCTCGACCTCCCCGGCATACGCGTCGCCGTCCGCGGCGACGTCGTCACGATGATGCCGCTGGACACCTCTTGTGTAGGAGAGGCTCCTGCCCCCGCCGAGCTCGGGCTCGGCCGAACCGAATTGCCCCAGTGGGGCCTGGCGTTCGACTTGTCGGAAGGCGATGCGTCCGCACCGCCGGCCTACAGCCGCGACCCGATGACCGAAACGATCGACGCCGACACCATCGACCTTCCGCTTCTTCTGCGTTCACGTCAGCCGGGCGACCGGTTCTCCCCCCTCGGCCTCTCGACGCCGATGAGACTGAAGGAGTTCCTGATCAACGAAAAGGTTCCCGTTTCGGAGCGCGATCGATTACCCTTGCTGTGTAGTCGCGGACGGATCGTGTGGATCGTCGGCCACCGCCTATCGGACGACGCCCGGCTCCGGCCGACAACGAAACGGGTGATCAGAATGAAAGCGGAACGGATATGCTGACGGCCGTTCTCGTTTTTCTGGGAACGCTTCTTGTTCTCGTCGGGTTGCACGAGTTCGGCCACTTCCTCGCCGCGAAGGCGTTCGGCGTGTACGTCAAGGAGTTCGCCATCGGGATGGGGCCGAAGCTGGTCTCTTGGCGCGGCCGGGAGACGGTGTACAGCCTCCGAGCGATTCCGATCGGCGGATACGTTCGCATGGCCGGCGAAGACGAACCGGAGACGACGGAGGAGATCCCGCCGGAGCGAACGCTCCCCGCCAAACCCCCGTATGTTCGAGCGATCATCAGCCTGGCCGGCCCGGCGATGAACCTGCTTCTCGCGTTCGTCGTGATCTGTGCGGTCGTGTGGTTCACACCGTTTCCGGTCCTCCAGGTCGCCGATGTCGTGCCGGATTCGCCGGCCGACGGCGTACTGGTCACCGGCGATCGGCTGATCGCCATCGATGGCCGAGAGATCTTCGTGAGTGAACAGATCACGGCGCTCGTTGGCGGATCGGAAGGCCGCCCGATCACGCTTCGCATCGTCCGCGATGATCAGGAGACAGACATTCCGCTCCGTCCCCGGTACGACGAAGAGGAGACCCGATACGTCATCGGCATCTACTTCCAGTCCATCGCCTACACGAACGAACTAGAGAACCTGCCAGCCATGTCGGTGCTCGAAGCAGCGGGATTACAGGACGGCGACCGCATTGCCGCCGTCGACGCAACCGAGACCGGTTCCGCGGTCGCGCTGCTCCTCGTCCTCACGCAGGAGACCGGATCGGCCGTTCTTACCGTTCTCCGAGGCGAAAGCACTCTCACGGTTACCATTGACGATCGCACCGCACTGGCCGAGCAGCTGGCGGCGACGGCCCCGTTCTCGGATCGGGGGATCGACACCCATCGGCCCGGCTTCTCGGACGGCCTGTGGTTGAGTTCGTCGGAGTTCTCCGGGTACGTCGTGATGATGGGCAATCTGATCCGTCAAATCGCCTCCGGGGCCGTCAGGGCCGGGGACGCGCTGACCGGACCGGTCGGCATCGCCACGACGTTGCAGGAGGGGATGCAACTGGGGCCGAGCGTCTTCTTCCAGCTCCTCGCGTTTCTCAGCTTGAACTTCGGGATTCTGAACCTGATACCGTTTCCGGCCCTCGATGGCAGTCGCATCGTGTTCGCCCTGTTCGAGTGGGTTCGCGGGCGGCCGATCCGGCCCGAACGCGAGGGGCTGATTCACGCAGTCGGTTTCGTCATCCTGATTGGCCTGATGATCGCCATCACGTTCCAGGACATCGTTAGGCTGTTTCGATAAGGCACGTTGCCATCGCCACGATGCCTTCGCCTCGGCCGACCGGCCCCATGGCCTCGGTGGTCGTCGCTTTGAGACTGACGCGTTCGCTCGAGAGCCCGAGCACACGCGCCAGACGCTCGCGCATCGCGGGGAAGTGCGGAACGAGGCGCGGTCGCTCCGCGAGCACCGTCGTATCCACGTTCACCGGCCGAAAGCCGCGTTCGCGCAGGAGACACACAACTTTCTCCAACAGGCACAGACTCGAGATCCCCTCGTAGGCGGGATCGGAGTCCGGGAAGTGAACGCCAATATCGCCCAAACACGCAGCGCCGAGGAGTGCATCGCAGATCGCGTGGGTCAAGACGTCGGCATCGGAGTGACCCTCAAGACCGCGCTCATAGGGAACCTCGATCCCGCCGAGAATGAGCGGCCGGCCCGCTGTTAGCCGATGGGCGTCGACTCCGAATCCCACCCGAGTGCTGTCACTCACCGTCGTCACTCCTCTCGAGGCCGCGAACGATTTCGATCGCCAGGCTTCGTCGGAAACCCCGGCGAAGGAGGAGGTCAATCGTTCGCCGCGACCGAACGTCCATCGGACGATCCCGCAGTCTTCTGAACCGCTCCGCGGCAACCCGCTCCGCGAGGGCACGTTCCTGCTCCTCCGGATACTCCTCGATGAGCAGAGAACGAATCAACGAGTCCGCCACGCCGAGCGCTCGAAGATCTGCCTCCATCGCCTGTCGTGACAGCGGTTTGGCTGCCATCCGATCGCCGATCCACAGCCGGACGAACAGCCGGTCGTCGATCATGCCGGCCGTCTTGGCACGCTCGATCGTGTCGTCGATCTCCGCTTCGGGGAATCCACGCTGAACCAAGCGGCGGCGCGCTTCTGCCTCCGTCCTCGGACGGGTGCGGAGCAGTCGCAGGAGCGCGTTCCACGCGTCGGGCCTACTTCTTGGCGTCGGTCGACTCGGTGTCTCCACCATCCTCCACCGCGTCGCCCTTCCCGGCCCCCTCTTCAGCCCTCTTCTTGTTCAGGCCGGCTTTGTCGCGGATTGCGATCTCCAGCTTGTCCGCCAGCTTTGTGTTCTCTTCCAGCTCGACGGCGCTGTTGCCGACGCCCTGTCCAAGACGTTCCTCGCCGAACGAGTACCACGATCCGCTGCGCGTGATCAGTCCGAGATCTTCGCCGGCATTGATGAGATCACGGGAGCGGACGATGCCGCGACCGTAGATCACGTCGAATTTGGCCTCTTTGAACGGCGGAGCGACCTTGTTCTTCACCACGCGAACATTGACGTGCGTCCCGACGCGTTCGGTGCCGTCCTCGATCCGTCCCGACGCCCACATCTGAAGACGCAGGGAGGCGTAGTACTTGAGCGCAAATCCGCCGGTCGTCGTCGTCGACGGACCGAATCGCGACGAGGAGATCGTCGAACGCATCTGATTGGTGAACGCCACGATCGTCTTCGACTGTGAGATGGCCCCGGACAGCTTCCGCATGGCCTGGCTCATCAGACGCGCCTGGAGGCCGACCTGCGAGTCGCCCATCTGCCCCTCGATTTCAGCCATCGGGACCAGCGCGGCCACGGAGTCAATGACGATGATGTCGATTGCACCGCTGCGTGTCAGCTGCTCGGTGATCTCGAGTGCCTGCTCTCCGGAATTCGGCTGCGACAGGAGAAGGTGATCCAGATCGACTCCGAGGGCACGACTGTACGTCGGATCGAGCGCGTGTTCCGCATCGATGAACGCAGCCGTTCCGTCCCGCTTCTGGACCTCGGCGATCAAGTGCAGCGCAAGGGTCGTCTTTCCGCTCGATTCCGCCCCGAAGATCTCAATGATACGCCCGCGCGGGACTCCGCCAACACCGAGCGCAATGTCCAATCCGATCGATCCCGTGGGAACGGTATCCACCTGGAGGGTCTGCGCGCCCTCCCCGAGCCACATGATGGACCCTTCCCCGTATGCTTTCTTGATCTGTTTCAGCGTGTTCTCGAGAACTTCCCTCTTCCCCATTCTTCACCCCTGCGCTGTGTCGTTTATGCAATTCTATGGTACACGGACGCTTCGTTCAAAAGCGCCGTTCGGCGCATCGGATCGTTGGTCTTGCCGAGCTACGTTTCAGAAGAAGCGGTAGACAGTGCCACGCGGAGCCGGTCCGCGTCCGTCGGCCGTACCCCGGTCATCTTCACCGTTCCGTCCGGTGTGCGTAGCCGCAGGACGCCGGCGCGATACCGCATCGACACCGCCCCGATCGGCACCTCGCGAGCCACGCCCGGTGCACCGTACGACGAACGAACCAGCCATTGCAGCCACCGTGCGGTCATCCGCTGAAGAAAGGCGGACAGGACCCCCTCCTCATCGCCGCGTGCGCTCCGTAGGCTGTCGATCGCTACGTGAACGTCCTGTTTCGTCTCCTTCGCCCGTTCGAACACAATCGTTCCCTGCTCGGTGACGATTGCGGTCACAAGGTCACGCCGATCCGAAATGCGCACGACCTCCTCCAACCACAGCACCTCGTACGCGTCCACAGGACCAATCCCCTTCAGCACACGCCGCCGTACCGGCGTCGCCGACAGGTCCGGCGGCAGGCTCACGGCATCCCGCACGGCATCGGTGATCAGGATCTGCCCGCTCTTCGAGGCGGCCGACAGCCGCTGCGCCATGTTGACCGAGTGGCCGATGAAGTCGATGTCGCTCATCACGGGGGTCCCGCTGGCCACGCCGATCCCGACGTCGATCGGTTCGTCCGGTGCGGAGCGATTCCGCGATCGCATCGCCTGCTGAATCCGTACGGCGGCCCGAATCGCGGCAAGCGGGGTCTCGAACGCGGCCATGATTCCGTCACCGAGCGACTTGACGACGATTCCATACTCGTCGATCCGCTCCTGGATGATCTCGTCGTGCTGCTGCGACAGGCGGTAGGCGGCCCGATCGCCAGCCTTCGCCGTCAGCGCGGTGAATCCGCGGATGTCACTGAACAACAGCGCGATGGGCTCGCCCGCCTCGATTTGGGCGCGGAGCAACTGCCGAATCTTAAGAGTACGACTCCACGACACGCCGGTCCCCCTGCTGGAAAACGGAATGGGCGTATTATACTATCGATCCGGTACTGCACGCGGTGAAAGGAGACCAGTCCATGGAGAACAAACAGGTCATCAGCTTGCTCAAGAAGACGCCCATCTTCGCGAAGACCAGCGAGTCCAGCCTGGATGCGATGCTCAAATCAGCGGTCCAGAAGACGGTTCCGGCCGGCGAGTCGATCGTCGAGAAGGGGCAGGGCGGAGCCGGGTTCTACCTGCTGCTCACGGGCGCCGCGACGGTCAGCACCGGCGGCGAGAAGCTCGCGGAAATGGCGGCCGGCGACTTCTTCGGCGAGTTGAGCGTAATTGATGGGGCTCCGCGAACCGCCGACGTCATCGCATCGGTTGAGACGACATGCCTGGTCGTCACCCAGTGGGCAATGCGGAGTATCATCACATCCCATCCGGAGATCGCCCTCAGCATGCTCCAGGAGCTCGTGCGGCGGCTCCGCAAGACCGACGCGAGTCTTTCCGCCAAGCGGTAATCCCGTGAGTGCCGGTCTGTCCGTTCTCTGCCTCGGTTCCGGAGCGGCGTTGAGCGATGGCCGCATGTGGAATTCTCTGCTGATCGACGGCCGCATCCTGCTTGAATTGCCGACGACGGCCCTGCCGCAGATGCTCAAGGCGGGGATCGATCCGACACAGATCGAGATCATCTTCGTCACGCACCTCCACGCCGATCACATGTTCGGATTGCCGTTCCTGTTGCTGGAGTACTGCGTGCGACGGCGCCGGACTCAGCCGTTGTACATCGTCGGACCGACCGACCTGGAAGCTACGACGTTTCAGTTGTGCGATCTGGCGTGGCCCGATCTTCGCGAAACCGGGTTCGAGCCGCATGTTCCGCTTGAGTTCATCCAGGTGCCGCGCGAGGGCACGTACCACGCGGGCGACCTGGCGTTCGAAGCCGTCCGCATGCAACACTACGGACTGGCCGCGTTCGGATACCGATTCCACGTCGGCGAGCGACTCGTCGCCTATTCCGGCGACACCGGGAAAACCGCTGACCTTGACCGGTTGTACAACGGAGCGGATCTCGCCATCGTCGAACTCACCCACCCGCAGCCCTCTGACGACCCAGGCCACCTCGATGCGCCGACAGTGGCGCAGCTTGCCGAGACGTTGCGCTCGCACGCCACAATCCTCGCCACGCACATCAACGGCTCCCCGAATCCGATCGAGGGGGTCACGGTCTGCGAAGACGGCAAGACGTATCGGGTGCCGTAGGAATTAGGGGAAAGGGACGAGGGACGAGGGAAAGCCAGCGGGTAGTGGATGGGGACGGGCCCGCTTGCAGCGGGTCCCATCGGAGAATCGGACGTGTCCGATTCTCCAGCCAACCCGATGGGTTGGCAGGCTACGTTCCCGGGTCGTAGCACACGCGACAGCGTGCTTCATACGCCTCGGCTCCACCCACCTGGATCACCGGACCGTCCGCGGGCGCGGGGTTCCCATCGATCAGCCGTTGCGTGCGGGTCGCCACTCCGCCGCACTGGACGCACACAGCCTGCAACTTGTCCACGCGATCGGCAAGGCTCAGTAGCATAGGCATCGGACCGAACGGCTCCGCCGCGAACGTAAGATCCAGACCGGCAACGATCACGCGCTTCCCCCTCGCGACGAGCGCCTCACAGAGCTCCGGCAGTCGGTTCGAGAAGAAGTTCCCCTCGTCGAAGGCGACAACCGACGCGTTCTCGAGCGCATCACGGCCGACGGCCGCTTCGACGGCGTCCACCGATTCGCGTCCCGGCTCCAGCAGATGCGCAGCGAATTCCCGCCCATAGTGCGTCATCACGCTGCGCAGGCTGTAACGATCGTCGATCGTCGGCTTGAACAACAGGATGCTGCGCCGTGCAATCCGCACGCGCTCCAAACGGCGGATCAACTCCTCTGTCTTGCCCGAGAACATGCAACCCGTGATCACTTCCAGTTGTCGATTCGCTGTGTGCATCGCTCTCCTCTTCTAGTCATCACCCGGGAGCAGCTCCGCCGTGTACAGCTGTGATACGGGCACGGTTGCATCCGCCAACCCCTGTTCGCCCAAGTACAGCTGCATCGCCTCCCACACCGCGGGATCGTCGTGGCGCACACCGCGTGCGAACAAGTCGATCGTTGCCGCAAACGACGCGCGGCTCAGTTCGTCGTCGAAGTCCGGATTTGCCTGGACGAACTGCTCGTACGCTCTGTCCGGATCGTCGATGGTCGCCGTTACAGCCTGCGACAACCCCTGGAGGAACCGACGCAGTTCGACGGGTCGCTCGGCCACCGTGTCCGGATGAGCGACCAGCACGATGTCATACGTCGTAGGCACGCCATACTCCTCCTGTGGGAAGAAGACGGCATCGAGCCCCATGAGTTCTACCTGGATCTTCTCGTAGTTGCGGAACGCCCCAATCGCGTCGACTTGGTTTGTCGCCAGACTAACCACGGTGTTGTACCCCACGTTGATCAAGGTCACGGCGTCCGGCTCGACCCCCGCGCACGCTAGCATCGTCTT
>Ga0272442_10001912_pt1 | contig 30872 bp, 19 predicted proteins | sample SSMForm2O_FD_200262 | JGI IMG/M metagenome (GOLD analysis project Ga0272442, IMG submission 200262) | Marine sediment archaeal communities from Little Sippewissett salt marsh, Falmouth, MA, United States - SSM-Form-2O | ecosystem: Environmental > Aquatic > Marine > Wetlands > Sediment ...
TAAGTGGAGAACTTATGTATACCATATATTGTGGTAGCGCAAATCTTTTACCCAAAAAGATTTATAAGCGATTTGATAAACACGAAACTCTCTTAACAGAAACGGCACTAGATTGTTGATATACGGCAGCTTTTTCCCGTCAAACCGCGCTACCGATACCTTGCCCTGGCAGCCGGCGGTCAAGATTTTCTCCCGAATGCTGGAAACCTTCGCTTTTGAATTCTGGGGAGCGAATTGAGTTGTTATCCTGATGATTGGGGTGGTTTGGACGCGGCCATCCGGACACAGCGGAGCACTGCGTCGCCATTGAAAGGAGCCCGGAGGGTGCAGTTCGCGGTGCCTCGTGCCATGCCACCATCTGTGGTTGTACCCGTACGCGGATTGAGCCACTGCACGGCCAGCGTCCCGGATGCCGCTGGGAGGTCCACCGTTACTTCGCCGCCCTGGGGCAGGTAAACGACATAAATCTGACCCGGTTCAGCTAAGGCGACAGCCGTGTCAGGCGTCACTCCATCGAAGGGCTGCATCCGCCAGAAATGCAGCAACGTAAAGAAGTCGTACAGGAAACCCAACTGCCCCGCCGCCCCCTCATCCTTGACGACGAACGTGTAGTGGTTCGGGGCATCGATCCGGTTCCAGAAGTCACTGTGGCCGATGGTGCCGTTGAAGCCGGCGGCGAAGTACCCGCCCGCACAGACGATGCGCCAGGCCGAATGTCGCACTTTGTCGGTATGGTGCACCTGCTTCTTTTGCGTCGGTTGCCCCCGAAGATATTCGTAACCGTTTTCCGTGTTGAGTACGGGCCGGCCGTACTTTCGGTCCGCGTGAAGACTTCCGACCAAATCCGGAGCATCACCCGTCCAGCATTGAAACTGCTGGTCCCAAACGACCCCTTTTCCGGATTGGCCCGTTTGCTGCGACAAAACGTCGATGGCCTCGTCCTTGCCGAAGAACTCGCCGATTCGCCAGGGAGGATCGAATGGATCGTTCGGTGTCTGGCCGCGAGTGCTGGCGGAGATGACCGGATGCACCGTGACCAGGTGCCGATAGGGATCGTGCTGCTTGATGAACCGGGCGGTCTCCCTGGCCCAATCGGGGTCATCGGGCAGATCGAGGCGATAACGGCCGTCGGGGTGCGTCTCGTATTCATTGGCAATGGTCCACAGAAACAAGTTGGGAAAGGCCGCATATCGTGCAATGATGTATCGCAACCATTGACGCTGCCGCCGGGGCGTCCAGGCTCTAACATTTGTGAACGGTGGTTGGTAGTAATTGAGCACGATCAGCTCAGCGTTCATTCCCACCGCCTGCATCTCGGCCAGCACGACATCCAGGCCGCGGAAGAACGGCGGATTCAAGCGATCGAGATCGGGTTTCTTGGGCGTCCCGCCCCAAGGCCAATAGGTCGGGTCGGTTTGCCCGTGTGTCGGGCTGTGGATGACACCGAGACGTACGAAGTTGAATCGCTGTGACCGACGGGTCTTGAGATACTGTGTTCGTAGGGCCGGCGTAATGGGACTATCGGTGTAGAGACCGTAGCACGTGTCGCCCATGGGAAAAAACGGCGTTCCATCGGCATAAGCGAAGGCATACGGATTATCTGGATGGATACCGATGAAACCGTGGCTATGCGGCGCGATGCAACGCAATGTGCCGCGCACCAGCAACTCAACTCCCTCGCCGCGAAGCAGGTAACACCACTGGCCTTCTTCGTCCGGAGTAAAACGCAACCGCCAGGTATCACCGCCATCGTGATATCCCTCAACGATAAGCATCTTGCCTGAGGGCGACGTGAACTCACCCACCAAAGCCGCATCACGAAAGGGATTGTCCACGTGACTGCGACCATGCAATTCGAATTCGTGCATCTTCCAGCGAGGGACGGTAATGGCAGGCTTCTCGGCCGGAGCAGTCACATACTCAGCCTCAATCGTGTCCAACATCGCGATGAACGCCCTTGCGAAGTCGCCGCCAGCCTTCCGAGCAGACAGCGTGGGATCACCTTCATCGCGATTCCACCAGGGCATTTCCCAGCCCCAGACCTGTGTACCGTAGCGTTTCATGGCGTACTGATGCACGTTGTTCTCACTGAGTGAAGGCCGGCCAAACCAGTTCTTCGCCAGTGGATTGGCTTGGCTTTCCCAGCGATGCCGCACGCCGCGAGGAGACGGGAACCGCTGCGTGAACAGGTCCCACGCCCGGCGGCTGGGGAGCCCCTTCTCAGAGTCCGTGTAAAACAGGCAATCGACGTCACGGGGCGCAATCCAGTTGTGCCAGGTGACGGCGAAGTCCGGCCGGATTCGATCCATCACCTCGAATGTCAAGCGAGCGGTAGCCGTAGCTCGCGGCCGAGGATAATCATATCCGGTCCGATACTCGTAGCCCTGGGCAACGCCGTCCACGTTGGTCATCGGGTGAAGCACAAACGTGTATCGCCGGCGCGCGTCAGAGGCGACATCAGACAAGAGGTGCGCCACGAGTCCCTCCATCGCGTACGAGGAGAAACTCTCATAGGCATGTTCCCGTGCATGCCAGAAGACCGTCCGCTTGCGTTCAGGCGGCACATCCGGATCGGTGATGGTCACTTCCCAGTGCTCCCGGCCATGGTCGCTCGAACCGAGTTGTGTCTTCTTCAAATGCGGGTGGTCGGGAAGTGTTTGAAGAAAGCGCAGATAGTCGGCGTAGTTGTACCACGGACTCAAGCCAACCTTGGTCTCGCCGGGCGGCGCCGAGAATCGCGCCGTACAGATCCAACCCGAGACGGTCCCGCTGATCTGTCTCCAGGGTTGTCCAGGCGGCCGGATGAACAGGAAGTCGCGTGTGGACATACCGCCGAAAGGATTGCTGTTCGCGTTCGTGCGGCGGCCGTCGTCCGAGAGATCAAAGTGCAGTGTGACGGTTTCGGGTTTCGTACCATCATTGCGGCACACCAAATCGACCCGCGAAACGGCGTGGGTCAGCACACAAGGCCCTTCCTCAGCACAGGCGCGAATCCTGAACTCGCCCCGTCCGGCTACCTCGATTCGCTTTGCATCACGTGGCGTTCCCCCGTCCATCGGGGCGAAGAGCGAAATGCTCGCCGCGTTCGGTTTTGCACGGCTCGCCACAGCCAGTATCGCAGAGATCAGTAGACACCATATCACCACGATACGTTGTATGCCCAAATCCAAGAACCACGGGTATTCCCTGTGGTGTAAGTTATGCACTCCATTCTTCCTGCGTGGATGTTGCGATTTATTGTTCATGGTTCATTGTCGAAGTACGACCAACTTTTATGGTAGCAAACCCGGGCTTAACCTTTTGGCCCATAGGAGCAATACAGCCATTGGACCGTATAATCTACAGAATGCGTAACGACCAGCCAACAAAAAAAGGGTGGATTGGACATGTGATTACCTGTCGATTGTGTTGCGGTTGATCCCCTTGACTAAGCTGCAGATGCCTTGAGAATTTGCCCTTCAGGATCAAAGCAGGAAGACTCTCGGTCATTCGTCGGATGGTCTGGCTATGTATGCCGGGCCGATCAATCCACCTCCCTTCGGGGCATTGACCTTGATCGTCAGGCGGAATTCCTGGTCCGGCTGAATACCGGCTTCGTTCAAGCCAATGACGACCGGCATCCTGGATTCAATATCCGCCTTGTTAATGCTTCGCAAAAGCTTGCCATCCACCCAGACCTTCGCAGTCTCGCCGGAAATGTGGGGAATATACAAAGTGGCATCGGGAGTCGCTATGTCTTGGGGTACCGTGAATGCGATCTGATACCAGCCGTTCATCGGCTGCTGATTCTGGTGCTTACGTTTCCAGGCTGTCATTCCTCGCAGTCCATCCCACCCTGAATAGAACAAATGGACGTACGGGTTGCGATTGAATATCTTGGGTTGTTCCAGGACCTTGTCCTGCCAGAATTCGGCTTCACCGATCCCTTTCGGATCAACCTGGAAGGACCATTGAGTGTCTGCCGGAGTCATGACGGGCTGCCATGCACGGCCTTGGAAATCATGCCAGACGCGGGTGGCGAACATGTCGTGCATGCGGATTTCAAAGGAACTCAGCCAGAGAACGTCATGCGCATGAAGATTCGCCAGTTTCTCACGCACCCTGTAAATTTCTTGTACCAGCGGCCAATGCTCGGTGAAATAGATATCCTCTTCGTAGTAGTTCTTGGCTATGGAGAACTTCGCTGATTGTGACATCAACTCGCCGTGTCGCAGGCCGAGTTCCAAAACGTAGATTCGCTGGAGCAGTTCAGGGTCGTTGAGCGGCTCCGCCAATGCGCGTGCGCGATCGAGTAACCGGCGTGCTTTGGCAAAATCTTCCGGCGTAAACACCAAGCCCGCGCTCTTCCATACCCTCAGGCCCCGCTCCTTGTCCGCTTTGGCAAGGATTTTCTCGACTTCATCGCCGGTCATGCGATCCTGGTAGAGCTTCTCCCACATGTCGAAGTATTCTTTGATCGGCGCCGCTGCCGGCCCAAACGCCCCGCACCATTCATCAAGAAGATTTTCCACGCTCGTCTCAGTATCCCAATGCATGCGGGCCAAAACATAGTAGGTCGGGGCTGTCGTGGACCAATGGCCATTCAGCGTATCAAAATCCGTGGCCACGATGCCGTTCGAGATCAACATCTTCAGGTCTTCGCCCATCTGGTGGACGCCGCTCCAGGGTACACCGTGGCCGGGCACATAGAAGAAGGAATTGGGCCTGAAAAAAAGCCGATCAATGCCGGCCCGCTTCCACGCCATGAAGTTCTCGACTTCCGCCCGATGAGTCTTGGGATCCATCGGATAGCGATTGAAGCCGATCAGGCCGACAAAAATGTTTCGCTGAAGCGGCAAATCGATCGGGGCGTACCGATAGCGGCTGTACGCATATGCCGTGACATGGGCCTCCGGATCAATGTCGCGAAGTCGCTTCGCCAGGATGTTGTAGAACCGGAAGTATCGGTTGCTGAGCGATATGGGCAGACCATCCTTTCCGGTGGTGTACAGCTCGTCTATCTGCGAACCGTCCAAGCCACGGGCGAGAAGCTGCTGCCGCTGGTCCTCGGTCAACTGATGGTCCCAGGCCTTGCAGTTCTCGCAAACGCAGAAACCCTGGCTGCCGTCGTTTTCCACGACGTTGACGTAGTGATAATCGGGATTCTCGGCATTCCGTTGCTTGAACTCTTCCACGATGAGATCCACCACCTTGGGACTTGAAACGCACATCTTCACGAATTCCTTCGGGTAGGTGTCACTCGCAATGCCCCTCGTTCCGTTCGGCTGCATCGCAAAGATTTCCGGATACTGCTCATAATACCGGTCATACCACTGCGTGAAGGCGTGGCCGTATGAAAACCTCTGGGAATAGCCCAGCCGCATCCGCTTACGCCATTGACTCGACTCAGCAATCTGTTGTTCAAGGAGTTTCTTGTTTGCCTCAATAAACCGTGGGAAGGTCCTCATCCCCTCTGTTAAGGCACTCTGCTTGAGAGCTTGCCTGAAATGCCGCTGAAACATCCTCGGTGCTTCCTGGATGTTCAGAGCACCAACCTCGACGGTCTTTCGCTTCGGAATGACTTCTCCGGTTCGGCCTGGCCATATCCAGCGGACGCCGAATTGGTCCTGCAGGAGATCGTACACAGCAAACAGCGTTCCCGTCCGAACGCGACTGCTGTCGTAGGGTTCGTTATGAGGATTTCGAGTCCCGCCGTCTTCACCGGCGAGGATAAGCACGTTGTCCATCGTCTTGACGATGAATGTCTCGCGTGCAAGTTGAGTCGTATCGATGCCCTTCGACTTCAAAAGGTCGCTCTGCCCGAGAAGGATAAGTGTTGCATCGGTCTCGCCGAAATTCTTCTCCGCCACGATCGGGACAACGGCGCCGGTCATTTTCTCTAAATGGTACTGCAGTTCCTTAGCCGCAACTTGCTGCGACGGCACGGGGTTGTTTCCGGTCACGATCATGCTGACCGGCTTGCCCTGCCGGACGAGGGTCATGCCCGACGCGACCACAGCCAGGAACGCAATCGCCAGCAAGGAAAATACAATAACGATTCTTTGCACTCTCAAAACACGTCCTCCTACTGCGAGAAAATAAACGAAATAGAGTGAATCACAACTACAGTGTATCAGATCTCTAACGACTCCAACACTGTAACAAATCAGGGGGCTCTGTTGAAACAAAAATAATATAAACAGAAACTTGACTTCAGCAGAGTAAACGCTCGTTCCCCGAGTATGGCAAGAATAAGAAGGAGGTTACTTCCGGAAATCCCACGTCGGTTTCACCGCCGAGTCTTTCTCCACGTCCAGCTCCGTACGTAACTCCTCCAGCGTCAACTTCGTGCGCCCGAGGAAGAACACTGGCCCACCATCGGCGTAGTACGTGTTACCGTTTGAGGCGAGTCGGTTGCTTGCACGTTCCTCCACGAGGTATATCGCATCACCCGAGATGTTCGCCAAATGGTTGTTTCGGATCACCGTGCCCGTACCTTCGATTGATACGAACCCCTGAAGTCAATTCTGACTGGTAACAACTCTGTCACTATAACAACTGACTATGACGATAGCTACATCGGCATGGGCCTGGGAGCAAGTGGGCAAATGGGTGCGATTGACGTGGACTACTTCTTATACACTTTAGGTGTCGTTGCTCCGCAGTAAGAAGCTGATTGAGTGGTTGATATAGCTGTTTTGTCATCGTACAGTTTGATGGGATGCAGGTTAGAAACGGATAGAATTCACTGCGAAAACCCGAATAGAGGCATGAACCAATCAGACCAAATTAGCAACTTGACAAGCCTGACTTCATAGAGAGTGTTCAATGCACGTCGCCAATTGGTGAGTGACACTGGCTGATAGGTCATAAGGTGAATCCACCTTTCATGATATCGCCTATAATCGTTTAAAATCGTAACCTAAATTCTTGAATCGTTTAATTATTTCTGGTAATCGCTCATAGAGTAGGGTTCATTCTTACAATTGTACCTTCTTTATCCATTACATTTCTTGATTGACGTCTATTCTCTTCTTTTTCCAACGATGACAGGTAAAAGCTGAGACTCGCTGTGCCATCCATTGTTGGTTCATTAGAAGAATAATCACCCATATCATCATGATATACGGCTTTCCCATTTTGAAACGCCGCATACGCGTCTTTTTCCAGCAAATGGATGCCTCGCAAATTGCTGTAAATCGTTCTATCTACCGGACCATCAATGAGTCCGCCGCGGGTCGTCTCATGCAGAAGATAGGTTATTGATGAATGCGGCCATTGAGGATAGTCCCCTCCTGCCGGCAAACCACAAATCATGCTTGTTCCCCAGGGATTGCATCCAAACAGCCAATCGCGTAATGCAGCTTCCATTTCGAGATACGTTGAATCTCTTGTTACGTTATAATAGCATCTGGCCTGGGTTAATGCGGCTACGACCAAATTGTTGGAGCACCAGATAAACGGTATCCCATTCAGAAATGGGTCTTTCTCCCCTCGCTCGAAAATAAATTGGAGCCCATCCCTCAAATAGTCTGTGTAAATGCCCCGTTTTTCAGATAAATAATAGTGTCCTAAATTAACGAAGGGATAGAATTGATAATGTCTGGCACGACCGGATGACATCCATGGCGTAACAGGCTCGACGGCACCCCACTTTACCGCTTCCTCAAAATAGTATTCCTTGTTAGTCAGACGGTGCAATTCACAGGCGGCCAATTCCAGGTCATCAACATAATTTTCTTCTTCGTAAAAATAGGGTGATACATTGCAGGCCGTCTGGCAAACGCCCAAATCACTCAACGCGAATTCGTAGGCTTCCGCGGCTTTTGTAGCTATTTTCCTGGCAAAAACCGGATCATATCCCTTCAATAGGTGTGCGCCTAACGCAAATGCTGATGCAAATTTTGCCGCACTGGATGAGACACCTGTTGTTCGGTTCTTATGTTTCGAAAGTCCCTGTGGTTTTCCCGTGATATAATAAACGGGTCTGTGTTTGCCCAGTCCATAGCTTGCTGAATCCTTGTTGGGTAATCTGTATCCTACGTGGTCACGATCATCCGCTATCTGATTGTACATTTCCCCATAAGCCGGATTCATTTTGTCCAGCCACTCCAGACCCCATTTGGCCTCGTCAAGGATGTCCGGGATACCATTTTCACCTTTATGCCCTCGAGCATCATATTTATCGTCATACACGTCTGGGTTGTGCAGCCAGGCGAACAACATTTGATAAGTCGCATTGGCTGATGTCGTAAGGTATTGCAAATAATCCGATGCATCGTGCCACCCTCCTGTTACGTCTATTTCTCGTCCGGTTTTGGTTGGATGGTCGACTATGATACCGTCGTGTAAATGGCACGTGTCTTTCAGGAAGGGATTGTAGCCGCATCGTTGCTGCCGCATGTAATTGAGAATGAAATCCGCGGTACCGTTATATACATCATCGGCTATTCTGAAACAGGGAGATTTGATATCATCAATTTGAATGTAATAGCTCCCCGCACTCTCAAACTTTGAAAAATGAAGTCGGTAAGCAGATTTCATTCCCCAAATAGAGGCGTCATATTCTTTTGTTTCTCCTCTGTATACAACGGCATCTGTAATGGCATTTCTCAATTGGAACTGTGTGATTCTTATATCTTCTTTGGAAATCAACACGGCTACTTTTATCGCGTCAGGCAAGTAGCCCAGTTGATTAATCCTTATCCATCTGTCACTGGCATAAAGAGAACCAAATGTAGAGAATAGAATAGAAATATAGAGCAGTCTTGTCCCTATGATTTTAATATTTCTTTTCCTGGTCATTGTCTCTAATGGAATGATGGAAAGGCTCATTGTATTTATATGATCTGCCCCTATCTTCCACGCATTAAAGGAATCTGATTTCAGAGTATAGTACTTCCTGAGGTGGATGCCTTAAAGAAAATTATTTGTGGCAACAGGGATTTTAGTATTTGACTTTGAGTTGTTCATAGGTGGCCGGCGTCAATTACGCCCTCTCGATCGACGCCGACACCATTAACCACAAGACACCAACATTCCCTTGTGACTATCCTTTGATCCACTCTTCATACACCCGATCCAGGGCCGCTTCTTTCGGATTGCCGGCATGAAGCGCAACTCTATACCGCAATCTGAACGTTTGTCCCTTCTCCAGCCGCCACGGCTGCTTCTGAAAGTACAGCGGCGAAGGCGACAAATGACCGTATTCGCGAGTGAACCAGATGGCAGGCCAGGGGTTCTCCGGGTGCGTCATCACCGCGATGCCTTCGACCAGGTCGCCACGGCCCCTGCGTTTGCCGTGGTAGCCGCACCATCTGGCCTGCTTACCGTATGTCCCGTCGGCACCCACGCCACCCTCGGAATTCATCAGCACTCCACCATAAGGCGGGGATATATCCGCCGCAGCTCGAATCGCAAAGAACGAATGCTTGGCCCTCCCAACCTCGACGTCCTCCAGCGCGCTCAGCTTGAAATCACAGTCGATACACCACAATCGATCACTTATTGCCGTCACGGTAAACCTGCGCTCGTCGCGCATCGGCGAACCGGAATCCTTGCTGACCCACTGACATTGATCAAGTATCTCCGCCGAATTCTTCGTTAGCTCGCCGAGCCTCAAGCCGACCGACCGAATCTGCCCCTTCTCCAACGAGGTGTCACCCCAGTAGTCGCCCCCGTTCATCGGCTGACATCCCAGCCACAGCCCCCGATGATGCGGATAAGGCAGAGCCGACTCACTCGTCAGGGACATCCCCGACACAGGCCCGTTGACCGGACAGAAATACGGGTACTTGAGACTCCCATAGGCCCGATAGCCCGTAAGCGGCATGTTATTAAGCCGCACGAGCACATTGCCGCCATTGAGATACGCCGTCAAACCCTTAGCCTCGGGCACCGGCTTGGTGTACTCAATCGCCCCGGCCCTTTCGCACGGCAACCATCCGGCCGCCAAACCCAACACAGCCGCCGATCCACGTCGCAAAAAATCACGTCTTTCAATATCCATATGAATATCTCCTCAAAGTTCGCTGATCTCAATCATCATAATGCACACCGTCATTCACAACCGATAAATAGTAAATTGAACCGGCATTTCCCATCTGCACTTCACAGAAATACTCCTTACACTTCAAGCCGTATAATACCAAGGTCTCATCTCAAATTCAACCGACCATAAACTATATAGCTGGAGCCTCCTGCGAGAGGTTATGATATGCCAGAATTCTCCAAGAAGTCACCTTTCTTATGTGCCGGAAAACGCCACAATTTTCAGAGGACTGGCGCGTCAGGAGCTCGATGACTTGAGGATCAAGATCGCATCTTCCCAACCTTCAGGGGTGGAGAAGGATTGAGTACCTGTATTCAAGAAGCTGCCGGCCGCAGTGGCGCTACCCGTCTTTGGGTCGATCCAATGGGCGTCCATTTTGGCTGTGAAAATCTTGTCCATATGAATCGAGAAAGTTGCTCTGCTGCCGAGATAGACCATAGCCCATTGGCCATTCTTGTGTCGGGCGGCAAGGTTCAGGATCTGGCCCTGGGTCTGGCCCCCGGCGGCAAAGATTGACTGATCCGGGACGAGATACCACCACTCGTGGAGACCCAAGAAAACCTTCCTGAGGATCCCCAACTGAACGGCGCCGGGAGCATCGAGCGCCTGTTTCCAAGTGGGTAAGACCCGCCAGCTATCGTTATGGCCATAGGTGTGGTGGGCGCCCGCCAGGTATGAGTAATAAGCCTGTCGGCGAATCCACAATGGACTAACATCGAAGCCATACTCCGACCCATGCTCATAGGCCCCCTCCGCCATCAGCACGGGCTTAACCGGTTTGAGATTGTAGTCGCGGGTCACCATCGGATAAATCAGCTCGACGCTCTTCCACGTCTGCATTGAGTTGAAATCCAGCCAGCTCTCCCCGTGAATGAAGCTGGACGAGTAAGGAGCCGGGTCGGGCTTGAACGTAATCAGGTGATGTCCGCCGTCACCCTCGTGAAGGCCGACCGCCAGCTCGCGCAAGACCGGGACAAATTCCTTCTTCGCCTCGGGCGTCATCGACCAGACAATATTGGGCACGTCCTTGTATCGTTGTGCGAGCCATTTCGCCCAGGCCCGGGCATTTTCCACCGTAATGCACTTGCGGTATCGCTGGTGGTAAAGGGTCATCGAAATAACCACATGATTCTTACGAGCGATCTGGACCACGGTGTCCACATTCTGGAAGTAAGCCTCATTCGGCGTCAGCGGGTTGTCCTTGATCCAGGGCTTTTGCCCGTACACATTCGGCTTGGTGCCGTCGCCCACTCCCATCAGCATGACCTGAGCAAAGACAAATCCCTTATCTGCCGTCTTCTCCAGAATCGTGCGCGCGTCCTCGATTTTATATTCCCGAAAAAGCTGCCATTGGGTCGTGCCAAGCCAAAAGACGGGCTTGCCGTCCTGATCCACAAAGTACCGCCGATTCTCGCTAACCTTGATTGGATAAACCGGCGGCTCGTCCGCAACGATTGGCCACGCCACGGACATAGATACAACCAGTAACGCCATTTTTCTGATCATCCGTCTCATTCTGGTGCCTCCTATCTCCCATTTCAATCAATGACTCCGATTACAGTTTTTATCCTGATCACGATCTCTTATTTGACCTCATGGACGACACTAATTTACAGCAAGCACCTTATGATACCCAGATACTGCATCTAATCTCAATATTGTTTTTGAGTTCTGTGAAGGATTCGTCGCAGATCTTCCAGTATCTCTGCGCAGCGTTGTCCACAAACAACAATCATTCCAGTCTCGATCCATACTGTTTTACTGACGTCAGGATTGATCTCTTTCCGCAGTATTGTTGAACACGAAGACTACGATCATCCGTTTGGTAACTTTGTTTTTGGAATTCTTCTGAAGATCAACTGTTTCAATGAACGATTCCAAACGAAAAGAGCTGATAACCTCTCTCAAGCTGCCGTTGGACGATATTGGGCGTTTTTTCTCGCGGAGTGATCCTCTGTTTTCAACATGTACTCTTATTTGACTAGTAACACACATTGAAATCCATACAAGGAAGTAATTCAAAGCAGATGCTTTTGAGTCGCGAGTTCTTGAAAGGAAAGAATACGACCGTATAATAAAAACCAGAGTTGAAAGCGTCTCCTGAATCAGAGGCTTATTTATCTTATTCCTGCTGATGACCTGTAGAGACAAAACGGCAACGATACTGATAAAGGCTGGTTAGCTCGTTTCATGAAAGGTAGATGTGACGTTAGTCACAATTTGACCAAGAACCGAACGCCTTCTCTCTTTGAAAGGAAGACTCGTGAACATTCGTTCTATTAAAAACACCGGGGGACTCTACTGCCTGTTGACAATGATCCTTGTGATCGGTTTCTTCTTCAGTGAGCGGCAGGTGCACGCGGCCGGAGTATCATCGAAGGCGCAGCAGCTTGACTATCATTTTGAAGGGACTATCTCGCGGGATGTGCTGGAGAATTATCTGGACCATTCCGTGACAATGGCGTATTTCCTCGTGACGGGAAAAGCCGAGGGCAACCGGGAATATCCGTACAGGGAAGATGACATCCGCCTAATCCGGAATATCGGAGCCAAGTTCATTGGTCGCGCGATCTATCGCTGGAACGGAGAAAATCGGCTGAACGATCCCAGCTTCTGGTCGGATGCAAAGGCGTTGATCGAAAGAGTCCATGCGTTTGATCCGGATGTTATCTTCCAGGGATGCCTGTTTGAAACGATCAGCAGAAGGGTGGACAGTGTGAAGATCCCTCCCTGGGTGTTCGCGGACTTTGGTAGCCCCGTTGAGGATAGGACGTTTTCGTACGAAGCCATGCTCAACGAAGAAGGTAAGTTGGTTAACCATTGGGGCCGGAGCAGCGTGCCTGATGTCACGAGGCTCGAAACGCAATTGTGGTTCTACTACCTTGCCGGCTCGTACATCAATCTCGGTTGCGAGGCCCTTCACCTGGGGCAGGTACGACTCATCGGCATGGCCGACCCGGACTTAAAGGAATGGTCCCGCCTATTGACGAGAATACGCGCTTATGCAAAGACCCATGCTCGTCGCCATCTGGTGCTGCTGGATGCGCATGTGCCGACCTGGGGCATGATCGTCGACGGGATCAGCCTTCTGGATTTTAACTCGTTTCCAATGCGCATCAAAGAGGTGCCTGAGAAGCCCTACGAAGCAGTGCTGGAAGTCGGCCATCTCGATGCCATTTTTCGGAAGAGCAAAGGGTGCATCTCACCGAGTGGCTGGAAGTGTCGGAGTCTGCCGTATCTCGTCGAATTTGACAATTACGGAAGAAGCAGAACCCCGAATGTCGCCAATCTCAATTCGCATTTCGTCTGGGGCTGGGACGAGATTTCTTGGTTCTCTCTCCGGGATGAGGAATACCGAAACCAATGGCTCGAGTATGCCCACAACTGGATCAGGGAAACCGATCCCAATGGGCATCTGCAAATGCCGGTGAGTCGGATGATAACATGTCCGAACGATACGTTTGGCAGCTATCGCGCCAACACCCGAAGTCCTGATTGTCCCATCGGATATTCTCAGGAAGAAACGATCAAGAAAATATGGGGCAATGCGCGTAGGTAATCAAAATCGAACGGCGCGATCGGGATGTCACGAACTCAAGTCGCGCTGATACCCAGAACTGCTGACAAACAAACGAAATCATTATGGATCGAGTAGACGTCATATGACTCACTCCTGTGAACACGAAAAGACCTTTGCCGGGATTGTCTGAGATGGCTATATTAGTTGTTGTATCATGTATATTCTATACTACCACTGAAGAATGACATTTAAGGACTTATATCATGAGCGTAAAACCTATGAGAATGCACTATTGCCGGTCATTTCAAATCCTCATCGCCTTGATCGTCTCATTGCTTATGATGAGTCGCCTGAGTGCGATGGAACCTAAATCCGTGACCTTCCAGGGCCGGACCTCAGAGCATAAGTGGTCTCTCCGGGAATTAGATCAGGACCTGACGACCGACTGGTCTTCCTATGAATACCTGGTCCTGGAAATGCGGACCTCCACACCACAACGATTTGCCCTGTGGCTTTACACGGCCAACGGCCCGCGACGCATTATGCTCCAGCCCTTCGGCCAGAATGTGTGGTTACGGGCCTCCATCCCTCTTAGATATTTTAAGGGCAGGGATCAATCCGGCCATGATATGGCCTCGGCTAACAACCGTCGCACGGAAGCCTTTTGGATGTCTGTGTGGGGACCGTTCGGATCAATCGATAAGGTTCAGGCACTGGGCGTGACCATGACCTACCCCATTAACCAGCCAAGGCTGGAAATCCGCTCGATTCTACTGACCAGGGAAGACGTGGGATCGGATTTCCTGGAGAAGAAGCCTGTGCTGGATGCATTTGGACAGTGGGCCCATGCGGACTGGCCTGGCAAGATTAAAAGCAATGAACAACTGGCTGAGGAACTGGCTGAAGAAGCCAGAACTTTGACCGATAGCAGCCCGTTCAATACCTGTGAATATGGCGGCTATCTCAACACGCAGACAAAGGCGACGGGTTTCTTTCGAGTGGAGCAGATCGACGGCATCTGGTGGTTCGTCGATCCCCATGGCCACCTCTTTCTATCCACCGGCTCAAACTGCATCCGGGGTCGGAGCAGGCGCGCTGCTACGGTCGATACCAATTTGATTGAGCGTCGTATGACAGCGTGGGGCCTCAATACTGTGGGCAACTGGTCTTCCTTTCGAGAGTCTGATGATGGTCGCCGCAAGGCCTACGTAGCGACCTTTCGCAGTCCCCGTACGCAGCCCTCGTTTCTGGGTATGCCGGATGTTTACGGCGAGGAATTTGCTCGTCGTTTGGATGAAGCGGCTCAACGCCAATGTGAGCCCCTCAAGAACGATCCCTGGCTGATCGGTACGTTCATTGGCAACGAACCCCCTTGGCCCGGACGCGAGAGCGAACTGGTTGATATGTTCCTCAACGGATCCGATACGGCTACGAAGACGAAGCTCCGGGCCTATCTAGCCCGGGAAGACACAAAGAAACGCCGCGAGCACTTTGTCCATACTATGTTTGAGAAATACCTGGATCTGATCAACGCGGCAATTAAGAAATACGATACCAATCATCTGAATCTCGGTATTCGTTTCGGAGGCAGTCCGCCGGAGGCGGTCTGTCGTCTGGCAAGGAAATTTGACGTGTGCAGCATCAATGTCTACGAATACGAGCCGACTCGACAACTCAAGCGCACCTTTGCCCTAACAGGTCGACCCATTGTGATCGGCGAGTTCCATTTTGGTGTCCCGGCCAACGGCCTGGGTGCAGGTCTCGTACAGACACAAAATCAATCCGAACGGGCCGCGGGTTATCACTATTACGTGGAACAGGCCATGGCCCTGCCGTACTTTTTAGGAGCCCATTGGTTTCAGTGGCAAGACCAACCTGTGCTGGGACGCATGGATGGTGAGAATTACAATATCGGCCTAGTCGATGTGACCAACCGTCCCTATCCCGAACTGGTGCAAGCCCTCAAGGCCACACACAAGGTGCTTTATGACGTGCATACAGGCAAGGTGAAGCCTTTCAACCACCGTCCCATAGCCTCAGAGGCCGGCACGCCGCGTTCTCCGTGGGAGTAAACAGGACGACCGAGTCTTGATTCCAAAAGTCAGGGTATAACCGCTACTGGAAATTTTAATCTACTCAATTTATTGAACCGCTTGAAACTTTCCGTGTCTCGCTGCTATCGGCCCGCAAGAAACCACGGTCGCGACGTTGGATCACTCTTCAGGAAGGACAGTAACTGCTTCGCCACCTTTTCGCGTCCTGATATCGACGGATGGGTTCCATCAGATCCCAGATCGCTGCGAACATATGTCAGACCGTCTTTGCGCCCCTTGACGCCGTCGGCCCAGAGATACGGTCCCCACGCCAACCAGGCAGACCGGACCGTTCCTTTGGCTGAATCAAAGTTCAACTCGGGCTGCCCGGCAATCTGCCGCGCGATGACCCACTTGACGGCGAAAGCACTTTCGTACGCATGGGGTTCGGGATTCAGCGGAGTGACGGCATAACCGGCGTAGATGCGGCTGGACAGATACGTTATCTTCAGATTGGCAAAGCGATCACTCAGGTTGTGCAGGGTTGCGATGATATCCGCTTCAAGTTTCCTGGCTTCTGCAGGGAACGATCGAGACGGTCCCGCATTTGCCTGCTTGAGCCAGACGACCTGTACCTGCTTCGGTGTAACGCCTGACGCATTGAGCCGCTTGTCGACCACTTTCCAGAAGTTGGCCTCGGGCTTGGCCGTCACGGCTGCCGTCTGACCGCCCTGGGCGCCGTCGACAATCAGCAACTGCGGATTTAATTCCTCTTCGGCGGCAGCCAGTCTCTGAAAGGCTTGGAATTCCTGTGTGGTGTTCGACATTCCGACAGACAAGAGCACGATCTTTCCCGATTCGTCCTTGCGGCCGTCACGATTAAGAGGGCCGATCCGGCTCGCGATCGCCAGACCCGCCTGGAGGTGGCCCTGCGGTGGAACATTTTCCCCACCCGGGTAAAGTCCACCCACTTCTGTCTTGTAGGTTCCTGTTCCCAGATCAATCAAGGGAACCAGACCTACTGAGTCCTGCGGCGGGTGCTTCTTGGCGTAATCCCGAAAACGCGTCGCCGCATTTCGCTGGTTCCCTCGTGCCATGACACTCTGTGCGAATCGCCGCTCTTCCAGGGTAATCTGCTCACCTCGATCGCGCTTGGCCTTGATTTGGGAAAGTCTTTGATTCTCGGTCTCTCGCTCTGCCTGGGAGGCAGACACGGTTGAAGCCAACATCAGGACCATGAGTATGACTCGAACCCACTTCATCGTTTGTTCCTTTCATACCGGGATCTTTGCTCCCGGGAAGAATTACGTCCTCTTTGACGTCACAGGACTTGTATGAACTTGTGAAATTCCTTTCTGTTACTTACTGGTCGTGCTGTTGCTTTCACCAACTTGCACGGTTCTACTCCGGCGTAGCCTTCTGGCTGACGTCTCGCGTTTGCTGGACAGCCAATCGGGCAGCGTCCACCCAGGTTTCAAACACAAATCTCTGTTTATGGGAACGCCATTGCTCTGATGTGAACACGCTCAGATCTTCCCGCGGATAGCCGGGAATGTCGTTCCCCAAGGCGGGAGTTCCGCCCTCGCGATCCATAGTCGCGTAGAGTTTGTCCATGTGTATATTGTGCTTTTGCGCCCACTCTGCGATTTGCGTCGTTGGCATAGTGGTCAGGGATTCGGCTGTCCAGTTCGGCAGGTCCAGATGTTTCTCCAGCCACAATGCTACCGGCCGGGTGATGAAGTATGGGCGGTGGCTGGCTCCGGCGACAAAACCCGTATCAAAGACGCCGTCGTCTCCGCCATGGACCTGCACGGTTCGCTGCCGCAAGTCGGCAAAAAATACCTCACCGTGCCTATCCATAGCCACGACCGAATCCACCAAACCATTGTAGATAAGTGTCGGGCCGCGAGAGGCGTGCAGAGCATAAATCACAGCGCCGCGGTCTCCGAGAAAACGCAATGAGCGGTAAGGCAATCCCTGGCACATCGGCTTGGAATTGTCCCAATAGCCGTCCACACCGTCCAGATTCCCTCCTCCCACCAGCACGCAAGCCCGCAAACGCGGCTCCACGGCGCCGGTCAACGCGAGCACAAAAGAACCCATGGAGTAGCCCGCTGCGCCAATCCGTTGGCCATCGACCTCGGGACGTGAGGCGAGATAGGAAACCGCCTGCATGACATCGGTAATCATCAGACCCGCCAGGCGGCGAGCCAGTACAGCGTCTCCTTTGAGTCGATCGTGCGTTCGGGTGCCGGATTCGCGTTTTGCATTTCTCTCGCCTTCCCCCGCCTGGTCGTACGTCAGTACCGCGGCGCCGGCGCGCGCATAGAGAATACCGCTATAGTACGAATACCAGCTATACTTATCGCCTCCGTGTCCGTTGACGATAATCAAAGCTGGAATACGGCCGGTATCGGTTTTCGGTATGGGTTTGGGCATGTACAGGATGGCCGGGACGCGCGTACCAAGCTGAGTCGCATAAGTCACCGCCTCCGCCTCTACGTCCGGTGCGGGCTCGAACCGCCGGTGCGTAACAGGATTCAACGGCGGCAACGAATCCGGCACAAAAAAGTTTTCGAGGATTTTGGCTCGAAGTACTTCCTGCTCTTCAGCAGTGAGTGACTCAGTGAGAGGCTGGCCGTGAGATAATATTATCCCGGCCAATATTGGAACCAACAAACGATGTATCATAAAATCCTTTCTATCGATTTCTGCCCAGATTCATCTCGTCTTCACGGCGTGAGGCTATAGCGGAGAAGAAGGAACGACCGTGGTCCCAAAGAGCCTTTTCCCACCTTCCATCCATTTCCAAGAATCCACTGCTGGTCATCTACCCGTTTCATTTTCTTTCTTCAAAAGCCAGATCTCGGTGATCCGCGATTGCTGACGCCAGTTCAGATGCGCCTCTTCCGGCCGGTCCCAGGTGACGATGATTTGTCCGCTTCGCACGGCATCCTGAGGAACGTGGAATTCCTTGAATTCGCCGATCCCGCGACCATAAGCGGTCGGCGTCACGCGATTCTGATTGATCCGGGTCAGAGCATCTCCATATCCCGTGATGCGAACCACGTAGCTGGCGTTCGGGTCGATCCGTTCATATCTCACGGCAATTGGCCAATCCATGCTCACTTGCCAGGAGAGCCGCTGGCGGCTAAAACCGTTGTCCCACCACCAGTAGCCGGGATTCGGATTGCGGACCAAGAGAGGATCCGTATCCCATCCCTCGCCCCGCACCACATGGGGGCTCTTCGCAATGTTGCCCACGTCATCATAGAAACAGTCCGGCCCGGGATTTTCCCAGCAGCGAATCTCCTCCAACCGCTTCAACTTCTCCTGCTCTGATTCCATCACACGGATCTTCGCAAACTCGTCCTCCAACCACCAGCGGTTATTCAGGGGATAATCGATATAGTCCAGAATGGCCCCCCGTTCGGGGCCGCTGGCCTGGTATTTCCTCACGCTCGTTTGCAGACCGATGCTCTGAAAGAGGGCATCGCACAATTCCACAATGCGACGGCGCAGTTCCTGTGCGGGCGGATTCTTCGTGGCCCGATCGAGGATCTGTTGGGCGTCGTCCATAACCTTCGTACTGCCGGCCTCCCAGGCCTTGGCCAGTGCGGCGTTCACCTTATTCTCAAGGTCTGTTTCATAAATGAGCCGTCGCCGCGTGTAAGCATCGTAGAAACTGCGAAGCAGGCACAATTGCCAGCGCCAGTTGTTCTTCAGATCAGGCGCCTTGGCCTCCAGATTTTGCCAGTGCGAAAGTGTACTCTCCACGGCCCCGTTCAGGGATAAGGCACTGTCCCAATTCTTCTCGAGGGCCAGAATACCGTCCGCGACCGGCTCCGCCAGATCAGGCCGAAAGAAGACTCTCGCGTAGTCCTTCAGGATCTCTCGTACATCCGCCTGCGGGTTCCAGCCTCGCGCACTCCAAATCACCTTGTTCACATCATCGTGAATTCCATCAGAATAGGTGAGGAAACCATCCGTATAGGGTGCCAGCCAATTGTGGAGATGGGCGTAGTATGCAGGCCGGGGATTCGGACATTCCCGACCAAGGGTCAAACTGAAGGCCGGGTCCCACCACGGGACGGGATATTGGCACCGTACACAGTGGGTGAAGTCGGGGTAATGACGCAGTCTATACATCTTCGACAGGCGATTTCTCGTTTCCAGGATGGGCGGGCTCGACGGCCCGGCTACCAGTCCGCCCAGCCAGTCGGGTTTGTGCTGATCGATGTACTGGTAGACTTCGTCAATTTGCGCGTCGTTGAACCATTGGAGTGACAGCCACACCCTTGCATCCGGATGTTGAGCCCTAAGCCGCTGACTGATGTCCCTGAGAAAGGGCAATAGCAGTTCCGGAGGATTCGCACCGGGATCGCCACCCGGCACGAACACCGCATCGAGCCGGGGGCATGCTCGGTACAGTGACACATGCTTCTCAAGCTCGGCTTCGCGTTTTGCCCCATCCCGCAGGTCAAATACAACCGGGGTCCACACCCAGTAGTCAAGATCGTAGCGGTCGCATATCTCGCTCAGGATTTTGTTCATCTCATCCCGTGGGACGGTCATGTGCGGACTTGCCTGATCATCCTGAAACGGGATGTTCTCGATACAATTGCAACCGAACAGGATCAGATCCCGAATGTGCTGTTCGTAGGTCGCGGCATTCCAGGCATCGTAGGAGTTGGCCCTGGCACGATAGCCCAATTGATGGCCGCGAAGGGGATAGGCCGGCGCGGTCGAAATCTCCGTCGCCTCCGCCAGAGAAACGCTGCCGGGCCCCCAGTCAAGCAGCCTCAACAGCCGTCCCGCCCCGAAGAGGAGACCTCTGGCGTCGGCGCCGATGATCCAAACCACTGGTGCGTCTCGGCTGTCCCGTTTGACACAGATCCGATATCCCTCTTTCTTATGCTCGGGCATATCCCAGCCCTCGCGGCGCGGAACTGCCAAGCCGCAAAGCTCATTCTCAGCCATGGAAACTATCGCGATCATCGGTGCGCCGCCGGAACGCTCGCTTGATATCTTCCACGTCAGTCCGGTGCGTTTCTGAACTTCCCGCTGCAACATCTCGGCGGCTATGTTTCCAGTCTTGACATGCGATTTCCTCGCAGTCAGTATCACAGCGTTTTGCAGGTCGAGATCTTCAGCTCTTGCGGCTTGCTTCCCAAAGATCATGATGAAGATAGAGACGGAGATGTATAACATTCGCAATCGAGAGCGCAGCATCATTCTATTGCCCCTGCAATAGCATCGGTTCAAGGCCACTCGTCCATTATTGTAAGCTAACGCCATTCATATTACTATCATCTCACCGCGATGTCATTCGGTTTCACCACAACACGGTGAATCTTTGGAAAAAACATTGGCCCAAACCGGCGATATTAGTTTCTAAACTTTGCCTAAGCGAAGAATTAATTGATTACGATTGTCCGGCGAATTGAGTACGAACACCGTAAAGTGACGACCGTGCAGTAATAAACAGAGTCTTTCTGTCTTTTCCACCGAAAACAATACTAATCGGCCTCTGTGGAATCCTGATGGTATCGATTTGTCTTCCCGACGGATCGAAAACAAGAATCTGGCCAGCGGTGAGATAAACATTGCCTTGGTCATCGATCGCAACATTCTCTCCACCTTCATCGGCAAAGAGTTTCCCGTCAGACAGTGTTCCATCAGGCCCTACAGTGAATGCAAAAGTCTTCAAATCTGCTTCATTGGTGACATAGAAAGTTTGTCCCGGCATAACCTTGGCTATTCTGAAGGCCCTTATCAAATCTGCCGTTTTGATGCCCCAACTCGTTGTTCCGGTAGTAAAGCCTGCGCTTGCCGGAATAAAGGTTGTCTCATCGGGTGAGATATAATGGAATTCTTTCCTTCTCATCTGACTTTGTATAAAAGCTGCTTCACCCGTCCACGACCAGCGGTTAATCGGCAGATACGCCACCATGTTCTGTCGCGGTTGGGCCGGCTGAGGCACGAGACGTTTAATCTCACTTTTCGTATCTTCCGGATCGAACGCAAACACTGTTCCGTTTCCTTTGTATGCCACAACGATCAAATTGTCGGCTTTATCAAAAGCTAAAACCATTGGCTGTTCCGGAATCTCGCGGACGACTTCTGCTTTACCTTTCTCCTGCGACCAGCGATAAATGTTAAGCTCGCGAGCGTCAGAGAAAAAAAAATCGCCTTTGCTGTTTACCGCCGCCCCGGCAATATTGAAGAATCCGTCTGCCAGTTTTTCGACTCTTGCTCCTTCGGCCAGGACAGCCATACCGGTTCTCGGCATAGTGGGTTTAATGTTGCTGGATACGTCCAGTACCGCAAACTCGGGCTCGCGAATTTCGACACCCAAATCGGGCTCGCAAAGTGCACTGTCAAAGGAAACGCGGCTATTACTGTAACAGTGGAAATTTCTAAACCTGATGTCACTGGAGTTTGTGACCTTTACTGCATATGGATATGGGACATAACAGCTAATGACACGATAGAAGAATGTATTGGCAAATAGAATATTGCTCGAATTATTTATCTCCAAAGGCAGAGCTTCCGGTCCTTCCTCGCGTTCTTCCTCGAATTGCAGAGCGAAAAATTTCCAGTTGGAAGAATTTCTTATGATGACTTCATTTTTGACGTGATGCTCGGAAGACATCGTATACAGCCGGCCGCTTGTTGCAGTATCTGTAATCAGCATTCCGGATTTTGCAAAAACATTTGGAGTCCAAATGTCCTTAAATGTCCCGCCGCCACCGTCGGTCACCCAGAGGCTTGCCGGTTGGCTGTGCCAGGTATCCCGGCTGCGGCGCCAGTTCCGGCCTCCGGTTTGAAGATACGTACCATGTCCGCCGTGCAGGCGAACGTCATTCATCATAGAATCGGCACCGGCCATCCATTTCACGGCAACCGCACGAGCATTTACCGCCCCTGAATAGATGCCGATACCTGTTATAATATTCGTTCCACCCTTAGGAGCTTCAATAACCGGTTTCGGCTCGCCGGAGCCTTGGAAAGCGGTTGTGTTGTCCGGGACATTAATCACCGTTGCCGAAGGATGCAGTGCAATGAGAACGGTGTCTGGCCGCAGTGTAAGTGTATCACTGATATTATATATTCCTATTGGGAAATATAGTGTGCGATACTTTGCAATAGCGTTTCTTAGTGCCGTGGTGTTATCCGTGCTTCCGTCTCCGATTACACCCAGTGTGCTTACGTTGACCCACGTCTCACACGCGGGAAGGTCGGGAATATCCGTCCTCGTTGGTTCTGGTAGCGAGCTGACTTCTTGCGCTTTGTAGGTTGTTTTAATTTCCCTTTTCGCTCCAAGCGATTCTATATGCAGGCCATGAGAGAATTGTTCTACAACATACTGCCGGCCTTTGCCTTCAGTCCTCTTGCCGCTTCTACGAAAATCAGCCAAAACCGGTACGTTTCGACATGCGACATTTTGAAGATTAATCTGGTTGCAGGGATTGTACTCATTACTGATAATGAGCGCCGGCCCGGTAATATTCTCAAATTGGGCATCACTGATCCACAATTCATCGAATTGACCAGCAAAAACTTCTACTGCTGTTGGGACGTTCCTTATTTGAGGACGTACCAATGCAAGCCCCGATTTCTCAAGGCCCAGAGCCGCCACGCTTTGACCTTCGAAAGTGCAATCAATAGCCAATAGCGGCCAACCCGGTGCAGATCTTCCTGAAGTTATGCCGTACCGGCCGCCGTAGAAACGCAGATCCTCGATCTCGTTTCCGAAATCATCCAGACCTGCTCTGGCCGTACCGAGCCGGAAATCCATATGTGAAACATAGCTGTGCTGAGCAACGTGGAAACGGATACCAATAGCTGCCGGATTGCCCGGACCTATCTCGATATCGATATTGCTAATTGCACTGTAGAATGTACCTGGGCTTCCATCTGAGGGTTGCCTGCTGCCTCTTCTTCTCCCGCCGGAGAAAAACAACATGTATTTATCCGTTCCTTCCTGATAACCGGGAGTGTTTTCGCCAAGCTTAAATACCGGCCGCTCAGCGCCGTAACCGATTAAACGGACGCCAGGCCAAACATAAATAGTCTTCGAAAGTAGATATGTACCCTCGGGAATGAAAACAACGCCGGCCCTGTTACCCGAAGCTTTGTCAATTGCCGCCTGCAAAACCCCGGTATCATTGCCGATACCATCGGCATGTACTGAAAAATCATCCTGTGTTAGATAGACCGCATTAGGATCATCCAATCTGGTAGTGTAAAACGATGTTCTACCAAGGGATTTTGATGAAAAGACAATACTTATGAGAGTGAACCAGGTTAATATTGATTTGATATCCATATCGTAGTTCCTGAAATGGTTGTTGATAGAAATCCATTGACGATAATGACGTGATAGTATCAGATCCAAATAGACTTTACAACAGAAGAAAAGCTATGGAGTACTATCTTTACAGAAGGCAATTAGCCCTTTACTCCTGTAATTACATGTTTCAAATATGACCATTCAACATGCATCGAGGTACGATGTCGGCGGAAGAACCTGATATGTCATGGCAAGGGGACTATCTGCCATCCTTCGGTGCCGAAACGAATATCTCGTTCTACGAATTCCCACACGATTACTTTCTTGTTGGCGAGCAGCTTGGGATTACGGCTGAGTTGTTGTCTAAGGATCATGCCGATAGGCCGGATCCTGCTTGAGTCGCTGAACTGTCCCCGTGTCGCTGCGAGCGATGAGATCCGACCAAATGCTCTGCAAATTTTCGAGGGTCTTGATTTGGCTCGGAGTATACCGAAGGATAAATTCAACACCATCTATATCGCCTCTGCCCGCGTGCGTTGTAAGTACATTACCTGTTATGGTGTCGTTCGATTCAAGATTGTGTGCTTTGGCGTCTCGGATCTCGGCGCTCTCGACCAGAAGCTTTATGTAATGTGGCGTGGACCGGTGAGCTTGATAGCCCCAAGAGAGGGAGACCTTCACATCTTCTTTCAAGCCCTGTGCCAAAGTTGAGGTCGTCAGGATTACGTGTATAGCAACAAATAAGCCAGCGCGTGTCATAGAGAACCTCTTATGCGAATGAGTACATAAGTTGCCATATCAATGGCTTTGATTATATATGTACTCTCTCACCCGGCCAAGATATTTCCCTGGTTGATAAGTGCGTGCTTCATTGATTCCCCTCAAAAGAAGTGCTAAGAGGTTGTACAGTTATAGTCGAGTTGTCCAACCTCGATCACTCTTCCACTACGACTACACTGCGATTGAGCGCTAAAGCCCTCGGCGCTGGGGAAGGTCTTAACCTCTGGTCCTTGGCTCTGCTGTTCTTCGTTCTGGGCGACGGTCGGCCTCTGTGCCAGCGCCAAGACGATCAGGTTCAGTATAAGCCAACAGCGAGGGGTCGTCAGGGTATCCTTGCCTTTCTCTCGATCACCGCGTTGATAGCGGCTTTGTTGGGCCAGATGTCACTTCCTCCGTCCCGGCTGTCAATAAGCCTGCCGTAGATCGCTGCAACACCACGCGTGGCCCAGCGCGGGATTTCCTTTAGGATGTCGTCGTCGGAGTGCATATCTTTTTGTCGCCAGGCGCCCTCGCGCCGTCGAAAGCGATCTTCACTCATCATGGGCCTGTCAGGCACCGCCGCCAAGCCGGCGTCAATCGCGCTGTCGCTCGTCATCGTGGACCAGTGTTCCCAGCCTGCATACTGCTCGCTGCCGGACCGAAGCGTATTCCAGGTGACACCACGAGAAAGATACTTGCCCTTGTTCGCAGGGTCCGGGTCCCTGCCCTGCCCGATATCGCTGTCTGAATAGCGGTGCCCGATCCAGTGATGCCAGGCGCCGAGTTGCGGGATGAGATCGTCCAGCCACCATTTGAGTTTTGCCCGGTCGGCCCAGAACTCGACATCCCAGCCGATGCCCATGGACCAGCCGGGCACCGGGCCGAGCCGAGCGGCAAGGTAGCGGTTGATACGTCGGCTCTGGGCGCCATTGTACCCGCCGGTTAAGTGGGAGAAATCTCCACTCTCTCCCTTGCCCCACATCCACAGATGAAGCCAACCCCCGCGCTCGGACCACTCGGAGGCAAGCGACTCAAGCGCGGCAAAGGTCCTTACATCAGGCGCCGCAGGGGCCGTGCGAAGACTGCCGGTTGAGCCGGCTTCGAACCATCCACGCCCGATCGTGGCAATATGGCCGCCGTTGAAACCGTGGTTGTCATTAAACTCGGCCACAAACGCTCGCATCCTTGACAGGTCGTTAAACCAATGCTGCACACCCGGCATCATGACCAAAATGGGAGTGCACCTGACCAACTCTGCTTTGGGTCCCTGCTGATGTGCCCAGGCAGCCGGTTCTTCTGGGCGTTGTCCGCTCCAGCCGATCCGCTTCGGATTGCGAGACGGGGTCACTGTGACCGTCAGATCCAGACCATCGAGAGCAGCGACTGGCGAGCGTGTCGTACCGGTCCAGCGGCCCTGGAATGCCCCGCCGAAACGATAGACGTAGGTGTCTTGCGAGCCGGAGTACCATAGCCGGCTTGTGCGTCGAATGGCGCCGTTCTCATGTGTCCACACACACGAGCCTTCAACATCCCATTTGGCCACGCCGGTGGCGGCCTCTGCAGCTTCAATCGGGAAATCAACCCAGTGATACAGTTCGACCTCTTGTGATAGCTGCGCAAAGGCTGGTGGGATTGCGCAGGCAAGCATGAAAACAGCTAATAGGCATTTACCCAGTGTCATGTCTGAGACAAGGGATGCCGCTTTTTGCCAAGGTGTCCAAGTTCGATTGATGAGGGTGGCGGTTTTCATCCTGGTCCTTTCATTGGTTCGACAATTCGTGTCAACGTGTTCAAAATCGGGTACTTAGGGAAATGGTCCCCTTTCTACAGATAAAGTACTGCATCTGCATCAAAGGGCAGGTCCGATCTCCTCCCACCCCTCATAGGTGATCCGTATCGCTGATGATCACTTTACTCCCATCTGTAGCCACATAGTTAGGTATTCGCTTGTGTCACCGCTCCCATAGTCATCAACAATAAACCGATCCACGCGTACCTGCTCATGTGATCGAATCCCTTCATCTCAGATTTGATTATTTGGATCCCTGAGGTTTCTGAAGTAGCAGTACCCAGTCCTCTGTATCCGGCGCAATAAAAGAACCGCTCGTCTTTTGGGCATCCGCCCATCGGCCATCTCTGGGATTGTACCACCTCGCATGTGTGCCTTCAGCCAATGCCCCTAACTTTATGCGAGCCTTGCCCCCGGCTGTAAAATACAGAACTGCAAGATCAGCTTTGGGAGACCGTAATCCGCAAATTCTGGGTATAGCCCCGTCGCCACCTGGAGATGACAAGGCCGGCTCTCCATTGGGCGACGTCGATGTTGTGCGAAAGCGCACCTCGTAGGCGCCGGCCTTTTGGCCGAGCGTAAAATCCCTGCTGCCCGGATCCCGAGATAGTGTGACGATCCGTGCGGGCCCGCCTTGCGTTGTGTTGGCGGGCTTGATCCAGGCCTCAACTGTGATAGCGTCCGATTTGCGAACGGCCTCGGCAATCTTGGCCGCCGGCCCCTGCGAAGCAATCAGGACGGGAGACCGAACGCTTAGTCCGCCATTGGTTAGCCATTGCACCGCGGAGCCGTCCTCTATTTTTAGATTCAATGGGTCTGAGTTGCCGGAACGATCCTTTACGATCAGACCGCTTCCCTCGCGAAAATCGTAGAAAACGAGCGCATCCTGCGGCGCGGAAGCTTTATCAGCTTCAAATCTATCTATTACTTCTTGCTCGCTTAAGGCTCGGCCATAAACAGTCACTTGATAAAATTCCCCGAGCCATGGACGATCTTTCGTCAGCTCGTTGGCCAGAGCGAAGCGCCAACTGATATCCCAGTTGGACGTATCACCTGTAACAGTCGTCTCAGCCTGCATACTACCGTCGAGGTATATCTTGGCCGTGCCAGCCTTATCGCGAGTATAGACGACGTGAGTTAATCGCGAATGAACGGAAGTCTGACGGGGCGATTCGAAGAATTCATTGTCCGGTTCAAGGGTCCACCAGGGGATGGACGTGAAAAAGTTCACGATTCGGCCGTAACCTTCCAGCATGACCATCGATGCGTCCCCGCGACCGTTAATCCATCCTCCCCCTGTATCGGGGCCCCATCCGGTTCCCGTATCGGCGCGCTCGCCTGTCGTCTGGTAGCCTCCGGCCATATACATTCCCCAGGCCAGTCTCCGCCGATTGTCGGCCGACCTCGCCGGGGTTTTGCGATTGCCACCCCAAGTGGGATAATGATCCTCATATCCATATTCCTCGTTCACCTGGGGTATGGGCCTGCCGGTTTGAGCCTGCTGACGCCGGTTATCGAGCATGAATTGATAACCGCCGGATTCGTCCCACTTCTGGTACATGGCAAAGTCTGCCCACGGTGAATTACGGAATGGAAATTGCCCGTGACCGTGAACGGACATCAGGTGGTCGTATGGATCGCACTTCTTTATGAAGGCTCCCATCTTGTTGGCCCAGGCCTCATCGCGGAACAAGTGATATTCGTTGGTGACATCCCACATCACATTTGAAAAGGCGGCCAGACGGGCTACAGCATAACGGTAGTACCGCTGCTCGTCCTCCTTCCCCATTCGCTCCTTGCCAAATGGATCGACACCGGGGCGCGCACCGTCAACATAGAAGATGATCGAAATAATCATATCCTTCTCGCGAGCATACCGGAGCATCCGTTCAATTTTCTGCCAGTGCGAGATGTGGAAGCGTGTGACATCGAATCCGGGATTCTCGACACTGTCCGGTCTCCGTGCTACCCAGGGGTTGAGGATGAATTTGAACTTCTCTGTGGGAAAGACATTTTCGAACCAAGCTCGACCGTCCTTCACCCGGCCGCAAATAGCGGTGCGTAATCGACTCACTTTGAGCTTGTGCAGACGGTCGATATTGGTGCGAATAGTCTCATCGTCCCAGCCTAAAAGCCAGTAGGTCGTCGTTGCATTCCAGAAATAATGCTCGCCTGTTCCGTCCCAGAGGAAGTGCCACGGATGGTCTGCATCCACTCGAACCAGACCGCGTCGCTTGCCCTCCTGAACGGAGAACTTCCCCGTATGCCCCTTTTCATACAAACCTTGACGATACTTAACGCGGAAATCGTAACTGCCAGGCCGTAGCGGCATGAATCTTATCCGGAATGTGCTTCCGTCGGTAGAATCGCAGAAACCATCGACTCGCGTCTGTTGATCACCCTGACGTGCAAACTGACCCTCGACGGCAACATCCGTGAAAGGATTGACCACATCCTGTTCGTGAACCCGCAAAACGACCTCAACGAAATCATAGGCGTCGATAATCTGTGCTGACTGCATAAATTTGACATCTACCGGAGAACCATGAACAGATGGCACGTAAAGTAGACTGAGTGAAAAGACAATCGCCAACATGATAATCTCAAGTGTTGCCTTGCAGGAATTGGACACATATTCTGTCTTCATTACGCTAACCTTTCCAGATAGGGACTCCATCACCTCCATCTGCCTATATAATTTAACAGAGATACTTGAGGTTTCAAGAAGTTCCATTACAATTCAGTTCAATCGAAGTGTCTGTGTATATCGCGCGGCGACAGACAAGTCCGATGATCGTGCACGGGACTGAATGCACAGACCCAATTCGCCAGTTTAGCGATTACGATTATACCATATGCAGCACCATAGCGGGCATTAACTGCTCGATCTGGGACGCAATACCATATATGTCAACGCGGGCGACCAGACCGATTCGATTGTCATCTGGCCCGATCTTCAGGGGGACCGTTATAAACCTTATGTCATCGAAGAGAAAAACATCGCTTCAAAGTCGAATCATCCGGATTACCAAGGGGTCATGCGCGCCAAAAGGCCCAGCGAAGATGCTTATGTTGTGTTCGGAATCAACTCTCCTCGGGATATTGAGCGTATAAGTTATGGCGGCCGCTTTTACAACCGTGCGCCGAAGTCTCGTATCACCATGCTCCATTCATTCGATAAAGGGACAACATGGCAGAAGACTCATTCTCTGAGCAAAAACGGAACCACCCTGGGATGTGATTCACTGTGAGACCGTTCAGGATCCATCTTAGCGCCGGATGGCCCTGGTGGGATGCCATGAAAGGGCTTGATCTGGACCTACGGACTCGAAATCCTATTGGTCGTGACATCGGGCTGTTGCCGAGGGTGAAAACCTCACTCCTATATTCAAAAGAAGGATTCCCTTATAGAGCAAAGGGACACAGATGTGACCTAATGGACGAACTTTTGACGAACTCAGTCCATTTTCAGCATTTAGAAAAATGTCAGATAGGAACACAAGTATCTGTCGAGTATGTACTTAAGAAAATGGGCAGGAGTGGATTTGAACCACCGACACACGGATTTTCAGTCCGTTGCTCTACCAACTGAGCTACCTGCCCTTAATCCTTCGATATAAAGTACTTATCTTAATAGAAGTTTTTCTTCGGCCTGGCGATTACACCCTTGACTACAACCATACTGCCGTGTAGAGTTTTACTGTGTTCTCGAATTTGACGGTTGTAGTAAAGGATATAGACCATGGAAAAATCCAATCCTAACAGAAAAACACGTTCAGACAAATTTCCACTAACTTTACACAAAACACGACAGTATTGCAAGAAGATTAGGGGCAAGATTTACTATTTTGGGACTGACAAGCAAAAGGCCCTTCAACGCTATCTTGAGCAAGCATCCGTTCTGCACGCCGGTCGCAATATAAGACCGAATGCTGTAACCGCAAACGTCACAATAAGGTCCCTATGCAACCTGTATTTGGAGGACCAGGAGTCGAAAGTTCAGGTAGGGGAACTCACCCCTCGACATTATGCTGACCAGGTCAGCTGTCTTCGTGTGTTTGTCCGTTTTCTTGGTCCTTGTCGCCAGCTTGATGAAATCTCCGCTTTAGATTTGCAAAACTATAAGAAGAAACTCCAGAGGACGTATGCTTCAGCACATCGCGTGAACTTGCACATTAGTGTTATGAAGGCAATGTTTCATTGGGCAAGAAAAAACGATGTTCTGGAGAACATTCCAAATATCGATGCTGTTAGCAAGGCAAAAGTCGTCTATAAAGAGCGGCCTGTCTTTACTCCACAACAAGTGCAGAAATTGCTTGAAACCGCAGATATTCAAATGAGAGCTATGATTTGGTTGGGATTGAACTGCGGCTTTGGTTGTACAGATTGTGCAGAGCTTGAGTGGAAAGACTTGGACCTTGAGAATGGTCGAGTTAAACTGGCTC
>Ga0272442_10001914_pt1 | contig 30868 bp, 25 predicted proteins | sample SSMForm2O_FD_200262 | JGI IMG/M metagenome (GOLD analysis project Ga0272442, IMG submission 200262) | Marine sediment archaeal communities from Little Sippewissett salt marsh, Falmouth, MA, United States - SSM-Form-2O | ecosystem: Environmental > Aquatic > Marine > Wetlands > Sediment ...
GAAGACCGGCCGCCGGTGAAAGTGCCAGGTGAAAGTGAAGGTGAGATGTCTGTTCTCCGGTTCTCAAAGACGATTCCGCCTTCCGCTGCACCTGCACCTTCGACCTGTCACCTTCACTGCTGACCGTGTCCGATCATGCCCAAATCATCTTGTTTTTCATCGCAGCTCTTTCTGATTAAGCCGCTAATGGACCTGCGCCTGGTTGAATCGGAAGACGCAAAGGCCGATGTGGCGTTCTGGCGCGAGTCTCTCGAGAAGAACCGCGCGCTGCTGGAAAGGGCAATCAAGCTTCGACCGGACTCCGAAACCGCAAAGCAGGCGAAGGCTCTCCTCGGCAGATTGTAGTGGCGTTGACTGGTGGCACAGCGCTGGAGAGCGGCGGGCCTCCGCCGCAGCTCAGAGGTCAAAATTCGCCCACGGACTCACTTCGGAGAAGGGTTCCGGCAGATCGTCGCCCACCATGACGCGGCCGGTGTGGTTCCCGTCTTGTATGGCGTAGCCTTTCGAGCAGTCGACCGTAGTGTTCTTGACGGTGAAATTGTTGGTGCCGTCGATCGCGATCCCGAGTTGGCCGCCGTTGATGGAATTTCCTTCGATGCGGTTCCCTGTGCCGGTGACATAGATCCCCGAGCTGGAGCCGTCTTTGCCGTTATCCACGCAGCTGTTGTTCTGGATGCGGTTGTTCGTGTTGGCCTGGATTCCGTGACCCTTGTTCTGTAGAGGCGAGCAGTCCGTCACGGTGCAGCCTTCGTTCACCAGGATGCCCGCGACCGTGTTACCGTATGCGAGGCACTTGCGGATGTGGCACTGGATCGAGGCGTCTATCCCCGAAGCTGCCGCGTTGAATACCATGCAGTCCTTCACAACGGATGCAGGCTGCAGGGCGATCCCGTTGCTGCCGGATGTGTAGGAGGCGCAGTCCGCGACGACCCATTCCTTGCCGGTCTGGATATCGTTGTAGTTGACGCTGCCGTTGTCATGGCAGATAACCTTCTCGATCCGACCGTCGTAAGTGCCGAGAGCGTAGAGTCCGCCCTTGTTCCAATCACGGGTAACACCGTTCCTGACGCACACGTTCATGTAGCCTGGATTCACCCAAACAGCCGCACCGTCGTTCCCGCCCTTCGCCTTGTCGCCGAGCAGCGAGAAGCCGTTGAGATCAATACGCACGTCGTTGGTGAGCACGGTAATGCCGTTCACCGTGTGGTCGGTTGCCCTGAGGTTCTCGGTCAGGAAATAGGACCCGGAATTCGTGATGGTATACGGTATGGCCGAGATGTGGCGCCGTGGTTCCACCTCGTTCAGTGTCTTCATGTAGCCCACGGGGAGCCCGTTCGTACCGATGGCTCCCGGCGGGGGGGTAAGCGGGCCGGCATAGCTCGTCGCGGCGGCCGGAACGAGAATCGTCAGAATAATTGCATGGCGGACGGATCGTGATGTCTTCATCGGGACACACTCCAGTATGCCGGGACCAACCCGGCCTGTTACCCTGTACGACGGGAAGTATACAGCAGGCGCGCCAGCGCACTCAAAGCCAAAAGCCCGGAAAGTGGCTGATGTGCCGGCTAGTTCCTCTGCGCGGTTACGCGATAGAACACCCGCGCATGTGCGCTGTGTGTGCTGTCGGTATAGACGTTCTCGGCCGCTGTGGTCGGAAGGCCGTTGGTGACCACTGCGAAGGCGTTGCTCAGGGACAGGTTCGTGGCGTAGTACACGGCGTAGGTGCGATTCGGGACGCTGGGCCAGCGCAGCTCGACGGCATTGCCGGTGCGCCTGTCCGCGCTCTTGATCGAGAGGCGTGATGCCGCGTTGGTGGGGTCCGTTCCCGCCTCGTATTCGGACCGGTCGGGGAATCGGTCGCCATCCTGGTCGCCTGTTCCGTCGCTCGTCGTGATCGACCGGAAATGTCGGATTTCCCAGATATCCGGGAGCTTGTCCGTATCCGTGTCTCCACGGATCTCGTAAGCCCCGATGCTCGGTGGCGCAAGGTATCTTGTGCCGACGTAGTCGGCCTGCACGGTCGCCAGGTTCGTGCCGTTGGTGGTGGCGGGACTGGTCGCGGTGATCCAGTATTCCTCGCCGGCGGGATTCGAGAGGACGGGGTTCTGTCCGACAACTCCGTTCTGTTCAGCGACGGGATAGTCGGGTGCGGAGCTGCCCGGGTTGTCGTGGGCGTACCAGAGGTTGTTGGCGAAGGTGAATGACGATGCGTCGGTATTGGGGCCCACATTGATGTCGGTCCATGCGACGTCGGCCTTGGTGAAGTATACCAGGTTATTGGCGAAGACCGACTGCCCGCATGTGTAGAAGGAGTAGGGTGGGGTGTTGGTGGTTTCCTGTAGTATCCGTACGTGCCAGTTGTCGGTGTCAATAAAGGTGTTGTTGGCCACGACGCTGTCGATACAGCCCACGTATGCGACGGGCGCGGTGCTGCCGCGGAAGACGTTTCCGACGACGCGTATGGATTTCGCTTCGTAGTTCGTGGTGGTTGTCGAGAGAGGGGGACGGAAGAAGGTAAAGCCGGTCGAGCCACCGATGTTGATCCCCCGCGCGCCGGCGTCGATGATCCAGCAGCGGGTGATATCGATGTCCGAGCTGCCGCCCTTGCACTGGATCGCGTTCCCGGACATGTCGTTGAACGTGCATCGTGCGATCACTCCGGAGTGGCAACCCACGTGGTCGATGCCGCTGCCTGAAAAGCCGCCCCCGCAGCGAGCGAATTCACAGTCGAGCACCCAGTAGTTGTTGAGGCCCGAGAGCTTCAGGCCGTCCTGGTTTCCGGTGCCGCCGATGTCGTGGATGGACAGGTTGCGGAACACGATGTGGTGGGCGGCGTTCGGGTTTGCGTATTCGCCGCCGTCGTCGCAGTTCACGCCGTTGTTCGAGCTGCCTGTTACCTCCAGGTTCTCTACCACCACGTAGCGTGACTTGACGAGGTGCATGGCGTCGTTCCCGCCGTCCATCAGCGGCCTGTTTGTGGATGAAGCGCCTCTGATCCAGATCGGCGACTCGGCGGTACCCGTGAGCCCGGAGATATAGTTGCCGCCGCCGTAGGTGCCGGGTGCGACGACGATGGCAGAGCCCGGTGTTGCATCTTGTGCGGCGCGCTGGATCGTAGCGTAAGGGTTGCCAAAGCTACCGTTGCCGGTGGTGTTGTTACCATTGGTCGCGACGTGGATCTCGTTGGTCCACGTTATTCCATCGGCAAAGGTCGAAAGGCCGGCAGCCCGGCCGACACCACAGCACAGCAGAGCCGCGACAGCCACCAGGATCCGTATACGCGCATCCATGCTGCCGGATGCTACCGCATACGCCGCCGCGAGACAAGCCCTCGGCGGCCGAAAAGGCAGGATCCGTTCTGACGGATGGCTCTCCGTTGGATCACCAGTCCGGGGCCTGGCGACGGTAGGTGGTGGGCGAGCAGCCCGTCCTCTTGCGGAAGACCTTCGCGAAGTAGGCGCGACTGGTAAAGCCGGTGCGGTAGGCGACCTCGGCGACGTGGAAGCTGCCGTCGACGAGCAGCGCCTTCGCGTGCTGAATGCGGTTGTCGGTGATGAAGGCATTCAGACGGATTCCTTCGAACGAACTGAACGCGCGGGACAGGTAGTCTGGGTGCACCTTGAGTTCAACGGCAAGGGACGCGACGCTCAAGCGGGGATCCTCCAATTGGCGTAGAACCCGCTCCTTGCACCTCGCTATGAGTGGGTTAACCGGTGGTTTCTCCTCGGCAGGATCGATTATCTCCAGGAGCCGCCCCAAAAGGGCGAGAAGCAGTCCCTTCCTGAGCACAGGCGAAGACTCGTGTTTCCCTGTTTCAGTGAGAGCCGCCATCAAAGGAAGTAGCAGAGCAGCACGCGGAGTTCCTCGAGAGGCCGTGGCGTTTCTCGTGATCCGTGGCCCGTGAGGAATGGGCTTGTGTAGATGATAGTGAACCCTGTCCGGATGCGCGGCGAGAAAGATGTGCGCGTACAGCCCATCGTGAAAGACACGCCTTTCCCGGTGAGGGAAGCCGGAGGGAACAATGCATATGTTGCCGGGCTGCATGCGCATCGTGGCACGAGGCGAGATGAGCAAGTTCTCCCCGGCCAACTGGAAGAACAGCTTGGCATGTCCCGCTACATTGAATCCGGGTTCAGGCTCCGCGGGTAGGTCCGGTACCTGCAAAATGGAGCGGCCGGCATCGACATCTCGAATGTACTGGCCGACAAGCTGCGCAAGGAACGCGCTCACATCCTGAGCCGCACCGTCAAGCTGGCTCCGGGAGCACGATTTGTTGACGGGGTCAGAAATGTCATCGAATGGTAAGATCTTTCCCATTGTGTCGCTAGAGCACCTGTTCTAGTTTCCATTCTAGCCAGATGAAGCACTCTGGCGCAAGATCAGAAAAGTGCACGGAAGGAAGGTGCCGGCTATGGCGGATAGGCTGAAGGTGGGATTGATAGGAGTCAAGAACGTCAATGCGCGTGGGTTTGCCACCAAGGACGGTGAGAAGGCGGTTCCGCTTGATGACGTCGAGTTCGTGGCAGCGGCTGACGTCAATGCTGAGAGTCTCGGGAAGCTGTGCGAAGGACTCGGGATAGGCGGGAGGTACGAAAACTATGGGGAGATGATTGAGAAAGAGGAGTTGGAAGCGGCGGTGATAGCTCTCCCGACGTTTCTGCACAAGGATGCGACGATCGCATGTCTTGAGGCCGGCCTGCACGTGATATGCGAGAAGCCGCCGACGAACAACTACGAGGAGATGCTCGAGGTTGCGGAGGTCGCCAGGAAGAGTCCGGGAAAATACATGTTCATACGCCAGTCGCGTTTCGGCGCCAATGTCCAGGCGGCCCGCAAAATGGTCGCCGACGGCAAGTTGGGGAATGTGTATTGCGCCGAGGCCAAGTGGATCAGAAGCCGCGGCCGGCAGATCCGCGGCAACGCCTGGCGATCGGAGAAGGACCGCGGTGGTGGTGTGCTTCTGGACCTTGGTATTCATGGGATTGACCAGGCATGGTTTGCGATGGGGCGTCCGAAAGCGGTGGAGGTGATGGCCGGCACATTCACGGCGTTCAAGCAGTATGCAGGCGAGCCGGAGAAGTACTCGGCAGACGATACTTTCGCCGGGATGATTCGTTTTGAGACGGGTGCGGTCATGAACTGCCTGTTTGCCTTTGGCATGAATGCGGTGGGACCGGCACGTGCCGATGAACCGTACTCCAAGGAGTGGCAGATTTCCCGTCTCTACGGAACGGAGGGTGGTCTTGATATCAACAAGCGCCAATTCATACACGGGCCGGTGAGTGAGGTTGAGGTTGAAGATGTTCCGACTAACGGCTTCAGCAATGACTCGCCTATGGTCCTGCAGGCGCGGGAATTCATCCGAGCCATTCGAACGGATACGACGCCCCTGAACTCCTTGGATGACGCCCTGGCGTTGATGAAGATGTTGTCCGGACTTATGGAATCCGGTGATACCGGGCGGAGTGTGCGATTGGATTAGCACCAATACTTCCGTTGCTCTTTCACTGCTGGAGTGGTACATTCCTTGACAGTGCACATATGGGAGTGAACGAGCGCCTGGTGGGCTCCCTGGACTTCAAATCCGTCCGCACCATTCGTCGTAAGTGACGCAATCCGAAGCTACTACCGACACCGCAAGGGATTACGGGTTTTGTCGATAGCACCCCATTCGGCCCGTAACACACGGTGCGGCCCACTCAACCCGTTACATTCTGTGACACGGGAGTACGGGTGCCATCCTACCTAGGGGTAGCGACCGAAGCTAGTCGCCGAGAAGCTCCTCTGTGTACTTGTCGCTGTATGCAGTCAGATAGGCCACAGCGGAAACCCATTCTTCTTGCTGTGTGCGCGCAGTTCTTTCGAGGCCACTATCGACGCCTTTGGGATTCTCGTTCTCGTATGCAGCGCGGCAACTTGCCTGGCAGAAAGGCCGGCCATGATTCACGATAGCCATGCTTGAAGAATTCCCACAGTTCGGGCATTTCGCATTGGCGACTGTGCGGATAGCTTCGGACTGCTCAGGGAACGGACCGTCTTCAGTGTGCTCAATGACGACCAGTTCGTCGACAACCCCGTCACTATTGTACGAGACCTTGATATAGTTCTTACGGCACAGGGCCACGAACTCAGGATCTACAAGCACTTCACCTCTCTTCATAGCTATTCGTCCCAGAATCGACGCGGGACGCAGATCCGTACCAAGACATGGGTTTACCCCCGTTCGTGGCTTTTCAGTCTCCTAACTCATCAAAAGCGCGTTCTGTCAGCCGAAGAACTCCCTTCTGGCTAGAAACATCTGGATCCCATCCAGATTAGCAGGTAATCTAGCAGACCAGAAGGCTGTCCTATAGCATGAGAATCAGATTCCAGTCATTCTGTGTCCTCGTCTTGCTGACCGCTGCCGGGTGCTTGGGCCCCGAACCGGATCTTCAGGGCCACGACCCAGAGTTCTTCAACTTCCTCAAGTCAAGCGGGGTGAAGATCACTGGTTTCAAGGACCACGCAGACGGCGGGTCCTTCTGCCTCGAGTATCCGAACGACACCAACAGATACTACATCGCATTCATGCACCTGATCGACAAAGCTAAGGAGAAACAGAGTCGCCGTGATGACGCCCGGCGAGAACAGCAGGAGAATGCCAAAACGCACGCCGATCCGAAGAGGCAACTCGGAATCACATGCAGGGAGGGGTCCATCTGCACACTGTCTCTCCTCGCCTCCGAGCGAGTCAGAAGGACCATGCCACAGTACACGTTCGCCATCGCCACGTGCCTGGACGCAGGGATGGACCCGGCTTTCGTGACCCAGCCGTTGGTGATGGGCACAAACTGCAACCCCGTCATACTGGCAAACCCACCAACGGCAGCAGCTTTCCTGTCCAAGCATATCGGAAACGTCAAGAACCTGGAACAGGCACGCGAAGTCCTGTTGACATTCACAGAACTGCAGAGCTTCGTGCTCTGCAAGAGCATGCCCAAGGAGGTGTCAAACTGGGAGGGCGCCGAAAACCCCGAATGGATCGCCAAGTGGACCTACGTCGAGAAGAAGACAGATGTCGGTTGGCGATTCCTAGTGGTTTTCCTCACGGACGCCCAGATACGCAGCTACTCGCAGTACCAGGTCGATATTGAACGAGGCGGCCGCATCAGCGTCAAGGAACTAGCCCATTTGGGGCAGGAAGGTGAGTATCTTTGAGTGCAGAACGCGCAGGGCGCCACACCCATAGCGTTCGCTCATAGGAAAAGATGATCTTCAAGCCAAATCAGTCCTGTGAAGATGAAAGATGGACCGTTGCGGAAATCCACACCGGTGATTCAGAGTCCCATGTCCTGAGCTATCTTTCTGTCAAACCAACGGGATGGGACACCATCCCGCTCGCGCAGGAGATCTCCCTTACGTGGCAGTTCGATGCCGCCGGCCCAACCGAAGCAGTCTTTAACAGCATGAACGAGCTTGAGGATGCTCTTTCATCGCTCTCCTCCGGAGAGCACTCCTGCCTGGCCCTGGTCATGACTTCACCCATTTCGCGTGAATGGTGTTTCTACGCTCGGGATTATCCGGCGTTCATGAAAGAGCTGAACAACTGCCTTTCCGGTCGGGTGCGATTCCCGATCACCATAGAACACAGCCCCGATCCAGAATGGAAATACTGGCACACATTTGTTGGCAAGACTGAAAGGCAGGAATAGATCCAGACGATGGGCTACGCACCATGAAAGTGTTCGAAGGCCATAACGAACCCGGCGAGCTCATCTATTTCGAGGTCTCGAACACCTTTCTCTCCCGGCAGGGGGCTGTCGACGTCATTGCTGCGATACCTGATGTGAAGATCCTGACCCACAGCTTTGAAGATGACGCTTTCTGCACCTTCCGGCTTGGCACGCGCGTGTTTGAGCTTTGGGAGCCTTTCGGTGACAATAGTCGCTACCATATTGGTGAACCGGAAGCTCAGTACTCGGAAGAACTCGAAATCGTGAAGCGAGCGTTCGCGGAACACAAACGGTGGCCTTTCCTTGGGAAAATGAAGAGGATCCTCATGCGCTGTTCAGCGTTCATCGCCGTTGCCGTAACGTTTCCTGCATTGGCGCATGAGTATCCGGATGGTGACATCTGCCCGCATCTCTGCCGCACCAACGGAACCATCGTGGTCCGTTTTCAACGGTGGCAGGACGGCAAGTACCAAGCTCATTTCCAAGCGCAGTTGACTGAGGATGGGACCCTCGGCAAGGAGAGGCGAGTCAATCGGCCGCCGGACGTCTACCCGCCACGGTCCGGCAGGGCTGCACTGCCCGGCCACTGGATCTGGCGGGAAGGGAACTGGTACACGATCGATCCACGATCTAACAACCCGGCTACTCTATGCACACTACAGAGTAACCGTGTTGATACCGTCAGGCTTTCGGCCAAAGATGCATCCTTTGCACCAGGACTAGATCCATTCGTCCTTACCAAGGACCATGCCCTCATGATCGGCTACACGACCAGGAACACGGGCAACGACGAGTTCGTAGCACCGCTCAAGGAGAAGGCGTTTCTTTACTTCTTTGCTCTCGACTCCGGTAAGCTCACCAAAAAGGTGGAGCTTGGTCGGCACGAGTACAGGGGAGCCTTCGACACGCTTCTACAGGCGGGCTTCATCTTCCACGGCGGGAAGTATCATTTGCCGTGGGTTAGAAGAGGCAAGACCCGGACGGCTCTGACGCTGATGCTAGCGGTGATCGACCCGGCCACGCTTGCTGTAACACACAGAGAGATTCGAGAGTACCGATGCGACAACTCAGCCATGTCTGCTTTGCTGCACAATGACGCACTGTATATAGCGGTCCACGCACAGGAATCTGAGGAATCACAGGCGAAGATCGAAGTCCTGAAGGTGGACCTCAAGTGAAGGCATTCACCGCAAGCACCCTTCTCGCATGCTTGCTCACCGGCTGCGCCGGCAGAAACATGCTCGGCCCACTGGAACAGGAGACTCTCACGAAAACCGATGTCGTTGCTCTCTGCTACCACGGAGATCAGGGGGAACAGCATGGCCTCATCATTCGCGAAGTCTGGAAGTCCTCCGACCATCCCGATTGGAAGTACGAGCTCGGAGACATCCTGCCACCAGGGACATATCAGCGACCTCCCGCCAATCCGCAGTGGTGCTGCGGGCGTAGCACCAATGACTACCGGGTCGTCTTTCTCACGATCGTGCGCCGGGCCCTGGTGACTGACTGCGGCTATAGCGAGGAAGAGGCCCGTCGCATTGTCCCGAAAGAAGTCCCCACATTTGGCATTATGACGTATGGGTCCTTTGATGCGGCCAATGACGACGATATGCAGGCGCTGAAGAACTTCCGCGAGTATCTGCGAAGGAAGCTACCCGGAAACAGGATCGAGCAACTGCAGCAATGAGCCGGTAATCCTCGGCGGCGGGCTGCTGCTGACCCTCCTTGATGTGACTTAGGTCCAGGGCAGAGCATGAGAAAGATGAACAGGGAAGAGTGGATCGTGGTTGGGCTGCTTGCCCTCATTCTGGTTGCGGCAGCAACTGCCTTTAGCATAGCTCACGCCCGATCAGCTCGCAAATCCATGCAGATCAGCTGCCAACACGACCTCGACCTGCTCGACAGCGCCAAGGAGTCATTTGCACTGGCACAGCGCCTGGGCGAAGGTGCCGAGCTAACGCCAGATCAGTTGACGACGCTCGGAACCTACCTCCAGCACGGTTGGGCGGGCCTCAAATGCCCATGTGGCGGCGAGTACACCGTAGGCAAGATCGGCGAGCGCCCATCTTGCAGCTTTCATGGGGAGTCACCTGGCCGATGATGGGCGTCCCGATATGGAAGTACCTGCTCGTCGTTGTCGCTATTGCCCTGCTGGGCGCAGCCGCTGTGTTCCTGTACGCACCACTGTCGGGAGCGCCGCTCGGGTGGATCCTGCGAAGATGGCCCGGTCCAACACCTCCACTGTGGGTACAGATCTTGCTCTATTTTGTCCTGTCTGCACTGGCGCTCGGACTTTGCTTTTGCGCCGGGTGGCTGATCACCGTCGTGCTGGAGTGGCTGTAGCAGCCAACGCGTCTGACTGGGGAGGCACATTTTGCAGATCCACGAAAATCACCTGTGGCGACATGCCGCGCTTTGGCTTCTGGTCTGCATGCTTCTCGGCGTTCTGCTTCCTGACATCGCCAGTGCCATCATTGGTGGCGGGCCAGTCTCCCCGGAGGTACTGGCTCAGAGAGAACGGATCAACGCTGATTTCCAGGCAGCAGTATCCACTCCGTTCTGGTATTGGATCGTGCTTTCCGTGGCCGTGCTCGGAGCAACGGGCGTCATCCGGTGTCAAGCGTGGGCCAAGCAGATTCAGCTCTCCATCCTGCAACTTGTGATCCCTGTCTTGGGCTTGCTCGCCACCCTAGCGGCCCACTTCTGGATCCGCTATAGAGTGCTGGACATGCTGTTCGCGCTAACGTGCCTAACGGAACACTCGCCAGCTTTCTTGATCAAGTTGCCATTCTTGCTCGGATCCAGCATGACTGGAGCATTTGTGATCGCTTTCGTCTGGCTTGTCACTCACCCGTGCTACATCTTCCTCTTCTGCAAGAACAAGAAATGGGCGAGTCTCAGCCTCTGCTATCTGCCCGCCTTTGCGGTATCTGTGGCGTTCCTGTTTGGATCCGCATTTGCGTTCGTTACAGCATTCACGTTGGTCGGTTAGCCAACGGGCAGCAGCCCGGAGCACGGACCGCACCTAACTCACGGCATCCATTCGGATCACGTTCTCCTGATCTGCTGGACGGATACTCCAGTAGATCTCGGCTTCCTCGCGCGTGACGAGACCGCGATAATGCCTGAAGAGCACGTCGGTTGTCTTGTGACCCATCTGTAGGGCTGTCGCTCCCGCGTCCTGATGCATCGCTACGTGGTAGGATCCGTAGCTGTGGCGCAGGCCGTCGAAGATCCACTTCACCTTGGCTTTCTTGCGGACATGTTCGATGTCATCCCGAGAGAAGTGCATCTCCCCGCTCTTCCGTCTGAAGGGTGCCAGCCACTCGAGTAGGTTGTCGGAGATGTCCACGGCACGGGCATCGCGGGTCTTGGAGACTTCCGGCAGCACCCTGATGGTCCGCGATTTCAGATTGATCTCATGCCAGTTGAGATTCTTGACCTCAGTTGGACGTAACCCGGCGAACAGTCCGATTGCCAAGTAGGGGACCATTGCCGGTCGGTGCTTCTGGGCGGCACGCATGAGACGCTCAACCTGGGCCGGGGTGAATGCCTTCGGAGTTTTGCGGTCGATGATCGGTCGCTCCAGCTTCTTGACCGGGTTCTGCCTCACATACTCGTGCTTCAAAGCATAGTTGAAGAAACCCATCAGGGCCGTGCGGTTCTTGTCTCTGGCACTGGGACCCCATTTGAGCTGGTCCATCCATCGTTCGATATCATGGCTGGATATCTCATGTACTGCAGTCTCTCCGAGCCGCTTGGCGAACCGGCCCACACGATGTGCTATATCCTCGAGGGTCCCGGGGCGCCTGCCGCTCTTGCGCTTGTCCTTCAGGTATCGCTCCAGCAATGCAGTCACCGTGACGCTCTCGCCTGCCGGACGAGTATGCTCGAGGTAGTAGTCAACGGCATCCGTCAGGGTCGTGCCTCGCGGCAACTTACCAAGGGCTGAGAAGATGTCCATGCGCTGCTTGTCGCTCAGGTCGTAGACTGCCACACGCTTGTTGGCTCGATCGATCTCGCCCTGCCGCTCGAGTTCAGCTTGTTCCTCGATCGCCCGCTTGGCGTCCTCTTTGGAGGGGTAGGATACCTGCTTCCGTTTGCCGTCTACGGTGCCAAAATCCACTTGCCAGGACTGGCCTCGGCGGCGTAGTGTCTTACCGCGGTACTTGCTGCTCTTTGATTTGCTCATGTCACGTTCTCCCGGATAGGTTGGGATATTGTGACAGAACCCGTTACACGGGTCAATTGCGAATCTGGCGAATCTCAGAATAGCCAATAAATACAGCGTATGGGAGTGAACGAGCGCCTGGTGGGCTCCCTGGACTTCAAATCCAGTGTGGGGCTTTAGACGGTCCCGGTTGGGTTCGATTCCCACTCACTCCCGCCAATCACCCGCGGTCGGTCTCGGCTGGACGGGCCGGCGGGGCTGCCGGGGTCTCATGCAGGGGTGCCCGAGGCACTTCATTTGGCGATACACTTCATCGGCACTGTTACTCGGGTGCGTTCGCCCTGAGATTGAGGGCAAAGTCAGGTTGGCCAACAGCCTCGATTCCCATTGAGCGAAACGCGGACATACGCTAGTATTTCCACACTATGGCCAAGAAAGGCAAAGCAGGCCTGAAATCGCTGCCGTCGGTGGACAAGGTGCTGAAGCTGCCGGAGGCCGAGGCGCTCATCGGGAAGTACGGCCGAACGGCAGCGACGCAGGCGATAAGGGATGCGATCTCCCAGGTCCGAACGGGACTGTTAAAGGGAGACGAGTCGGCGGCGGACAAATGCGGCGAGAAGGCCGTGATCGGGGTGGCCGCCGATATGGCGGACCGGGCCATAGCACCCAGGCTCAAGCGGGCCGTCAATGCCACCGGCATAATACTTCATACGGGCCTGGGACGGGCAAAGATGCCGGAAGCCGCTCGGCAGGCGCTTGCCGGCAACACGGGCTACTGCAATGTCCAGATGGACCTGGACACCGGCGAGAGAATGCAACGGGAAAGTTGCTTGATCGAGCTGGTGCGCCGGCTGACCGGGGCGGAAGCGGCACTGGTGGTGAACAACAACGCGGGCGCCACGATGCTGGTCCTGCGGGCGCTCGCGCAGGGCAGAGAGGTTATCGTATCACGCGGCGAGCTGATTGAGATAGGCGGCTCTTTCCGACTGCCCGAGATCATGGCGGAGAGCGGCGCGGTAATGCGCGAGGTGGGCGCCACGAACAAAACCCACGTGCGCGACTACGAGAACGCGATCGGTCCGGAGACCGCGCTCCTTCTCAAGGCGCACAAGAGCAATTACAGGATCGAAGGCTTCACCAAGGAGGTGAGCATTGCCGACATCGCGAAGATCGGGAAGGAGCACGGTCTGCCGGTGGTGGACGACCTGGGCTGCGGCGCATTGGTGCCGCTGGAGAACTATGGGCTCGAACACGAGATGACGATGCGGGAAAGCCTTGAAGCTGGATCGGATGTCGTTCTGTCCAGCACGGATAAGCTGATCGGCGGGCCGCAGGGCGGGCTCATCATCGGGAAAGGGGACCTCCTGAAGCGAATCCGCTCGAACCCGTTCTACCGTGTCCTGCGAGTGGGCAAGATGACACTATCAGCACTGGAATCGACGCTGAGGCTGTTCGCATCGCCGGAACACCTGAACACGACGCATCCCGTCTACATGATGCTGGCGAAAACGCCCGGGGACATGAAGCCGCTGGCGGAGAAGCTGGCCGGCAGAATATCCAGGAAGCGGCCGGAATGGGACGTGGCGGTGGTGGAGGAGAAATCGCATCTTGGCGGCGGGTCACTGCCCGGCTCGGAGCTTCCGTCGTTCGCGGTGAGGATTAGAGCGCCCGGCATTTCGCCCGGCGGACTTGCAAGATTGCTGCGGGGTGCGCCGGTGCCGATTATTCCGCACGTAAGGGAAGACACTGTTCTTCTGAACATGCGCACGGTGTTCGAAGGGGATTTGGATGATATAGTTGCGGGTTGCGTGGATGCGGCGGAAGCCGGGGCACCAAAGTGAAGTTCCGGGCCCGGCATGGTCCGCGGCTCTGCATGGAATGAGGGATGTGTCCGTTCTGTCTGTTCTGTCCGTGTCCCACACCACGGAGTTGATCTGAAAAAGAAGAAACAGCCTGACGCCGGTGGCGTTCCGGAAACCGTGACCTTGACGGTCGGCACGGCCGGCCACATAGACCACGGCAAGACCGAACTGATCAAGTTCCTCACAGGCTGTGATACCGACCGACTTCCCGAGGAAAAGGCCCGGGGGATGACCATAGACCTGGGCTTCGCCACCTGCGAACTTCCGAACCACCGCCGGGTCGGCATCGTTGACGTGCCCGGGCACGAGCGATTTATCCACAACATGGTCGCCGGGGCGGCGGGAATCGACACGGTTCTACTCGTTGTTGCGGCTGACGACGGCGTGATGCCCCAGACAATCGAGCATTTCCACATTGTCCGGCTGCTGGGCGTGAAGTCGGGCATGATCGCTGTGACCAAAACCGACCTGGTCACCCCGGAGCGCGTAACGGAAGTCTCGGATCAGGTTAAGGACCTGGTTGCGGGCAGCTTCCTGGATGGGTGCCCCGTAATGCCGGTGTCGGCCAAGACCGGTGCGGGCTTCGAGGGGTTCTACGACGCTTTCGTGGCGACCGTGGACAGGACAGCCGAACGTGAGTGCAGCGGTCCGTTCCTCATGCACGTTGAACGCTCTTTCGTGCTGAAGGGATTGGGAACCATCGTGTCCGGGATCCCGCGAACGGGCGAGGTACGTACGGCGGAGGAGCTGGAACTGTTGCCGGCGGGCAAGAGCCTGAAGGTGCGCGGCATCCAGGTGTACGGACAGGACGCAGGGAGGGGGCGCGCCGGCGAGTGCGTGGCCCTCAGGTTGGGCGGGTTATCCGCGGATGAGATCGGGCGCGGGATGGTGCTGGCGTGTCCCGGCTACTTCGTGCCGTCCCGCTTCATCAACGTTCGGTTCCATTCGCTGCCGTGGGGGGACAAGCCGCTGCAGCCGCGTGCCGCGGTACGGTTCCACATCGGCACCTCGGACGTGCACGGTCATATCGTGTTTCCTGAACTGACGCCGCTCCAGCCGGGCGCGGAAAGCTACGCCCAGGTACAGCTCAAGGAGCCGGTCACGGCGGCGCCGGGCGATTTCTTCGTATTGCGCCTGCTTTCGCCGGTGCGTACGATCGGCGGGGGCTACGTCATATCCACCGAGGAAATGCGGTTGAGGCGGCGCGCGAAGGAGGACTGGATAGCCAACTGCAGGGCGCATGAGAACGCGTTCGGGCACCCTGAGTCGGCCTTGGAATATGTTCTCGACCACACCGGGACACGGCCCGCCCAGGCATCGGAGCTGGCGAAGATGTCATTCGTAAACGTTGAATCGGCCGGAAAGCACATCGCCTCGCTGGTGGAGAAGGGGAAAGCGATCGAGATGCCGGGCGGTAGATACATCGGTGCATCGGTACTGGAGTCGGCTTGCCGCGAAATCGTGGACGCTCTCAACCGGTTGCACGACGAACGGCCGCTGGACAAGGGATTCGGCAGGAAGAAGCTGTTCCCGCGCCTGTGCGCGGACAGGTTGGTGACGGAGAAGGCGCTGGCCACCCTGGAGAAGTCGGGTGAGGTCGTTGTCAACAGCCAGGGCTTCCACCTGGACGCCCGGGCCGCGACGCTTAGCGAAAGCCAGGCGGCTATCGCGAAGAAGATATGCGATCTGTACCGCAAGGAGGGGCTGTCATCGCCACGCAGGGACGAGTTGCCGCAGCGGATCGGGGCGCCGGGGCCGGTACTCGATCCGATCTTCGACCACCTCGAGCAGTCAGGCGAGGTGGTGACCATCTCCGACAAGGTGGTCCTCCACAGGGAATGCCTGGAGGAAGCGAAAGACAAGCTTATTGAATATATCAGGGCGCACGGCTCGATAGAGACGCGCGCCTTCGTGGACCTGCTGGCAACGACGCGGAAGTACGCGATCCCGATCCTGGAGTACTGGGACGGGCAGGGAGTGACCAGGAGAGTAGGGAATGAGAGAGTGCTGAGGGAGTAGGGGGAGTAGGCGGAGTGTGTGAGTGTGTGAGTGTGTGAGTGTGTGAGTGTGTGAGTGTGTGGGTGTGGGGTTGACTATGGATCCGAAGGAAAAACGCAAGCGGGTGATGGGGCGGTCGATAAAGCTGGGGCACTGCGTGTGCGACCCGAAGAAGCCGTGCCCGTGCCCGCTGTTCAAGGAGAAGAACGTCTGCACTTGTGCGGGCGAACGCGTGCCGCCCGAAGATGCCGGGAGCGCAGTGCGGTTGACCGACTTCGTGCGGAGCGCGGGCTGCGCGAGCAAGATAGGTCAGAAGGATTTGCACCAGGTGCTGGGCATGCTGCCGAGGATCGAGGACCCGCGCATCATAGTGGGCACCGCGACGGCGGACGACGCCGGCGTATTCAGATTGTCGGACGATACGATACTTGTCCAGACAGTGGACGTGTTTACTCCGGGCGTGGACGACCCGTTCCTGTTCGGCAGGATAGCCGGATGCAATTCCCTGAGCGACGTCTACGCTATGGGTGGGCGCCCGGTTACGGCGTTGTCGGTGATAGGGTTCCCGATCTACTCGCTGTCCCACGAAACGATGGCCGAGATCATCCGTGGCGGCATGGACGTATTGAAGGAGGCGGGCACGATCCTGCTCGGCGGACACAGCATCAACGACGAGGAGGTGAAGTTCGGCTTTGCGGTGACGGGCGTGATCGACGAGGCGTCGCTTGTGACCAACGCGGGAGCGCGGCCCGGGAACGCGCTGATCCTCACGAAGCCGCTCGGCACGGGTATCATCGCGCTGGCCGGCCAGATAGACAAGGCGTCGGAGGAGGCGCTGGCGGCTGTAACGGAATCGATGTCGTCGCTGAACAGGACGGCATCGGAGATCATGGTGGCGCAGGGCGCGACGGCGTGTACGGATGTGACCGGGTTCGGACTGCTCGGACATTTGTGCCAGATGGTGGACGAGAGCAAGGTCACCGCGGAAATCTGGTGGAGCGAGTTGCCGCTCTTTCCGGGAGTGATGGAATACGCGCAGCAGGGCATGTTCTCCGGGGCGAACGAACGTAACGCGGAGCACTGCGGCGAACGCGCTGAGCTGGGCGAGGACGTGCCCGACGAGGTGAGGGCGATACTGTTCGATGCGCAGACGTCGGGCGGGTTGCTGATCGCCGTTCCGGGCGAGAAGGCGGAGGAGACGGTGGCGTTGATGCACGAGCGCGGTGTCGAGCACGCGAAGATAATCGGACGGATCGTGGAGGAGTCGGCAGGCAGGATCCTGGTGAATAAAGGATCCGTCGGGAACGCCGGGAAACCTGTGCCAAAGGCGATTGAAACGAAGGAGAAAGAGGAGATGGCCAAGGAAGAAGCCGGAGGGGAGGAAGTGTGCTGCGCACACGGGGCCGGCAACACGGAAGAGGCGATGAAGATGTTCGTGGATTTCGCCGGGGCAGCGTTGCAGCCGGGCGCGGTGGACGTGGTAACCAAGGAACTGATCGCGGTGGCGTTGGGCCTGGCGGTCAACTGCGTGCCGTGCAGCCATATCCACATCAAGAAAGCGCTGGACATGGGAATCAGTCCGGAAGAGCTGGAGGAAGCGGCGGCGTTGGCGGTGATGTTCGCCGGTTGTCGCCCCATGATGCTGTGGAACGAGCTCAAGAAGGAACTCCTGTAGGAAGGTATCAGGTGGCGGCTCCAGATGGCCGACTGTGGGCCGGTGGTAGTGGTGAGAATTACATTTCGGGTTGTCGCAAATTGAGGACTGAGGAGTGTGATTAGCGGCGATTATGGTTGTCTTCTGACGGTGGATAGCGCATAGTGCGGTACACAGACCGGACCGACGGGGTTTGTTGCTTCGTCATCCTGTTTGAGGGGGCAGGACCATGAACGGTAAGCACTCTTGCCGTACTACAGCTTTTTCCGTCACGCTCCTTGTCACGTTTCTCGCATCCCATTCCTTCGGTGCGTCGTGGCCGCAGTGGCGTGGGCCGAACCGGAACGGCATTACGTCCGAGCACTCGGGATGGAACGGTACTTCCTGGGGTATCGAGAAGAGATGGCAGGTGAGCGTCGGGAGGGGCATGGGCGCATCTCCCATACTGGTCAACGGCCGCGTCTACGTCATGGGCAACGTAAGCGGCAAGGAACGGATATCCTGTCTCAACGTGCACAGCAACGGCGCTGTCGTATGGTACCAGGAATACACCCAGGGACTTGATCCCCGCTACCGTGAGGGCGAATCGCCCGAGGGCCCGGCGAGCACGCCGACGTTCGACCCGGATACGGGCTATCTCTACACGCTTGGCATCGACGGCGACGTGAATTGCTGGGACGCGGGCGACCCGAACGGCACCAACGTGTGGCATATCAACCTTTACGATACGTATAGTATCGATCAGCGCAACAGCGGGTGCAGCATCGATCCCACCAGGGACTACGGCTACTGCGGGACACCGCTGCTGTTCGGTGACAACGTAATCATCGAGGTCGGTGACGAGACGGACGGTAACATAATGGCCTTCAATAAGCTCACGGGCGCACGGGCCTGGACGTCGACCGACAAGCACGACGCCGGACACAACTGCGGGCCGGTGCTGATGGACCTGGGAGGTACCCCGTGCGTTGTGAGCTTCACGCTGGAGGGGCTCCGTGTCATGCGGGCGGACTCCGGGCACGAGGGAGAAAACGTTGCATGGTTGTCCTGGCTCATGCCGTACAACGTGAACTGTCCGACACCCGCGGTGCAGGGCAACACGGTTGTCCTGACCTCCACCAGTGGGCACAGCTCGGGGAAGAAAACGACGTTCCTGCAGCTGAGCCTGTCGGGTGGCATAACCAACCAGTGGACCGGCCAGCGGCAGGCCTACATCTGCACGCCGCTCATACACGAAGGCTATGTCTACATGATAGACATGATGCTGCACTGCATCGAGTTCTCAACCGGTAACTTTGTCTGGGAGGGTGGATCGCTCTCGTCGGACAATAACGGTTCGCTGGTGGCTACGGGCGACGACAAGATCATAGCGTGGGGCAAGAACACGCTGATCCTGGCGGAGAGCGCGAAGAACTCGCCCGGCAAGTACACCGAGCTGGCGAAGGTCGTAGGCGCGATAGCCAGCGGGGACACCAGGTGTCATCCACACGTGGCGCTGGCGGAGGGCTGGATACTGGTCAAGGACAAGCTCGGCAGGATCGCGGGCTACTCGGTGGCCGTGCCGGACACCACGCCCCCGTCGAAGCCGGGCTGCCTGTCGACGATCCCGTTGAGCGCCTCGGATGTGGACCTGTCGTGGGCAGCTGCAAGCGATCCCGATAGCGGGATATCGTACTACAACGTTTATCGTGACGGGGTCGTGGTTGGGACACCGGGATCGACGAACTTCACGGATAGCGGCCTGACGGCCGGGTTTACCTATACCTACCGCGTGTCCGCGGTTAACGGATCGAGCCTGGAGGGCCCACAGTCTGATCCGGCGCAGGCGACCACCTTCAGCGATATCGTTCCGCCGCGAATCGCGTCGGTGGTTGCGGCGGGCAGCCCGAACGAAGTGCTGGTGGTTTTCGACGAGTTGGTCGATCCGGCCTCCGCCGAAGGCGCGGCGAACTACGCGGTCAATCACTGCGTGTCGGTGACCGGCGCGAGCCTGGGCGGCGACCTCAGGACGGTGACGCTCACGTGTTCATCGCTGTCGGAGGGAATCACATACGTACTGACTGTCAACGGCGTACAGGACGCGGCAATGCCCGCCAACACGATAGCCGCCGACAGCGTAAGCGCCTTCGAATACGTGCCGGGCGTGGTGCAGGACGGCCTGCTGGCGCACTGGCCGATGGAGGAAGGCAACGGGACTACCACAGAGGATGCGGTCGGGGGTCATGAGGGCAGCGTTAACGGAGCTTCCTGGACGACGGACGGCAAGTATGGCAACGCGCTGGCGTTTGACGGCAGCGACGACTACGTGGACACGGGCACCTGGAGCGTGGGCGGCACCGGGCTGACCGTTGCTCTATGGCTCAAGGCCGACGACTTTGACGTGGCAGACGCGCGACTGGCCTCCAAGGCAACGGGCACGGCTGAGCAGGACCACTACTGGATGTTGAGCACAGTATCGAGCGGCGGAACGAAACTGCGGTTCAGGCTCAAGACGGGCGGCAACACGACTACCCTGATCGCCGGATCGGGCAACCTGGTAGCCGGTGAATGGACCCACGCGGCGATAGTCTACGACGGCGCGACTATGAAGAGCTACAAGAACGCCGTCGAAGTCGCCTCGACGGCCAAGACGGGGCCGTTGGACACGGATGACAGCGTGTCGGTTTGGATAGGGAACAACCCGGGCGGTGGGAAGCCGTTCGACGGAATCATCGATGACGCGCGCGTCTACGGGCGGGCACTTTCGCCGTCCGACCTGGCAGCGCTGATGGAGGGCAGGGAATACCGCGACGTTGACCGGGACCGTGACGGCATGTCGGACGACTGGGAGGAGTGCCATTTCGGCAGCACGACAAGTGCGGTCGGAGATGCCTGGGCAGACTGTGACGGGGACGGGCTGTGCAACTTCCACGAGTCACAGGCGGGCACTGATCCGACGAACGCGTCGTCGGTATTGGCGTTGAACGGTGCTGGTTGCGATCGCGATGATTTCGTGCTGTCCTGGCACAGTGTGTCGGGCAGATTCTACAGCATCGAGGTGTTGACGAACCTGGGGGACCGACCGATGGTAACGGTGAGCAATGTCGCGGCCTATCCCCCCACGAACACGAGGACGGTAAGCGTGAAGGGCGCGAAGTGCCGCTTCTATCGTATGCGGTTGGAGTAGGAAGTGATCAGTATCGATACCTGCTGCCTCCGATGAATTCGCGGAGGAGCGAGTCCGAGGGCACGCAGGAATCGTCCGAAACCTGCGTTATCGGTTTCAGGAGCTCGTATACCCGGTTGGCGCGAATATGGGCATCGAGCCGTTTGGGGTCGTCCCTGTAGCGGTCGATCGAGGACTTGATGTGCCTGAACAGGCGCTTCTTCAGTATGGGCAGCTCGTAGGGCAGAGCGCTGTTGATGATGCAGTCGGTGGTCTTGATGAACGGGATAATGTTCTCGAGCTCGCTGCGCCGCACGTAATGCCAATGGGTCAAGGTTTCCATCGGCTTCAAGTTGCGGTGGGCCTTATCACGGATCATGCGCCGGAGCAGCCGGTTGTCGGACCATCTCATGAACGTGCCGTCCTCGGCCTTGAACTGGCCGAGAGTTTCTATGTAGAGCTTGAACTTGTTCCCGGCCGGTACGCTGCGCGTCATCCCGTCGTAGAGCCCGTGCAGGCTGTCTATGAGCAGGATCTCGTTCCGGGCCAGTGATAGCTCGTGGACGTCGAGCTTTCTCATGCCGCTCTTGAAGTCGTAGTGCGGAGTCCTGATCTTTCTGCCGTCGAGCAGGGCCGAGAGGTGTTTGTTTATGAGATCGAGGTCGAGGGCCTGGGGTTTCTCGTAGTCGTAGTCGCCAAATTCGTCCTGCGGGTGCTTGTCCAGGTCGAAGAAGTAGTTATCGATGTTGATCGCCTTGAACCCGACGCCTGCCTTCTTGAGCTGTTCGCTCACCTTGATGGTGGTGGTGGTCTTGCCGGATGAAGAGGGGCCCGCGACGATCACGATGCGGATGTTCTTGAGGTCCCCGAGTATGGCGGCGGCGGCCAGGTCGACTTCCGCCTTGTACCGGCGGTCGGCGGCCGCGACGAGGTCGGGGAACTTCTTGGCGCGTATGATGCGGTTCAGGTCGGCAACGGTGCCGCACGCGTGTTCCATGTTCCAGCGTAGCACCTCGTATAGTTTGCGGTATGGCACGTTGTCGGTGACCTCGAAGGCGTAGGCCCTTGCCGCGCGTGCCATGGCGCGCTGGTGGCGGTAGATGATGTAGTTGCGGGCAATCCGGGTGAGGCGGTTTTCCATCAGGACGTTCTCGACGACGTCCTGGATGTCCTCGACGCTGGGGACGGTGTCGGTGCCGTAGGTGTCTATGAGCGCCTGTTCGACCTTGGCGGCCATCGACTCTGCCAGCTTCTTGTTGGGGCGGCCGGTCGAGGCGGTGGCTTTTAGGATGGCCGTGGTGATCCGGCTGCGGGTGTAGCGGACGGCGGTGCCGTCGCGTTTGATGATCTTCTTGATGGGACAGGCCTTGGTCATGGTTCGCGGAGCATCGTATGCGCCCCGGCCCCGGAATTCAACGCTGATCTTGGTCGCTTCGGGGACGGCAACCTGGCGATGGGGTCCGGCGATCCGCCGGGTTTCGACAGGATTCGATAGGTCTCGAAAGGATACGCCGTTCCTATAATCCTGGAAGCGGAGGGATGCGGGGCGGCGGGCTTGCGATTGGGTGGAGGGTAGATGTAAGATACCGGCATGCGAGACAGGTTGTGGAAAGGGGTCAGGAAACGGCTGGTGGCGCTGGCGGTGGTGCTGGTGCTTTCCGCGCTGGCCTGGCAGACGGGACTGGTGGGCCGTACGGCGGCGCGGCTGTTGCTGCCCTTGCTCCTGCCGTGGTCGCCGGACGATACGGTAGAGGTGTCGAGTGTCTCCTTTCGGGCGGGCGCACGGCCCCTTCAAAGGGGTGTGACGGTGACTATCAGCGCGGGTCGTCTAAGGGAAATTGTCTCCGAGGCGTTCCCGAAGGCCTGGCTATTGCCGCCGGGGCTTATCCGGCCCGGTATGGTGGTGAAGGGAACCTGGTACCCGGACTCCTTTTACCTGCCGCCGGAGGGCCACATGCCACTGATGGTAGTGGTCGATGCGGTGTCCAGGCGGCCGGCGATCCGCTGCAGGTATCCGGCCGGCGACGTGAACCGGGTGATGGAACGGGAGGTGGCGGAGGCGTTGCGCGAGAGAGAGGAATACGTTCTCGGCTCGTACGAGACCGTTTACTACATCCGTTTCAAGACCCTGAGAATCCAGACGGCCGACGTGCCGAAAGGGCCGCGGACGAAACGTCGAATCCTTGACCTCGAGGCGGCGGGCCGGGTTCGTTTTGTGCTTGAAGAGAACTGGTTCGATCTACGGAACACGGGAAAACTGCGGATCCTGCACGGTGTTGTTGACCTGCACATGGGCCGCGACCCGAGCGGGGTGTTCGTGAGTCACAAGGTGGAGATTGACAAGCTCGACATCGACTTTCACAACGTGGCGCCGTGGCTTGACGAGAAACTGTCGGAGAAGCTGCGGAAAAAGTGGACCAAATCGCTCAACAAGGAAAAGAAGCGGCGCAGAGTGGCGAGCCACCGGTTGCCTCACTGGGCCCCGGTGGATCTGGCACTGGACATTGAGCTCTACTCCAAGGAGGATACTCAATAGTCCGTTTTACGGGTCTTACCGTCACTTTCCGCCTCTTCGCGGCCCTTTTTGAAAGGGCTTGACCAAACCCGACAGGATGGCGTAGTCTGTAACAGCCCTGTCACTGTGCCGCTTGCGCGCAGGGAGTTGTCATGAATTTCGGAGTAATCGTCGCTGCCGGTAAGAGCGAACGGGTGGGTCGGAACGTCGATAAGGCGTTCCTGAGCCTTGGTACGAAACCCGTGCTGGCTTACTCTGTCCAGGCATATGACAAATGCCCTGATATTGACGGTATAATCCTCGTGGTCCGCAAGGACAGGATGGATAGTGCCCGTAACATGGTGCAGCTTTACGGGTGCGCGAAAGTGAAGAAGGTAGTGGCGGGCAGCAGTAAGCGGCAGGGCTCGGTCAGTAACGGGCTCGACCAGCTTAACGATGACGTGAAGATAGTTTCCGTGCACGACGGGGCACGGCCCTGCATCACCCCGGAGCTCATTTCGGAGACCATCAAGGTGGCGAAGAGGTACGGATCGGGGGTCGCGGGCGTGAAAATTACGGATACGGTCAAACACGTTGACAAGGGGATGGTTGTATCGAAAACGGTGGACCGCTCCAAGCTATGGGCCGTCCAGACTCCACAGACTTTCAAGACAGAGCTGCTGACAAAGGCATTTGCGACGGTCAAGAAGAAGGGCTTGACGGTGACCGATGAAGCTTCGGCCGTCGAGCTCGTCAGCAAGACTGTTCGACTCGTTCCTGCCCCGCTCTCCAACATAAAGATAACCACGGCAGACGATCTTGCCCTCGCCGCCTCCTTGCTCAAGCTCTAAGGGTCAACAGGGATGACTAAGAAGAAATACGCGATACTGGGAGATGTCCATGGCAACTGGGAGGCATTGAGCGCCGTTCTGGACGACGCTGCGAGCCTGGGCGTTGATTCCTACGTATGCGTTGGGGATGTCGTGGGCTACAACGCCGACCCGGCCAAGTGCCTGGACAAGATAAGGGAGCTGGGCTGCACGGTGGTGCGCGGGAACCACGATCACTACTGTTCGCACGAGGAATGCCTCGAGGATTTCCATCCGCTTGCCGCGCGCGTGGTTGACTGGACGCGGAGCCAGCTCGACGACGAGGGGATTGACTACCTGCGCAAGATGCGGCTCTCGACGAAGGTGGACGGCTTTACGATCGTGCACAGCACCCTGGACATGCCGGAGAAATGGGGATACGTGTTCGATTGCCTGGAGGCGGACGCCAACTTCAACTACCAGTCCACTTCCGTATGTTTCCACGGTCACACGCACGTGCCGGTCGCATATGTCAAACGCGGGATGACCGACAGGATCGAGTACGGCAAGATACGGATTGTCTTGGGGCAGAAGTATTTCATAAACGTGGGCAGCGTCGGTCAGCCACGGGACGGCAACCCGCGGGCAGCCTACGCGTTCTATGATGCGGAGAAGAGGGAGGTGGAGCTGCGGCGACTGGAATACGATATCAGGAAGACGCAGGAGAAGATTCGTGAAGCCGGACTGCCCGAGCGGCTTGCGAGGAGACTGCAGATAGGAAAATAAGACGGAACGGTTCCGCGCGGCATTGGGCCGGCGGGACAAGAGAGAAGGAGACTGGAAATGGCGTACGTGATTTCTGATGAATGCACGATGTGCGGGACCTGCGCGCCGGTATGCCCGTCGGAAGCGATAGAGGAAGGCGATCCCAAGTACAAGATCGACGAAGAGAAGTGTGTTGACTGCGGCCTCTGCGCGGACGAGTGTCCGGTGGAAGCCATCAAGCCCGGCGAATAGCGGAAGGTGGTTCAGGGCCGCGGGCCGTCCGGATCGGCGCGGCGGGGGACCGACCCTGCCGCGCTCCAGTCCGTACGACCCGCGGCTTTTTGCTGTGAAGACATATAGGCACATATTCGGGCCGGTGAACTCGCGCAGGCTGGGGCGGTCGCTCGGGATAGACCTCGTGCCGCGCAAAGTCTGCTCCTTTAACTGCGTGTTCTGCCAGGTGGGCAGCACCACCGACCTGGTTTTGGAGAGGGGCGAGTACGTACAGTTCGACGAGGTGATCGCGGAGCTCGACCACTGGCTGGAGGAGGGCGGCACGGCCGACTATGCGACGCTGGCGGGTTCTGGCGAGCCGACGCTTCACTCGCGGTTCGGGGACGTGATCGTGGCCGTCCGGGAAAGGTGCGATGCCAGGCCGGTGGTGCTCTCGAATGGGTCGCTTTTCCACCTGCCCGGCGTGCGGGAAGCGGCCGGTCGGGCGGACATCGTGAAGGCGTCCCTAAGCGCGTGGGACCAGGCATCGTTTGAGAAGGTAAACCGTCCCCACGTGGGACTGGTTTTCGACGAGCTGGTCTCGGGGCTGCGCCGGCTACGCGAGGAGTTCGACGGGGAACTCTGGATCGAGGTCGTGGCGGTGGGCGGTTTGAACGACAGCGCCGAGGCGATGAAGCGAATCGCCGCGCTGGCCGATGGGGTGAACGCGGATCGGATCCATTTGAACACGGTGGTACACCCGCCGGCGGACGACAGGGCGCTCGCCGTTCCGTCCGCGAAATTGCGGGAATTCGCGCAACTCTTCAAGCCGGTGGCGGAAGTGCTGGGAATGCGACGGGACGAAGACAAGGAGCAAATCGTCGGATCCAGGCCCCTCAGGCAGTGAGACAATGCCCGGTTCCCGGCGGCGGCCCCGGGTTCCTGCTTTTGCTCTGGCGTAGGGGCGGGGTTTTCCATAGAGTTTCGGGTCGTAATTCGCGGGAAACGGAATATCCATGGCTGGCATCATAAAGACCATATTTGGAACTAAGCACCAGCGGGATGTGCGGGCCCTGAGGCCGCAGGTCGAGCGCATCAACGCCCTTGAGGAGGAATACCAATCCCTCTCGGACGAACAGCTCAGGGCGAAGACGGACGAATTCAGGGAGCGCCTGGCCGCGGGTGAGACGCTGGAGGACCTGATGTGCGAGGCCTTCGCGGCGGTGAAGAACGCTTGCCGCCGGCTGGTGGGAACCTCTGCGCCGGTGTGCGGGCACGAGATCGAGTGGGACATGATACCGTTCGATGTGCAGCTGATCGGCGGGATTGTGTTGCATCAGGGCAAGATCGCTGAAATGGCCACCGGCGAAGGCAAGACCCTTGTTGCCACGATGCCGCTCTACCTCAACGCGCTCAGCGGCGAGAATGTGCACCTGGTTACCACCAACGATTACCTGGCGCGGCGCGACTCTCAATGGATGGGCCGGATATACGAGTTCCTGGGACTGACGGTCGGGTGCATCCAGGATCAGATGGAGCCCGACGAACGGCGGTGCGAGTACGGGAAGGACATAACCTACGGAACGAACAGCCAGTTCGGATTCGACTACCTGCGCGACAACGGCATGGCCTACAGCCGCGAGACACAGGTGCAGCGCGGCTACCACTACGCGATCATAGACGAGGTGGACAGCATCCTGATAGACGAGGCCAGGACACCGCTTATCATCTCGGGGCCGGCACCGTCGTCCTCCGGCCAGTACATCGAGCTGCAGCCGAAGGTCAACGGGCTCGTCAAGAAACAGAGGGCGCTCTGCAACCGGATAGTCCGTGAGATACGGGAACGCCTCGAGGCGGATGAGCCGGACAGAGCGCAGCTCCTGATGTACCAGGTGCACCACGGGATGCCGAAACACAGGCAGTGGATGCATCTGCTCGAGGACCCCGCGATCCGCAGGCTGCACGAGCAGATCGAGAACGCTATGCTAACGGATATGCGCAAGGAACAGGCCCGAGAACTGCGCGAGGATCTTTTCTTCACGATCGACGAGCGGAACCATGACGCGAGCCTCACCGAGAAGGGTTGCGAGACCATGAACCCGAGTGATCCCGACGCGTACGTGCTTCCGGACCTGGTAACGGCAATGGCGGACATCGAAGCGGACAATTCCCTGCCCGAGAAGGAGAAGGCCCGGAAGAGGCAGCGCGTGCAGAGCCGTTTCACCGAGAAGAGCGACATGATCCACACGGTGGACCAGCTGATCCGCGCATACTGCCTCTACGAAAAGGATGTCGAGTATGTCGTACAGGGGAACAGGGTTCTGATAGTCGACGAGTTCACCGGGCGCATCCTGCCCGGTAGGAGGTGGAGCGACGGCCTGCACCAGGCCGTGGAGGCGAAAGAAGGCGTCCAGATCGAGAGAGAGACGCAGACTCTGGCCACGATCACGATCCAGAACTACTTCAGGATGTACAAGAAGCTGGCCGGGATGACCGGCACGGCCGAGACAGAGGCAAACGAGTTTCACGATATCTACAAGCTGGACGTCGTGGTTATCCCGACCAACCGCCCCGTGAGAAGGGTGGACGGGAACGACGTGATCTACAAGACGCAGCGGGAGAAGTTCAATGCGATAGTGAGAGACGTGCGGGACTCCCACACCCGGGGGCAGCCGGTGCTGCTGGGTACTGCCAGCGTGGACACTTCCGAGCTGTTGAGCCGCATGCTCAAGCGCGCGAAGATTCCGCACAACGTGCTGAACGCAAAGAACCACGAACGCGAGGCCGAGATAGTCACGCGGGCGGGGCAGCCCGGCTCGGTCACCATCGCCACGAACATGGCGGGGCGCGGCACCGATATCAAGCTGGGCAAGGACGTCGTGCACATTGACCGTCAGACTATCGAGTCCGACAGGACGCTCGACGACAAGGTTGACGACAAGACCTTGAGGGAAATACTGCTGGAGAACCCGTGCGGGCTTTACGTGATCGGATCCGAACGCCACGAGGCCAGGCGGATCGACCGGCAGCTCCGGGGGCGGTGTGCCAGGCAGGGGGACCCGGGCGCATCGCGCTTCTACATATCGCTCGAGGACGACCTGATGCGCCTGTTCGGCTCCGACCGCATCGCGGGGATCATGAGCCGGCTTGGCCTCGAGGAGGGGCAGGAGCTGGAGCATCGCTGGCTCAACCGATCCATAGAAACCGCGCAGCGCCGTGTGGAACAACAGAACTTCTCGATACGCAAGCGGACCCTCGAGTACGACGACGTCATGAACAAGCAGAGGGAAATAGTATACGGGCTGCGCGGCGATATCGTTCGAAGCGAGGACGTTCGCAGCCACGTTTACGATGTCCTGCACGACGTCGTACTGCGGAATGCCGAGGCGTTGGTGGGAAGCGACGAGGAAGGCATGGCGATCTACGTTGAGTGGGTCCGCGGATTCTTCCCGATCGCCATACGTGAGGGCGATCTCCATGACCGGCTGGGTAATCATGAGGCGGCCGGGGAATGGGTTTTTGAGAGGGTGAAGCGCGCGTACGACCTGAAGACTGAGCTGGAGGAGGATCCCACCGCCGTCCAGGAGATGGAGCGGCACATAATTCTCAACAGCATCGATTCGCAGTGGCAGGAGTACCTGCGGGCGATGGACGTGCTGCGGCAGGGAGTGGGCCTGCGCGCCTATGGTCAGCGCGACCCGCTGATCGAGTATAAGCGCGAGGCCTTCCAGATGTTCGAGGAGTTGATGAGCGGGATATACCAGGAGATCGCGACATCGGTCTTTCGCAGCAGCGTTTCTGCCACGTCCTTCGAGGCGTTGCTGGCGGGTCTCCCGCAGACGTTCATCCACGACGAGGTGTCGGTCCTGGGCGGCAGCGGTCGGCAGGTGGAGCCGGGAGGGCCGGTTGATGTCGGCGGCGGTGTGCAGCTGAGGATGCCCGAGGATGTCAGCCGGGCGCCTGTGCCGACGGTACGGGAGGGTCCCAAGGTAGGGCGGAATGACCCGTGCCCGTGCGGGAGTGGCAAGAAATACAAGAAGTGCTGCGGCAAGTGATCGCCAGGAAGAAGCTTCCCTTTGTTCTTCGTCTTGTTGGATCCCTGGGGACAGGGATAATGCTAGCGGTCTCTTTTCCCCCGATGGCGGACGCCTCAACGGCATGGGCGGCGCTGGTACCGCTGTTGATGGTGTGCAGGCTCACGCGCCCGGGGCCGGCGTTCAGGTGGGGGTTCCTCAGCGGCGTGGTGTTCTGGCTCGCAACCCTGTACTGGCTCCTGTGCCTCGGGAAGACGGGCGGCCCGTGGCCGCTGGTTGTGCTCGGCTGGCTTCTCCTGTCCGGCTACTGTGCTGTTTTCATGGGCGGCTTCGCGTTACTGGTCGCGGGGCTGTTCCAGCGGTTCGACCGGCACATCGAGCGAAAGAAGGCTGAAGGGAAGGACGAGGTGCGTCCGGCTGCGCTGGCGCGCGTGGGGATGGTGTTCGCCATCCCCGTATTGTGGGTTGGCTTCGAGTACCTGCGGGGGGTCCTGTTCACCGGGTTTCCGTGGAACGCGTTGGGCGTCAGCCAGTACGATAGGACCGTAGTGATCCAGGTAGCCGAGTGGGGCGGTGTCTACGCGGTCTCCGCGGTGGTGGCCTCCATGAACGCGGCGATAGCGATGATGCTGGTGAGGTTCGTCGATTCCTACAGGGTGGGACAACAGGGCCGGCTGCAGTTCGACCTCATGGCCGGGCTCCTCATCTGCGCGCTTTGCTGGTTCTTCGGCATGCAGCGAATCAACAATCTCGCCCGTGAGAAGCATGAGTACACGGAAGTCAGGATCGGCGCGGTCCAGCCGAACGTGGAGCAGCTGAAGAAGTGGACGGAGGCGTTCGACGACTACGTCTACGGGGCAGTGCGCTCGAACACGACAACGATGGTGGAGTATGGCGAGCCGGACCTGGCCATCTGGCCCGAAACGGCCGTGCCGGGTCAGCTGAGCATGGATCCGGGCTATTGCACGCCGGTTGCCCGGGAGTTTGTCAACGAGATGGCCGAGCTCGGCGCGCCCCTGCTCGTGGGGGTCATCGAGATGGGGCCGGGGCCGGTGATCCCGACCGCACCCCGCCTGCTGGACGACGCCCGGCCCGACGTCAAGGCGATGATGATGGCGGGCGAGCTGGTGGTCTACAACAGCTCCTTCCTGTGCACCACGAACGGGATCGTGGCGGGGTACAGGAAGCAGCACCTGGTGCCGTTCGGCGAATACCTGCCGTTCGACAAGACGCTGACGTTCCTGCAGCACATGGCGCCGGTCGGCTACAGCTGCACGCCGGGCAACAGCGGTACGGTGTTCAGGTTGTCGATGGGAGACGGGAAGCATGCGGCGTTTTCGACGCTGATATGTTTCGAGGACATAGTGGCGCCGCTGAGCCGGGACGCGGTGCGTCGGGGCGCGCGCATGCTCGTGAACCAGACGAACGACGCATGGTTCGACGGTTCCGCGGGAGCGGTGCAGCACATGACCCATTGCGTCTTCCGATGCGTCGAGAACCGGGTGCCTGCCGTGCGGTGCGCGAATACCGGTGTGACGTGTTTCATAGACAAGTTCGGGAAGATCGACAAGGCCACGCGCGACAGGCTCAAGCTCAGCAAGACCCGGCCGCTCAGGTGGAAGTACCGGATGGACGCCCTCTACGTCGAAGGCCCGGAGATGCGGCTGACGTTCTACACGAGATACGGCGACCTGCCCTTCGCCATACCGTGCGCCGCCGCTTCGGTGATCGGTCTCGTTGGCCTTGGCTTACGCCGATACCGGCAGAAGAAACTTGCATCGGGGGGCCGGCGGACCGATACTGTGCCGCGCGCCGGGAAATCTTCCGGCTCGGAAGGGAAATATGATCGACGAACTTAAAACGCGGCTGTCGGATCTGCGCAAGCGGACCGCCGAGATGCGGGGGTATCTTTGACGTCGATACCCGCGAAACTTCCCTGGCCAGGCTCGAGGAGCGGACAGTGGCACCTGATTTCTGGTCGGACCAGAACAAGGCCAAAGCCACCATAGAC
>Ga0272442_10001915_pt1 | contig 30847 bp, 22 predicted proteins | sample SSMForm2O_FD_200262 | JGI IMG/M metagenome (GOLD analysis project Ga0272442, IMG submission 200262) | Marine sediment archaeal communities from Little Sippewissett salt marsh, Falmouth, MA, United States - SSM-Form-2O | ecosystem: Environmental > Aquatic > Marine > Wetlands > Sediment ...
AACCATAAAAAAAGCTGAAAATAGTGTCTCAGTGGTTAAACAGAAAAGAATCATCAAGTCCGCATTGATGTTTATAGACCAAAATCCAGAATATGAACTCTATTCCTTACGCTTCGACGTTATCCTAATCAGATTAAGAGATAAATTTTCAAACACTCAACTAATTCATCTTAAAGATGCATTTTCTCCCGCTTATGAGGAATCATTCCAGTAGATCATAATCAAAATCCTCTCCCAGATAATCTTGCCAATCGGGATTAGAGGCTTCCCTTTCATCATAATCCGTATAAATCAGCTTGAAATTACCACTGGTCTGCAGATCCAAAAATAGGTAGGTTAACCTTTTCTGCAAATTGTATTTCCAAATCTCGATGTCTTTTGTGCCCAGCCTGGTATTGAGCCCTGTCTGAAGCTTTCTCACCTCATCCGGTTTCCCCTGCCTGATATAGATACGTCCTCGATCAGTGTTCCAACCATCTTTAAAATGGGTGAAATTATAATTGCAATATTCTATCCTGTTTTTAATTTCTGCCAAAAATTCGTTTTTTGCAGTAGTAGGATTTGGATCATTGGCATTCCAGAAACGGATAAGAAAATTATTTTTGCCCTCATCGGTTAGTTTTTCCCAATCTCTGAGTTGAGATGAGGAAAGGAAATATTTCATCAGGTTATATTCATCCTTGAGCTCTGTAAATATTCTAACAGCAGGTTGTTTCTCTTTTCTAATACTGAAATAGTCTTGCTTGTGCTGGCTTCTTTTTCCGATTAGATCTTCTATTAAAATCTGGAATTGATAATAGCCCGGATCAAATTGGGAGTAATCTATTTCATTTATCCTGGAAATTGATTCTTCTTCTCCAGTTAATATTTCATCATAACGGTAGATTAAGCTATCCTGATCCAGAACCTGTATCTCTTCTTTCAAGTGATAATTACCAGCATCATCAAATTGAAAATTCTGGATTTCAAAATAGACATACAATTTAGCAGCTGTCTTTTGAAAAATATGGTCCGGTTTTTGATAAAACAACAAATCTCCGCGATGGAACTTGCCCAAATAAGTTGTTGTGTCCCTTATCACCCTTTCTGCTAATTCCAGATCACTAAGCATTTCATCCTGCTCGAGAAGGACCATCTCCTTTCTCCAGGAAACCGACTTTTCGGCATTTATGTCTTTAAACATGACATTATAGGTAAATCCCGGTTTTGATAAGGTAAGGCTGATCTTATCACGATAGATTTCATCACTAAGGGTCATATCACCAGTAGTAAGTATTATATTGTTTGTAAACGATTGATCATAAACTTGAACCCCGTTTTTTTCGATTACGAAATCTACATCTAATTCTGCCATAAAGCCATATTCAGATGCAGTGAAATACAAATCTTTATAAGGTATCTGATAATTTATTTCGAAAATTGTATTGAGTTTATCGTCAAAAAAACGGTTTTGATCCATCAACACATTGAGCTGTGCTCCTGCAAAAGACGTCATAAAAATAACAAGTACCAAAATAATGCTTGCTCTATTCACAAAACCTCCTGAAAATTCTAATCCAGATTTAGTTTTATCCAAGGATCAATTTCTAGCTTTTTATGAAAATATTCGAGGACTTCCTTATCGGGGAAAATCTTTAACTTCTTAGCATGTAATCTAATTGTTTTAAATTTATTAGATTCAATCTTAAAATGAACTCCGAATTTACCGGGAGAGGTTTGATTCAGTTTTATCAACTCTTCCGCTAATTCTCGAGTTGTTTTGGTTTCGTTTAGACTCACATAAATATCACCGCTCAATTGTGTTGGTAGCTCTTCGAAATTAAAAATCCTATTTGGTATCACACGCAAGATACTTTCGTTTTCATTACTATAGCTTGATCTTTTACCGATAATAAACAGATTCTTACCTTCTTTCATGCTAGAAAAAAGATTTTGATAATCATTATTGAACAAGCATAGTTCGAATTTACCCTTGAGATCTTCTAAAATTGTTATTGCAAAAGGATTTCCTTTCTTATCGGTTTTTTTAATGATTTCCGATACTACCCCAGCAATTGCAAATACCCCATTGGTAGAATTATTCTTATCAGAAAGGTCAGAATTTACCAATGGTAATGCAGCTAGTAGCTTCCTGTATTTATGCAAAGGATGACCTGACCAGTAAAAGCCAAGAACCTCTCTCTCTTTCTTAAGCTTAAAATTAAAAGCCCATTCATGCAGATCGGGTAATTCTGGGGAATATTCGCTTTCTTCTTCTTGAAGAGAATCAAAAAGCATGATCTGGCCTCTTCTTTTTTCACTCTGAACCGAGGAAGCAAAGTCCAGTGCTTTTTCCACAACATCATATTTCTGAGCCCTGCTTCCTTCCAGTTCATCCATGGCACCGGAGGCTACCAGACTTTCTACTACGGATTTATTTACACAGAAGCCATCAATCCTGGAACAGAATTCAAAAAGATTAACAAATTTACCTGTTTTATCACGTTCCTCAATTATAGTTTTGATAGCTGCTTCACCAACATTTTTAATCGCCTTCAATCCAAAAAGGATCTTATTATTCCTAACTATAAAATCAGTTTCACTTTCGTTGATATTTGGTGGTTCAACTTCAATTCCCATATTTTTACACTCATCCATAAAATAAGGAATCTTGGTAGGATTGTCTTCTAAAGAAAGCAAAGCTGCCATAAATTCAACAGGAAAATGAGATTTCAAATAGGCAGTTCGGAAAGCAACCAAGGCATAGGCAGTAGCATGACTTTTATTGAAGGCGTATCGGGCAAATTCCTTCCAGTTCGTCCAGACAGTGTCGATTAAATTAGATTTTACTCCTTTTTTTGAGGCACCTTCAAAAAAGATATCTTTCATCTTTTTCATGGTTTCCAATTTCTTTTTAGAGATCGCTTTTCTGAGTGTATCTGCCTGAGCCCCAGTCATATCTGCCATCTCTCTTGCAATCTGCATCACCTGTTCCTGGTAAACGGTTACCCCGTAAGTTTCCTGCAGGGCATTTTCGGTGAGGGGATGAATATAATGCACTTTTTCATTGCCGTGTTTTCGCCTGATAAAGGTTTCGATGAATTGCATAGGTCCGGGTCTGTAGAGAGCTACCATGGCGATAAGATCTCCGAATTTATTAGGTTTAAGATCTATTAAATATCGCTTCATGCCTGCTGATTCAAATTGAAATATCCCATCGGTCTGCCCTCTCGATAAAAGTTCATAAGTTTCTTTGTCACTCAGATCCAAATTCTCAATGTCTATTTCGATATTTTGTGAGTGCTTTACCAGCTCGATCGTCTTCTGGATAAGAGTTAGGGTTTTAAGACCTAAAAGATCCATTTTCAATATCTTCAGATCATCCAACCATCGGCCTTCATATTGGACTAAAACTGCGTTTTCATTGTTTTTCTGAGTACTGATGGAGAGGGGAACATAATCATCTAATTTACCTGGTACTATTACGATCCCGGCAGCATGAATGCTAATATGTCTGATAAGCCCTTCCAATACTTTGGAATAGGTAAGGATCGAAATATTCAGATCATTTTCCTGCATAATCCGGGCAAAATCCTTCGATTGCTTAAGAGCTTTTTCAAGAGTGATCTTCGGACTTGAAGGTATTTCTTTGGTAATCTCATTGGCTCGGGAAGCAGGCATTTCCAATACTCGAGCCACATCTTTGATCACCGATTTTGCTCCGAGGGTTCCAAAGGTTATGATTTGGGCAACACTTTCTCTGCTATATTTTTGAATTACATAATCGATAATCTTGTTCCTGCCTTCCGCACATAAATCTATGTCTATGTCCGGCATACCGATCCGGTCAGGATTTAGAAAGCGTTCAAAGAACAAGCCATATTGGATTGGTTCTATCTGAGTTATCCCCAAGAGATATGAAACGACACTTCCAACAGCAGAACCTCTACCTGGGCCTACGGGTACATTCATTTCTTTTGCTGCATCTATCATGTCTTTAACAATCAAGAAGTAACCGGAATAACCCATCCTTATGATCACTGAAAGTTCATATTCGATCCTCTCTCTGATCTCATCAGTCATTTGGGGATATTTATTTCTGGCAGCATTGACACACAGATCCCGCAGATAATCATCCATACTATCATAATCAGTCGGTAGGTCTATCCGGGGTAGAAGGAAAGTGGAATAATCCAGGGAAAGGTCCACCTGATCGGTTATCTTCAAGGTGTTTTCATACGCATCTGTCAGTTCGGGAAAGAGCTCTCTCATTTCTGTCTCCGATTTAAAATAGAGCTGATCAGATTTATAAGACATCCGATTAGGGTCTGTAAAGGTTTTCCCAGTCTGAATACAGAGCAGGACATCATGAGCTTCCGAATCCTGTCTATCAAGATAATGACAATCGTTGGTAACCACCAATGGAGTGGAGCTTTCCCTGGCTAGTTTAATCAGTCTGGGGGCAGCAATTTTTTCTTCTTCAAGATTGTGATCCTGAATTTCCACATAGAAATCTTCCTGAAAAATATCTTTATAAAAAGCTATCACTGTACGAGCTTCTTCGATCCGGTTTTGCACTGCCAAGGTAGCAAGTTCTCCTTTAAGACAAGCACTTAGACAGATTAACCCTTCCGAATGCTGCCTTAGAATTGTTTTGTCGATTCGGGGTCGATAATAAAAACCTTTTAAAAAGGCAAGGCTGGAAAGTTTCATCAAATTCTTGTAACCCGTTCTGTTTTTTGCCAATAGGACCAAATGATATCGGCTGTCTTTTTTTGATTCCGGATCTTCGATAGAGCCGTTTATTATGTAGGTTTCAATCCCGATTATCGGTTTTATGCTGAGCTTTCTGGCTGTCTTATAGAAATCAATGGCTCCGAACATATTGCCATGATCGGTCATTGCTACAGCTGGCATTTCCATACTTTTAACCAGGGCAAGCATTTTATCGACTCTGCAAGCACCATCCAGAAGACTATATTGGGTATGATTGTGAAGATGAACAAAGGTCATAGCATTTCCTGTATTTATATTTTATAATATCTTAAAAAATTATAAAATGTCTGTGTCAAGACAAAAAGAGAAGATTAAATTGGGACAGATGTTTAATCTCTGAAATCTAATAAAATAGTTAATTATTTGACAGGATTAGCAAATTTCTTTACCTGAAAATATTAATTTCGGTGAGGTCTAATTATGCGATTTAATAAATTTGGATGTTTTTATGAAGAATTACGAACAGGTGATATGATATGGCAAAACAATCAGTGAAAGTGACAATAACCTTTTCTGTTTACTTACCATGAATCATCACCCCCTTCATTTGGATGTAGAATACAGCAAGAAAACTGTTTTTGGAAAAAGAGTAGTTGTTGGAACGAATGTTGCAGGTTTAGCGGTGGGAATGTCGGTTGCAGACATAAGCGGAAAGGCGGTGGCTAATCTGGGATATGATAACATCAGGCACCTTGCTCCTGTTTTTATCGGGGACACACTTCATGCAGAAACTAAAATCCTTAATAAAAGGATTTCCAGATCTAATCCCGCCCGGGGAGTTGTTCATGTTGAAACCAGTGTTTATAACCAAGATCAACTAAAGGTGCTTACTCTGGAAAGACATATCTTGTTGCCAAGAAAAGAAGGATAAAAATGCAATATCTACTACGCAGCATGCTATTTGTTCCCGGAAACCGAGGAGATCTTCACAAAAAAGCAGCTAAATCGGAAGCTGATACCCTTATTCTTGATATGGAAGATTCAATTCTGGACAAACTTAAATCTGAAGCCCGGGAAACGATAATCAGATCTTTGGCAGAAGGAGTCTTTAAGAACAAGGTTCTATTTGTCAGGTTAAATGATCTTGATTCAGGCCACTTACTCAAGGATATAACAAAATTGACTATTGATGGAATAACTGGATTCATCTATCCAAAATCTTATTCCGAAAAAGATATTATATTTTTTGATAGCCTGCTCACTGCTGTGGAAAAGGATAAAGGTTTTAACCCAGGTAAGTTCAAGATCATACCACTTCTGGAAACAGCCAGTGCTATTTTACGAGTAGAAAAAATCTGCCAAGTGTCCAGCAGAATTATTGCAGCAGTTTATGGAAGTGAAGATTTTGTTGCGGATATTCATGGGATTCACGATAAGGAAGGTAAGGCTTTATTCTATCCAAGAGCTAGAGTAGTATTGGCAGCAAGAGCAGCAGGAATTATTCCCATAGATACACTGCATGTAAATATTCACGACCTTGATGATCTGGAAGAAAATCTCAAATTAGCAAAAACACTTGGTTTTGAAGGAATGTTGCTTTTACATCCCAAAGAAATCGAGCTTGCCCACAAATACTTCAGTCCAACTCAAGAAGAGCTGGAAAGAGCCCGAAAGATAATAACACTTTCAGAAAAAGCAGCTCGTGAAAATATAAGAATAGCTATCATTGATAACACTTTTATTGGTCCACCTATGCTGACTGCAGCCCGTAACATAATTAAAAGACAACAACTTATCAATGAAAAAAAGTTAGTAAAAAATGGAAAAAACCATCTACCAAATTCCTATTAAGGTTCTCTCCCGCTTTTTTTTCTACCAGAAAAGTCAGTTTTGGGATAAAGAAAAATTATTTAGTTATCAAAACAGAAAGTTAACAAGTCTCATCAGGCATGCTGCTAGTAATGTACCTTATTACAAAAAACTGTTTAAAGAAAATGGTATCGACCCGGACAAATTCACAGGAAGGGATGATCTTAAACGAATCCCGCTCTTGGATAAGGAAACAGTCCGCACCAAGGTAAAAGAATTGATGGCAGTTAATGCAACTAAATATGGCTTGAACTGGGATTCTACGAGCGGCACAAGCGGGAAACCCCTGCATTTCATTTCCGATGACTGGAATCAAGCTAACAAAATTGCAGCCCTACTGCGCAGCTATAACTGGATGAATTATAGAATCGGAAATCGCACTCTTAGCATGCAAAGTTACTATTTTAAAGATAAAGCTTTTCATTACAATCCTTTTTTCCGGGTATTGAGATTTGATTCTAATCATTTGAAACTTGAATCTCTTACTGAACTCACTACAATGATAAACAAGCTTAAACCCAGGATCTTTATGGGATTTCCTTTCGATATCTGTCTGCTAGCAGATTATGTTAGAAATAAAAATATCGATGTAAATCTGCCAAAATCGATCATCTGCTATGGTGAAACGCTTTCCAAACATAAAAGAAAATTATTACAGGATACTTTCGATTGTCATGTATTCAATTTTTATTCCCTGCACGAATCTTCAGCTATGATCGCAGAATGTGAGATGGGTAATCTTCATCTGATCGATGATTTTGCCTTCCATGAAATAATCGACGAAGATGGGAATGAATTAACAGGTCCTGGAAAAGGAAAACTGGTCGGCACTGGTTATTATAATTATGGAATGCCTTTCATTCGTTATGACATTAAAGATGAAGTTTTCTGTGAGGACAGATCTTATAAATGTCCCTGCGGGAGAAATTTTCCTGTTATTAAAACACTCACGGGTAAACAATGCGATTATTTGGAAACTCCCGATGGGAGAATGCTAGGAGCTGTAATGTCCCATTCGATCGATTGGGCAAATGGTGTTATCTGTTCACAATGTATACAGAAATCTCTTGAGTTGATCGAAGTTAACCTGATTACTGATAAAAACTTTAATAAATTATCCCAATTTGAATTGGAGAAGGGATTAAGAAAAAGACTGGGAAACAAGATTAAGTTAGAGTTCAAACAGGTAAATCAACTCCGAAAAAGTGCGAGTGGCAAAACTCCATTCATCATTTCAGAAATAGGTAACAAATATAAATAATAAATCTTTATTCTGGAATATTTTTTGCAAGTTTAAAACTTCATAAGAATAAAATTTGATTTAAAAAATACTTCCGGAGAGACACAGTGAAAACTTATCCTGATTCACTATTTAGACGACGACTCATCGACAAAGCAAAAAAACTTAAGAAAGAAAAAGATTGCCTTGTTCTGGTTCATAATTATCAGAATCTTGAGGTCCAACAGATAGCAGATAAGGTTGGAGATTCATTGGAACTAGCTCTTACTGCTAGCAAGACAAACCATAAACTAGTATTATTATGTGGGATCAAAATAATGGCAGAAAGTGTTAAGCTTCTAAATCCCAGGAAAAAAGTTTTACTGTCCCACCCATCGGCTAGATGTCCTTTGGCTGAGATGAAAAAGGTGAATGAATTATACGAACTAAAAGCAGCTCATCCGGAAGCGGAAGTAGTCTGCTATGTTAATTCAACCATCGATTTAAGGGCTGAAAGTACAGTAACCTGTACTTCCGGAAATGCTTGCCAAGTTATAAACTCACTTCCCCAAAATAAGGAAATCATCTTCATCCCGGATAAAAATCTTGGATCCTGGGCAGCCTATAAAACTGGCAGGAATCTTATCATGTGGGAAGGGTATTGCGATGTCCATGATCAGATCTCCCTGAATGATCTGTTTAAACTCCGAGAAAAATATCCCGAACATCTCTTGGCTGTTCATCCCGAGTGCAGACTGGAATTGTGTAAAGAAGCCGATGCAGTTTGTTCTACAAGTCAAATGATCGAGTATGCTAAAGAACATGACAAAGTAATTATAGGAACCGAAATCGGACTCTACAATCAACTTGCTTACCATTATCCGAAAAAGGACCTAATTCCTTTGAGCAAGAAAATGATCTGTGCAGACATGGCTAAGAACACCCTTGAAATAAGCCTAAATATCCTAGAGCAAGAGGATAATGAAATTCATATTTCCCGGGATATGAAGGAAAAAGCCAACAGGTCTTTAAACAGAATGTTTGAGCTGTTAAATTGAAAAAAAAAATAAAGAATATATTTTTTTCTCTTAAAATCCTGGTCTCCACGGGTTTACTGCTTTATATTATCCTGAAATTTTCTCCTTCCTTTATTAGTGCTACCTCAGCATTGTTTAATCCCTATCTTCTTATTGCAGTCTTAGGCAATTCTCTGATCCTTATCCAGATACTGGCAGTTTTAAGGTGGAATATATTTCTAAAAGCTGCGTCTATGAACATTCCCCTTTACCGATTACTGAAAATTAATCTGAAAGCCATATTCTGGGGATTAATACTCCCATCTGCTGATGGATTTGCCCTGATCAGGATCTATTATCTGGAAAAAGAACATTCAGCTAAGAAGGGTATTGCTTCAGGGACAGTGATACTTGAGAAAGTAACAGGAGCTATATGTTTATGTTCATTGGCATTGATATTCTCATTCTTTGCGAAAAACATATCTTATCTGGTAAAAATCAGGATTATAATTACGATCTTACTGATTTTAACAATTGGTTTTTTTCTTTTAATAACAAGGATTAAACTAGGAGAAAAAATCCTGAAGAAAAAAATCTTTCTATCAAAAATGGGGAAAAATATCGCTCAATATCTCGATAATCTTAACAGAATATTAAATAATAGGAATTTCGTCAAAGCAACTCTTAAAGCATTGCCACTAATTCTACTGGTGCAATTATTCTGCATTCTAAATGTCCACCTGCTGTTCATAATTCTGGGAACAGAATTAAACCTGATAAATAATCTGGTACTGGTCCCTATCATTCAGATCTTATCTCTGATTCCAATATCAATTAGTGGATTTGGAGTAAGGGAAGGATTATTCAGCTATTTGTATCAAACCCTGGGAGTGGATATTTCCATATCCTTTACCGTTTCCATCCTAAATTTCATATTTCTAACTGGATTTCCAGCAACTACAGGGGGAATTCTATATATCATTGCTAAATTAAAGAAGAATTCATGAAAGAAATATCGGTTATTATTCCTGTTTATAATGATTTTGAGGTTATCCCGGCTCTATATGATAGATTAAGCCAAGTACTAATTGCTCTAAATCTATCCTACGAGATTTTATTTGTGGATGATGGTAGTAAAGATAATAGTATAAAAGCTCTGTTAGAATTACAGGGTAGAGACCAAAATATCAAGATTATTGAATTTAAACGAAATTACGGTCAGGAAGAAGCTATTGCAGCTGGTTTGGATTATTCCCATGGATCCCTGATAGTAGTAATGGATTCGGATCTGCAGGATCGACCGGAAGATATTCCGGCAATGCTTAAGCTAATGACAAATACCGGTACTCTTATGGTAATTGCCAGGAGAAAAGGAAATCACTCCCCAGCATTACGTAAATTAATTCGAAAAATATTTTTCCTTATCTGCAATACTTGCACAATGATCTCTCATGATCCTGATCTGGGTGTATTCAGGGTAATCGACAGAAAAGCTCTTGAGCAGGTCTATCAATCCAACATCCGAAGTGGGACAAGACTGAGTTTATTTTATCTATACGGAACAGAATATCGGATTATTGACCTTCCCCGAGAGCAACGATATGCTGGAAAGAGCAGTTACAATTTCTTCAAATTAAGCAGATTAGCCTGGAAAAGGTTTTTTTTCAATCTCAGTTTTATGAAGAAAAAAGCTACGGGACTGAGAGAAAATCCACATTATGTAATCAAGAGAATTACTGGTGGAGGAGATGATTTATGACCAGAAAGGTATTGATACTTGGCGGACTGGGAAATGGAAGTGTAATTGCTGAGGCTATTCAGGATGCAAACCGGCGGGGATATCAGGAATGGGAGTTTTGCGGTTATCTTAACGACAGGATTCCTGTGGGCAGTTTCATAGAAGGTAAACCGGTTATAGGTAAACTTGAGAATATCCAAAAAATGATCAACAGGGATTATTTTATAATCAACACAATCTACCGAATTGATGGTCAGAAGAAAAGGATCGGAATATTCGAAAATCTTAAGATACCTGAGAACAAATTGGCTACCTTTGTCCACCCAACTGTTTATCATGCTACTGACGTAAAACTGTCACCGGGAACGGTACTCATGCCCCATGTTTCTATCTCTTCAAGAGTAGAAATAGGCAAAGCAAGTCTTATTATGGTTGGAGCTTCTATCGGTCACAACACTAAAATAGGATCTTATTGTCATTTCGCAGCTCAAAGTTGTATAAGCTCTTATGTTAAGATTGGAACCGGCGTTCATATTGGATTAAATGCCACAATTAGAGAACAGGTAACAATAGGTGATTTTGCAGCTGTTGGGATGGGATCCGTAGTGTTGGATAACATACCTTCAAATCAGGTTTGGGCAGGTAATCCGGCCAGATTTATCAGAAATGTAATATGAAAAAAATAGCTATTATCCAATCCAATTACATCCCCTGGAAGGGCTATTTCCATATCATCCAGAAAGTCGATCATTTTGTGTTCCTGGATGAAGTACAATATACCTGTCGGGATTGGAGAAATCGAAACAGGATCAAGAGTCCCGAAGGATTGATCTGGTTAACCGTTCCCAATGATGGTGATCAATCAAAAAAAATCAGTGATGTACGAATCGATAATTCGGTTAACTGGAATGAGAATCATTATTCTTCTATGAGAAATTTTTATAGAAAAACAAAATATTATTCCCTTTATGAAAGTTTTCTGCAGGAAATCTATCTGAATAATTCCTGGGAATATTTGTATGATCTGAATCAGTTCTTGATCAAAAAAATAGCTGCTATCCTGAATATCAAAACTTACTTTCATAACAGCAGTGAATTTGATCTCCTCAAGGGAAAAAATGAAAAAATCATCTCGATTGTTAAACAACTAGGTGGGAACCATTATCTCACAGGACCTGCTGCCAGTGCTTACCTAAAACCAGAATTATTTCGCAACAATAATATTATCTTGGAATATATGGACTACAGCAATTATCCCGAATATCCTCAACCCTGGGGAAATTTCTGCCACCAGGTATCCATTATGGATCTTTTATTTTGTACGGGACCAGAAGCAACACTTTATATCTGGTCGTAAGAAGCAGATACTATCATGAAAAAAGTCAGCAAGAGATCACTAAATAAGGAAAAACTGAAATATATCCTGTTAATATTTTTGTTCCTGCTAATCTATAGTCTTCCATATATTGTCTGTGGTCATAATGTTCATCTGAATATTCACGATAATCTTAATCAGATCAATATGCTGGGGATTTTCGATGGCAGGTTTTCAGCCCGTTTCCTGCCTTCGGAAAATATTCCGGAATATACCTTACCTACAACTCCTGCTTTGTTTCATCTGGCTCATTTAAAACTGGATAAACTTTTTTATCTTATTGATTTTTTTCATGGCTATATTTTCAATGAGTTGACTTTCAGGTTAATAGCTTTGGCAGGTATTTTTTTGCTTTTTTACCGATACTTATTAAAAGGATTTTCTAAAGTAATTATACTGCTAATATCATTCTGTTTCGTATCATTACCGTTCTGGTCACAGGGTAATCTTTCGATAGCTGGAATTCCGCTTGTTATTTATGCTGTTATCGAGATTTGGTTCCGTAAGCAACTTGTGCTTTCCTATTTAATTCTCATAATTTATGGATTGTATTCCAATTATTTTCTAACCGGTGTTTATGTTCACCTCCTTCTTGTCATGATGATCCTGATATCTTTTTTTAGGAAGAAGAATCCTGCTCATTTTATCATCTCAACTGTCATCTTTTTTATTATTGCCATTATCAGTCATCTGCCGGTTTTTCTAAATCTTTTTATTTACAGAATCCCTACCAACAGAATTGCTCAAGATCTTGTATCCCAAGATTTTTTCCCTAGGGTAAAGGCAGCTATTTTTCTCCTGATCAATTCTACAATACTATCCCATAGCTATCATAAAATAGTGATCCTACCATTTACAGCAATTTTAACTAGTTATTTGATCATCTTCAAAAAAGGAAAGAAAACAACCTTGATAATCCTTTTCTGGAATGTTTTAATCTTTAACTGCATCGTTTATGGATTATTCTTTTATGGTCCTTTTTACTCAATTTACCAAAAATTTAACCTGGGATATAATTTCAGCAGGATATACGTTATAAATACACCGCTATGGTATATATTGTGGGCTTTATGTCTTTACGAATTTAAGAACGTTATTCCTAATAAAAAATTGGCAACCTCACTTATCATCATTTTGATCAGTGCTCAACTTTTGATCAACTTCGGCAGCTATTATCGAGATAAATTCGGGGAAAAACCGGGTTTTTCTGACTTTGTTTCCTGTGAGCAATTTGAGATAATAAAAGAAGAGCTAGATGCTGGTTCAAATATGGATATCAGGGTAGGTTGCATTGGTTTTTTCCCAGCTGTTGCTAATTTTAACGGTCTCATGACAGTAGATTCTTTCAGTGCTTATTACCCTCTTGAATATAAAAATAGATTTACTAAAATAATCCAGATTGAACTTGAGAAAAATGAAGAATTGAGAGATTATTTCAATCGTCGTGGTTCGGCTCTGTTTTTGTTCGATGATCTGATAGGTAAGAATTATTACGATCAAAATTATATAAATAAAAATTTCGTCGAAATAACCTGCGAACTCGATATTGCTGGTTTGCAAGAATTGGGATGTTCCCATATTCTTTCAACCGTAAAAATATCAAACTTTTCTGAAATTAAAATGGTTGAATCAAAAAAGATCAAGGGAGATTATTACAAAAAAATTTACATCTACAAAATCTCTTGATTGAGGAGAGATTATGAAAACGTTTTTGAGTTTTATTATATTAGAGTTGATTTTTTTCAATTTACCTGCGATCATTATTCCCTACGGAAATGTAAGCGGAGTTTGGAATGCCAACGATTCACCCTACCGGATTGAAGGTGATATAACTATCCCATCCGATTGTGAACTTTTTATCGAAGCTGGAGTTGAAATTATATTCATGGGTCAATTTAGATTAAAGGTTTATGGGCGGCTTTCCGCTACTGGAACCGAAACTGATTCGATAAGATTCAATGCCGAAGATATAAATCAAGGCTGGAGGGGATTGCGATTTTACAATACTAATTCCAATGATCTTGACAGCTGCCATGTCGAATACTGTGTATTTACAAACGGGAAGTCTTTAATTGGAGGATTTGGAGACCAGAGAGGAGGTGCTGTTTATTGTTATAATTCTTCCCGGATCAGATTTGAGCACTGCTTGTTTCAGGAAAATGAGGCTAATTACGGTGGAGCAATGGCTTTATCAGGAAGCAATCCTGTGATTAAGAATTGTTATTTCAAACAAAACACAGCCTATCACGACGGTGGAGCATTAATTTGCAGTAGTGATTCTTCCCCTTTATTAGAAAATGTTCAAATTGATTATAATGAATGTTATTACGATGGCGGTGGCATATTCTGTAGTGGAAATTCCTCTCCCCTGATCAGGAATTGTATACTGGAATATAACCAGGCCACCGATTATCTTGATGGTAGTGGTGGAGGTTTATCCTGCTGGGATTCTGATCCCACCCTTGAAGATGTAATCATTCGGTATAATCAGGCTACTCAAATGGGTGGAGGAATCGAATGTTCGGAAGAATCAAATCCATTCTTCAGTAACCTTATGATAACTAATAATAATGCTAATGAAGGTGGAGGTATTGGTCTTAATGGAAATTCAGTTCTAAATATATCTGCTTCAACAATCAGGAATAATTCAGCAGGATACAGTGGGGGTGGGATTTTTATCGGGTATAATTCCAATATAGTATTCGATGAGAATGAACTTTCCAGTGTTTATCTTAATAACAACGATCCTTATTATGGATCGGGTTTTGATTTCTTTGCCCTTAATACAACTGTCACTGTTGTTCTGGATACATTCACCGTAGTCGAACCTACGTCCTATTTTGCTTATCCTCTGGAAAATTTTGATTTTGAGATCACAACAGGATTTATTCAGTTCGTAGAACAAGATGTCTATGTAAGTCCTTATGGTTCCGCCAGCGCCAGCGGACTCAGTCCAGATGACCCTATCAGGAGCATAATGCAAGCTTTGATCATGATCCAACCATCTGATATAAATCCACTTGTAATCCATTTAGCAGCTGGCAATTATTCTTCATCATCCTGTAACCAAAATTTTCCCCTACATGGAAAAGATTATCTTTCCATCGAAGGAGAATCTATTGAAGAAACTGTTTTAGATGCAGAAAACAAAAGCAGGATCTTTAATCTGTATGAATTAACAGAATTCTCTATAAAAAAGATGACATTGAAAAGAGGATTTGAGTCTTACGGAGGAGGGATCAGTCTTACTGAAAGTTTTCTCAATCTCGAAGAAGTGAAGATAACAGAATGTGAGGGAACTTATAACGGAGGAGCAATATATACCGGAAATAGTACTTTATTGCACCTGAAAAAAGTAGATATAAAGCACAATCATTCTTGTGATGGTGGAGGAATATATTCATATAATTCAAATCTACTTTTAGATGAAACTACTATTTGTAACAATTATGCTCGTTATAACGGAGGTGGAATTTTTATCCATAATTCCGAATTGGTTTTCGATCCTGTAAATCTATCCAGTATCTACTTGAATGAATCTTATTATGAGAACCAGGGCAATGATATCTGGAGTAATAGTTCCAACAATTTCGAAATCATCGTTGATACTTTCACGGTCTTACTACCGGATGAGTATTATGTTTATCCGATAGATAATTATTCTTTCGACATTCAGAACGCTGCGATTCAACCTGTTGATGCAGACCTCTATGTAAATCCCAACGGTTCAGATTCTAACTCGGGTTTAACTCCTGAACAACCACTTAGAACAATAAAAAGAGCCTTTCAAACAATAACCGGTACCAATACAATATTTTTAGCAGCAGGAATCTATTCTCCCTCCTCTAATGGAGAATTATTTCCAGTAAAATTCAAGGAGAATATATCTTTGGAAGGAAATAATATCAACACATCCATTATCGATGGTGAATACGAGAACAGTATCTTTAACATAAACAGCCCCAATTGCACAATTAAGAATCTTAACGTAAAAAATGCCAATGGTCGAGGTCTATATCTCAATGCCAGTAATATCGTTCTTGAGAATTTAAAAATCAACAATAATCTGGGTGGAGGTATTCATGCTAGTGGTTTTAATCCTTTGATCTATAACTGTATAATTGCAAATAATACATGCACTAGTAACGGTGGTGGCATCTATCTAAGTTCTTCCAATGCTATTTTAATCGGAACTTCGATAAATAATAATATATCAGAAGGTGTGGGGGGAGGTTTATATTGTTACGAATCCAATCCTGTTTTCAATCCCGATGATAAGTGCAATATATATTCTAATTATAGTAATAATAACTTTTATCCCGGTCACGACCTGGCTTCTGGGAGTGAAATCAATATTAATATTATCGTGGATACTTTTTCCGTTTGTTATCCAAACAATATATATGCTTATCCGTTTGATCATTTCACTTTCAGCATTGAAAATGCTTGTTTTGCCCAGATTGAAGCAGACCTATATGTGAGTCCGAGTGGCTCTGATTCTAATAGCGGATTATATGAAGATCAGCCTTTGAGGCATATAAGAACAGCTCTGGAAAGGATTCATGGTACGGAAGACGATCCAAGAACTATTCATCTTGATTCCGGAACCTATTCTCTCTCAACAAACAGTGAAAAATTTCCTGTTCTAGGCTTAGATAATATAATTATATCTGGTAGTTCAATGAATTCCGCTGTTCTCAATGCAGACAAGCTCGGTATGTTGATCTATTGTGAGAATAATACCAATTTGGAAATTAAAAACATGACCTTAAAAAAGGGAAAAACATCAAATTATTTTCTCAGTGCGGGTATTTATTTCAATCAATGTGACGCAAATATCAATAATATCGTAATTAAAGAATGTGAAGCAAAAAACAGTACTGCTATCAATTCTGATTCCAGTGAATTGACTTTGGAAAACGTTTATATTATAAACAACGAAGCAACCTACTGGTCAAACATCTGCTCAGGTATTTATTTTAGTAACTGCGATGTTATTATGAACAAAGTATCTATTGCCGGAAATTATCCCCAAGAATCTTATGCAATCCAACTTTTTAACACTGATCTCTACATGGTAAATAGTATCTGCTGGAATGAAGAAGCCAGTGAGATCAAGACAGAAGCATGGGGAAATTACAATTTATTGATGGCTTATAATTGTCTGCAAGGAGGGCAGGAAGATATCAATAACATGGGTGCAAACCTGATCTGGAATGAAGGTAACATATCCGACCAGCCCTTGTTCACTGATCCGGATAATCAAGATTACAGTTTGCAGGAAGATTCACCCTGCATTGATTCCGGAATTGCATATTACGTATGGGATGATTTAATCTGTTCTGATCTGGAAGAAAATCAATACACAGGTGACGCCCCTGATATGGGGGCATATGAATACGGTCTAACATCAATAGATGAACCGGAATTTCCTAACCTTGCTTTTAAACTCAATCAGAATTATCCTAATCCTTTCAATCCTTATACTATAATCAGTTATCAGCTGCCAAAAAGTAGTAAAACTACTCTTAGCATTTATAACCTTAAAGGACAACTAATAAGAAGAATAGTCAACGATATTCAAAACAAAGGTTTTCATGAAATTATCTGGGATGGAAAAGACAGAAATAATAATCCTGTTGCCAGTGGTATCTATTTTTACAAACTTAAGACAGAAGATAAATTAGATATCCGTAAAATGATTTTAATAAAATAAAAATAGAATTTATTGATAAATAACACAGCTAAACTTGGTGAAGTATAGAATCTCTGGTATTGAATAATAAGTATGGCTGTTTTGTGATAACACACTTGAAACTTCTACTATATAATTTTAAATAATCTTTATATTTGTCACTCTTTAGATTGAAAAAAGGTTGACAGATTTTTTACTGACTATTAACTCGGTGACTGTATGCTCACTGAAAGGGTAGAAAAAAATGAATAAGCGTCAGATACAGAAACGAAAAACAAGGGATCGGATTATAAAAACAGCTCGCGAAGTCTTTGTCGACAAGGGTTTCCTAGCCGCAACAACATCTGAGATTGCCCAGCAAGCTGATATTGCGCATGGCACTTTATTTCTTCACTTTATTAATAAAGACAACTTAATCGTCAACATTCTCGACAACGAACTGGAAGAATTGAACAAGATCATAACCAAACTGATAGAAAACGCGAGTAACTTTGAAAATCTACTCTCAGGCTATCTGGATTTTATCAGTCAAAGAGAAGATTTTTTTTCGGTAATAGCCAGAGAATTACCATTTTACAATCCGGAACTGAGACGTAAGATCCTTTTCCGAGAGGCTATGCTGAGAGATTATTTCTACAAAACTCTTGAGAAAGAGATCTCGGAACGTAATCTGGTTAAAACTGACGTTCCAAGTGCTTTGATCTTCCTTTTTGCTACAATAAACCATTACTTAGCTTTGAAACCGATCTATGTTACTAAAGGAAGTGTGATAAAGGTATTCAGGAAAAAAATCATTAGTACTTTCCTGTTTTTTTTGAGCAAGGGAGCATAAAAATGAATAAAATCCACATCTGCAAGAGTTGCGGAAAAGTCATGAAAAACAGCGAGGATTTTGCTGGCGGAGACATGAAAAGTCAATATTGCAAAGAATGTGCTGACGAGTTTGGACATCGCAAGCGATTTTCCCACATTATTGAAGAATCAAAAGAATTAATTATCAAAAATCTATCTCTTTCCCAAGCAGAAGCGGAAAAAATGGCAGAAGAAAATATATCTAGGGTCCCATTCTGGGTAAAAAGGCAGAAATTCATGAACCAAGCTAAAAATATCCTTATAACCGATATTGGTAGCACCACTACCAAAGCTGTATTACTGGCAAAAAAACAGGGAGTTTACAAAATCGTCGGTTTGAATGATGCTTCCACTACAGTAGAAAAACCTCACGAAGATGTTAAGATCGGAATTTTTAATGTCGTGAAAGGATTGGAAGAAAAAACCGGTCTTAAATTGTTGAAAAAAGGTTCCGGGTATAATAAACTTATATTCGATGATTCCCTCACTTATCTCTCAACCAGCAGTGCAGGAGGTGGATTGCAGATACTGGTGATCGGTCTGACCATGTTCGATTCGGCCAGCAGTGGTAAAAGAGCTGCTTTTGGAGCAGGAGGCGTTATCCTGGACACCTTTGCTATTGATGATAAGAGAACGACCCTTCAGCAGATGCAGGAAATGAAGATCCTACATCCCGATATTATTCTGATGGCAGGGGGCGTTGATGGTGGAGCTATAGCCCCTCTTTTAAGATTGGGAGAAATCTTGCAGATTGCAAATCCAAAACCAAAATTTGGAGAGAAAGATGTAATACCTCTTATTTTTGCCGGCAATGTTGGTGCGAGAAACTTCATCTCAGGTTTATTCAAAGAAAGATTCCAGCTCTATATCGTTCCCAATATCAGGCCAACTATGACCGAAGAAAATTTGGATCCAGCTCGAGCTAAGATCCATAAACTCTTTATGGATAACGTTATGGAGCAGGCACCCGGATATTCTCAAGTAAAGAAATCAACCACCGATGACATAATCCCCACTCCCCTGGGAGTAATCACGTCTTTGCAACTCATCAGTGAAAATCTCAATAAAAACGTTATGAGCGTTGATATTGGAGGTGCAACAACCGACGTTTTCTCCAATATCCTGGGAGAATATTTCAGGACAGTAAGTGCCAATTATGGAATGAGTTACAGCATTTCTAACGTTATGAAAGATGCTGGGATAGAGAAGGTAATATCCTGGTTACCCGAGCAATTCAACAACGATTTCATCCGTAATTACGTCTGTAATAAAATGCTATATCCCGTTCACCTACCCCAGGATCAAAATCAACTGGCAATCGAACAGGCTATCGCCAGAGAAGCCATAAAAATGTCAAAACAACAGCATTTTAAAATGAACTTTAATAAAAGAGATATCGGTTTTCTGGATAAGCTCAAGCAGAATCATAGAGATCTGGAAAAGATCACGGAAGCTTTTTATATCGAAAAAACCAGAGAAAAGAAAAGGTTTCATATGCATGACATCAATCTTCTGATCGGAGCGGGAGGTTCTATTTCCCATACAAAACAGCAGGAACAAGCCCTGGCAATAATTTACGACGGATTTTTACCTCAGGGTATCACCGAAATCTGGAGAGACAAAGATTTTATAACTCCTCATTTGGGAAAATTAAGCGCTCTGGATGAAAAACTTGCTTCTGAAATCCTTTCTAAATCATGTTTCGAGAAATTAGCTCTCACAATTAGACCAATAACCAAGAAATGGCGGTCTAATGAACTTGTAATGACAGTTGATTTTACAGATGATGAATCAAGGGAAACAGCAAAAGTAATGAGTGGGAATCTTTTCTATTGGAAAAATCATGACAACAAGACCAAAACCTATCGTCTCAATCTAAAAAAGGGTTACTATTTGAATGATGATAATAGAGAATATACCATTAAAACCGATTGTCATCTTCTTATCGATACAAGGATGGAACAGGATTTTAAATCTGAAAATGAAATCCTGAAATTGTATGATTTTCCTTCTCAACCACCAAAAATAGAAGAAATATTCAAACCTTATCTAAAGAATAAGAATATCGAATCTGGATCGCACAAACATCTGGTTGAATTGCCCTATCCTGGAGAAATAAGAGTTAAGCCCGGCGACGAAGTAGAACCTGGATCAGTGATAGGAATAAATCTTTATGATCCTCCCAAACTTTACGTTATCTCCCTTTTTGATAAAAAATATCTAAAACTCAATCCCGAAAACTTTGCAGATTCTTTGATCGTTAAAGAAGGTGATGAGATAAAGAATGGTCAGCGGATCGTGGAGATTGGGAATCGCAGTTTTATTGATGAAATCCAGTTTCAACATTTTTATTACGAATCCCCTATCAGGGGAAGAATAGAGAAGATCAACTACGATTCCGGGACTATTATCCTCCGAGAGATCCAGGATTATTCTTCCAAACCCAAGACGATTAACGTTGCTAAAAAACTGAACATCAATCCCAAAAACACTTTACGTTATCTTAAAAAAGGGTTGAATGATTTTATCTATGCCGGAGATTGCCTTGCCAGGAGAATTGCAGACAGTAAATACCCCATTATGGTTTGGGCACCAACTACAGGTACGATCAAGAATATCGATTCCGAAGCAGGGACTGTAACAATTCAATATGATAAGAAACCTTATCGTAAATTAGCAGGAATAAAAGGAAAAGTAACTACCGTAAATGAGAATTATTCAGCAGAAATTCAGTATAGCGGAGTATTATTACCGGGGATTATTGGTTTTGGTTCTGAAGCTGCGGGAAAGTTAAGATTTTTGGGTAAACCGGAAAACATTTCATCCTGTGAGTCCGGTGATATAGTTGTATTTCCCGGGAAAATAGATCTGAATCTATTAAAAGCTGCAGAAAAATCTGGGGTATCAGGTTTTGTCGCAGCTAGTATCGATAACAAAGATCTGATCGAATTTATAGGCGAAGAGATTGGAGTAGCTCTCACCGGTAACGAAAAAATTCCATATCCCCTTATCCTTACCGAAGGATTTGGTGATTTCAGGATGCAATCCGAATATTTCGATTTCTTTAGAGAACATGACCGCAATTGGATATTTATCGATGGTCATACCCAGATCCGAGCAGGTGTAATTCGACCTAAAATAATAGTTCAGGATTTATAGATTTACTTAATCTTAATGAGGTATTTAATGCCTGGAAAGGCTTGACAAATCGACTTTTTTTCAAAAAAAAGAGACATGGCAAAAATAGTATATGGATTATCTGGGGAAGGATCAGGGCACTCCAGTCGTTCACGTGAAATAATGAATTACTTGATTTCATCTGGACACGAAGTTAAAGCAGTTTCTTACGATCGGGGTTACAGAAATCTCAAAGATGATTTCGATGTTCTGGAAGTAGTTGGTTTAAGAATGATCAACGACGAAAACAGGATTTCCAAGACCAAGACACTTACTGAAAACATATCAAATATACTCAGGGGTTACGAATCTCAGGAAAGAGTTAAGGAACTTCTCTTCAAGAAATTTAAACCGGATTGTGTAATTACCGATTTTGAACCAATCACTGCTTATTTGGCAAATTATTTTGATATTCCTTTGATTACAATCGATAATCAGCACCGTTTCCGTTATATGGATTTCCCTTGTCCCGACAGTATGAAAACAGATGCTCTCCTAGTGGAGAACTTGATCAGAGCAATAGTACCAAGACCCTGCATATCTCTTATCACAACTTACTATTTTGGTAAAGTTAGAAATAACAGGACAATCCTCTTTCCTCCTATCTTAAGGGAAAAAGTCTTTAAAGTTAAAACATCTGAGAAACAGCATATCCTGGTTTATGTAACCCAAGCATATGAAAATCTCTTGAACATACTGAAAAAATTTAAGCGGGAAAAATTTTATGTTTACGGTTATCAAAGAAGCGGAAAAGATGAAAACCTGACCCTAAAACGTTTCAGCAGGATAACATTTCTTAGAGATCTTGCCAGTTGCAAAGCTATCATTGGAACTGCTGGTTTTACATTGATCACTGAATCACTCCATCTAAAAAAACCCTATTGTTCAATCCCGGTCAAAGGACAATTTGAACAGATCATGAACGCAATCATGCTGGAACAACTTGGTTATGGGAAAAATGTTAAAGAAATGTGTCGAGATGCAATCTCTGCTTTTTTTTACGAACTTCCGGAATATCAAATTAAACTTAAGGATTACAAATCTGAGGACAACTCCAAGATCACAGGGAAACTGGACGAACTACTGGCTGATAACTGCAGCTTGCTACGAGAATACCATAACCGAAGAACCAAGACAATCCTGACCAAAAAAACCTAATAAAAACTCTTAGATCAAAATCTTATTCAGATTTTAATGCCCGAGGGAAATATGGATACAAATATTGCAGTAAAACAAGCCACTAAAGAACATATCTCTATAATTGCCAGTTTTAACAAAGCAATGGCTCTGGAAACAGAAGGATTGGAACTTGTTCAGGATAAGGTTCTAAATGGTGTTAAAAAGATATTTACAAACCGGAATAATGGCTTCTATCTGGTTGCCGTCTTGGGAAATAATGTTGTAGGTTGCCTGTTGATAACCCCTGAATGGAGTGACTGGCGCAATGGAATGTTCTGGTGGCTTCAGAGCGTTTATGTTCTGCCCGAATATCGAGGTCAGGGTATATTCACGAAAATGTACCAGTTTGCCAAAGGAATGGCAAAGGATTTTAAGATTGGGATTTGCGGATTCAGACTTTATGCAGATAGAAATAATCATATTGCGCATAAGACATATTCCAAATTAGGGATGACAAGAACAAACTATCTCATTTTCGAAGAATTAAATCTTTCCCAATCATATTTTAAGAAAACCGATATTTCCTGTACTCCGATCAACTACAAAGACAGAAGCTGGATAAGGAAAATCTTACAAGTCAACTGGGGATCAGATCTTATAATTACCAAAGGTGTTAAACATCCTGTCGCAGAATATCCCGGATTCATAGCTTGGAAAGACAATCGGAGAGTTGGACTTTTAACCTACCATTTACAGGATAGGGAATGTGAGATAACTAGTTTGAATAGTTTAGCAGAAAATCAGGGAATTGCTACTGCTTTATTGAACGAAACTAAGATAATTGCAATCAAGAATGCTTGCAAGCGAATCTGGTTGATCACCACAAACGATAATTGCAAGGCTATGATTTTCTACCAGAAAAGGAAGTTCAAACTGAAAGCATTATATCCGGGAGCGATATCCGAAACTCGAAAAACAAAACCTTCCTTACCCTTGCTGGGAATTGACAGAATCCCGATCCGGGATGAGATAGAATTAGAGTTACTTTTATGATCCGGATTTATTCCTGTTTATAAAAGTATACTGCACCTTTGTTTTTACCATTATTAATTTCGGAAAAAAAGTTTTCGTTCATTTCGAGAGAAAAATCTCCCGGATTAGCATATTGAGCTGTTATCTTAACGGTATTATCATCATAGATCTTGAATTTTACATAGTTATAGATAAAACCCCCGTAATTTATCAAATTAGTATGAGAAAAAGCCAGGAAACCTTTGGGATTACCTATTGACATGGGAGCGAAATACTCATAGGTACCTATATACATTCCTCCGATTGCATCTGGAGAAGTTTTTTCCTCGTTTCCTGATATTAATTTACAGTTTCCATAATGTACTACAACCCGCACGATCTCCCCATTATTAAGTTCTTTTAGAAGCTGGTCAAAATTGTTCAATTTTATGGTTCGCGCAAACACAACATTTACCAAAACCAAAAACAGAATTACTATCAAATAAATTTTTTTCATTATGTCTCCTTTTGATTATTTACATCTCCTTTCGCCAGCGCCGTATAACATCATCGAACTCGATTTTCTTCCACTCCTTTCGCCATTCATCAAAGAACTTAACGCTTTGAGACTGTGGTTCGGGGTTGGGTTTGTTAACCCGAGCAATACAAGGCATTAATACTGCATCACCGGTTATCATGAATTCTCCCGGAGCCAGATTTGGCAAGGAATCGGCAATACTGCTGGAGATATCCGAAAGCAAACTCTTGATATATTCCTGATCTTCCTTATTATTCAACCGCAGGGAAATGAAATTATTGCATTGAGCGAAGATAGTCTCTGAAACATCGGAAGGTCTTTGACTTACCACCATCATGCTCAGTCCGTATTTTCTTCCTTCCTTAACGATTTTCTCCAGAGATTTTTTTGATGCTAGGTGTTTTATTTCATCAATTCTGGGTGCATAATTATGGGCTTCTTCGCAAACAATCATTACGGGGACATCGTTGAGGAGATCTCTAAAATGTTTCAACTTTGATATATGAAAACAGAAATCAAAAACAAGACGGGAAACAAGACTCACGGTAATAGTCAAAACCTCGGAGGGAATACCACTCAGGTCAACAATTGTAACGTTGGATTTATTAAAGTAGCCCAGGAATTGTTTAATTATCACTTCGAAATCTTCAGATTGATATGGAGTTCCATCTTGCTTAAGGGGGTTAAAAAGGAAATTCAATCTTTTATCTGTGATTTTTGTATTAAGATTAAGAATAAATTTATCAAATTCCCCGTGAAAAGGACCGGGAACAGCTTTGGTTGCTTCATCGGTAGAAGTATGGGAAAAAATATGAATTTTATCAAAATAGATTTTTTTCCTGTCCATAACCAGCGTCCCATCCTCAAGTTTTGGTTGATTTTCCCAATCCAATTTACCTATCACCTCATTATTCAGATTCTCCATGTAATACCTCACTTCATTGATATCAAAATAGATAGGGGTATCATAGGTAACATCTCTGACCGAAGGATTATGTCTTTCCTTGTTAAGAATAACCGCATTGCGGAATTGTGCTCTCTGATCATGGGCAGAAACATCATTGGGATCGATGAACATCGACTCAAGTTCGTCGGCATTCATCAACCAATATGGTAAGCTGAGATTAGTTTCACTGAGAATCGTTAAATCAAAAAAACTATCTTCACCTAATTCAAAAGCTGATTTGTACTCGGAATGTAGATCGAAGATAAGAACATGGCAATTGTTAGGATTATCCTGGTTTGTGTTAACGCCTTTTTCTATCCCAACAATTTTCTGCAGTATCTTGGCAACTGTGCAGGATTTACCCGAACCTGTAGAACCAACAACAGCAATATGTTTACTGAAAAAATTGTTAGCATCAATATGAAGCTGAATATCCGAAGTTTGAGATAACTTTCCGAAGGGAAAGTTAAAGTTAGCGGTGGGAGAGAAAATATCTTGCAGGTTTTCCTCACTCACTAAGTATACAGACTCAAGTGGGGTTGGTAGGGTAGTTACACCACGATAGAATTTGTTTATGTCGCTTAAAGTCCCAACCGGTTGAGCTCTGATCAAAAATCTTGATTCTGTTTTACCAGTTTCTATCTGATATTCCTGATGGCTCAAGCTCTGAATATTAACAATGATAAATTTCATAGGACCACTTGAAATTTTGAGATATTTACCCACCTGCAGGTTCAATTTATAATCCTCGAACTTTTGTTTTCCCAGAACTTCTATGCTGACAAAATCAGCTGCACATTCTATTACTTTTCCGATTTCAATATCATCATAAACGCTCATTAATCCTCCGTTAATTGATTAAACAATTTATCCAGATCTTTTTTGATGGTTGCTGTATGAGTTCCAAGCCAATATATTCTCCCACATTTTCTACAAACCCTGAATCTATCCTGGTTCTGCCAGACATAATCCGGAACTTTATCTCTTATTTTATCTTTATCTATTTCGTAAAGGATTTTATTGCAGTACATACATCTACTAAAAATCCTTTCTTGATCGTAAACTAGGAGATGTTTGATTTCCTTGAGTTGCTCAATATGATTTTCTTCCTTGATCAAATGACGGGCAAAATGCTTTTTAGACCTTGATTGTTTCTTGCTCCTGGTAAGGAGGATCCTTCTATCTTTACATGCGATCCTTATCATATTATCGAAACTTATTGATTTATATAAGACTGCATCATATCCAAGCAATCGCAACCATCTTGCTAATTTATTAAGGTTTTCGGCAAGGATGAATTTCCTGGGTCTGGGTGGCATTATTCAAACCTGCCAACCCGGAAAAAGGTTTCCACTTCGTGTATTGATGATTTTTTCGCTTCTTCCAAAGTTCCGGTAAAAAGAACCTGATTCTTGTCAAGGAAGATCAATCTATCGGCAATCCTGTGTATACTCGCTAATTCGTGGGTAACTATTACAATAGTCATTTTTAGAAGATCTTTCATTTTCAGTATCAGTTCATCAAGGGAGGCGCTGGTTAAGGGATCGAGCCCAGCGGAAGGTTCATCGCAGACCAATAGTTCGGGATCAAGGGCAATAGCACGAGCCAGAGCTGCTCTTTTTTTCATACCGCCAGATAATTCTGCCGGCGAAAGATGGATAGCACTGCCCAGGTTGACGAGATCCAGTTTTACTCTAATTATTTTTTCTCTTATTTCCTGTGGCAGATTGGTATGTTGTTCCAGAGGAATCGATATATTTTCGAAAATATCGATCGAGTTCAATAATGCCCCATTTTGAAAAAGCATCCCGATCCTCTTAAGTATTTCTTTGAACTCGATTTCATCCATAGCGGTAACTTCCTGACCAAATATCTTAATTGATCCCGAATAGGGTTCATACAATCTCAGAATGTTTTTTATAAGAGTAGTTTTACCGCAACCGCTGGAACCCAAGATTACGGTAATTTCCTCAGGAAACACATCCACACTTACCCGGTCCAGTATTGTCTTGTCACCATATTTCGCAACCAGATCTTTAACAGATATAATAGGTTTTTTCATAAGATCAAAAATAAAATATCAAACTGTTTAAAGCATCAAGTACAATTACCCAGAAAATAGAGGCAACAACAGAAAGGGTTGTTACTTTGCCTACTCCTTCCGCTCCACCCTTGGCATTAAACCCATAATAACTGCCAATTATTACTATAACCCAGGCGAAGAAAACGCTCTTTAAAAGTCCAACCACCACATCCTTTATTGTGAGGATATTGAAAGCCTCATTCAGATAGGATATCGCGCTTAGATCTAGGTAAGTTACTGCGATGATCAAACCACCGATAATACCAATCAGGGTAGACATTGTTACCAAGAGAGGCATACAGATCGTTATTGCATGAAACTTAGGAACAACAACATAACGAATTGGATCTATCGCCATCATTTTCAAGGCATCAATTTCCTCTGTAACTTTCATGGTAGCAATTTCGGATGCAATCGAGGAACCGCTTCTTCCGGCAACCAGGATCGCTGTCATCATTGGTCCCATCTCCCGAACCATAGAAATTGCTATCAAATCAGCTACATATATATTAGCACCGAACTGACGTAACTGAGCTGCGGATTGCAGAGCTAAGATCAAACCAAGTATAAAGGAGAGAAGGGTAATTATACCTAACGCATCAACCCCAATCAATACACTTTGAGTTATTACTGATCCTTTCCTCTGACCTTTAGGATCGAATACACCGATGATCGACCAGTAAATTATATCAGCTGCCAGAATAAAGCTCTTCTTGATAGATCCCAGAAAAAGATATATGTAATTTCCAACATATTCAAATATATGGATCCTGATCCGCGAGGGTTGAGGTTCTATCCTAGAAGTTGAAAAGATATTCATGGTTTGTTTCAGTTCTGGTTTCGCATTTGTCAATACCGGATTATGATTTTGCAGGATTTGTTTGATCTGATCTAGAAAAGCTACTCCAGCGCTGTCCAAAGTTTCCACATCCGAAAGGTCGATCAGCTTAATCGGTTTTTCTTTATAGAAGGAAAATTCCTGTAACAAACTTTTAACTGTGAATTTGTCGACCTTACCCTGCAGGAAAAGAGTATTGTTCTTATATTTCATTTTTAACGTAGGATATAGGTAATCCTCAGGAAAAGACTGTGTTTCATGACAATATATTCATCACCCATTTCCGGTAATTTATTTTCCAGTTTCAATTTATAATCAATGGAAATATATTTCAATAATCTGAGATTTATAGCATTTTCCCATTCCATAGAATTGGTTTCATTTTCTTTGAAGGGAAAAAGAAAATCTGCATTTGTACTGTAGGTAATACCAAAAGGCAATTGAAAATTACCAACCATGGACACCTCAACACCCTGTGTATCGCTTGATTCTTCTTCGTTGTAAATCCTATGCTCAATGTCATTTTCATCAGTAGTTGTTTCGGTCAGGGTATAGACATCGTTATTGATATCCTGACGTAATCCGAAACCGGTCCTAACACTTAGATTAGCCTTGGGGAAATTGAGAATACGGTAGTTTACTCCCACTCCTTCTTTCAGAACCAGAGGATATATGGAAGGTTTAACTACAACTTCATCGTTGAATTTGTCTTCAACAACAGTGTTACCGTTTCTATCGATCTTAGTGTAATAAAATTTGCTGGAACTGTATGATTTCTCTTTAAAGAAATGAGAAGCCCCGTCCAATCTACTGTAAAAACCAAGATTTTTAACAAAGTAATAGATCAGTGTATTTTTTAGATCGAATTCATCTGATGACACCCGAAAATCAGTATCAGAACTCTTAGTAGTCCCAACTTCGATAAGATTTTTCAAAGAATAGTGAATAGGATCGAAATCGTAAATCAACTGGTTGTCCAGTTGGGAATTGAGTGTGATCGTGGTTTCGGGATTATCTTTATCATTTTCATTATCACTGTTGACGTTGACATTTCCATGAATAGCACTGAATATTTTAAGTTTTTCCATAGAAGTGTCCAGGGAGCTTTCACCTAAAACTCCAGCTCCTGCAAGGCAAGTGGGATTTCCTTCCTCATCGGTTTCAACTACAATCGTGAGATTCTGGACTTTTCCTTTTTCCACATAAACCGTAGTAAAATCCTTATAAGTATTAAAGGGTTCGTTGTTGATAGTTATTTTATACAAACCTGGAGTCAGTACCCACACTTTCTGTTGCTCCCCCACATCTTCTTCGGCTGGAAATTCGGAACCGTAGCTTTCGCCATTTTCAGCATCAAAAATTTCATAACGGACTTTCTTGAAATCACGATTCTCATCGATAACATCTACCAAGAGACATCCCCAATTAGGTTCAATAATCCTTTTATATCTTGGTACAACCTTTATTCCTTTCTTTCGCATTTTCTGAGAATCACTTCCCGAACCATATTGTATGGAATAAATCCCGGGCATAAGGGGAACAGGTGTTCCCATTTTTCCCGTTATTTCATAACCATATTTATCATAAATCTTATAATAAGGTTCGTTATCCGTCCTGGTAAGAGCGGGTAAAAGCATAAGTCCTTTGCCTTCAGAGCTTACCTGTTCATCAATTACTTGGACCAGAGTGGAATCAAATCTTTCCTCCATATCGTGGAAATACTCAACAAAAATGTCACCCATGCTGAAATGGTTAATTATTTTTCGGACAAAATTATCAGTTTCCATCAGAATCAGATCATTTATAGTCTGAACGAAACTTTCAACTGATATATCCGGAAGATTTTTCTCAATATTGTTCATATAGTTAACCAAAACCTCGTCTTCACCGTATTTAGTAAGTTGAAAATTCATATTAAGTCTGGCCTGGTGAATGAATTCCGACTGATAGAATTCTACATTATGGAGAATTATGTTTACCTCATAATCAGGTTTTTCTCTCAGAAATTCTCGATGTACCTGTTCAAATAGATTATAGCTATTAAACCTTCTGGCTACCAGATCAGAGATGATATCAGATAGTTTTACTCCCCAGAGATGATCATCAGCATAGGTTATTTTAGGGCCAAAATGTCTGATCACTATCTGTCTCCGATTATACGTTTGGGGAATCCTGACATCGTTTACCAGCACTGAGGCTTTGATCGGTTCCTCCTGTTCCAGATTTTTAGCTTCATTGTGACTGAAGTACTCAAGAATGTAATAATTTCTGCTGCTGATCTCACCAACAGAGCAACCAATAACTAAAAATATCGCTGGGACAATCAAAAAAAATAAATATTTTTTCATAATATTACCTGTTATTTCTTCTTTGATCTGATCAAAATAGAGGGTTCCTCACTTATCTGACGGGAGAATTCGTTTATATAATCCATCGTTTCCCGCAAGGTTTCAATTGTCTGGATCAAGTCCTGGCGGGTTTTCAGATGAGTAAGATCGATATGAGCAAAAGTATCGGTAATCTGAATGATTGCTAGATTAAGATCATTCAACATCTTTTTCAGATCTACTTCAGCCAGATCGCTGGTAACTTTTTCAGAATTACTGAGGATATTCTGCATCTGTTCTGACTGTATGATCTGATTCAATTCCCCTACAGCTTCACTGGCTGAGGCTG
>Ga0272442_10001919_pt1 | contig 30798 bp, 20 predicted proteins | sample SSMForm2O_FD_200262 | JGI IMG/M metagenome (GOLD analysis project Ga0272442, IMG submission 200262) | Marine sediment archaeal communities from Little Sippewissett salt marsh, Falmouth, MA, United States - SSM-Form-2O | ecosystem: Environmental > Aquatic > Marine > Wetlands > Sediment ...
TGATACTGGTGCCGGCGCAGGAACTTCTGAAAACGATAGAAGGTCTTGGGTGCTCTGGCGAGGACCGGCTCATGATCCAGATGTCGCTGGATGTCTAAAGCCAGGGCGCTGGCCGTATCGTACCGATGGGCACGCTCCTTCGCTAACGATTTCATGACAATCCAGTCCAGATCACCTCGTATCAGTTTCGGCATGAGTTCTGGACTGGAATTGCGCCGTTTGGCGACATCCGTTAACGTCTTTCCCAGAGTGCTCAGCTTTGTGGAAGGCTTCGTTGGTTCCTTTTCGCATATAATTTTCTGAATCTGAAGAAAACCTGCTTCACGCAGTTCGTCTTCACTGAACGGTGTGGTACCTATCAGCAACTCATAGAGCAGAACACCTAAAGAGTAAATGTCGGTTCTTGTATCAACGTCCAGATCGCTTAGTTCCGCTTGCTCGGGACTCATGTAGGCCGGCGTACCCATGATATGGGCATAGCGTGTGAACAACGTCTTTTCAGTGAGTTTTTGATTGATCGCCTTGGCGATACCAAAATCAATGACTTTTGGAACGGGCTGGCCATCATGCATTGTCACCATGATGTTCGATGGTTTGATGTCGCGATGGATGATTCCCTTCTGGTGGGCGTGCTGGATAGCGCTACAGACAGAGATGAATAACTTTAGTCGCTCTTTGATGCTCACCCTGTTCTTATCACAATACTCGGTTATGGAAACGCCTGGCACAAGATCCATCACGAAGTAGGGTCGTCCCGTCTCCGTGGCACCTGCGTCCAAAACTTTGGCAATATTGGGATGATCCATCATGGCCAAAGCCTGACGCTCCGCTTCGAAGCGGGAAATGACAGATTTCGTATCCATACCCAATTTGATGATTTTCAATGCGACTTTTCGACGAATTGGCTTTTCCTGCTCGGCCATATAAACGATGGCCATGCCCCCCTCGCCAATCTTCTCCAGCAGCTTGTAGCGACCGACGATTGTTCCAGGACCTTCTTTTATCAGCCAAGGTGTAGGTGCTTCCTGAAAGGATGGAGGAATCTTCAGGAAATCGCCTGCTTCATTATTAGCGCGAAGTAGTGCTTCCACCCGAGCACGAATGGCGGAATCACTGCCACACGCCGTATCCAAAAAAGTAGATCGCTCCGCTTCCGTTCGTTTTTCGAGGGCAGCACTATAGATCGCTTCAATTGTGTCAGGTTTGGCTGACAAGGATAATTCTCCTAACAAAAGTTTTCTGTAATACAATGCGAGAATTGGAGAAATTTGTCTCAAAGAATTTTAAAAAATCCTGAAATTCCTCAGAAAATGATCAAGATTTCTTTTTAGGCTTGCTGAATTTCATCATAAAGCCAAGCTCGGGCATAGGACCAATACCGATAGGCCGTGGGGTACAAAAATGTTTCTCGTATAAGTCGTTCTATGAGCGATAGTTAATGCTGCTTCGGACGAATATGTTTGCTTGTTTGAGTCAGATTTTGTAGCCTGTTTCGACTATGAAACAGAAACTATGGCTTTCACTGATCACCTATCTGGCTTATTGCATCGACAAAGAGCTCTACAAGGCGATCGATTACTTACGCGAACAAGTACGAATCCTCATTGAGCATCAGGAAAAACAGAACAAACGTATCCTATTGACCAACAGACAGCGGATGCGCCTGGCGGCCAAGGCCAAACGGCTCAGTCGCAAGATGCTGGAACAATGTACAGAATTGTTTACGTCAGATACTGTTATGGGCTGGTATCGGAAACTCATTGCTGAGAAATATGATGGATCGCACAACCGCACAGATTCTGGACGACCACCGATTGTACAAGAGGTCGTGGATCTCGTCATCCGATTCAAGCAAGAGAATCCCCGCTGGGGCTATAAGAAGATCCGGGACCAAGTTTGTTATTTAGGCTTCACTATTTCCAAATCCAGCGTGAAGAACATATTGATTGAAAATGGCTATGATCCAGAGCCCGACTTAACTGTCCGATCGACCTGGCATGAGTTCATCCGGAGCCATTGGGACGTGTTAACGGCCTGTGATTTCTTCACGGTTGAGCTTCTTGTCGGCCGTAAGTTGGTTCGCTGCACGTTGTTCTTTGTGATGGAACTTGCCACACGTAAGGTATTTTTTGCCCCCATCAAGCTACAGCCTGATGGGAAATATATGCGGCAGGTCGTGAGGATTCTGACAGACAGTGAAGAGGGGTTTTTGTGTGGAAAGCGGTATCTCATCCATGATCGAGATCCGTTATATCGAACAGCAGGAGTCCGCGAGACACTAAGGAGCTCAGGCATAGAACCGGTGACGCTTCCTGCCCGCAGTCCGGATTTGAATTGCTACGCGGAACGCTTTGTCAAATCCATCAAATCCGAATGTCTGGATCATTTGATATTATCCTCCGTGAAGCATCTTGAGTATGTCATTGAACAATATTGTGCGTATTATCATCACGAACGAATTCATCAAGGTGTCGGGCGGATCATTGAACCCAAACACTCGATTGATGATACAGCGGAGATTGTTTGTATTGAGCGTTTGGGTGGATTACTCAAGTCGTACCATAGATTGGCTGCATGAGTAGGGGGGCAGTGACGCTGGCAATCGAACGTGTTGTAGAACGTGTTTGCGCCGATTTCGAGCAAGTGTATGTTTTTAGGCACAGTTCCCTTTGAAATGAGATCACATCCGGCCATATATCAGCTATCAATGTGGATGTATCTTTGTTTGAGCTATGAGTTTATGCTGCGGTTGAGTTTTTGCACCGTACGACATGGAATTCTCTTCACATGAGGGCAATTTGAGGGCAATCGACCAGTCAAAAATCGAGAAAACGCTACAAGTCCCTGAAGCTCGGGAACTTGTAGCGTCCCTGTCAAACATAACGGAGAGGGCGGGATTCGAACCCGCGGTACCCGCAAGGGGCACACCGGTTTTCGAAACCGGCTCGATAAGCCACTCCGACACCTCTCCAAGTCTCAATTCAAGGCTTAAACACCTGTACCTTGCACACTTGCAACCCTCATTTTTAGCAATAAACCACTCTAAAAGCAAGACAATTTCGACAGCCCCCATATAGTATCCAAAAGTTTAGAACGTGATTCTCTGACTTCTATCACTTCGATTCTCGGTTGACTTCGTCTTCGAATCCTACGACTCACAACGGCTTGATGCGGACGTTGCGAAACCACACATTGGCGCCGTGGTCCTGGAATCCGATATGGCCCTCCCGCTTGAAATCCTTCAGGGCGGTACGAAATTTGTTTGGTGAACCATCCGGATTTTTGCGCGGCTGGGTCCATCGGTTCAAGTCCATGTCGATAATCTGCTCGCCGTTAAGAACAATGTCGATCTTGTTGTCTACCGCGGTGATCGTGACGCGGTTCCATTGGCCGTCCTTGGTCATTTCCCTGCTTGGAGCCAAGGCATCATAAACGGCACCGCAACTATGTTTGTTGGGGGTATCGACGCGCTTATAGACCTGCATTTCAATCCCAGTCTGCACGGGATCCTTCGGATTGTCGGTCCGGAAGAAGACGCCGCTGTTGCCCTCGGTCTTGAACTCCAGATCGAGAATGAAATCATCGAAGCGTTCCCTGCTCCAGATCATGCCGGCCTTGGGCCGGCGGGTCAGCACACCGTTTTCGATAATCCATCCGGCGGTGGGTTTACCGCCGCCGGCACTCTGCCATTTACTCAAATCCGTGCCGTCGAAGAGAACCTGCCAGCTACTGGAATTCAAGAGAACATCCACACGAGGCGTTTTATGATTGTATGGCTTCATCAGGATATCCAGGTCGCCATCGCCGTCCAAGTCGCCAAGCTTACCTTCATGTATGCCCTGGCCTTCGGAAGCAACTGCCTCTTTGAAATGACCCTTTCCGTCTCCGTACCATATATAGGTCTTCGCCTTGTCGCCGGCACCGGGATTGCCCATCTCGCCGATGAAAATGTCCGGATTGCCGTCGCCATCAACATCCCTTATCTCACAGGTGTGGCCATGGATGACATGACGCAGCTTATGCGCGATCCATCTTTGACTTTTCCATTCGTACCATTTCGCATCACCATCCATATCGCCGGGAGAGAAAACGATTTCAGGCCGGCCGCCTTTAATGAGCTGACCGGCCGCACATTGTGTAAACGCCATATCAGCGTCAATAACATTTTCATTGTACTTCGTGCCGCTTATATGTTTGAACCAGCGTCCCCCGCCGACGATATCGACTTGACCATCCAGATCGATATCTACGGGAATGGACGGAAAGCCCTCACGTTCGCGCCCCGACGACCATGAATAGATCGCGATCGATGGCCATGGCTCGGTAGATTTAGGATTCGACGGAATCTCAAAAAGGAGAAGCTTCTTTGCCCCTTGATTCCACGAAACAAATTCTACCTGGCCATCGCCGTCAAAATCCGCGACGGTCTGATCGTGGTGCTTGCGGGCCCCGGAATTCTTTATATGCCGGCACGTCCAGGGCTTCGAGAAATCCGGATAAGGATTCTCCCACCACCAGATTGCATTTCCGCTGGCATCCTGACCGAGGATGATATCCAGATCACCATCATGGTCGATATCACAAGAATCCCCACCCGCCTCTGGATTTTTCCTCGTATTATCGATCACGAACCTGTCCCAGGCTTCGCCGTTATACTTGTACCAAACTACCGAGGGCGTCTGCGTCCGTTCGCCCACGATGAAATCGTCAACACCGTCTTTATCAATGTCCAGAACCAGACAGCACGTTTGTTGCTTACCGTCGTTTGGTATCGGGATATCCGAGGTCAAGCTACTTTTTCGCAGCCATACGACATCGGCATTCGTGGCTCCCACGAAAATAATGCTCATCCATATAACAAGTGGCACAACCGTCAACAGGCTTGTTCGTTTTTCGTTTGTGTTCATCTGATACTCCAATTCATGAAGGCTTTCAAGTCGGCTTTATACCCAAGGGGCTGGGTCTGTTATCACCGATGGGCATTATAATATCGTATAAGAAATGCTGCAAGAGATTCAGAAGTGATCGCCATCGGTATCGTCTTTCCACGACACCGATATCAATAATTCCAAAAAAGTCCCGGTACAGCCTGCTCTGAATTCTCCATTCAGACCGGCTGCACCGGGATCATTGAATCCACGCTGATTCGCCGCAAGTTGAATTACTCATGCTCTCGCCGGTTCTTTTCATCTAAGAGACGGGTCAATAGCTCTCGCAGTTCACCCATTTGCTCATTCACACTGTTTACCTGCCTGCGCAGATCCTGCACTTCGCGCTCCAGATCGTCACGTTCAGGTTCCTGCGGTCCTTCACGATGGACATTATCAAGCTCACGCTCTGTCGCATCCAGTTGCTCATGAAGTGCGAGCAGCTCACGACCGAGGTTATGTGCTTTTTCGCTTTCGCCTTTCCCTTGTTCGTTCAATTCGGCCAATACATGCTCCATCTCTTGCATCCGCGCCTGAAGGTGCTCTCGCCGAACGTTGAGCTCCTCGATGTGCAATCGCCTCGGATCTTCAATATGACGTCGTTGCCCCTCAAAGTGATCCATCTGTTCGATTCTCTTGTGGATTTCGTGCAAATCCTTTTCAAGCTTTTCCGCTCTCTCGGGATGCTCGTCTCCAAGCTCTCGAAGCTCAAGCTCAATCAGGCGGGCTTTTTCTCCAAGCTCCTCTCGCTCATGCATCATGGCTTCAGGAACCGGCACACGCTCCAACCGACCCGAGTCCTCCCTCATCGCCCTTTCGCGCTCGACTTCGACAAGCTCTTTCTCAACCGCGTGCATCCGCTCATGAATTTCCTCCAATTTCCGTCGAATCACATGAGCATCCTCAGTTTCGCCCTTTTCCTGTTCTTCCAATTCATGCAGCACACGTTCTTTATCGCGTGCATTCATCTTTAGCTCTTCAAGGTGCCGCACCAGCTCCTGCATCCGCCGGTCGATCTCAGGACGTTCCCGGTCCTCAAGCTCCGCTCTCCGGCGATCTGGGTCTTGAAGTTGTCGACTCAGCGTTCGCCTGACCTCTCGCATCTGCTCGTTCAACTCCCACATTCGCCTGTGCAAGGCGTGCGCTTCTTCGCTCCGGCCAGGCTGTTGTGCTCCGAGCTTCTCAAGCTCTTTGGCCGTCTCATGTCCCAGCTCTTCAAGTCGGCGCAGAATCTCGTGGCGTTGTTCTCGACCTTCCCACGGTGGCCTTGTCTCGCGCTCACGGCGTTCCACTTCAAAGCCGCGAAGCTCTCGTTTTAACACGGCCATATTCTCTCGCATTTCGCGCAACTCAGCACGAAGTGCGTGCGCTTCCTCGCCTTCTCCTTTTCCGGACTCCTCAAGATCCACAAGCTTATCTTTGACCCTGGCTATCTCTCTTTCGAGCCCCTGCGCCCGATCCTCGAGTCGGGCCCGGTGCTCTAAAAGCTCCTGTCGCTCGTGGTCCGGCGGCTCAAATCGTTCCGGCCGTCTTTGGGCAAAGGCCACGCCAACCGTTAATGCGGCTGCAATCAGCGTCATCGCCAGAACCCATCGTATTCCGATGCGCGGATCCCCAGACTTCTCCTTCACGATTCTGTAAATTCTCTCTTTCATAGGTTTCTCCTTTCCAATCATTGTCGGTAAAAAAGCCATCTGACCCTTCGGCGACAGGTTCAACAGCGACTGGGCATAATCCACGCCGGCTTGTCCGCCGGCCAGAACCCAATCATCACAGGCCTGCTCGCTTAACCTTACCATTCGTCTTTTAGCCCACCATAGAAACGGATTCCACGGCAGGCTACATACGACCAGCTCCGCCACAAGGCCGATTAAATGGTCCCGCCGCCTCCAGTGGGCCAACTCGTGACAGATCACATCCACCCAATTCACGCTATCATCCAGATCAACCGGTACCAGCAGAACCAGACGACGGCTCCAACACCAAATCATCGGACTATGCACCTCCTTGCCGCATCGAATTCGGAGGTCTTTCGTGATGCCGAGTCTTGCTCGCGCAGAATTCGCGGCTCGTTGAATCCGCTCGCAGCAGTGAGATTTCGTTCGTCGCAACAAATAGATACCACCCACAAATGCAACGCACAATCGTCCCAGCAAGATCAACGCCGCGATCATCCACCCATACAATAAAACCAAACGCCACGGAATATCGATTCTCTGAGGAGCGGCCTTCACAGGCGTCGGTTCAAAAGAGACCTCGTCGGTCTGAATTTCAGCAGGTTCTATGTCAAGCTGAACGTCTGCAGGGGGAACTACCGGAGAGACGTCGTAATTCATTGTAAAAACCTGGTATGATATATCCGGTTCGTGTGTCACTGGCTCGGGAGCAAACAGGCCCAGCCCAAAGTGCCCGACCAAGACGCTCATAACAGGTACGAGAACCGCCGCAGTCATCGCAAGGAACAATCCCTGACAGGCCCTGCCCGGTCGACGCCGCAAGAGAAAACTGCCGGCCAGCCCGATCACGACGAACAGCGTACTCTGCCACAGCCACGTCCACAACGATAGCTCTTCCAGAAATAGTGCACGAATCATTTCCGTCGATCCTCTCGCTTTTTGTTGATTAATTGCTGCAATTCCTGAAGCTCGTCATCACTGAGCTCGCCCTCCTCGACGAGTTGGCGGAACAACATAAGGGCGTTTCCATCGAACATTCGCTGCACGAACTTTCTCACGGATCCCGCCCCAGCCTGGGCCCGCGTCCGGGTCGGCCGATAAACATGTTTCCTGCCCTCCACGCGATGCTTCAACCATCCGGCCCGCTCGAGCCTTTGCATCGCCGTCAGCACGGTTGTATAGGCCAATTCCCTCTGGCGACAAAGTCGCTTCCAGACCTGGCGAACACTGGCCTCACCAAGCTCCCACACAACATCAATAACCGCACGTTGTAACTCGCCAAAATGATCCAGTGATTTCTTACTCATAGACACAACCTCTTTTTGTCATCAACCACGTTATCACTAATTACCTCATTAAGAAGTACTACGCTATGTCGTAGATGTCAACGGAAAAAATAAATTTTCTTATAAAATTTCTCTCAGGCGTACGACTCCCTCTCAAACAAAGAAAAGTACCCGCAATTAAATGAAAACGGCCACAAACAGCAGTAACATACCGACCATAGCGCCAACAAACGTGATCTGCAACCATTTCTCGTATCTGACGACCTCCGGCTGCTGATCCTCGAATTCGTAGTAAACATCCTCCAAATCCTCATCCTTTGGGCGCAATCGGAACTTGACATAGAAATGTGCCGTGAAGGAAACTAAAAAAAGCGATCCGCCCATGATGATAAAAAACACATCCACCGGTTTCTCCTAACCGTGATGATATGGAACAAAACGACGTCCTTTCCCCACGCTTAGCCCCCTTCGCTCGTACTGGCCCCGGGCTTGCGCGGCAATGTAATCTTCCGGCAAATAATCCGTCTTTCTCCGAGCAGATTCCCACCAGCAAAGAGCTGGAAACGATATTCGCCGGGACGGGGAAAAACAATCCCCTGTAAGTTCACCGCCAACGTCACGATTTGCTTGACGTTCTCAAAGCGTACCGTCCCTTCCCGCTGGAAGACGGTCTTTTCCTCTTCCTGGGCATCTACGAGCCGCACTTGCGTTTTGGTTGTGCCGTGCCCGTTCGTCAGCTCGCAGAAGAAGACAATCTGTGGATGTCTTGCCGGATATCTTGGAGCATCGATGGTCTGGACGATGTCGATGACACTCGGCATGCCGGAGACTTTGTCAAAGATCACCCGGTTGCAGGTAATTGCGGATAATAACATGGGCTGTATGTCCGTCATCCGGTCAATACTTCTCCTGTGATATAGGAGGATTTACCCTCTGTTTCATGAGCCGGCCCACTTTGAACTTGACGACGCGGGCGGGCGGGACGCCAACTTCTTGCTGCGTTTTTGGATTCCGCGCCCTTCTGGCAGCACGCAGTCGAGGCTCGAAAACACCAAAATCCCGGAATTCCAGACGGTTATTCTTCGCCAACTCGCGGATAATCTCGTCGAGAAAAGACTGAATGATGGGCTTGACGACAAGCCGCTTGGTATTGGTTTTTTCGGCAATACGCTCTACTAATTCCTTCTTCGTAATCGTTGACATCGCTCAACTCCAGAGTGATTCATGGAAGAATGGAGATTACTGTGTATCCTTTAAACAGTCTAACAAACGAAACGGATCTTATCAAACATATTGTCAGCATCGGAATGTATTTCCTTAGAGGAGCTGTCCCTTTCAAGTCATTCCCGCAGATTCGGATCACAAAAAGCTATTACGACCCGATTCGGGGTGTGGTTTGCCTTTCTGCCTTTTTGTCTTTTGATGCCTTCTGCAGCTCAACGATATCCATCGCGGGCTTTTGAGACGTCGATTGGGGACATTGACCGGTCCAGCAATACAAACAGAGCTGATTTTTCGGGCGCCCAATGGCCTTGACCATATCATCCACCGTCTGATAACGCAGCGTAGAAACGCCCAGGTCCTGAGCTATCCATTTCACCATTTTCCGGTATTTCTCAGAATCGCTGTCCAGGTATTCCGACACATCCTTTCGGTCATGGCCCTCCAAAGCGCGAATGGCTTTGCGGGCGGCAAGCTCTTTGATGGAACGGGTGGACAGGTTGAACCGGCAGGGAAACATCAGCGGCGGACAGGCCGGCCTGACATGTATCTTCCGGGCGCCGCAATCCCAGAGCTTCTTGATCGTAAAGTTTTTGAGCTGCGTTCCCCTCACGATGGAATCCTCACATACGACAATACTGTTGCCTTCAATGACCTCTTTAATGGGAATGAGCTTCATTTTGGCAATGAGATCGCGGGTATGCTGAGAAGACGGCGTATAACTCCTCCCATAGCCCGGCGTGTACTTGACGAGGGGGCGTCTGAAGGGTTTGCCGGATTCCATCGCATAGCCCAATCCGTGGGCACATCCGGAGTCGGGAACGCCCGAGACTAAATCAATATCAATATCCTTATCATGCCTGGCAAGATAGCGACCACATTGTTCTCTGACAATTTCCACGTTGATCCCATCGTAGCTCGAAGCCGGAAAACCCGTATATATCCAGAGAAATGCACAAATCTGGCTCACGTCTGAACGGCCCGGCTTCCTCTGCACCATGCCATCCTCATTGATCAGAACGATTTCCCCCGGCTCCATGTTCTTGACCGTCTTAAATCCGTTATTCGGAAACGCGCTGGTCTCGCTGGTCACGGCCCATGCGTCCTCCCGCTTTCCAATCAACAGCGGCGTGTATCCAAATCGGTCTCGCGCCGCATAGACACCCGCCCGGTTGAGCAACAGAAGCGAACAGGATCCCTGTATAGCACGAAACATCTTTTCGATGCCATCCAGCAGGTTGTCCCCCTGGCTGATCAGTTTGGCGACCAGTTCGGTCGTATTCACAACATTCCGGCCGACCTCACTGAAAGATATGCCCTTCCTTAAGAGCTCCGCCGCCAATTCCTCGGCGTTTTCCACGATCCCGTTTGTCGCGATACTAAACGGCCCAAACTTCGAGTTGAGATAAATGGGCTGTTCCTCGGAAGCGCTGATGACACCGATTCCCTTGTTGCCGCTCATACTCGTGTAATCGTCATAGAATTTTGACTTGAACTGACTCTGGCTCACGTCGCGAATATGGCGGGTAAAGTCGTCCCCGAGAACCGCCATACCGCCGAATTCCGTGCCTAAGTGGGAATGATAATCTGTGCCGTAGAAAAGCGTTTCTACACAATTCCCCTTCGAAACGACGCCAAAAATGCCGCTCATCGATCATCTCCTTCAAGACAAAGCCGTACCACTCCTTTTGGGCATTTCACTGGAATGCTGAGCGTCCTCCTTATGGGACGCCTGCCGTTAGGCATGCCCAAGGTATTACGGTGCAACTTCCTAAAAACCCAAACCAACCTTCAATAATACAACCATCCTCATGCCCAATCAAGGAACAATCACAATCCATATCGAAAACCGGCGATTTGAGGGCGAGTACCCGTGATGGAAAGCACAAGACCGTAGTGATTTTATCATCAATCCGGTATGATAGTAAGACGACAGCCCACGGATACAATGGCCTATTTCACCTACCTCCATGATTAGATCGGTAGGCATATCTCCAGGGATTGTCCAGCACGGCAAGCTGCCGGCCACCCATACACAAAACGGTCCCATCCTCCAGGGAAATATACAGTCGCCTGTTTGCAGCGATCATGCCATCCCAAACCGGAATCGAGGGGATCGTATATTCCGACACCTTGAGGCCCGTGTCCGCGGACACTATCCAGAGCAAAGCTCCCAGCTTCCCCTGCCATGCTTCTTCCTGACGGCGCATCTGACGATTGATCTGATTGTCCGCCCCGAAAACAAAGTCATACGTCTTTTCTTCGTCCGCCACATCCGGAGGACCAGCTAAAAACAGCTTCCCACCTGCCAGGACCATGGCGTTGACCAGAAGGTTGGGTCGTGCCAATTCCCAGATGTGTTGGATTTTGGTTTGTGGTGCCTTAGTTTGTGCTTTTTTCTTACTCCTCTGGCCTCCTTTTTCCCCAACCGTTCTTGCCAGCGCTGATAGATCCTTGTTAGACGCATACAGGCTATAGTAAGTCCGTGGATTGATATTGTTGCCGACGTTCTGGGCAAAAAATGAATAGATGTTGGATTCATCGAAAACCATCAGCCGTCCTGTCTGCGTCCTTGCTCTCGGAACCGGATATTCACCGTGTCCTTCGCCCGCATTCTTTCCGAAGATCCAATATGAACGGTGAAACCAGTCGCCATCCAGAAATCCCGTTGGACAAAACAGATGCCGGCCCTCACCGACCTGATCCGTATGCTTGCCGAGTGCCACGTCAAGGTCAACACGTTTACCCATAAGATCAAACTTCTGAGCCCTCATATAAATATATCGGCCATCACAGGAGAATATATCCGCATTCGTAACCGGCACGGCTTTACCGGCCATAAGCGTTTGCAGGTTCTTTCCCGTTCGCGGATCTTTGTCATCCAGCACGGTCTCGGAGAGAACTTTTCCCATCGCCGGATCCAGACGAATCAGGCGCATCCCACCGTCAACAAACATATTACGTCCGGCCAGGCAATACGCGACCCCATCATAGACCAAAACACTGCCGTGAAGCGGCCAGACCGATTCCACTTGTTGATAAGAAACCAGTTTGTCCGCTCCAGGCGCCGCCCGATAGCGCCAGACCAGCGCGCCGTCGGATGCCCGCAAACAGTACACCCAGCCATCCGCACAGCCAAACAGGGCAAGACCATTATGGATCGTTGGCGGACTATCGACCCGACCACCCGTGGTGTACGACCAGATCGTCTCCCCGGAATTGGCAGCAAGCGCATGGACGGTATGTTGATCTATCGCCGAGATAAAAAGCCTTCCATGAGCAGAAGTCATCGTGCTCAACCGGCCACCGATATCCACCCGCCACATTTCACTCATTTCCGCCGGCACTGGTGTTTTCGTAGCGCCGCTGCGTTCCACATCATGCCTATATACAGGCCAGTCCGATTCAGAGGTCGGCTGGCTCGTCGTGACGACCTGAGCGAAGGCGGGGCCCTTTTCGAGCCGGTCTTCTTTTATCGTTGCTGCACTGCGCTCATCGTTCAAAGGCGCAAGCGCACAGAAGTGAGCTAATTTCGATTGATAGAAGCACGCACAGGACTCCGGCGGTCTGTATATTAATCCATTGCAGGGCATAATCCCATAGATACAACTACCCCGAAGCCAATGATGCACATCGCAATGTTGTGTGCCCAGTTCAAGGAATTCGGTCCCGGTGCCGGATGTCATGATATAGCGCTCCGTCGCTCGACCCGGATAGCAGCGCTGATGCATAAAGAACGCTTCGATTTGATCCGCGACAAAATCATGTCTGGCCTGGCCCGTTCGAACGTCGATCCCCACGAAGCGGGTTCCCTTCTCCTGCACCTTTCCTGTTTGTGCCGTCCATACGAGGCCATCGATCAAAAACAAATCCTCAGGTGAAAAGTGACCCGAGTTGAGCTGTTCGGCTCTCCAGAGTATCTCGCCGGTTCCTGCAGAAACACCCACGAGCCGTCCACCCTTACGCAACGATCCCTTGGCTCTTCCTTTCGTTGACAGGACAACGACGTCGTCACCTGCGATCAGCCGGGGAGCATAGCCGGTCGCGGGCGTGAGTGACAGTCCCGCACTCTCTGAAATCCACTCTTCGTTCCCCTTGTTACGGTTCAGAGCTACGATGTGCTCGCCATCATAGAAGAAGACCTTCTGTCCACAGACGGCCAGTGTCAATGGAGCCACATTATACTCACGTTTCCAAAAGACTTCGCCCGTATCGGCGGATACTACCATCACAGCTCTTTTCGGGCTCTCTTTCGACCAGCCAAAGTCGGCATTGACACGATTTCGTTCTTTGCCGCGATTGGATGTCGCGTGCCGGTAGCGCATCGGCTCTTTGTCCGGATCCACCAGCAGATACAGTACACCTTCGTCCAGAACAATCTCTTCCGTAGCCTTCGTCTGATCGTACGTTCGAATCATCTCCCCCGTTGTGGCGTCCAGAACGCTGAGCGGTGCGGTAATACCCAGAGTCACATAGACACGATCACCGGCTGATACAATCCGTCGGGGTAGATGACCGGGCCCACTCTTGAAGGGCCACGTATGCGGGAACCATTGATCGATAGGCCGCTTCCACAGGATCGTCCCGTTAAACGCATCCCGCGCCACCACGGCCCAACGTGCGGGCAGATAAATGTGGTTTCTCAATCCTTCGTCGATGAGGTAGAATATCCTGCCGTTTGATGACACCATACCATTAAGACTCGACATGAAGTCATGGTTTCTGAGCCATTTGGGACCGCCCACCCATTGAAGTCTCCGCGGTAGTCCCACCATCTTATCTTTCCCCACCATCGTTCCTTGCGGATCGTGCAGGTAATGCGTCCATTCGTCCATATCCTCCGGCCACGATTTGACGGTTTTGGTCCACTCGTCGCCACGCTGAATGTATGCCACACCGTTCGGCGCCAGGACGCGACGGACTTCGGCCATCGGCACATCACCGAGATTGTCAGCCACAAGCAGATTCACGAGGTTGTTGATGTAGGGCAATCGTTCTCCGTCGAAATGGTCGGCCGACACCTTGCCGTACAATCCGAGCGAGCGGATATGCCGACGTGCATCTTCCACATTCTGAGGATTTTTGTCGATACCGTGCACGACGATTCTCTCGCCCGCACCGAATGCTGCGGTGAGCCTGCCGCCACCGCATCCCACGTGAACGATCAGACCGCCCTTGAAATCCGTGGCGTTTAGGATTTCTTCCGCCGTTTGTTGTTGCGGACGCTGACCAAACGCAAAAGAAACGAGAAATATCGACAAAAGACAAAATAGAATGATTCTGGATGTTAAAATTTCCGCCCTCATGTTATGTCTCCTTCATAGTCGAATGTTAGCCAAAAGACAAGCCGGTTGTTTTTGCCACGCCGCGAATGTGTTCGGCCGCTTTTCGGTATTCTTCGGCGCCTTTCAAGTGTTCCAGCATAAGCGGCGTATCGGGCATTTTGCTCAATTCTCTTAAAAAAGACGCGTAGTCCAGCCCACCCAATCCCGGACGGACCTCGTCGAGATGGGTCGTGAGTTTTGTCTGCAAAAGAATGTCTTTGGCGTGACAGCTTTTGATGTACGGACCGAGTTTCTCGAAGCATTCGCGAACCAACTGGCCATTCCTGAAATACCGCTGCGGACTGGACACAATATTGACCAGATCCAAATGAACGGCGAAACGCTTGCGATCAATGGCCTTGTATAAACGCAGGTAGGAATCAGCCGAATCCGGATAGGCCCAGGGCATCGTCTCTAAAGTAAAATAGGTTCGGGTTGGCTTGACCTCGTCAATGATGGAGCGCGTCGTTTCGACAATTATATCGAAGGTCTCGTCGGTCAGATTCTTCGGGGAGGGGCCGTCCCATTGTTCCCCTCGCGAACCGCTGATATTCACGCAACAATTAGCCCCGATTCGGTCCGCAAGCGCCAGTTGTGTACGACATTTTTTCAAAGCTTTCCGGCGAGTTCCTTCGTCGGGGCTGATCGGATTGCTCCAGGCCCCGACCTCTGCGATAATGATATCGGCCTTTTCGGCGGCGCGGGCGTACGCATTGACGACATCATCCTTGGCCTCGGCGCGGACCGGGCAGTAGGCGGCACGATAACCGAGTCTTTTGACCGCCCTGACCCACGCTTCCGGATCGGCATATTTCTCAAATATCGGTCCTCCGAGTCTCAAGCGAGGCGTCTCTGCCTGCCCGGCGGAAAGTCTAACCGCGGATGTCGTGGCCATGAGAGTCGCTCCAAACAATGTGTTCTTCATCAAATCGCGACGCGTTGTCGATTTCTTTTCGTGTTCCATTTTCGTATCTCCGAACAACATAACGGATTCGAGATTGATATTCTAACCGAATAGAGCGATCAACTCACACATAAATTGTTGCGATTGGAGACATTGGTTGACACCTTGTCGCTGCATCAGTAGTCTAAGCAACAAGAATACAACAACGAACGAATCAATCAAACAATCAGGAGACAAATAAGATATATGAAGGCACCGCATCCCTTAAAGTCAACGATCAATGTCGCCGTGCTCCTGGGATTATTCTTTATCGCTCAAAACGTTATAGCCCAGGGCACACTCTCAGATTATCAGCGCGCTCTCAATCTAAACAAAATGATCTCCAATAAGGTATTTAAAGATCGAGTGAGTCCTCGCTGGCTCCAGGACAATACCCGGTTTTGGTATCGGAACGATCTGTCGGAAGGCAAACGGGAATTCATTCTTGTTGACGCCGAAGAAGGCATCCGCAAATTGGCGTTTGACCACCAACGACTGGCCGAAGCTTTGGCGAAGGCCACGGATCGCGAGATAAAGGCCGAGAAGCTTTCCATCGACCGGCTCACATTCGATGAAACCGGCTCGTCGCTCACGTTCAGCCACGAAAATCGTTGGTGGAAATGCGATCTGAGTTCATATCAGATCGAAGCAACATCTAAAGAAGACTCGCCGGTTTCGTCGCTTCAGCCCCTCCGTGGGCCACGACCAAGCCGGCGAACCGGTAGAGAAACATCGATTACCTTCATCAACCGTGCGAAAAAGGGCATCGAGATCTACTGGCTCGACTCGCAACGGCAACGAAAGCACTATGCCACTGTTGCGGTCGGCGACCAGCATCGTCAGCACACATACACCGGTCATGTCTGGTTGATAACAGACAAGGATGGTAAGATGTTGGCTGTATTCATGGCCGAGGAAGAACCAGCCGATGCGGTCATAGATGACAACATGATTCGTCTGGCCGCAAATAGAAAAGAGCAAAGCGGGCCGAGTAGGCGGAGAGGGCCCGAGGCGCGAGCACAATCTCCTGATGGCCAATGGACGGCGTTTATCAAAGATTACAACTTGTATGTGCAGAACCTCGAAACCAAAGAAGAAACAGCGCTGACCGAAGACGGCACGGAAGAACATGCCTATTCGAATCGGCTCCAGTGGTCACCCGACTCGACTAAGTTGGTCGCACTTCGTACCCGCAAGGGCGACGAGAGAAAGGTTTATCTGATCGAGTCGTCGCCTGAAGATCAATTGCAGCCCAAGCTCCTCGATTATTCCTATCTCAAACCCGGGGATCAGATCGACATCCACAAACCTCACCTGTTTGATGTAGTGGCCAAGCGTCATATCAGCATCCCGGATAAGCTTTTCCCGAATCCGTGGAGCCTCTCCGAGATTCACTGGGCGCCGGATTCCAGCCGGTTCACCTTCCTCTACAACCAACGCGGCCACCAGATACTCCGCATCATCAGTGTGGACGCCAATTCGGGCGAGCCGCGTGCCCTCATCGATGAGCAGAGCGAAACGTTCATCAGCTATTCCGGTAAACGATTCAGCCATTACCTTGATGAGACCAACGAGATCATCTGGATGTCGGAACGTGACGGTTGGAATCATCTCTACCTTTACGACGCCCGGAAGGGAACCGTCAAAAACCAGATCACTAAGGGATTATGGGTGGTTCGCCGAGTTGAGAATGTGGATGAAGAAAAACGTCAGATTTGGTTTGAGGCCGGGGGAGTCCATCCGGAGCAGGATCCCTACTACATCCATCTGTGTCGGATTAACTTCGACGGTTCCGGCTTGGTGGTCCTGACCGAAGGCGACGGTACCCACGAAATCACTTTCTCGCCGGACCGGCGATTCTTCCTCGACCGGTGGTCTCGTGTCGATCTGCCGCCGGTCACAGAGCTGTGCAGCGCCCGGGACGGCAAGCTCATCTGTGAGCTGGAACGCGCCGACTGGGAGGCCTTGCTGGCTACTGGCTGGCGCGCGCCGGAGCGATTTGTCGCCAAAGGCCGGGACGGCAAGACAGACATCTACGGTATTATCACTCGTCCGAGCAACTTCGATCCTGATTGTACTTATCCCGTGATTGAGAAGATCTACGCGGGTCCACACGGCGCTTTCGTGCCAAAATCGTTCGGGCTCCGGACCCACGAGCATGCGATGGCCGAGCTGGGCTTCATCATCGTGCAGATCGACGGCATGGGGACATCGCATCGCTCCAAGGCCTTTCACGATGTTTGCTGGAAGAATCTCGGCGATTCGGGATTTCCCGACCGGATTCTCTGGATAAAGGTGGCTGCCACTAAATATTCTTATATGGACCTGATGCGTGTCGGCATTTTCGGCGGATCGGCCGGTGGACAGAGCACTCTGCGTGCCCTTTTGACACACGGTGACTTCTACAAAGTCGGCGTCGCCGATTGCGGATGCCACGACAATCGCATGGACAAGATTTGGTGGAACGAACAATGGATGGGCTGGCCCATCGGGCCGCACTATGAGGAACAATCAAACGTGACGCAAGCCCACAAACTGCAAGGCAAACTGCTGCTGACCGTCGGGGAGCTCGACAGGAACGTCGATCCTTCCTCAACAATGCAGGTCGTTGATGCCCTCATTAAAGCGGACAAAGACTTCGACATGCTCATCGTCCCGGGGGCCGGTCACGGCGTGGGAGAGAGACCCTATGCCAGCCGGCGACGAATGGACTTCTTCGTGCGCCATTTGCTTGGCGTCGAACCGCCCAGCCGGGATCAAACACGCAATGAGAAGGATAGCTAATACCCTTGTGTAAGAGGACCAAAGCATGATTCGGATGATCTTCCGCACGTTCGGGGGGAAGCTCATGCTGGTCTTACACCAGCCCAACCGCGGCCCCGACGAACATCCGCGCCTCTTCATCGCCCAAGAGAGGGAACACACGCTTGTCATTTCCCAGGCTCAAGCTGCGAACAGTCGCCTCGACTTATCCAAGCTCGTGCTCGGCAGCTTTCACAATGGCATCCACTTCCTTCGCTAATCCAGCCTCCAACGGTTCCGGTTCATGCTCGCTCAAAATCTGCTCGACTTGTTCTTTAATGCGATCGTCCATGGACGACCTTCCGCCGTCGGCCCATCCATCCCAGCTTTGCCTTGTCCATACCGGCCCGGCGGGCCACAGCTCTTTGCGAAAGTACCGGACCGTATGCTCTTCGGCCAGGAAGTTGCCGCCGGGCCCGACCTGATGGATCACGTCTGCTGCTAACGTTTCGGCATCCACTGCAAAACCTCGCGTGATCCTTTTGACATAGTCCATCAGCGCATCATCCAGATATAACCATACGAGACTCCCGGCGTGGTCCGTCCCGCAAATCCCGCAATGTCCGAACGTGTCGGCGCCCGCCAGCGCCGCCAAGAGCAAGCTCGTGCCCTTCTCGATCCCCGCCTGGGCATCCGGAACTTTTGCATCCGTCAATCCGACGTTCACGTACACCGGCAAGCCATAAAACCTCGCCATCTGCAACATCGCCACCGCCATCAGGCCCTGCTCCGGCGAACCAAACGAACAAATACTCGTGCGCGGATCCATAATGTGCGGTATCCCGCCATACGTGATCGGCGTGCCCGGCGCAAACAACTGCGTGACGACAAGCCCGGCGAGGATTTCCGCATTTTCCTGCGACAGTGTTCCCGCTAACGTTGCCGGCGCCGTCCCGCTTGTCATCGCCATCGGGCCAATACTCACCGGCTGACCGGCCCGAGCAAATTCCCGCACGATGTCCAGCCCATCGGTTGGAAGCTGCAGGGGGCTAATCGGTTCGAGGAACGCTTCGATCATCGGCTTATCCCGCAGCGCCTTCTCGCCGCCCGCCACTGTACGATATATTTCAAGAATGTATCTCGCCGTCTTGCCATTCCTAACCCAGCACCGGGTCGGCTTACCGGTTCCCTTGACGAGTTCTGCTGTAAGAAAAACGTCTCGCCAGGTCTCGGAGATTCCTTCAGGTTGCGCCATCGAACCGACGATCGTGATGTTGCCAAGGGCATCGCCGAGTTTGATCGCCTCATGTGCATCATGAACCGTGGCCGCTCGGCGCTGCCCGCTGTCCGTATCGATCCAGCTATACTGCCCAGGACTGCTCATCAACACGAAATCACCGTACCCGAAGCGGGCTATCTGCTCCGGATTCCGACCGTAGAGAACGTACTTCTTGCCCGCCCGCTCAATGCTGTCCATGACCAGGCCCTTAGGCAGGCGGGCGATCTTTTTATCCTTTTTCACCTCGGCACCGGCCTGCCGCAGCAATTCCAGCGCCTCGGTGTGATGCACCATCACTCCAGTATCCCGCAGTATCCGCATTGTATTCGTGTGAATCGCCCGGATCTCTGTCTCAGTCAGAATGCGCACCTGGATTGTTCCCATGAATCCTTTCCTTAAAGAAAAGTAAAAATCAAAGATCAAAATTGCGGAATCCGCCGTAGGCGGATGGCTTCCTTCATTTTACATTTTGCATTTTAATTTTTACATTTCCTTCTGCTCGCCTTTGAGCCACAGGTCAATCGGGATCCGAATCCCCTTCGGCTGATACGGAAGCTCGACCTTCTGTCCGATTTGAGCCGATTGATAGCCGGCGTAAAGCACTTCCTGGACGACGCGCCCGTCCTCGCCGGTTGCCTGCGGCTCTTCCTTGCCGCGCACGCAACGGGCAAAATGACGCATCTCTTGTGGAAATCCGTAGTTCCATAATTCCTCAAAGACGGGATAAGTCCATCCCTTTGTGGTCGGGGCCTTTTCGACGGCATAGCCGTAGCCGTACTCGCTATAGGTTGGAAGCGCATTGCCCATATGCAGATCGGCGTACGTCACTCCGCCTTCGCCATAGACCTCGATGCGGTCCTCCATGCCGCCCCGCCGGGCCCAGCTATCTTCGATAAGACCCACGGCGCCGTTGTCGAACTCGAGAATACAAATCGAATTATCTTCGCCTTTGGTTTTGTCGCCGTGCACGTGCGTGGCCATCTGACAATAGACGGTCTTTATCTTCGGCCGGCCCAAGAACCAATAGCAGAAGGCGATCCCGTGACAGCCCATATCCATGAAGACGCCGCCGCCCGACTTCTCGACATCCCAAAACCACGGCGCGTGGGGCCCGAAATGCTTCTCCAACTGTTTCACTAAATATACACGACCGAACGCACCTTGGTCGGCCATTTCCCTGGCTTTCACGTACTTGGGTGTGAAAAACAGCTCCTCCGCGTACATCAATAGCACGCCTTTGCGCCGGCAGGTCTCGATCATCAGGTCCGCCTCTTCCAGCGTCATGCAGAGCGGCTTTTCGCAGACCACGTGCTTGCCGGCGCCCGCAATGTCAACAGTCATCGGGGCGTGCAGGCCATTCGGCGCCGCAATAGTCACCATGTCGATGTCTTTTTCGGCAAGCATTTGTTTATAGTCGGTGAAAGCACGGGCGATTCCATATCGATCCGCCAGCTCTTGAGCGTGGCCGGGCGTGGGAGAGGCGACGGCTACCACCTCGGCCTCGTCCGGAATCATCTGAATCGACGCGACGTGAATATCCCCTTGAAACTGCGATCCAATCACTCCAACATTGACTCTTCCTCTGTTCGCCATAATCAATCGACCTCCCTATTGATTTTCGATTTATGATTTACGATTGACAAATGCGGCTTCGCCGAACGGCGGGCCCCGTACCAAATCATAAATCTTAATTGATAAATCATAAATCTCACAGCGTCCATCCCTGACGGTATTCATAGTGCAGATAATCATTGGCCTCGGGCAGATTTGTGATTCTGAAATCTTGACTGTCCCAGATCAATCGCTTGCCGCCCATTCGCACGCACACGGTTCCCAATAGAACGGCTTCGGTCAGAGGCCCCGCGAAGTCGAAATTGGAGCGCGTCGGACTGCCTGTCTTACAAGCATGTATCCATTCCTTATGGTGGCCGATCGAGCGGGGCAGCGTTTTAGGGGGGCGCTTATAGGCCTTCATCTTCGCCTCCGGAATTAATCGGGGACTGTTCCCGCCCCAGCCTTCGACGACCATCTTACCTTGATCGCCCACGAAGATCAGCCCATCCTCAGCGGACAGCTCGCGCGTTTCTTCCAATTCATCCGGACGGGCCGGCAACATGCCGCCATCGTACCAGTGCAGCTTGACCGGCGGCATCCCTTCGCGGGCCGGGAACTGATAATGAACCATCGAGGCTAAAGGCAAGGTCTCTTTATAAACGAGGGTCGAGCTGGCATACACGCTTTCCGGCGCGCCGAGCTTAAGTGCGGAAAAGACCGGCGCCAGATTGTGAATGCCCATATCGCCCAATCCGCCCGAGCCGAAATCCCACCAGCCCCGCCATGCGAAGGGGACATAGGCCGGGTGATAGGGTCGATACGGCGCCGGACCGAGCCATAGATCCCAGTCTAAATGCGACGGGACGGGCGGCGTTTCTTTCGGTCGCTCAATCCCCTGTGCCCAGAAGAGCTGCCCATTATGCGTCGGCCTGTCCGACCACGCGTAAACCTCATGGACTTCGCCGATAGCCCCATCCCAGATCCATTCGTTGATCAAGCGATTGCCCTCGAACGCCATACCCTGGTTGCCCATCTGCGTGGCGACGCCCGCCCGGCGCGCGGCCATCGCGACGGCGCGCGCCTCGCGAACCGTTCGAGTCAGCGGCTTTTCGCAATAGACGTGCTTTCCCATTTTGACGGCCATCATCGTCGCGACGGCGTGAGTATGGTCCGGCGTCCCTACCACGACGGCATCGACATGCTTTTCCTTTTCCAGCATGATGCGGAAATCACGGTATCGCCTGGCCTTCGGATAACGTTTGAACGTATCCGCCGCTCGTTGCCAGTCCACATCACACAGGGCCACAATATTCTCACTGCTCACATTGTCCAGGTCCCAGCTTCCCTGGCCTCCAACGCCGATGCCTGCAATGTTGAGCTTCTCACTCGGCGCCGTTCGGCCCGGCCCTCCGAGGACGCGAGCGGGCACGACGGTCATCGCCATCGTCGCAACGGAGCCGCGAATCAAACCCCGGCGGGTGATTCCCGAACTGCATCCGCTTGCATTTGCCATACGTTTTTCCATAATACTATTCCTCACTTACAATCTCTGCTCATGTTGCCCGGCCGAATAACCGAAGATTCTAGTGCGGCCAAAGAAGTTTCTTTATTCAGACGATCATACGCCAATGAGCGCATGAATTCCAGCAGGTTCTCCTTGACAAAAAGGGGATGAATTTGGTATATAAGAGAGAGGCAGGCTCCGTAGATTTTAGTCCTTCCAATTTGGCAACTTAGTTTTTAGGAGGAATGAAGATGTATCGATCCCCGAACAAACGAATACATTTCTGGCTGGTTTCTATTCTCGTGCTTTCCCTACTGGGACACCTCACGGTGCTATCGAGCACCGTTTATGCACAGGATCCGACTCTCGTTCTGTATTTTTCGTTCGACGACGAGCCCGTGAACGAAGCAACGGATCACTCTCAGTATCGCAACAACGGCACGATCGAAGGCGATCCGCAAATCGTCGCGGGACAGTTTGGCTCGGCACTCAGGTTTGATGCGACCGATGATCAGATTATCGTGCCGACGAATGATACGCTGGATATCGAAACCGCGATCACCATGATGGTATGGGCCAGGCCGGGACCGAATCTGACCGCAGACTGGCGAAACCTCGTTGGGAAATCCCCCACGAACGTGTTAGGTAACGCAACGTTTTCCTATAGTATCAGGGCCGATAATTCCGGTGCGATGCGGTTCTCGCTCAATCTCGACGGCTGGCAATACATCCTGGGCCCGACATTCGAAGAAGACACATGGTATCACATCACAGGAACGTATGACGGCACACAACTGATACTCTACGTGGATGGCGAATCCGTTGGCACAACCGACGCGACCGGCACGATCAATGTCACCACCGATCCGGTCTGTATCGGCAATCTGGTCAACGCCGCCGGTGCGAGCCAAAACGAGTATTGGTCCGGCGTGCTCGACGAAGTCAGAATATGGGATAGGGCTTTGAGTGCGGACGAAGTGATCAGAAGCATGGGACAGGGAAGACAAGATCTGGCCAAGCCGATGCCGTACGCCTGGCGCCCAGAGCCTGCCGATGGAGCCATGCACGAAGCCAGTTGGGTGACGCTCCGATGGTCCCCAGGAGACCTCGCTGTCTCTCACGATGTTTATCTCGGTGACAACCTCGATGATGTCAACGACGCCGCCCGAGACTCAGAATTATTTCGAGGCAATCAAGCCACTACTTTTTATGTCGCCGGTTTCCCCGGATTTGCCTATCCCGACGGCCTCGTTCCGGGCACGACCTATTACTGGCGAATCGACGAAGTCAACGACGCTGATCCGAACAGCCCGTGGAAAGGTCCCATCTGGAGCTTCTGGATTCCATCCAAGAAGGCCTACGAGCCCGATCCGGCTGACGGCACCGAGTTCGTGGCTCCCGATGTGACGCTTAGCTGGACGCCGGGGATGGGTGCAATCATGCACACCGTTTACTTCGGCGAAAATTTTGACGAGATCAATAGCGCCGCAGGTGGCGTGCCTCTACCGGATGCAACCTATTCCCCAAGCCCGCTCGAATTGGACAAGACGTACTATTGGCGAATCGATGAATTCGATGGCATGACGACACATAGAGGCGACGTCTGGAGTTTCACCACGAAACCCTTTATTGCCGTCACAGATCCCAACCTTGTCTGCTGGTGGACACTGAATGAGGGTTCCGGCACGATTGTCCTCGACTGGTCCGGCCACGGCCATGACGGAACCATCGAGGGTACTGCCGAATGGGTGGATGGTTATGATGATTCCGCACTGCACTTCAGGGAGGGTAGTGGCAGCGGCTACGTTGTGCACTCTTTGGATGCCGCAAGCGACTGGGCTGCTGGTACAGTGGCACTGTGGGTTAAAGCGGACACCGTGGGACAAGACGAATTCAGCAGTCCATTCAGCGGGCATACTCCCAGTTCCGCCGGTTTTCAGTTTGACATGGACGGCGGAAATCCGGGACTTTACCGGATTAATCCGGGCGGTCTGATCTTCGGGCCCGCTACAACGGCCTGGGTCCACCTTGCGATGACCTTCGACGGCACATCAGCGACACTCTACTATAACGGCGCCGAAGTTGAGAGCGGTATGCTCAACGATACGACATTTAATCGGTTTGCCCTCAACACGAACAGAAATACCAACAACTCGATGGCCGGTATCATTGACGACTTCCGCGCATATGACAAGATTTTAACACAGGACGAGATCAATCTGATCATGAGAATCGATCCCCTCCTGGCCTGGAATCCGAGTCCGGCCAACGGCTCGACACCGGATATCGATGCGGCGACGCCTCTGAACTGGTCGCCGGGCGATAACGCCTCGCAGCACGATGTGTACTTCGGTATGGATGAAGATGCCGTGGATAACGCCGATACGTCGGATGCAACAGGCGTCTATCGAGGTCGTCAAAGTAATACTGACTACACACCCACCGAAGGGATCGAATGGGGCGGTGGGCCCTACTACTGGCGAATCGACGAGGTGAACAACGACGGATCGATCACCAAAGGCCGGATTTGGAAGTTCACGGTCGTGGACTTCATACTCGTTGACGATTTCGAGAGCTATACCGATGATGACGCCGCCGGCGAGGCCATCTGGCAACACTGGATCGACGGTTTTGGCATTCCCGGCAACGGCGCGCAGGTTGGCTATTTGCTCCCTCCGTACGCCGAGCAGACGATTGTCCAAAGCGGCAATCAATCCATGCCGCTATTCTATGACAACACGGCCGGAGTAACGAACTCGGAGGCGGCGCTGACACTCACCGCCCCACGGGATTGGACCCGACACGGTCTTGCGAACTTGTCGCTGTGGTTCAGAGGTTATCCGGCTTCGGTCGGCAGCTTCACGGAGGGCCCTATCGGCACGTACACAATGACCGGCTCCGGCGCCGATATCTGGGACACGGCCGACCAGTTCCACTTCGCGTTCAAAACGCTCAACGGCGCCGGCACAATTATCGCGCGGATCAACAGCGTGCAGGACACGCACGCCTGGGCGAAGGCCGGCGTTATGATTCGAGAGACGCTGGACGCCGGCTCGAAGCATGCCTTTGCATGTGTGTCTCCCGGCAATGGCGTCGCCTCTCAGGGACGGACCGGCACGGACGCGGCCAGTTTCAGCACGAACCAAACCGACGTCGCCGCCCCGCATTGGGTGAGGTTAGAGCGCGACGCCGCCGGCAACTTCGCGGTTTCTCATTCGGCCAACGGCAGTACCTGGCAGAGCGTGGCGAACGCCGTTCCGGCGAATATCCCGATGGCATCGAATGTCTATATCGGTCTGGCACTGACCAGCCACGATGCGGCTCAAACGTGTGAGGCCGTCTTCTCGAACGTCACGACCACCGGGTCGGTCAGCGGCCAGTGGATGCATCAGGACGTGGGTATCAACAGTAACGCCGTCGAGCCGATGTATGTGGCCCTATCGAATGCCACCGGCGCGCCTGGGATCGTGGCCCATGATGACCCGGCTGCGGCGACGATGGACGAATGGACCCAATGGGTGGTTCCCCTCCAGGCGTTTTCCGATCAAGGCGTGAATTTAACCGACGTAGATAAAATCGCGATTGGCCTGGGGACAACCGCCGGCATGGCGGCTTCCGGTGGTTCCGGCACGATGTATTTCGATGACATCCGTCTCTATCCGCCGGCTTCGGAGCCACAGCCATAAACCTCGACAGAGTCAACAACCGAATTGTCAAAAATGGGGTCTGTGCTGATCCACTCAGTACAGGCCCCTGTGGTTTAATCCTAAGACATATCCGATTTCAACGACGGGCGGCTTTGTGCATGAGGTCGTAGACCCAGTCCTCGAAATAAAACGGGTACAGATGCATCCGTTCACTGGCCAGCCGGATGCCCTTTTTGCTCAGCCAGGCCCGCAACCGTTCCTTGTCCTGCGGAAACTGCTGGGCGATCCTTTTTTTATAAAGACTTCTGAGCCTTCGGCGTCTTTTTTTGCGAATCTCCTCGTCCTTGTCGATCGCCCGAAAATAACGCCGGATCTTATCCACCCGCATACCCTGGTCCTTCTTGAAATAAGGGATCAGCCGTTTCGGAATCTTGTCCGGCAGCACAAAATCATCATCGAGCGCGCCGCGCTCGATCTCGCCACGTTCATAATGGAGGAAAGGATCGAAGAAAAACGCGGCCGGATGAAAATCGACGCGATGCGACGCCAGATAAGGAACAAAGACATCCAACGACTTGCCTTCCCAGAAGAGATTAAACGGACCGTCACCGATGAGGACAATGTAGCACAATTTGTTTAAATCTCTGCGATTATAGCCAACGATCGTGTTATACGCCCTTCGAAGCTTGGGTAACGATTCTCTGCGTACATCGATAATCAATAACCGTGAATACACGGTTTCTTTTGCCATACCCTCAATTTCCTCAATGGTTTCCCTTATCTTTTTTTCTTTAGGCTTGATCAGTTGAGCGTGCTTCATCCTCGGATCGTGATGAATCCTTTCGTAAACATCCGCGGCCAGAACGGGATCCAACGTGAGAATATGGATGGTATTTCCCCTTGCCGAGTGACTGAGGATATCCACCTTCGGATCTTCGATATGGTGCCTTTCGTTCAACTCTTTTCAACCTCCCGTAAAAATGTAAAAAATCAAAGATCAAAATGCAAAATTAAGGAAGTCATCCGCCTTCGGCGGATTCCACAATTTTTATTTTTTAATTTTTGATCTTTAAGTTTATTTATCATTTCGCCCGGATTAAACAATTCATCGACTCTTCCTGATGCACCAGGACAACCTTATGAAATCCGGCCTGGTCAAGGTCTTCGCGATACTCCTCGAACGTGTACGTCCCACCGGCCTTGGTGGCCACCAGCATATTGACGGCAAACAGGGCCCCCATTCGGGGGCGTGTTCGGGACGGATCCATGATGATGTCCCGGATGATGACCGTACCGTCACCATCGAGGGCTTGATGGGCCTTGGCAAAGAGCGCCCGGTTTTGCTCTCTGGAGTTCTGGTGGCAAATGGCCCCAAGCCACACCAGATCCGCACCCTCCGGCAGATCATCCGCATGATAATCACCCTCCACAAACCTCGTTCTCTCGCCGAGTCCGGCCTCGATGATTTGCCCCTTCGCGATCGGTATGACAGGCGGCAGGTCAAACAACGTCGCCCGGGCCTCGGGCACGGCCTGAAGTAGCACGATCGTCCATGTGCCCGGGCCCGCCCCAACGTCGAGCACGTGGCGGAATTCCAAGGGCTGCAATCTACCGACCACCTCGGCGGCAAAAGGCTTAGAAACATTTTGCATCGCCCCGATGAAGTCCGCCTCGTCGGCTTCGGCGCCACGCACACTCGGACCGGTCTCGGCGCAACGTCCCTTTTGCACGACCTTCGACAACATAGACCAGCGACGAAGGCAATTGCTCAGATGGCGAACCATCGGAAGGATGTTGTCGGGCGATTCTTCCGTCAGGAGTTTTGCGACATCCGCAGGAACTGTGTATTCATTTTCCCGCTTGATTAAAAGCTCCATGGAAGCCAGCGCATCGAGCAGGACCGCCATCGCCCTCGGATCGGCGCCAAATGCACGGGCCAAGGCCTGAGCGGACATGGATTTTTTACGTAAAGGCGTGAAAACGTCCAGAACCGCCCCGGCTGTCAATACACAGGCCGGCTGAAACGAGCGGGCAATATCTAAAACATCTTGGGCGGTCCATTTTTTTGCCATCGATATTTCTACTTACTGAAAAACTCTAACTTATGTTCGGTCGTAAGTAGAATATCGAATCCGCCCCATAAATACAATCGTCTTCTCCCTCCGCCTTGATGATCCAAGATGATCACCGTTTACTCTTCCGGCGTGCACACAACGTCCTGATGCTCTGCGTTTCTGTGTTCTTCGCAGCAGATAACGATACAACCCACCAAACAAAAGATCGATAAGATCAATGCGCCGATAAATAAGGCTCTTCTCATTTTTCTTCTCCCTGATCCGGCTGAGCCGGTACGTAAAAGGTGAGTGGTGTCGTTCAGCAATGACCACGCGACAGGCTTCCCAGAATCTCGATCTTGCTTTCCCATCTGTGCGAATCAATGCCGGTTGATGAACTTGCCTCGGAGCACCACAAGCGGTGCAGCCATTTCCGGATGAATCGTAGCGCCTTCATGTCAAAGCCTCCTGCATTGTTGAGTTCTTCACTTTTTGGGCCGCTTCACATTGAAGCCCTGCCGGAGAGCTCTCTCTAACTTATAAAGGCCACAATTCGTCGGCGGGTAACGGAAATAATGAACGTGAACCCGATTCCGATAACGATCATTCAGATCCAGCCGAGATCGAGTTCCCCCACTTGATGAAAAGTAACAGTATCACACAAACCCAATTTGTCCCCAGCCACAGCCGGGGCTACTACGGCCGTTTGTTGCCGACGAGAATACCCAGAACCAGCGTCATCGCGGTGCCGATGGGGAAATGCCAGGGCCAGGCGAGCGTGAAATGGATGGGCTCGCCCTCCGGCGTTCGACCGACAACTACCAGGGAGATGATCAGGACTAGCGCCACTGCCAGAGCAACCCAGACGATCCTCACCGGGTGGGCGCGGAGGTTGCGGACGGCCTGGACAAGCAGGATCAGGCAGACGATCAGGACGATCCATTTCGGGATCGTCTGGTGCCAGTTCAGGGCAAAGACGATGAGCATCGACAGCGGCACGCCCCACATCAGGCCCAGGTCGTCGCGCTTGGTGGGCAGGAAGGCCAGCAGAAAGACGCCCAGCAATGCGCCGTACGTGTAGGCCGCCATGGCCAGCGCGAACTGGATCAGGTCGGCGTACGACTGGGCGATCGCATCGCAAGAAATCGCAAACGCCGTCAGCAGGACGCCCCAGATCACCACGATAACCCGCGAGGCCCGTACGTAGTGCCGGTCGGAGGCCTCGGGCTTGAGGTACGGCTTGTAGAGAAGCGAGATAGTCGACTGAGACAGGGCCGCCAGGAGCGAGTCGAGCGTCGAGATCGCGGCGGCGAAGATCGCCGCCATCAGCAGCCCCGAAAGGACCGGTGGGAGACAATCGACGATGTAGATGGCGAAGATCTTCATCGAGTCGTCATCGACGACCACTTGCTCTGCCCCGCTCAGCGGGAAGTGCCGGTAGTAGACGTACACAGCCGCGCCGACGAACAGCAGCAGATACGTCAGCACTTGCGAGAGACCCGAAAAGATGATCGCTTTGCGGGCATCGCCCGCGCTGCGGCACGTAAACATGCGCTGAACGTTGAGTTGGTCCGTGCCGTGCGAGGCCAGGGTCAGAACGCCGAAGCCGAACAAGCCGCACCAGAGCGTGTACGCTTCCTTCGGACTGATGCTGAGATTGATGACGCGGAGCTTGCTGGCCGCGTGGGCTTCCGAGACGATGGTCGCCAGGCCGCCCTCGATCGTGGTCGCCGCGAACACCAGTGCCGCGATGGCGCCGAGCATGAACAGGAGGCACTGAATCGCATCCGTCCAGATAACCGTGGTGATGCCGCCCATGATGGTCCAGCCGATCGAGACGGCGCCGATGATGATGACCGAGGTGGCCGTGTCCGTACCCGTGATAACCTGGAGTGCCTTGGCCGCGATGTAAACGCGGGCGCCCTGGGCGAGGATGCCGCCGATCATGAACAGGCCGGTGGTGATACTCCGGACGCGCGGGCCGAGCTGGTGGCCCATGTATTCATAGGGCGAATAGATCTCGCGCCGGTAGTAAACGGGAACGAAGAAGTAACCAATGACGAAGCGGGCGGCGATGGTCCCCAAGGCGAGCTGGATATACGTCATGTCTCCGCCCTGGGAAAAGACGATGGCCGGGGCGATGAGGAAGGTCGCGGCCGACAGTTCGGTGGCGATGATCGAGCCGCAGACAGCCGGCCAGGGCAACCGCCGACCGCCCAGGAAAAAGTCCTTCATCGAGGCTTGCTTGCCCGCCAGCAGCCCACCGAGAACCGTCGTAAAGATCAGATAGACAACGATGACCAGCCAGTCCCAGACCGTGAAGTTGCCGGCGATCTCGTCAAGCGCTTCGTCGACACCTTGCGCGGCGCACGGCGCCGCAAGCGTGGGCAGGATCAGAAGGACGAAAAGCCATCGGTGTTTGCCAATCATACCGGCTCCTCAGGCTGGGAAATGGCAGGACGCAGGAACTCGTCGTTCTCTCTGAGAATCGCCATCGCGCGAATCAAATCAACCCCGCGAAAGTGCATAACAATCGCCGCTTTGACATTTCCTTCGGCGCGAGCGAGCAGCCTCCTGGCGCTTGGCCTCCTGAGGTCGGTAATTTCCATCACGATCCGTATCGAGCGGTCACGCAGCTTT
>Ga0272442_10001920_pt1 | contig 30790 bp, 18 predicted proteins | sample SSMForm2O_FD_200262 | JGI IMG/M metagenome (GOLD analysis project Ga0272442, IMG submission 200262) | Marine sediment archaeal communities from Little Sippewissett salt marsh, Falmouth, MA, United States - SSM-Form-2O | ecosystem: Environmental > Aquatic > Marine > Wetlands > Sediment ...
ATCCTTGTCTGCGGCACGGGGATCGGGATGTCGATAGCGGCCAACAAGCTGCCCAATGTTCGTGCATCCCTGGTGACGAACGAGGAGATGGCCCGGTTTGCCCGCTCGCACAATGATGCGAACGTTCTCGCTCTGGGCGGAAGGATGCTGGGCGGGGACGAGGCCAGGGCGATAGTCAGGGTATGGCTCCAGACACCGTTCGAGGGCGGGCGCCACGCGCGGCGAGTGGAAAAGATCGCTGAAATCGAGGGCCGGACAGGCCGCGATGGTTAAAATCCATTCCAACAGTATCAGGCGGGGGAGATTAGATGCAACTGCTCAAGAAAACCGATCCTGAAATATACTCTTCCGTGAAGGGAGAGATCGCCCGGCAGTCGGGCACCTTGGAGATGATCGCATCGGAGAATTTTGTCAGCCGCGCCGTGCTGGAAGCTCTCGGATCGCCCCTGACCAACAAGTACGCCGAGGGCTATCCGGGAAAGCGCTATTACGGCGGCTGCATTTTCGTGGACCAGGCCGAGGAGCTGGCGCGCAGGCGGGCCTGCGAGCTGTTCTGCTGCGAGCACGCCAATGTTCAGCCGCACTCGGGTTCGCAGGCCAACATGGCTGTTTATATGGCCCTGCTCGAGCCGGGAGACACGATACTCGGCATGGACCTGTCCCACGGCGGCCACCTGACCCACGGCAGCCCTGTTAATTTCAGCGGCACACTGTACAATGTGGTGCACTATGGAGTGACCAGGGAGACAAACCTGATTGATTACGACTCGCTCGAGAGCCTGGCGCGCGAACACAAGCCGAAAATGATTATCGGCGGGGCCAGCGCCTATCCGCGGGAGATAGATTTCGCCAGGATGCGCAGTATCGCAGACGAGATCGGCGCATACCTGGTTGTCGATATGGCCCATCCGGCCGGGTTGATTGCAGCCGGGTACTTCCCTTCGCCCGTGCCCCATGCCCATGTTGTGACGAGTACGACTCACAAGACTCTGCGCGGTCCGCGGGGCGGGCTGATCCTTTGCGGTGAGGAAATGGCGAAAAAGATAGACAAGAAGATTTTCCCCGGGACCCAGGGCGGTCCGATGATGCACGTGATAGCAGCCAAGGCCGTAGCTTTCAGGGAAGCCCTCTCGCCCGGGTTCAAAAGCTACGCCAGAGCGGTGATCGATAATGCAATAAAACTCGCTGAAATTCTCTCCGATGCCGGGTACAAGCTCGTCTCCGGCGGCACGGACAGCCACCTTCTGCTGGTTGACCTGACCGAAAAGGGAATTACCGGCAAAGAGGCCGAGGAGGCCCTGGACGCCTGCGGGATAACGGTGAACAAGAACACCGTGCCGTTCGAAACCCGAAGCCCGTTTGTCACCAGCGGCATCCGGATCGGCACCGCAGCCCTGACCACCCGCGGGATGGGAACAGATCAGATGGTAGAGATCGGCGAGATGATCGCCGGGGTTCTCGCCAATATCGGCAGCGATTCGTTCTACGCCTCTGTGCGGGAAAAGATTTCCAAACTTTGTAATGAATTCCCGCTCTATGCTGACCTGGCCGACGAATGAAACAAGGCCGGGGGCAAAGCCCGGCTTACCGGTGAAATCGATTCCGGCATAATCATCCGAACAGGTGTAAGATGGATTTTCCTCAGCTACAGCCAGTTGTGCAGCATTTTACCCGGACCGAATCAATCGATGATCCGGTCTCGCATCTGCGGGAAAGGATTTCTCTGGGCGGTCTTTTCGGGAAAATCCAGCCGGGACAGCGAGTTGCCCTGGCTGTGGGCAGCAGAGGGATCACCGGCCTTGCGGCCATTGTCCGGACCCTGGCAGAGGCTGTGGATGCGCGCGGCGCACACGCTGTGATCGTTCCCGCCATGGGTTCCCACGGGGGAGCGACAGCCCGGGGGCAGGAAGAAATTCTGCACGCTCTCGGAGTGAGCGAAAGCTCTTGCGGCGCGCCGGTGGTTTCCTCGATGGAGGTAACTGATCTGGGGCAGGGCACGAAGGAAGGGGCCCGCCTGCTGGTTTCCACCGATGCCTTGAATGCCGACTGGGTGATCCCCCTGGCCAGGGTCAAGGCGCATACTGCATTCCAGGGATCGGTCGAATCCGGCTTGTTGAAAATGCTGGTGGTGGGCCTGGGAAAAGAAGCGGGGGCGCGCTCGTTCCATCTCTATTCGCTGCGCTCGCCTTTTCCCGGATACATGATCGAGATCGCCGACGGGCTGATGGCTAGGCTCAGGATAGCGGCAGGGGTGGCAGTGCTCGAGGATGCAGACGCACGGACGATCCGCCTCGAGGTTGTGGGAAGCGAGGATTTCGAACGCACGGACAGCGAGCTGCTGGCCCTTTACAAGAAGCTTTCGCCCGGGCTCCCTTTTCGGCAGGCGGATGTGCTGATCGTGGAACGGATGGGCAAGAGTATCAGCGGGGCGGGCCTGGATACGAACGTTATCGGCAGGAGCCGGCACCCGGTTCGGCCCGAGCCGGAAAGTCCGGTGATCAGGCGGATCTGGGTACGCTCCCTGACCCCGGACAGCCACGGCAACGCAAAGGGCATCGGCCTGGCCGATTTCGTCTCGGCACGGCTGGTCAGGGAAATGGACCCGGAGGCGACAATCACCAACTCGCTGACCGCTCTCGTTCCGGAGCACGCGTTTGTTCCCCCGGCGCTCGAACCGGAAAGAGAGATTCTTATCGAGGTGTTGCACTGCTCGGGTGTTGTGGAGCCCCTGGAGGCGAAACTGGCCTGGATCAGGGACACCTCCAGCCTCGCGCGCCTGCTGGTGAGCCCGGCGCTGGGGGCCTCTCTGGCCGAACCTGCAAAACATTTTCCAGGGGGAATCGCAGTCCCGTTTCTTTTCGATGACCAGGGAAACCTCGCCTCCTTCGAGCAGCACTGGCAGAAAGCCGCCGGTGATTCCGATACCGGCTAGGCCCTTTGGGGAAATTATATTCGCCGTGATATTTCACGTTTTCGTGACCGTACGCCGGCTGCCAGCCGGCGTTTTTTTTAACAGACAGGTTTTAAATGTGCGAATAAGAGCGCTGGAAAACATTTTACAGGAAAAAGCTATCAACATGTTAAAAAGAAAAAATCAGGAATGCTGGTTGAAACAACACGGAGGGGCGTTTTCCAGGAGGCTGGACACTGTTTCAGGCGGGCTGTTTCTGGGCAGAGTTTCTTTTCGGGCGATTGGCTGAAGGAGCTTCCTCGTCCTGCTCTTTCTTTTCACCTGCAGGGCTTACCTTGCGTTTAGGGGCAGGTTCAAAAAGAAACAGATACCAGATACTCCCATAAGCAGTGGCAATCACGAGACAGAAAATAGCAAAACCGGAGGTAGTGGATATAGACTGTAAAAAGTTGGAGATCGTTTCAGTCATGGCCTTTTAAATCATTCTGGTTTTGTCATTTCTGGTGGATTCAGGTGGTGTTAACACTGAATCACACGGTTCGGTAACCGGTCGCCCCCAGGGATGTGCTCATTTCATCTTTGAGAATCACCGCCCGGACAGGTAATGCTAAATGATAATAATAAAATGCAGGGGAAGAATCAAGCGCCCGTATCTTTAATATCGAGTGTCTTGGCCTAAAAATTGAATAAAAATGTCCAAATATGGTTCATAGAACTGTCCGATCATCTTTTTTTTCATCAGGTTCAATGCCTCGAACGGCTTGAAGGCGTTTCTGTATTGCCGCTTTGAGGTGAGCGTGTCAAACCCGTCGCTGATACAGGCTATTCTGGCAAATGGGGTAATTTGGCGGTAGCGCAGTCCATGGGGATATCCGCCGCCGTTCCATTTTTCGTGATGATGCAGAATTATGTCCACAGAATCTTCGGGCAGACCGGCCTGACTGACAAGTTCCTGCCCGTAAAGCGGATGATTCCTGACTTCCGCGAACTCTTCCGGGCTGAGAGGGCTTTGCTTGTGGGTGATTTCGGGCGGGATACGGATTTTTCCGATATCGTGCAGCAGGGTTCCGACAAACAGGTTTTTCAACCGCTCCTGGTCCAAATCGTATATTTTACTCTTTTTCATTGCACAGGCCATAATACCCGAGTAAAGGCTCACATTCACGGAATGGGTATAAACCTGATAATCGCAGCCGATCAGTTCAGTTATGAGCATGCTGACTGCCTGGTTCTCATGGAAAATTAGGTCCGTGAAAGAGAGAAAATTGTGCGCGACGTTGCTGATAACTTCAAAATCGTCCTCAGCCAAAACGCCCTTGTCAAAGATATTTTTTATTACCTGGCATGCACAGTGCGCTGTCAATTCGATTTTTTCCTGCAATTCCAGCTCGCTGTTGTCCAATATCTTCGAATCATACTGATCCGTGATCAGCAAAGTGGCCTCTTTGGCTGCAGGCCTGGACTTGCCTGAGAGCTTCACACCGGCTGAGGTCTGCAGCAGCTCGTTGAAATCGCTTGCGAGCACGTACAGGTTATCCGGCATTTGCTCCTCCAGCGGCGCACCTTTCTTGTGAAACAGGACGTAGTATTCCTCGCCCATGAGAGATACTTTTTTGAAAAGATCGTAATTGGCGAGTTGGCGGGGATTTATTCCAGGATTGACCAGTAAATATTCCCCGGCTGATGGGGCTGACTGCCTGGTTTCGTCAGGTTCTTTGTTTTCATTATTCATTGATTTCACCCTGTATCCTGAACCGGCTTTTTCACTGAGATTAGCATCTGCCATAAACGCAATGCATTTAAGATATTACCCGATGAAGCCCGGTAGTGTCAATGAAAAAAAATAACAAATTTAACTTGAAAAACGTTGCTATGTTTGAGGGTTCAACTTGAATTTTATTGTTCGTGGATTAACTGAATTGCATTTGAGCGGTGTTGCAGCCTGTCCGGAGTTGATAAAAAGCTTGAAAAATCGGACCAGTTTTATTAAAATGACAAGCCCTGAGATTACAAGGCCCCTTCGTCTAGTGGCCTAGGACGCGTGGTTCTCAGCCACGAAACAGGGGTTCGATTCCCCTAGGGGCTACCATATTGAAAAACCCGCCTTCCACAGGCGGGTTTTTTATTGCGGGCGGAACACGCCGACCGGATAGAGAATCTCAGATATCTCACACTTTCCCGAGTTCTTCACGCAAAGCTTCAAAGCGGGTTTCAGGCAGGCAGACTTCCCGGTAAATGGAGCGCATTTTTCGGCCGTCGAGCCTGAGGAAATCCTCCCGGCGGGGCAGGATCACCAATCCTGCCATGTCCGCCGCACCGGGACTGACCATGTAGTACTGCTCCCCTTTCAGATAAAAGCAGGCGGGACGGTGGCGGTATCTCGGGTGCACCACGATCACCGGTACTTTTCCCGCGCCTCGCCGGAAAACGGCAAGGTTGATCTCAGGCTCGCCGCTTTGCTCCTTACCGCTTTGCCGGTTGACAGCCGCAACGGTGCGGTCGAAAAGTTTTTCAGCGTGTGAGAAAGTAGTACCATAAACAAAGATACGCTGGGGAGGCCCCTGCTGAAGCAGAACCCCTGAAAACGATCCGCCCGTGGCCGGTAACTGGCGCGCCAGCGGCACCTGTTCCGGGTATGCGGCCTGGATATGCAGGTGGTCTGGAACCGAGGCGCCGCTTGCCGGCCCGTTATAGAAAGTGGCAAGACCGGTGAGCTCGGTAAAACGGAGCATGTCTTTCAGTATTCCCCTTACTGTCTGAGACGTGTGCTGCCTGTGGATCAGAACCATGTGCTGCAGAAAAAGAGGCAGGGGATTGCAGGCAACGAACCAGTGTCCGGCAAACGGCAGGGCTTTTTGCGGCTGGTGAAGGTTTTGCGGGCAAAGAGGACACGGCCGTCCGGCGTTTTTTCCCTTGCAGGTGGCTGCTGTCACATTCACCAGGCGGGCCGGGTTGTACTGGAGCGTGACCCTGCGCCCGGCCACCCGGATGCTGCGCGTTTCCGTTTGGGCCACATTCTCCACCGCAAGTTTCAGTTGCGGCCACTGGTTTCTCTGCTGATCGTAGAGTGTCCGGAGGGCCTTTTTCAGCCCCTTTTCCTCGCCCATGCGCCGCAGAATTTCCAAACCGGGGTGGAACAATTTCGCTTGCCAGGCTTTTGATTTCTCTCCTGCATCATTTCCTCGACCGGATTGTTTCATCTGCGGGTTTCCCGTCTTCCGTGGCTTTTAAGTTGCGCCGGCCTGGCAGTTCATCTCACCTGGCAAGAGCTTTATCTATCATCTCGCCGACTTTTAACACGGCTGCGTCCCAGTCTGCCGGGTTGTAGTTCCAGATATCCAGGTTGCCGATAGAGTTATCGCCGAACGGCTCGTGGATAATCCCGTTCACCGCTTCGTCTGCGCGGTGCGTATGGCCGTCGAGCTCGCTCAGCAGGCGGAAATATTCGTACTCCTCCACACCGTCGCGCATTGCCTTGAGCCGCAGGCTCGGGCAGGGGACGTTCACCCGCGGCACGATCCCCGGGCTATAAACCGCCAGGGCGTTGCCGTTGTAGCGGCGGTAACTCAGGGGGCCTGTGCCGTGGTCGCGGAAATAGTCTTTCCAGGTCTCGGGGTTGTACCAGGCTGAGCGCCACGAGCTGCCGATTCCCCAACTGCACCAGGTGAGAGTGCGGTATTTCCAGCAGCTCCAGCTTATCGCCCGCTCGTTGACCAGGGGAAGGTCCATGAAAGTGGAGCTTCCGCACCAGCCGTTCTCGGCTCTTTCGTAAAGCATCGGGCCGTAGAGCCAGTCCTGGACCCCGAGCTTGCGGTAAGCCTCGATTGTCGGCATGTTATAGCCTATCGTGTGGCAGCACCAGTAGTCGATAGCGTCGTGGATCACTTTCATCGCCTCTTCGCTGTAGCTGCCGTCAACCCTGTAATTGCTTTCCGGAAACTGCTCATCGAAAATCTTTCCCCAGAAATCCATCCGGTCCCAGGCCTCGGGGAAATAGGACTCGTCCAGCCCGTTCAGGTAGACGATCAGCCTGGTCTTGTCCGGGTCGGCCATTGCAAGAATATGTTCGCGTACCTGGCGGATCGCCTCCTCGTAGGTGGCAACATTCTCATGCTTTCGCTCCACATCCGGTTTTCCGATATCCGGCCAGCCTCTGGTGTCGTGCTTGCCGTACACGTCAAAGGGAAGCACGTATTGCTCGATCGGTTCCCCGTATCCCGGTCCCCGGTAGCCGTACTTTTCCGTAAAAGCTTCACCGGTGAAATATTTTTTCAGCCGCTTATCGTGCCCGGTCCAGTCGATAGCTACTCTTCCGTCACCGGCTACCGAAATGGACGGGGTGTAGGTGGGATCGGCAGGCACTACGCGATGCTTTTTAAATAACTGGTAAACCTGCAACTCTTCCCGCTCGTCCATCTGTCGCAGGAATCCCTCGTGCTGAAGGTTTCCGGCGAGCCTGTTCTCTTCGGGAATCGCAAAGTTCCAGACCTTGAGCTTTACAGGCAGCACCTTTCGCTGCCCACCGATGCGCACGGCTATCTCGCTGGAGTATTCACCCGCCGGTGCGGCGTCTTCCCGGAAAGGCACATACTGGTCGACCCAGATCAGCAGGAAGCGCTGGTTGTCGATCCGGTTCCTGAAATCGGGCAGTTCAAGCGGGTAGCTCAGCCGGCTCATTCGGGACACGTCCTGCTGGATCAGCTCCAGCGGAATCAGCGCATCCGGGTACCAGCCGGGGCCGAGGTTACCCCGTTCATAGCCTGTTGAGTGGTTTTTAACCTCTACCGCCCATTCAAGGAATAGCTCAGGCTCGAAATCGAGGGTTCTGCCAGCCGCCTCAAAGGGCTCCATCTCCACAATTATATCGTAAAGTGTCGTATCGGAGAGATTTTCCACCACAAGCTGGAACGAGACGTACTCGCCGCGGGCTCCGTGAAGGCTCACCCGGCCGCCGTCATAGATCCAGTTTTTTTCCAGAAGATCGCCCAACGGCTGCATCCTATAGATCCCGGCCCCGTCATCGATAATCCTGCCGCTGGAAGGGTCGAGCCGCACAGAGCCGGGCAGGGCCCAAACCGACCATCCCGAGTTGCTTTGCCCGGCGCAGACAGCCGAGATAACTAAAACCGGCAGACAGATGCATGCAGCGAGTCCGAACATACGAAATATTTTTTTTGGCATCCGAATCTCCGCAAAATTAATGTGATGAATCCTGAAGATCAGGGAACCGGGCGAGTAAAAAAATTAAGAAAAACCACTGGTTATTACAATACTATACTATTGCTGATTAAAGCAAATATATTGACAGTCTGGCGTAAACCTGCAAACTTTTGATGAAATCTTGTTGACAGAGCCGGACCCTGAAGAAAAAAATTATTCGGAGGTTAAATTGGCAGCAGGTAAAAGGACTTCCCCGTGGACGAGCATTCTTGCCGTTTTTATCCTGTTCAAGGTTTCTTTGCTTTTTGCGTTGACCTCCCCGGAGGATTATCTCGGCCACCGCGTGGGTGCCGACCGCAAGCTCGCCCGGTATGATAGAGTTATCGCGTATTTGAAAAAGTTGAGCGATGAATCGGACAGAGTGCAGTACATGACCGTGGGTAAAAGCACCCGGGGGGTGCCGATAGCCCTGGCTGTGGTCTCCACGGAAGAAAATATGCGGGATATCGAAAAATATCGCTCGATCAGCCGAAAGCTGACAGACCCCCGCAAGCTCGGTAAAGCAGATGCGATGTCGCTGGCAGAGCAGGCCAAGGTATTCCTCCTTTTGCTCTGTAACCAGCACAGTGCAGAAATTGCCTCCTCGAACATGGCGATGGAGCTGGCCTACGACCTGGCCAGAGGCTTTGAGCCGGAGTTGGAGAAGGCCCTCCAGGATGTTTTCGTGATGATCGTGCCCTCGGCCAACCCGGACGGCCAGAGGATGATTGTCGACCACTACGACAAGTATGTCGGCACTGAGTACGAGGGCGGAGGCCTGCCCTGGCTCTATCACAGCTATGCAGGCCACGATATAAACCGCGACTGGTTTTTCCTGAACCTGGCCGAAACCGACGCCCTGGTGGACGTGATGTATAGGGACTGGTTCCCCCAGGTGATGGTGGATGTGCACCAGATGGGAATGGCCGGTGTGCGGATGTTCGTTCCCCCGTTTTACGATCCGCCCAACCCGAACAACCACCACCTGATCTGGAACCAGATAGAACTTTTCGGCACTTACATGAAATACCGGCTTGCAGGGGCAGGCAAGAAAGGCGTGATCAACAATGCCTATTACTCCGGCTGGTACCAGGGGAGCATCCGCCCGAACGCCACTCAGCACCACATTACCTCCCTGCTCACCGAGAACGCCAGCGTGCGGATCGCCAGCCCCATATTTGTCGACCCCTCGGAGTTGCAGGGGACTCAGAAAGGACTGCCCGAGTATGGCGTGAAAATGAATTTCACCGATCCCTGGCCCGGGGGATGGTGGCGCCTGAGAGATATTGTCGAATACCAGCTTGTCGCGTTCAAAGCCATGGTCGAGGCTTGCTCCGCCAACCGCCTTCAGCTTCTGCGGAATTTCTACCGGATGGCCGCCGAGACTTTAGACCTGCCGGCGCAGGGAGCGCCGTACGCCTACCTTGTGCACCCGAATCAGCGCGACCCGGGCAGCACCGCGCGCATGCTCAGGATTTTCGAACGGACCGCCTGCGAGATCCACCGGGCCAAGCGTCCCTTTATCGCCGATGACCGGATCTGGCCTGAAAACACGATCGTGCTGAAAGTCGGGCAGCCTTACGGAAGGTTTGTCAAGGATTTGCTGGAACGGAAGCCTTACCCGGATTTACGCAAATATCCCGGAGGGCCTCCGATGCCGCCCTATGACAACGCCGCCTGGACAGTTCCCCTGTTAATGGGCGTTGAGGTGACCGAGATCTCCGGGCCGTTCGATACCGAACTCGAGCTGCTGGAGAAAGCCCCGCTTCCCCCGGTCTACGTGGAAGGCACCCCCGCTCTGCTCGACTGCCGGGACAATAATGCCTACTGTGCGGTGAACATGCTTCTGCCCAGAAGGGCCAGGGTGTACCGCTTTAACAAGGCTGTCAAGGTGGAAGGCGAAACCTTGCCGCCGGGCTGCTTCCTGGTCGAAGCGCCGACGACTTTGCTGAAAAGAGTGGCCAAGGCCGCCTGGGTGCCTTTCAGACAGCTCAAAGAGGTTCCCGATGGAGAAAAGACGCTTGTCAGGGCCGGGAAAATCGGTCTCTACCGCGGGTGGGTCGCCAGCATGGACGAAGGCTGGACACGCCTGGCGCTCGACCTGTTCGATTTCAACCATGAACGCCTGGACAACGATCGGTTGAAAAGAGGTAAGCTTCTTGAAGAATACTCGGTGATTATCCTGCCCAGCCTGGGCGCGGACGAGATTATCAAAGGGCATGAGGGGACCGGCTGGCCCCCGGAGTACCGCGGCGGAATAGGCAAAGAGGGAGTGAATAGCCTGAAGGAGTTCGTAAAGCAGGGGGGCACGCTTATCGCCCTGAGACGCGCCTGCCGTCTGGTGCTTCAGGAGTTCGAAATCCCCGTTTACGAGGAGCGGACAGGCAAGGATTTCTACTGCCCGGGCTCCCTGGTCAGGCTCGAGGTGGACAATACCCACTCTCTGGGTTACGGTATGCCGGAAAGGAGCGCCGGTTTCTATTCGGACGGCGTGATTCTCGGCACCGAGCTTCCCCTGGCAGCAGGCCCTGACCGTCGCGTGGTAGCCCGCTACGGCAGCAAGGAGGTTCTACTGTCCGGATGGATACTCGGCGAGGAGAATGTTCGCGGCAAACCGGCCGTGGCGGATGTCAGCCTGGGCAAGGGGAATATCGTGCTCTGCGGCATTGGCGTGCAGAACCGGGCGCAGACCTGGGGTACGTTCAAGCTGCTGTTCAACGGGATTTTCAGGGGTTTCAAATAGAAATAACGAAGACGGCCGGCCCCCGGCGCTGTTTATTTCTGTTTCTCTTGATTTATACCATTTCTGCCTCATAATAAAGTAGTAAGGATTACACCACACTCCTTTTGCCTCTTGCCTCTTGACAAGGATTGCGATTCCATGACCGGTTATTTCCGTGCGTATATCCCGGCCTGCCTTTTCAAAGGCCGGCTCATCTCCCGGCTGATCGCGGTTGGTGTTTTCTTTACCGCGCTGAGCCTGATTTCACTTCCCGGCTGTGAAAAAAAGAAAGCCGTTGAGCCGGTTTCCGGGGTCAGCGGGCTGACTGTCGAGCGCAGGATACTGCTCGGGGAGGGGGTGTCTTTTGGCGCCGCAGGTTCCTCCTACGAGACCCTGCAGGGAAAGGTGCACTACGTGCTCGATCCTGAGGACGAGCGCAACCGGCGGGTCACTGACGCCCGGTTCGCTGCCGACTCTGACGGCCTGGTGCGCTACAGCGCTGATATTATTATTATCAAGCCCACGGACATGGCGCGAGGCAACGGCGCTCTTCTCTATCACGTGGTCAACCGGGGCAGCTATGACAGCCGGGTTCTGGAGGGCTCGCCCTGGGCCGCGGTGGTATCCTCGGCCTGCGGAAGCACGGAGCGCATGGGCAGGCTGATGAAACAGGGATTCACCATTGTTTTCTCCGGATGGCAGGATGACATACTCGCCGCAGAGAGCCGGCTGAGACTTTATGCGCCGCAAGCGGTGCAGAACGGCAGTCCCATGCCGGGACACGTGCTGGCTGAAATGCAGACCGACAGCGTGCAGTATACTGCTTACCTGGGAGATAACCCGCAGCACAGGGCCTACCCGGTGGATCCGGCTCAGGCAGCCGAAGCCGAGATGCGCGTGCACCAAACCCATGCCGACCCCGGCAGTTTGATCGACCGCGCAAGCTGGAGCTTTGCCTCTCTGGATGAAAACGGCCAGGTGCAGCCGGACAGTGTGCATGTTTATTATCCCCAGGGATTCGAGCCGTTCAGGTTCTATACCGTGCGCTACCGCACCAGCCGCTCACCCCTGATGAGCCTCTGTTTTCCGGCAGTGCGGGACCTGGTTACATTTCTGGCCGGTGCGGACACGCTGAACCCCCTGCTGGATGCAGCAGGCTCCTGCCCGATTCGCTGGAAGCTGGCCTATGGCTCGAGCCAGTGCGGCCGTTTCCTGCGTAATTTCCTCTACCAGGGATTTAACCGAGGGCTGGACGGACGCAGGGTTTTCGACGGTATGCTGCCCAACGTGCCGGGATGCCGGATGGGTTTTTTCAACTACCGCTACGCCCAGCCCTCCCGCTCCTGGGGGTTTTACCCGAATTTCGATTTCCCCTTCACGGACCTTCCCTCTGCCGACCCGGTTACCGGCAAGACCGGCGGAATTTTTCAAGCTGTGCCGGACTCGTTCCAGCCCAAAATAGCCTATATCCATCACTCCGGAGAATACTGGTCCAGCGGCGCTGCCCTGACCCACACGGATGTGGAGGGAACCACAGATGCGGAGATCCCGGCCAACGTGCGGATTTACGCGATCAGCGGCACGGCCCACGGCTACGCGAACCTGGACGGCGGGCACCCGGAGCCGCGGAGCGGATATTACCTGCCGTTCAACCCCAACGCGGCCCATTTTATCGAAGTGCCGCTGCTCGAGGCCCTGGCGCGCTGGGTGATGTTCGACCGGCCGCCTCCGCCGAGCAGCTACCCGCGGATCGACCGGGATGAGCTCGTGGACGTGGAGATGTTCACTTTCCCTGCGGTCGCTGATATAGAGGCGCCGGTGCTTGTCGAGCTGCACCCCCGTTTCCGGTGGGGGGAGCGTTTCGAGCAGGGAATACTGGACAACGCCCTGCCCGCACCCGGCCCTCTTTATCCGAACCTCGTGCCTGTGGCCGGGCCGGACGGCAACGAGACAGCCGGTATCCGCACGCCCCATGTCGCGGTTCCGGTGGCGAGCTACACCGGCTGGAATTTCCCGAAAGGCTTCGATGGCGCAGAGAACACGGTCGCTTCCAGGCTTAGCGGCGCCTGGCTCCCTTTCTCCAAGGACCGCCAGGAGAAAATCAGCCGGGGGGACAGTCGCAAAAGCCTGGCAGAGCGCTACAAGGGGAGGGGGGACTACCTGGACAGGCTTCGCCGCTATGCGGAAAAGCTGGTCGAACAGGAACTGATGCTCGCAGAGGATATCGGCCTGGTTTTCGAACAGGGCGCGGCAATGTACGATTTTGTTTCAAGCAACGGAGCCTGGAAAAAGGACTCGGGCTTTAACAAGAGAGCTGACTGAGTGAACAGCCAAGACAAACCGGAGATAGTCACACTCGCCCACGGCAGCGGCGGCGAGGATATGCGCAGGCTGATCGCCGACTGCATTCTCCCGCGTTTCAAGAACAAGCTGCTCGATCAACTGGGAGACAGTGCTGTTTTCGATATTCCACCGGGGGGCCGCCTGGCCTTTACCACGGACAGCTACGTTGTGGACCCGGTGTTCTTTCCGGGAGGGGATATAGGCTATCTCTCGGTCTGCGGCACGGTAAACGACCTGGCCGTGAGCGGAGCGAGGCCCATGTATATCTCCGCCGGGCTGATTATCGAGGAGGGCTTTCCTTTCGCCGATCTGGAAAAGGTGCTCGATTCCATGGCCCGCGCGGCTGATCAGGCCGGAGTGCAGCTTGTTACCGGGGACACGAAAGTTGTCGCGCGCGGCTCGGCGGACCGGATTTTTATCAACACCGCAGGGATAGGGGTGGTCGAGCAGGGAGTGGATCTCGGGCCCGGCAGGTGCTGCCCGGGTGATGAAATAATCGTCAGCGGACCGGTGGGCACCCACGGGATAGCAGTGGTGGTGGCCCGCAGGGATTTCGGGCTTGAAGCCGATCTGGAAAGCGATGTAGCCCCCCTGGCAGGCCAAGTCCGCGCACTGATCAAAGCAGCGCCCGGAGTGAAAATGATGCGCGATCCCACCCGGGGCGGACTCGCCGGAGTATTGGCGGAAATAACCGAACGCGCAGGAGTGGGCGCACAACTGGAGGAGGCTCGCATACCGGTACTCGATGCCGTGCGGGGGGCGTGTGAAATCCTGGGATTCGAGCCGCTGTTTCTGGCCAATGAGGGTGTTTTTGTGGCCATAGTGCCTCCGCAGGAAACCGGCAAGGCCGTTGAGGCACTTCAAAGGCAGGGAGCCCTAAACGCCGCCTGTATCGGTCGCCTGGTGGAAGACGAGCTGAAAACCGTCTCAGTCAGGTCCCGGATTGGAGGCCACAGAGTGGTTGTCCCCCTCGGCGGGGAACTTCTGCCTCGAATCTGTTGATTGCCGTGATAAGCTGTCAGTCTTTGCTGCTTGCGATAACCCGACCACCTGAATCCCCCGGGGTGAAAAATGATCGAGCTTAAAAAAATCCTCTTTCCCACGGATTTTGGCGAGTCAGCCGAAGAAGCCCTGCGTTACGCGGCAATGCTTGCCAGCCAGTACGATGCGGAACTGACCATGATGCATGTGGTGAGCCTGTTCAGTGACGGTCCTGCAACAGCCGAAGAGCAGATCTCCGAGATGGAGCAGTACGCCGATAAGTTCGCCGACCAGCTCCACCAGCAGGCCGATGAGTTTATCGACCGCGCAATCGAGCACGAAAACTACAGAAACCTGAAAATGAAAAAGCTGATCGTGCGCGGGTTCAGTCCCAACCAGGAGGTTATCAGGGTCGTCGAACAAGAGGGTATCGATCTGATCGTGATGGGCACATACGGCAGGGGAGGGGTAAGGCACATGCTGTTCGGCAGCACGGCCGAGCAGGTGGTGCGCACGGCAAACTGCCCGGTGCTCACCGTGCGTCATCATGCGCCGCACACATTTGATTTTCAGCGGATCAGGAGCATCCTTCTTCCCACGGATTTCAGCGAATACTCGAAAAAAGCCCTGCCCTACGCGCTTTCTTTTGCAGAGACCTACGGCGCAGACCTTCACGTGCTGCATGTTTTCGAGCAGAGGATTCACCCCGCCTTTTATATCCAGGACAAGTCCACTCCTTTCGACCTGGACCAGGGGCTGCACGACAGAGCCCTTGACGCCCTGGACGAGTTTGTCTACGATGAGCTGAAAGACAAGATCAGTTTCAAGTGCGAAGTGGCAAGCGGCAAGCCCTTTGTTGAGATAATCAACTATGCCCGGGATAATGAGATCGACCTGATAGTGCTAGCCACTCACGGTCTCACCGGGCTGGAGTACATGGTGATCGGCTCCACTACCGAGCGTGTGGTGCGTAAGGCGCCCTGCCCGGTGCTCAGTATAAAAGACCCGGAACACGAGTTCGTCAATCCCTGACCGGACGGTTCAAAGAGCTGCGGCGGGCCGCGGCTTTTGCTTTTGATGAGACGATTATAAAAGAGCAGCCCCGGAATCTTCCTTCAAGAAATTCGAAAAAGGGGATCGCAGGTGAAAATTCATAAGAAAGACGTTCTGGAATACCATGCGGGAAAACGTCCCGGAAAAATCCAGGTAGTGCCCACAAAGCCCTGCTCCACCCAGAGGGATCTGTCGCTGGCCTACACGCCTGGAGTGGCCGAACCCTGCCGCGAGATCAAACGTCATAAAGATCATTCTTTTCACTACACCAGCAGGGGAAACCTGGTGGCCGTGGTGACTAACGGCACAGCCGTGCTCGGCCTGGGTAATATCGGGGCCCCGGCAGCCAAGCCGGTGATGGAGGGCAAGGCCGTGCTTTTCAAGCGCTTTGCGGATATCGACGTATTCGATCTTGAGCTGGATACCCAGGACCCGGAGGAAGTGGTCAGCGTGGTTAAACTGCTTGAACCCACTTTCGGTGGAATAAATCTGGAGGATATCAAGGCCCCGGACTGTTTCTATATCGAGGAGAAACTCACCGGGCTTTGCGAAATCCCGATTTTTCACGATGACCAGCACGGCACGGCGATTATCACCAGTGCCGCCCTGATCAACGCCCTCGAGCTGGTGAAAAAAAAGATCGGCGAGGTCAGGATCGTGATCTGCGGAGCCGGGGCTGCGGGTATCGCCTGCGCCAATCTTCTGCTTAAGATGGGCGCGAGCCGGAAACGGATCATGATGTGCGACAGCAGGGGAGTTATTTACAAGGGCCGCAAAAGCGGGATGAATCCGTACAAGGAGCGTTTTGCGGTAGATACCGGGTCTCGCACCCTGGGGGATGCCCTGAAAGGGGCCGATGTGTTTATCGGGGTGTCGGGTGCGGATATCATGACCGATAAAATGGTGCTCTCGATGGCGAAAAACCCGGTCATTTTCGCCCTGGCGAATCCCGATCCGGAGATCAGTTACGACAGGGCAAAGAAACTGCGGCCGGATGCGATTGTCGCCACCGGCCGTTCGGATTTTCCCAACCAGGTGAACAACGTGCTCGGGTTTCCCTATATTTTCCGCGGGGCGCTGGATGTCAGGGCCAGGGCGATTACGGACAGGATGAAAATCGCTGCGGTGAAAGCGCTGGCCAAGCTCGCCCGCGAGGACGTTCCGGACAAGGTGCGCCGGGCCTATGGGGTGGAACAGATCAGTTTCGGGCCCGAGTATATCATCCCCAAGCCGTTCGATCCGCGCGTCCTGTTGAGGGTGGCCCCGGCAGTGGCCAGAGCCGCGATGGACTCCGGTGTGGCCCGGGTCAGGCTGGATATCGACGAATACCTGCAGAGACTGGAGAACATGCTCGGCCGCTCGCGCCAGCTCCTGCGAACCCTGTATTCCAGGGCGCAGAAGGACCCCAGGCGAATCGTGCTGCCGGAGGCGGACCAGGACAAAATCCTCCGGGCCGCGCAAATCCTGCTGGAAGAGGGTATCGCCCGCCCCATTCTTCTCGGCGATCCGGAGCAGATCAAAGCCCGGGCCAAAAAACTCGACCTCCCGCTCAGGGGCGCGAGGATTGTCAATCCGCTCACATACAAGCGGCGGGGAACATATCTCAAACACCTGCTCGAATTGCGCTGGCGCTCCGGGGTGACACCCTATGAGGCGGAGGCCAAGCTGCGCAACCGGAACTATTTTTCAGCCCTGATGGTCGAAATGGGAGACGCTGACGGAGTTGTGGCCGGCCTGACCTGGCATTACCCGGATACCATCCGGCCCGCACTGGAGATCATCCGCATGAGGCCGGATATCAGCCGGGTCAGCGGCCTGTATATCGTGCTCACCGAGCGCCAGGTCTATTTCTTTGCAGACACCACTGTCAATATCGAGCCGGACTCGGAACAACTGGCTGAGATTGCCGCCTGTGCTGCTGATACAGCCCACCGTTACGGGTTCGAGCCGAGAGTGGCGATGCTCTCTTTCTCGAATTTCGGCAGCAACAGGCACCCGCTGGCGGTCAAGGTGCGCAGAGCTACCGAGCTGGCCCGGCAGCTAAGGCCGGAGTACGTATTCGAGGGAGAGATGCAGGCCAATACCGCACTGGACGCAGAGAAAAAAGCTGAGTCTTTCCCCCTGAGCCAGCTCAAAGGAGAGCCGAACGTGCTGATTTTCCCTGACCTGCAGAGCGGAAATATCAGCTACAAGCTCCTGCACCATCTGGGCGGGGCGCAGATGATCGGGCCCGTGCTGATGGGCATGCGCAAACCCGTGCAAGTGCTTCAGCGCGGTGACGATGTGGAGGATATCGTGAGCATGGTAGCAATCTGTGTTGTCGACGCCCAGGAGAGCCAGGCCTGAGATACAGGGAAAACCCAACCGTGCAGGAAAATGTGAACAGGGATAACAGAAGCGAAAAGCCGCTTATCTCAGCAGTTATTGTCAACTGGAACACCCGTGACGAACTGGCCCGCTGCCTCGATTCACTTCTCTCTCACCACCCCGGGCTCGACATTCAGATCACGGTGGTGGATAACGCCAGCAGCGACGGCTCTTCAGCCATGATCAGGCAAAAATTCCCCGGGATCGAGTTGATCGCTAACCAGGATAACCGAGGCTTTGCCGCTGCCAGCAACCAGGCGTTCGTCCGGTTGGAGCGCCGGATCGGTTTCGTGCTGGTTCTCAATCCTGATATCGTTTTTACCGGCAACGTTCTTCAGCCGCTCGTGGAATTCCTGCACAGCCGCCCGGATGCCCATATCGTGACCCCGAAAATAATTAACCTGCACGGCGGCATTCAGCGGGGCTGCCGAAGGCGCGATCCCCGGCCCCTGATGATGCTTTCGAGCCTTGTCGGCCTGAGCCGGCTTTTCCCGAAAAGCAGGCGTTTTTCCGGATATACCTATGGTGAGATTCCTGAGCGGCAAACTCACGAGGTGGAGGCGGCAAGCGGCAGTTTTCTTTTTTTCCGGCGTGAAGTGCTGGATGCGGTCGGCGGTTTCGACGAGCGGTTTTTCCTCTACGCAGAGGACCTGGACTGGTGCCTGAGGGCAAGACAGAAAGGCTTTTCGATCTATTATTACCCGGAGACTATCGTGGTGCACCAGCGGGGGGCGAGCAGCGCGCAGCGTCCCCTGGCCAGGCTCTGGCACATGCATTACACCGCTTTTCTCTATATCGTCAAGCACCGGAGGCGGGAATATTCGGTTTTCGTGCGCACTGCTGTCTACCTGGCCCTGGCTTGCCGCCTGGCTCTGATGGCCCTGATCCTGCCTTTTCAGCAGGCAGGCAGGACCCTTTTCAAGGCAAAAGAAAAACAGCAAAATGCCGATATAGAAAATTGAACGGCAAACTCTGTTTGTGTTATAAATAATTATGGAATAAAAGAAAAACAGGTTTCGAAGATGAATCTCCCCAAACCCGCAGGAATCATATGCTGGTGTATCTTTCTCTGTTCGCTGTCGGCAGCAGGGCTAACTCCCCTGCTCGCCCAGCAGCAGGCCCCAGCCGAACCTCCCGCCCAGGCGGATAGTGCGGCGGCTGTGGATACCACTGCTGTTCCTGCCGTGCTGCCAACGCAGCCCGATGCCGGGCTGATACCCTCTACCAGCGAGTTCGATTTCTCCATCGGCTATAATCTCAAGATCACCGTGCGCATGGCCCCGGTTTACCAGGACTCCACCCTGGTGAGCGATATTATCGCCTATCTGCCGAGGGGAAGCGTGGTCGGGGTGATGAACGAGCTTGACAACTGGTACATGATCGAGTTCGGTCCGGAGGAAGGCCGCCAGCAGGGCTGGGTGATTTCATACGGCGTTGAACGAACCCACGAGCTCGAATACATTGTCACCACCCGGGAGGATGTCAACCGCTGGGCCGGCCAGCGTGTGATCGTGGTTGCCGGTGAGACCGCAGTACGCACGTTTCCCTCGGCTGCCGCGGCGATGCTGGTCAGGGCTTACCGCAACGAGATATTTCCCCTTGCGGGCGAGTCCCAGGACTACTACATGGTGGAACTGTCGAATAAGGTCAAAGGCTGGATTTGGCGAGGAGATATCGAGATCTATATCGAGCCCAAATACTCCAGGGATGAAGTGCGCGAAATGATTAAGACCGCCCGCGACCAGGGGGGCCGGATCAATGAACTGAGAGAACTGCTGGATGACCTGAAAGAGCGTAAAAATACAATGGGACTGGAGCTTTCAGCTATTCAGGAATTTCAGCAGGAGGCTGCTGCCGCTGCAGCAGCCGAGGCCGCGCGGCCGGTACGCGAACCTTTTTTCCAGTTCGATTCTCTTAAACAGCGCACTTCCCTGCGCGGCGGTTTTCTCAAGCAGGGTTTCGGCAGCAAGCTGGGGCTGGCATCTACCATGTTCAAGGGTATCGGTTTCAGTTACCGCTGTTCTGATCGGATGAGCCTCGATATCGGCTACCTGTCAGGCGATCCACTGGTGAAAGAGCCCGGCGAGGAACAGGCCGGGTTGCCCTCGAGCCTGGCTGGACTGGACACGCTCTCGGTTACCGGCACTTTCTGGCAGGCGGGCCTGCGCTACGGTATCGGCGGCCTGCCCGGGGTACCGCTGTTCAGAAGCATGGACAACTACCTTTACGGCGGAGTGGGCTACCTGAGCCTCGAATCCTCGGCTGCTGGGCTGAGCGCCACGCAGGACCTCTGGGGAGCCGTGGTCGGCTGGGAGTTCGGCAAGAGGCTTTTCAGCCGCCTCAGTTTAGAGGCCGGCCTGCGCATGTTTTTTACCTCCGCGGAGGTGACCGATGTCAGCCTTGCCGGTACCTCGCTGCTTGCAACAGAGAAAGTTTTCCTTATCAATCCGGCCTTTTACGGGGGTGTGATTTGGCGTTTTTGAACCGTAAATGGCTCACAGCAACCGGCTTGTGCCTTGTTTTTTGCCTTCTCGGCTGTTCGAGCGGAGACCTTACCTCCGTATCCGCCAGTCTCGTAGAAAATCAGCGCCTGGCGAACCTGACAAGGACTGCGCTGAGCGGGCTATGGCAAGCGGAGCTGTCCACTGCCGACGGTACGGGCAGCCAGTCTTTCATGCTGATTTTTACCCAGGATGCTGGGTTTTCCCTGGACGGCAGCCTTCTCGTGGGCGAGGAAATCCGCCTCGGAGGAACGGTAAGCAGCGATACTTTCGCAGTGGTCAACGGCGTTTTCAGCGACAACGAGGTCCGTTTCAATATCGCCCCTTCGGACAACGGGATAATTGTCATGGCCGAGGGTGGCCCCGTGCTTTTTTTCGGACTGCTCACCGAAAATACGTTCATGAGCGGTGAAGTCCGTGCCTCCAAGAATCTGATCGGTTTCTGGGAGGCTGTCTTCAGCGCGGAAATTCCACCGGCCGGCGGCGGCGGCGAGGGCGAAGGAGAAACACCCTGAGAAATTTTCTTAACCGCATTTGACGGATTTCCTGACAGAACCGCTTACCCACCCCACTCTTTCATATTTGTATTACCGCCCTGCTGAAGATTTTTCCCGGAAGATTATTTCCACTCATCAAATTGCTCGGCAACCGGCCTGCCGAAACGGCCACTTACCGATTTGTGCGGATTGACACCAGGCAATGTTTGGCATATAATCAACTAATTTCGAACCGGTTCTGACAAGGCGATAATATCTATTGTACAGCGTTCGGACAAAAACAAACCATCCCGGCTTTCGTTTCGGCAGGCAAAAGCAGGTTGCCGGGGCTGCTGCATTCGCTCTACTGTTTTTTCTGCTTGCAGTCACGGACGCTCTTTCGGTCAAACGCCAGCCGGGGAGAAACAACGCAGAAACTTCCTATCCTCCTGGGTCGGAAACCGCCGCGAACGATCCTTACGAGCCGAACGGCTCCAGGCAGACGGCTGCAGAGCTCGCCTGGGGCGCTGCCGGCCTTCAGGGTTTCTCCGAGGTGGCCACGGACGAGGCGGTGCTGGAGAGTTCCCTCGATTTCGACTTCTACCGCCTGGAGCTTTCCCGGGGAGACTCCCTGGTGGCGGACTTCCAAGGCCTCGACAGTTCCCCGGACGGTTTCGAGCCCCTGCTGAGCCTTCTCGACTCGAGCGGCACGGTGATCGCCAGCGCCGCCGGCGCGCAGCCTGTTGTCTCTGCATCCTGTGGCTATGACGGCGTATTCTACCTTCTGGTCAACGACAGCGCGATTCTCGATCCCGGCGCCGCGGCTGCCCAGGACAGCCGCTCTTACATCCTGCGCGCCCGCAGGTTCCAGCGGAGGGGGGACATGGACGGCAACGGAGTGCTCGATTACCGGGACGCTTTCCTGGTTTTCGTCCTGGCAAGCGGGCTGCGTGATTCTCTATCCTTTTCTGCAGCCCAGCGCAGGGCGGCTGATTTCGACGGTGACGGCGCGGTTGCGGGAGACCTGGACGATTTCCTGCTCGTTCTTCGCACTGTAAGCTACATCCCCGGCCGTAACCCGTACGTTCCGGATAAAAACAAGGCCGCCCCTTTAGGGCCCTCTCTCGCCTCTGCCGTAAACGGTGCATGGCATCTGGAGCTCCAGGACGGCTCGGTGGTGAAACTCTCAGTCGGCCGGGTCCCCGAGCTGGTTCGTGAAGGCGCCGGGGGCCGGGCGCTACTGGAGATTTTTTCCCGGCTCTCCACGCAGGGAATCTCCAATGTCCGGCTGCCCGGAGTGACGCTGTCGCCGAACGTGCCGAATCCTTTCAATCCATCCACAGCGATAACTTTCAGGCTGCCCGCGCCCGGGCCGGTTAGTCTCGAGGTGTTCGATATGCGGGGCCGCAGGGTGAAAGTTCTGTTCCGGGGCGGTGCGGAGCAAGGCAACCATACCGTTTACTGGGACGGAACCGGCGTCGATGGCAGAAGGTTGGCCAGCGGAGTTTATTTCTACCGCCTCCAGGCCGGGCAGGAGTCGATAACAAGGAAAATGATTCTGGTGAAATGAACCGTACCTGACTTGTTCGTGAACCGGAAAAACTATTTAAATTGACAGGTCTCATGTCCCGTTTGCCACACAGCAGGTTTCTGGTTGTCTGCCTGTCCGCGATATTATCTGTCGCTTGCTCTGCATTTGCAGACCAGGCGCGTAAAACCTCTCTCGGCGAGCAGGTCGGAGCAGCGGATGCTATCGTACACGCCAAGGTGCTCTCTGGCAGTTCCAGGTTCGAAAGCGGGCGAATTTACACATACTACAATATCAGCGCGCTGGAAACCCTGAAAGGCGCGCAGCTCTCCGGAGCGGAGGTGCGGGTGCCGGGTGGGGTGGTGGGAGACGTGGCCTACGTGGTGCCCGGAACGCCTGATTTCTATGCCAGGGAAGAGGGCGTCCTTTTCCTGAAAAAACACGGTGACGGGATATTCGAGCTGGACGGTATCACCAGCGCTGTTTACCGGATAGCTGCCGACCGGCAGGGTATGCCTTACATAGAGTCCGGCGTGGACCCGGCCCAACCTGTGCTGAGTGCGGACGGCCACCTCGTGCCCCCCGGCAGGCCGGTGCCGCTGGCGGATTTCAAGGCCATGGTCTACAGCTGCCTGGGCAGTGCGCCGCAACAGAAACAGTTCGCTTTCCCTCTGGTCCCCGCAGGCAGCCGGGACAAGCGCAAGGCGCAGGCAGCGCCACCGGAGCTGGCCGCAGGCAATGTTCAGGCTGGCTATTCGCGTATCCTTCAGAAGCCTGTGGACATTTTCTGGGATCTTTCCCGCGATTACGGGCCGGTTGCAGACAGTAAGGTCAACTGGTATTTCAACCCGGATTCGATTGCCGGGAAAAGCCCCTACGGGGTTACTGCCGAACAGGCGCTGGAGGCGGTGAAATCATCTTTCGACCGGTGGAGCGCTGTGCCCACCGCGCGGATCGAGTACTCTTTTGCAGGAAGCCGCACCGATATTGCCGACCACAAGCTCGACCTGGTAAATATCATCACATTCGCGGACAGCGAATATATCCACGGGATCCAGAAAGACGCGATTGCCAGCGCCCGGCCTTTCGTGCTGAGCCGGAGAGTATTTGTCGGGCCCGGGGGCCTGGATTTTGACCGGGACGGCAAGGTCGATTTCCCGGACTTTCCCGAGGGTATCTGGGAGGCGGGCACGATAATCGACTGCGATGTGCGCTGGGATGTGGGCGGCCCCTATGCAGACACCGATTTCACTGTGGACGAGACCCCTATGGCCTTGAGCATGCAGGGGGTATTCAACCACGAGCTCGGCCATTTCGCCGGACTGGTGCACAGCCCGATACGCGACCTGGCCAGTCTGATGATCGGTGGAAACCGCACGCCCACAATGTTTTCTATCGCGATCCCCAATCCCGCCGATCTCTCGGGCAACCCGATGAACAGCCTCGAGTTCGACGACATGGTCTCGCTTTCCATGCTCTATCCCACGCCCGGGTTTTCCTCGCAGTACGGAACGATCAAGGGCACGGTTGTCAGCGGTATCGACGGCAGCGCGGTACGCGGGAATTTCGTGGCTGCGATTTCTCTGCCGCAGGGCGAGCCGTACCGCAGCCTGAACGACGCATACAACCGGGCGGCGACCTCGCTCGGCGTATTCACGGACCAGCAAGGCGCGTTCCGGATCCGCGGGCTTCCTGCAGGAGAATACCTGCTGGCTCTTCAGCCCATGGACGATGTCCCCACCGGAACCAACCGCCGCGCATTCAACACCCTGGTGGAGCGCTTCGGCGATACGGACTTTGTCTGGGATGAGTTCTACAATGGTGTTGCAGAGTCCGCCATAGAGGATGATCCGTTCGCCTTTGAGCCTGTGTCAGTCAGCGCGGGGGAGACTGCCGGAGAGATCAGGTTCGTGACCAATGCATATCCGGAAGGTCGCAAGCGCCTGCGCCGCCTGTTCGGCGGCAGAGATTATTACGTGGCCGCGAACCAGCTTCGCTCGCCCTACAGCCCGTACTCCTCCATGCAGGACCTGGTGGCAAGGAAGCTGCCGCAGGTGTTCGAGGTTCCCTACCGGGTGGTCTCGGCTACCTGCGATTTCGCTTCCTTCACGGCCCCGCCGGAAGGGGTTCAGGTCATCTGGCCGGAGATCGTTCTTGCTGTGAGCGACCCGGACGATCCCTCCCGGGCCGACCTGGAAAATCCCGTGGCCGTGATCAGGGATTTCGCCGGAGACGGCACCCTGCTCTCCACGGATCCCCTGCCGTTCGAATACCCGCTGACCGTGGACCGGCCCGGCGAGCTCTGGCTGGTTGTCAGGAGTCCGGAGAGGCGGTTCAACGCTTTCCACAATATCGACATCCTCGGCGCGGGCCAGGACGAGCTTCAGGTGGACGAATCTTTTATCTCCTTTGACGGCGGAGCTGAGTTCGAGAGCGTGATGCATTTCGGGGTCAGCTGGCGCATGGGCGTTGTCCTGGAGGGCACAGGTGAGCTGGAGCCGCTGGATCAGCCCCGGCTGGTGCAAAGCGAGCTGATAGAAGAAACGGGTAAGATCAGACTCCATTTCAAGGCTGTGAAAAGCCTCAGCGGCGCAGCGCCTGAAACAGCTCCGCAGATCAGGCTCAGGCACACTTACAGCGCCCGGGCCTATCCGCAGGCGTCGATCCTCAGGGAGGTAGAAAAGACCGGAAGCGGCGGTGAGTTCTCTTTCACTCTCCTCCGTTTTGCTGCTGGCGGCGACAGCGCGGTGTTCAGGGTGCGTGACTTCGGTTTTGCCGAATCCGGCGACCGGCTCACAGGCGAAATGGAGCTGGTTGAAGGCAGCGGCCCGGTCGCGGGCGGAGCGCTCTCGCTTCTGCGGCGTTCGGGATTCGGTGCGGGCGCCTTTGACGGTCTCTGGACAGGAACCCTGGGCAGCCCCCCTGTGGAAGTTTCCATGGACCTGCGCACCAGCGCACACCTGCCGGAGGGCGTATTTGTCTGGCCCGAGGCGGGCACAGCGCCTCCTGACACGACACTTGCCTTTATCAGCGAACCCGGGGATACGACAGTTGAGATAACCGCACTGCCGGCCAACCCGGCCGGTTTCGAGGTAGTGGCGCTGGACAGCACCGGCCGCACGGGCTATCCCGGCGTGCTTGGCCTGGGAGAGGATTTGCACGAGCCAAACGGGCGGATCAAAGACGCCGCGCGGATTTATCCCTCTTTCGGTTTCCCGCAGAAACGCCACGGGCTGAATTCGATCCGCGGCGCGATAGTGGCCACCCGGGACGAGGACGATATCGATTATTTCGCTTTCCCGGTGCGCACCGGAGACAGCGTGGTCGTGGACCTGGACGCTGTGTCCGCCAGGCCGTTCGACCCGGCCTCGAGCCTGGATGCATACCTGGAGGCGTTCGACTCCACCGGGAGGCGGTTTACCGGAACCGACGGCAGAGAGCTGCTCAATGACGATCAGCACGGCCTCGATCCTTTTCTCACCTTTGTCAGTTGGCGCGATGCCACCTGTTATCTCAGCGTGCTGGACGCCCTGGTGGCCTACGGCGAAAGAGGAGAGATGACAGGTTTCAACGCCTTTTACGAGCTCAGGGTCAGTATCCTGCCGCGCAAAGGTGATGTCGTTCGGGACCGGGTAATCTCTATCGATGACGTTCTGGCAGCGCTGGAGCTTGTCAGCAGCCCGCAGAAAATAAATGCGGAAACCTTTTTCGCAGCGGATATGAACCAGGACAATAAAATCGACCTTAACGATGTCGGCGCGGTTTTCCGCAGGGCGATCAACGATCCGGCGGCCCTCCAGCCGCCGGGCGGCCAAAGCCTGCTCGCCTCAGTTTCAGATCTCGGCGGAGAGAACGGCGCGGTGAGTTTCAGGCTTGTCCGCGGGGAGCAGGGGAAATGGGATGTGGAAGCCGAGAAGGCCGGCGCGGGCCTCGAGTCTTTCATGCTCGTATTCAGCGTATCAGCTACGGTGGAACCGGTTCCCGCCCGGGGCGGAAATCCCAGGCTGAGCCTGTCCTGGCATATCGCTGGTGATAAACTTTACGTTATCGGGCATTTTGTACGGACACCTCAGCAGGCCGCTTTCAGCAGCGGCAGCCTGTTCGAGCTAAAAGCTGCGCCGGGCGCCAGGGTCACGCTGACAGAGGCGACAGCCGGTTCCGGCTCGGGCGAGCTTACTACGGTGATCGGGATAAATCCCCTGACAGGGCGAAACCTGCCGCGCTGCTTTGCGCTGGAGAAAAATTACCCCAACCCGTTCAATCCATCCACTACTATCACCTACTCCGTGCCGCCTTCGCAAAGCGCAGCTTTGCAGCAGGTCACTCTCGAAGTGTTCGACCTGCGGGGCCGCCGCGTGGCGGCGCTGGCCTCCGGGGCGCACGAGCCCGGCGCTTACAGCGTAGTCTGGAACGCAAGGGACCAAAGGGCCAGACCCCTGCCCAGCGGGATCTATTTCTACCGTCTTCGCTCCGGGTCTTTCTCGCAGACCAGGAAAATGGTGCTGGTGAAATAGAACCCCGCAGCCATTCTTTACAATCATGCGGCCCGGTTGTTTACCCCCCCTCAAAGCTGAAAACCGACTGCATTAACCTGAATTGGAGTTATGAAATAGTTTATAGCTGAACAGGACGGTTGAGGATTCAGGCGGCGAAGAAAACTGTGAAGAAAAAAGTCTCAGTGAGCGGAAACAGGATCGGAAATTATCCGGCGCCTGTGCTTTTTGCGTGAAGGCGACAGCCGGCGAGTTTATGCGCCTGGTAGGAGCTTCGCACCAGGGGCCCGCTGGCGACCTGCTCGATCCCTGCGCTACGGGCCATGCAGGCCATCTGCTCGAATTCAGCGGGAGTGTAGTACTTGCTCACCGGGTAGTGTTTTTTCGAGGGGGGCAGGTACTGGCCCAGGGTTACCGCACTGCACCCGGCACGGGCGAGGTCATCGAGTACGGAGCCGATTTCATCGAGGCTTTCGCCGAGACCGACAATCACCGAGCTTTTCACCCTGAAAGCGCCGTTTGATCTGCCTGAGAGGTATTCGAGCACGGAGAGCGAGAGCCTGTAGTCCGCCTCCGGGCGCACCTGTGGGTAAAGCCTGGGTACGGTTTCCACGTTATGAGCCAGGACCCGGGCTCCGCTGGCTGCAACCACATCAAGCGCCCGGCGGTCTCCCTTCAGATCCGGTATCAGCAGCTCGACCCCGCAGTCCGGCATCCGGCTGTGAATCATTTTAACACAGCGGGCGAACTGGGACGCCCCGTAATCCGGCAGGTCATCTCGGGTCACGCTGGTCAAAACGGCCCAGCACAGGCCGAGCCGCTCCACTGAGTCGGCGATCTTTTCCGGCTCTGCCGCATCCGGCGCAGAAAGCGACCCGGCTGGAAGAACACCGCAGAACCTGCAGTTGCGGGTGCACCTGCTGCCGAGTATCATGAAAGTGGCGGTGCCGCAGTTCCAGCACTCCCAGATATTGGGACAGCGGGCCTCCCGGCACACTGTATTCAGCCCGTGGCTGGAGAGCAGCCCTTTCACCCGCGTGTAGTTCTCCCCCGAGTGGACGCGGACCTTGAACCAGCTTGGAAGTCGGTTATCTGCTCTCATGATTGAAGATTGCGCTTTGCAAACGGCTTGCTTTTTTGACAGGCCTGAATAATATTTAAATCCAATTATTTTCGACTGATAACTCTTTTTCTGACAGCGCGCCGCGCCTGGAAAGAAGAGTTCAGCCTGCAACGGTTTAAAATTTAATACAGTGGCCACATGTTTTGTTTCAATTTAAACAGCAGCACAATCTTCTGCAAGAAAAGGAGAGTTGAAATAGCGCTCCTGGCGGTGTGTTTCGCTGCAATCGTATTGATCGTTCCGGGATGCACCCAGGACAGCTCTACCGGCCTGCCGGAAAATTTTACTTACGAAGGCACTTATGTTATCAGGGAAGTCAACGCCACAAGAGACAACGTGGTCGTATACTCCTGGGACCAGAACGCTGCCATCGGTTTGCTCGAGATAAGCGGTGTGGAATATAACCTTGATTTGTCCTACGGCAGCGATGCTTTAGGCTACGGCTCGCGGTCCGATCATGGAACTCTGGTTATCGAAAGCTCCTCGGTCCTTTTTCTCAGTGATTCTTTGGTTACAACTACTGTTCCTCGCGGCACTTATGATATCGAAAAAGACTGGCTGAGAATCAATTACCTGACCGGTGAATTTCTCTGGACTGAAATCTGGAAGCATGTGGTGCCGGTGGATTGATTTGGATAAAACTGGTCTGCTGAAATTTCTGTAGTCAAACCACAGGATTCGTTATCCCCTGAACAAAACCCGATCAATTGTCCGGGCGTTCACTCATATCTCCTGAAATGTCGATGACCAGGTTATTTTTTATCAGCAGAGGCGCCCGGCTGGCCCTCTTTCTGTATATTCTGCTTGCAGCAGAAGAGCTTCCTGGCGAAGAGCCTGCCGATAGCACTCGTCCCCTTCAGCAGCAGACCGATTCAACGGCTGTGGCAGACAGCCTGCCCGCTGAATCCCTCCTTGCAGCGAACCTTTTTCTGCGCGGCAGCACAGGCCTGGCCGCCCTGCTGGCAGACAGCCTGGGCCGTGAAGAGCTTTCCGGCGCACGGCTGGAAAAGTCTTTTCCGCTTTACCTCGATGATATTTTCAGGCTCGATCCCGCCTTGGTGAGCGGCGACAGCCTGGGGAGCGGCTATGCGAGGAAGTTCAGCCCGCTGGGCGCCGGGTTCGAGGCTGCGCAGGTTTTTCTCAACGGAATGCCCCTGTCCGACCCGCTCACCGGCTCGATGGACTGGCGCATGGTGGCTCCCGAGATCGTGGGGAGTGCGTTCACCCTCTCAGGCGGAGCGTTCAGCGCAGTTTACGGCGGAAGCGATGAGATCCATCTGTTCACCAAACAAGCACGCGTTCGCCCGGCCTCCTCGGAGATGGGGATCGCCGGCGGGGCCTACAATATCAACAAGGTGGGGGGAGGGCTCAGGCGCGGGCTGTTCGGCGCCGGCGCGCTCCACGTGCAGATCAACAAGCTCCAGCAGAGCACCGAGGATTTTGCAAATAAGGTGGAGCAGATCCAGTATTTCACCCGCCTGGAGCGCTCTCTCAACAGCCGCACTCTTCTGAGCGTGGACGGCCTTTTTTTCTCCAGCGACCGCCGCGGGGGATCCACATACGGCAAGCTGAGGCAGACGAATACGCATATCCAGACCCGGCTCACCGGGAAACTGGCCGGGCGCACAGACTACAGTCTGGCCTATCGCTATAGCGGCAGCCGCCACCCTTTGCTTGCCGGCTCGCAACTCACCGCTCTCGGGGCGAAAAGCCATGAGATCGCCGGTAATCTCGTCTATCGGCCTCACGAGAGGCTCGCTCTCGGAGTCGAGTTTGCAAACTCGGCCGTAAAGCCCCGGGATTTCCCTGCTGATACGCTGCCTTCAGGCTCGCATTTGGGCCGGAAACTGCTCGGCGTGGTTCGCGTGGTGGCACCGGGGGACCTGCTGGTCTCCTCTGCTGCCGGAATGCGTTCGTTCAGCAACAGCCGCAGCAGGGCGATTATCGGCCTGGGAGTCTCGAAGCTGCTGGGGAGCGGCCGTTTTCTCCGGCTGGACTGGAAACGCGAGGCTCTGCTGCCTTCACTGGCCACGAGGATCAGAAGTTTCGATTTGAACGGCTGGAGCGGCGAATATCCGCTCGGCAGGCTGGATGCCGTGGAGATTGGGCTGGGGGTGGAGCTGCCGGCAGAGCGGCGTTTGCAGGTGAATTTTTTCACGCGCAATGCAGAAAATATCACCCTGGCCGCTTACGAGCCCCGGCCCTTCGAGCCGGCTCCGGCCCGGTTCGCCGATTTCCGCACCACCGGGGTTTCCTATCGGCTGGAAGGGCCGCTTTTTGCCGGGCTGGTCTTACGGGCGGCCGGGATCGAGCTTTTTGACCCGCAGCGGGATGTGCCCTATCTGGCAAGCAGGCGCCATGCAGTCAGCCTCGCTCTGGATAAGCTTCTCTATGGGGAGGATATGGGCTTTTCGCTCCAGGCGGAAATGGTCTATGAAGGAGAAATGTACTTTCCCGCCTCGGATGATCCCTCGGCTGCGTTGGTTGCTCAGCCGGGCCGGGTGAATTTCGGTGGGGCGGCAGCCGTGCGGATTATCGATTTCACCATTTACTGCCGCCTGGATTTCCTGATGAGCGACTACTATAATGACCTGGATCCGATTAAATTGCCGGGACCGCGGGCCTTTTTCGGGGTGAACTGGCAGTTCCTCGACTGACCGGTCGATCCGGAATCGAAAATTGAGCGAGTTTGCCGGGAAAGATTGAGAATAAGAAACAATAACAGAGGCCGCGGTGTACAAAAGATACCCTTTCACAGTACGCGACTGCTGAAAGGGAAAGGGAATGCAGGAATCAAACGGAAAATCGTTTTGTTCGCTTAACAGTCGAGGCGGCTATGTTATGGAAACGGAAATTAATCAAAGGGATGATAATTCTACTGACAGCCGGGCTGTTATCCTCACTGATTCCCGGCTCTTCAAACTGGGGATCGCAAGATATGAACACCACTGAGGACGGCAGGGTTATGGCTGTTGAATTTCCGGAGTACGCCCAATGGATCAACACCGGGCGCGATTACCGGATGAGCGATTTCAGGGGCAAAGTGGTTTTGCTCGATTTCTGGACATACTGCTGTATCAACTGTATGCACGT
>Ga0272442_10001922_pt1 | contig 30782 bp, 32 predicted proteins | sample SSMForm2O_FD_200262 | JGI IMG/M metagenome (GOLD analysis project Ga0272442, IMG submission 200262) | Marine sediment archaeal communities from Little Sippewissett salt marsh, Falmouth, MA, United States - SSM-Form-2O | ecosystem: Environmental > Aquatic > Marine > Wetlands > Sediment ...
GGGCGATAGCCTCCTAAGCTATAGATCGCGGGTTCGAATCCCGCCAGGTCCGTAATCTCCAACAGAAGGTAATTTGTCCTCAGGAGACCTAATTTTTTCATATGTTAGTTTTTTTGAAATCTCTTGGCTCGTCCTGTATGGCTGTTTCATCAACTTTTGCATTCGTATGCTTGTTGGATGAAATTTCAGCACAGCACGAAGCCAGTCATATGAATCATTCCTGAAGTAATTCTCTGCATATTCAATATAGACTTCTGTTGTTTTTTCATATCTATGACCTAATGCTTTTGTCACTTGCCGTGTATCCCACTTTTTAGTCTCGAGTTTGGTCCTGATTAATCTGGCGATTGCATTCCAATCTCTCATTATCTTTGGACAGAAGTGGTTCCATACCGGTTTGCAATGTTTTGCAAGAAATCTTCTGAGTTCACTTTCATGTCTGAAAGGTTTTCCATTTCGTTTTATAAATAAAAAATCTCCAGATTGTTTGTTTGCACATCTTGGTCTCCATATTTCTATCCAGTTTTTCAAACTATTTTGCTGGCGACTATACATTACAGGTTGTTCTATCCAAACCGGTCTTTCTCGATACCTTTTCTTGCTTTCACGAATATAGATATGTCCTGCTTCGAAGTCAATCGATTCTGTTTTAAGAGATATAAGTTCTGCGGGTCTAACCCCTGCTTGAAATCCAACGGTTAACAATGTCCGTATTAATGCGTTTGTAAATCTGTCTTTTGTGTAGCGATGATGTATTAATTTGTTGACTATGTATGGCCTTGGGATATTCTTTCTCTTGTTTTCTGGTGGTGTTGGTGGCCGCCATGGGAAATAAGTAACATCTATTCCAAAAGCATGGCCCATTGTCCGTATAATTTTCCAGAAATTATTGAGTTGAGTATCACCATAAGTTGGGTCACCCTTTTCCATCTGAATCTTTGGGTATTCTTCGGTTTGGCGGTATAACATTTGATTTATTATCTGATGAGGGTCGAATTCAAACCAGTTTACTGGATATTTTGGATGCTTTTGCATTGCACGTGCATTTTGTATATAATGATTTATTGTGCTTTTGTGATGCCCCTTTCTTGGTTTGTTTCCACCGAGATAATCGGGGGATTTTATCCACCATTCTTTGACCGCATCGAATAATTCTTCATGTGTATTGTATTGTTTACGGTCCACGAGAAGCGGGATTATCAGTTTACTGCTGTCAATCTTGTGAACTATATATTCTTCGTTTGATTTTTCAACATTTAAAAATTTTAAATCTTCATTTTGCCGGTTCACCGTTCCTTCCCAACCTATTGTGGGATACAAACATTCGGCATTTTGGCATATATCTACATAATATTTCCATTCCTGTGTATCATCTCCTACCCCAAATATTTGAGGCAGGTTTGATAAGTAAAGATTGTTTAAGTTATTTTCTTCTTTAATTATATTATTATTTGATAATGATTCCTCCGGCTCCAGCGAACAATTATTGTACTTAATATGTTTTGATAAATATATCCTAAGATTCTTGTCATAACCATTTTCAAATCTCATGTGTTAACAAATAAATGTTAGGATTTATATAGTTAACATTAGGATGAGAAAAATATTAAAAAAATTTATAACTTGTTACTTAAAGTAACAAGTATAATGATTTATTGATATTTTGGGCAGAGATGGGTGGTGGAACCCAACTCCCCCCATATGCCACACATTGCCCTTGAAGCGATTATAATCTTGAAGCAGATAGTTCATTGGCGCATTCGAAAAGTTTTCGTGAAGTATCGATTTCTTTTTTTAGACATTTTGAACCTATAGTCTTTGATAAAAGTGCGAGTTTTTGTTTTTGAGAAAGAGTTTCACTTTGTGGTTCAATTATGACTAATCGAAAATCTTGTTCCATTAATATCTACATCTCCCTTCTCATCTAGGAATTTAAAAAACGTGTGAAATTCATCTAGGTCAATGCATAGTGGCTGACTGGCGTTATCTTGTCTTTCACAAATATATCTTTTTATAGTGTCTTTTTTAATTTTATCACCATAAACATCTATAGAATTTATCTATTAATAGAAACTGACATCTTCGTATACATTCGAGGTAGTTCTTTTAAGTTCAAAATTAGATTTCTGGATAAAATTACACACAATATATTGTGTGTGTTCTCTGTTTTTTAACACAATTAATTGAGTCTAAGTCGATTTTGTTAAACTTTTTTAAGATAAATATTTATTACAATATCATGACGATTTATTCTCATTCCCGTTTAAGTACTTTTGAACAATGTCCATGCAAATACAAATTGCAGTATATTGATAAGGTTGAAACTGAGGTCGAGGAGAGTGTTGAGGCTTTCATGGGTTCTCGAACTCATGAGACCTTGGAGAAACTATATAGTGACCTTCAATATCAGAAGATGAATTCTCTAGAGGACTTACTAGATTTTTTAAATGAAGAATGGAAAAAAAACTGGAATGACTCAATAGTTATTGTAAAAAAAGATTACACAAAAGATAACTATCTTAAGATGGCTGAAAGGTTCATTACAGATTACTATAAAAGTTACAAGCCTTTTGACCAAAATAGGACTATAGCCTTGGAAAACCGTATATTGATAAATCTTGATGATTCTGGAGAGTATAAACTTCAGGGATATATAGATAGGCTTTCTGAAAGCGAAAAAGGATGTTATGAAATTCATGATTACAAGACTAATTCTCGTTTGCCTTTACCTGAATATATTCAAAATGACCGTCAACTAGCGTTATATGCCATAGGCGTAAGGGAAAGATACCCTGATGCAAAAGATATTCGCTTAATATGGCACTTCCTTGCTTTTAACAAAGAAGTTGACTCTACACGCACTGATGAAGAACTTGAAAATTTAAAACTCGAAACAATAATCCTTATTGATAAAATTGAAGGGGCGAAAGATTTTCCTACAAATCCTTCTAATCTTTGCAACTGGTGTGAATTTAAACCTGTATGCCGTGAATGGTCACATCTGTATGAATTAGAAAATAAGCCCTCAAACGAATATCTTAATGATTCAGGTGTTAAACTTGTTAATAGGTATGCAGAGTTGCAGAATAAAAAGAAACAGATAAATCTTGATTTGTATGCAGAGATTGAAAAACTTGAAGAGGCTATTGTTAAGTTTGCTGAAAAAGAAAATGTTGATGTAGTCTTTGGGTCTAACAATAAAGTAAAAGTCAAGACTCAGACAAGATTCGCCTGTCCTTCTAAAAGTAGCAAGGAAAGACTTGAAATGGAGCAAATAATAAGAGAAAAAGGCAAGTGGGATGAGGTTGCTCAACTTGATACATCAGCGATTAATAAAATAATGCAAGAAAACAGTTGGGATAAAGAGTTAATAGAAGCATTGAAAAAGTATGTGACTTTTGAGGAATCTAAAAGGTTGTATCTTAGTAAAATTAGCAAAGAATAAGATTATGTGTTAATTACTTGGAACATTTGGTCTAAAAATTCATCTCCATCTTCAAGGAAAAGTATGTTTTGTTTTATCAAATCCTCTTTTGGTGTGTTCCATTCCAAATCTTTGTAATTTGTTTTTGATAGAATAAATGAATTTAGTTTTATTTTGAGTTTTGTTTTAGTTTTTAAATCTTCTTCAATTTTTTTAATATCTTTGTATAAACTAAGTTTTTCATCTTCATAATCAGTCCATTTTAGACCATGCGGCTCTATGAAGGTTATTGTTTGTTGGTCTTCTTTTATAATCCAAAGTATGAAATCAGGGTAGAAGTTTTTTGTTTCAAAGAATCCTATTCCTTTTCTTGATGGGTTTCTAAGTAGATATATTTCATCAAATTCTACTTTTTCGAGATATTTCTCTAACTGTTTTATAAAATCTCTTTCGCTTTCTACAAGGTTGACCGGGCTTATTTTTATGAATTCTAAGTCTTTTGATTTTGTTTTATATATTAATGGTTTGAACAAATGTATATTTGTTGCAAAGAATTCAAGAATGTTGTTTATTTTATATGTGAAAGTTTTATTCTCTTCATATAATATTTCTTTTTCTTCTGCATTTACTCTTAAAAATGTTCTTAGTTTGTTTGTAAAATCTCTTATATCTGTTATAAGTGTTCTTTCATTAGCATTTATTGTGAAAACATATTCATTTGGAATTAGTGATTTGTCTTCCTGTGAAACAGTTTCATAATTCAGGTTGTTTTGATACCAATTGAATTTTTCATGGTTGAATACTTTATCGATATATGATTTTAAAAGTTGAACGACGTAATCTTGTATTTTGTTTATCTTGCTTAATTCTTCATTTTCATTTAGTTTAAGCATCTCTTTTTTACATAATATTTTATAATTCTCAGATAGTAGAATATTTTTAAGCGACTCTTTTGTAAAATATACGTTATAGTATTTTTTTAGGTCTTTGTATTTTAGTAATTCAAGGTATACTTCTTCATAGTCTATTAAGTCTAAAATTTCTTCATCTATTTTATTTTCTTTTACAGGAGAGGATGCGTCTACCTGTTTGAATTCTTCCCTTGATTCAAGTATGTCTATCTTGGAACTTAGGTCTATTTTTATTGGTGGTATTGCTTGGTCGAATGATAATATTTGAACTGAACTTATGAAATCATTTTTTTCTTCACTGCTTCTTGGGACATAGAGGGCTTTAGTTGGTAGTGTTGGTTTTATTTTTAGTATTATTTTCTCATATTCTTCTATTCCTTCTTCTTTGAGTGTTTCTTTGAATGTTGCCATGTAGTTTGCATTCAACCCAAATATGTTGAGTGTTTCAAGTATGGTTAGATTATCGGATGTTTTTATGTCTGAGGGAATTTTATTTTCATATTCTAATGCATAACTTCTTTTGAGAAGATTTTCATATCCTCTAAGCCTTACGCCTCTTCCAAATAGTTGTATTATTTGTGCACCTTCTTTTTTACCTATGTTTAGTAATCCCATTGCTGATACTCTATATGAGTTCCATCCTTCTATGAATTTTTTTGAGCCTATAAGGAAATTTATTGGAGAATTTTTCTTCTCTATCTTATGGAATAGTGATTGTTCAAAATGTGATTTTTGTCCTACTTGGAAGTATGATTCTTTTTCTTCTTCATTTACAAGTTTTAAAAAAGATGTAGTGTCGCCTATATTTATTACTCCAAAATATTCAGAATCAAATCGTAATCCTATTTCTCCTTCAGCATTTTTAAGTTCTATAAATTGCAGTGTTTTTGATGTTTTAACATGGAAAAGAAACTTGATAACATCATCATATATATCATCAGTATTTTTTGTATTTGTTCGTATTATATCTCTTAAATAGGGAAATTTAGCACTAAATAAGGGCTGGTCGTTTGAATCAACGAGGCTTGATTTATCTGTTAAAATATTTTTCACATGTTTTTTGAAATTTTCTTTTTCATTTACAAATTTTGCAAGGAATTTTACCACTTTTAAAACATCTGAATCGTTCTTTTTTCCACTAACGCTTGAACCTACAAATATCATAAGTGGGTTTTCTATATTGAATGGTTTTATTTTTCTACTATAGTTTTTAAAATAAAGTCTCTGCTCGTAGAGTGATAAAATTGCTCCTGTGAAATATTCGTCTCCATATTCATTTTTGTTCTTAAGATTAAGTATATGATAGTCTTTTCCAAATCCATCTTCATAGAAGTATTTGTAACGATAGTCAAAGATTATTGCAGATGCATATTCGTTGAATGTTTCATCTTTATCAGTTATTTCTCCAAAAGTTGCGCTATATTCAAATGTAAAGCCATTATTTCCTACAAGTTCTTGTCTATTGCTTTTCCATGTTTTTGCCTCTGTAGAGTGCCCTTTATGCCCCTCATCAACAAATATTATGTTGTTTTGACCAAATGCTTCTACAGGAATTGTTTTCCCATCCTGACTTGTTGCTTCTTTTTTTATTTTTGTGATTTCGATTACTTTTACAGGATTTTCTAATGACCAATCATCTAATGTTTTCTGCGTTTCAAACCTTTTGTGTTCAATATTGCTTAAATCCAGTTCTTCTATATGTTGAGTTGATAGCCCCTCATTAGGCGTTATCAGAAGGATATTATCGTATTTTTTATTATTATATTTTAAAACTTGTAACATATTAATGTGCATAATTAGTGTTTTTCCGCTACCAGTTGCAGACCAAAATGCAAGTTTATCCATGGAATCTTTATTAGGGTATGAATATGTGTAGATGCCTGTCTTGTTTTCTTTCTTGTTAAGTTCTAATACGAATTTTGTGAAATCTGAATAAAAAATATCAAACTCATTGTAGTATTTATCAAGAAAAATTTCTGTTAAAATAACTGCAATATATTGAAAGTATTTTAGAACAATTGGTGGGTCTCTATTTTGGTTGATATGGTTTAAATATTCCTGAATATTTTCATCATATTGGTTTAATTTTTGTCTTAATTCATCTGATATATTGCAATTCTGCAATATCTCTGTATAGTAGAATTTTTTATTCTGGTTTAAACCTTCAGGTTTTCCTTTTAATTCTTTTCTAAAATCATTCATGCCAGAATAACCAAATAGTGATGTAAGGTATTTGTTTAGAACAAGATAATTTTGAAGTTTTTTTTGAACTTTTGCCATAAATTTACCTACTTTTTTAGAGAATTGTAACAATCTGCAAACATATATCTTCCAGAAACACTCATATGTTGGTTAAATATAATGGGATTCTTTAGGATTTCAACATTATTTAATTTTAAAACTTGAAGTTTCTTTTCTTCTCTATTTTTTGAATACTTTTTAAGATGTGATTTTGTCCCCATCATAGTATTAGGATATCTCGATATTATTTCATCAGCAGTTTCGTATGTTATTTTCTCAATTTCGGCTATTCCAACAATTTTTTTTGAACCGCCCGATTCATATATAAATAAATACATGCCCTCAGTTAAACGTTCCTTTGTTTTTTTTGTGGGAACTCTGCCTAAATACTTATAGAAAATACTTTTATTTTTATGTAAAATTTCTTTTACTAAATTACCAGGTAATGGGTATATTATGCCAATTACAGTTGGTTCCATCTTTTCATCTCCTAAATAATGAGCCTTTTATTATTTCGTCAATAGATTTTGCACCTTCTATTAAAGAATCGCCATTGATATATATTTCATCATATTCTTCATTTAAAAATTCTTCTTTAACAAATTTTTTATCGTGATTTGGGTCAAAATCATCAGTCTTATTTCGCCAAATAACTAAAATATCTTTCTCATTTCTTTTACCTTTTACTACTATATAATTTACTTTTCCATTATTCTTAAACAAAAAGGATTGTATTTCAATACCTGCTATATAATTAAACGTTTCTATTAAGTCTATATCAACTTCTTTGATTTGATTATCAATTTCAACTTTAAGTTTGTAATTAAATGGATTATTTAAATCACTAAGATTTAAAAACACGTTGCTCTGTCTGGTTTCATATTCAAGCATATATTTGATGTTATAATCTTTTGATTCCTTGGCTATTTTTGCAGGTTCTTTAAAATCAATGTTATTCAACGAGTCTTCATTCTGTTCAAGAATTTGATATTTAATAATCTGTCTTTTTGAACCAATATTGTCTATCGGTTTTCCTGCTTTCCAATTGTCTGAGTATATTGCCTTTAAGATTCTTGGTTTAAGAACAGTATCAAAATATTGCCCCATCTCGATAAGAATAAATTTACGTTTTCCAGTATCTTTTTTATTTAGTTTTAGAACTGCATGTCCCGCTGTTCCAGAACCGGCAAAAAAGTCGATTATAGTATCATTTTTATCTGCCATAATTTTTATGCTATCTTCAACGAGACTAAGTGATTTAGGAAATGTAAAGTTAGGATTGCCAAACATCTCATTTAAAAGAATTGTTCCTGTTGAAGAGGCATAACTTGGCTTATTCCAAATTGTTTTTGGTTTTATACCTCTCTGAACACCATCTATTTCTAATCTTGCTTTAACTTTTATCAAATAACCTGACGATGTTTTTTTTACCAAAATAGATTTCTCTTTTCTTTCGATTAGTGTTTCTGAATTCCAACGCCAACATCTTTCTACGCCCTTAGGGTCGATTGGCAAAATAGTTTCCGAATAGCCATTTTTCTTTTCTACATCAATATCTAATGTTTCTGGGTTTAAATAAATTGGATAATAAAGGTTAGGCCTATCAACTCTACGTGAATTTGAACCACTTCTTCTAAAACTTTCTTCTCTATATTTACCAAATTCATCTTCTTTATCATAGTTAGAAATTTGATTTTCATCTAAATCTAAAAAATAAATATCTGCGTCATCTTGATTTTTGCAATAAACATAAAGATACTCATGGGCAGTAGCAATGAATTTATCATCACTTCGGCCTCCAGGATTATGGACTACTGCGATGGTTCCTAATCTATTATTTTCAAATATATTATCTAAAATAAATCTTAATGAATGCGTTTCATAATCATCGATTGCTACTTCTATTATTCCATTAATCGGTAAAATATTTTTTATAAGTTGCAATCTATTTTCTATTAAAGTATTCCAAGAAGAATTTTTGTAAGTGTTTTTATATATTATTTCAGTTGATTTAGCGTTAAATGGCGGGTCGATATAACAGCATTTAATTTTCCCCACATATTTATTGGATAGTAGGTTCAATGCTTGAAAATTATCTGAATTAATAAGAATTCCTGTTGTATTCTCATCAAGATTATCTAATTCACTAAGAATTTGATATTTGAATTCTTTATCATAGAATTTTGTATCTATAACTAACGAAGGATTTTGTTTTAAAACTTCAATCATTTTTTCTTCATCATTTTTTCCATGTACAGTTAATGTCCCTCGAAGTTTCTTAACTTCTAAATCAATATCAAAAGCATATAGATTGTTCCATTCCTCCATTTGTTTCTCATTTTTCAGAATTAGGGGATAATACTTTTCATCGATATAATCAAGTGTTATACAATAATCTGTGGAAATTACAAACTTCTTCTTTTCCCATAGTTTCTTCTGAAAATCTTCTATTTGAGCCAAAAACTCAATGATTTTTAGAGAGATTTCCTTGAAAACTTTAACTCTTTTAAGATTTATATTTAGATTTTCATTTGTATCAATATCATCTACATGTAAAAGTTCATTTTTTATGTAAAAGTCCAGTTCTTGCTTTAAAAACTTCCTTAGATTCTTATGAATAAAATAGTCAGAAGTATTTTTAGTTGAATACTTGTTTAAATGCCATTTAATTTCACTACTATCAGATTTACTGCCATCCATTTTAATATGTTTATTTTGAAGTTCTGAAAGACCATATATGGCTATTTTCTCGTTTATTTTCTTAAGATTATAAACATTTACTTCGTCTTTACCTAGTCTCTTTTTATCACTTAAATTCAATATTGTATTCTCTTCATCTTCTGTAAGACCCCTATATCCAAACTTAACATTTACAACCTTATTACTCTGGTCATAATCTGCATCATAAAAAATAAAAAATTTCTTTTCAGCGTCTTTAATATTATTTTTTTCTACATCAACTTCCTCACTCGTTATTTCAAAGTCAACCTTTATACTACCTACCTTAAAAGAATAATTACTAAAATTTTCTGCTGTTTTAATATAATATTGGTCATTATTAGCCCAATAAAGATAAACCTCTTCACCGTTATACGGAATTGCATACTTGCTATCCTTTGAATAACGCTTTTTAGAGATGAAATCTCCATTATCATAATATCTTGAAAAGAAACTAATGACATCATCATAGATTTCTTCTTCAATATCGCTTTCTTTTTCAGATAACTTAAACTCTTTTTCTTTATCAACATAGTCTTTTACCTTCGGCGTCTCGGCATATTTCTTCTTTGCTTCAATTATGTCGCAGCCAAAAGTATTCTCAATTTCTTTTTTTAAAGACTCAAGATTCTTCTGCAATTCAGCATTGTCTTCAACAGTCTTGATTTTCTCTTTGATTATTTCAAAAAGTTCAGTATCAATAAACTCAGAAATCTCTTTTCTCTTGATGTTTATAATACGATATATACCAAAATCAAGGTCATTGTTTTCAAATTGAAATAACTCTTTTAATAACAGAGTTAATTTTCTAATCCTTTCCTCCTTAGACAAATATTAAGCCTCCTCTAACTTTTTACAAAGATAGTAAAACTCACATTTACCTGCTTTGCTTTCGCAAAAAGCCCCATGCCAGTTTCTATCAAACTTTTTATCCTCAATTGATTCAGATATAGAAGCAACTAATTTCTTTGTATCATCTAATTCCTTTTCAGTGTTTCCAAATCTTGTCTGGCTATTATCCTTGAATGTATATGCACTTATCTTTTTGATTTCACCATTATATTTGTTGTTCAAAGCAATGTTATACAGCCTTAGTTGAATATCAACATTCATACGACCAAGTCCTTCTTTATAACGAGATTTATAATCAATTATCTCCAATTCATCATCCATGTTTTTAATCACTAAATCAGCCTGACCATTTACCACAAGATTGGAATCAATATAAGAGAATGGTAATTCAACATCAACAACCTTTTTTATAAAACCCGGGGTTTTTTCATAATACTGCCAAATATCAGTAATCAACTCATCACGCCATTTCTTCCTACTATCATCATCCTTACAATACATGTCAACAATCGCTATAACATCCTGAATATCAATATCCCTACCCTCCTTGATTAAAACATGTAATTTCTTCAGAGAGTTATGAACAATAACACCATATGTCTGAAAATAATCAATAGGAGTTTGAAAACCAAGATAATCTCTCATGTAAAACCTAAAAGGGCAATCAATATAGGCACTAACGGACGAATAACTAAGTTTAGTAGTCTCTTTAACAGGTTTATAATGGTCATCATCTGAAAGTTTTTTATCAAACTCTTCAGGGCTTATAAACATGTCAAAACCAATTTCTTCAATAAAACCAGAAGGTTTACTACCTCTACCATCAATAGTGCTCACTGCAACCATTTTTTTTGCTCTTGAAAAACCTACATAAAAAGTTCTTTGAACCTCTTCACCACGGTCAAAAACATGTTTATCAAGCATCAAATCAGGAGGTATTTCAATAATAAACTCGTCTTCTTGTTGGTTTCTATTATAACGTCTGTTTGTAACACCGGCCATGATTACAACCGGAAACTCAAGACCTTTTGCCTGATGAACTGTCATAACTCTTACAGCATCAACATCTTCATACGATGCCGCATCTTCCATCTTATTATCAGGAATGCTTCCAAGATGGTATATAAAAGTTTTAAACTCCTTTGAATAGGTATTTTGTTCAAATTTGTATATCAAATTAGAAAACTTGGAAAGATTCCTAATTTTAATTTCAGCATTGCCATCTTTTTTTGATTCTAAATCTTTGAACAACCTGTAATGATATTCAGTTGCATCTAAAATTTTATAAAAAAGGTGTAACTGACTGATTTTGTTTTTACTCTGTTGTTTCTTCAAATTACGTAGATTTATCAATCGTTTTATATCTTCTTTTCCAATGTTTAAACGCTGTAGTTTATCGTAGTCAAATGACTCAAGTAAATGATAAATGTCAACATTGTCTTTTAGTTTCTCAATAGTATCTTCTTCAAGACTTAAAAACTCACAGGATAAAACATCATGGTCAAACAACCATTTAGACTGATAACTATTTGGCTCATAATCATTTACATATAACATCAAGACAAGGAAATCCTTAATTTCATCCTGGGAAAGTAATGAACTATCACCTTTAACAATGAAAGGAATATTGTTTTTCTCTAATTCATCAATTATTTCAGGAGCATGAAACTTAACACTCTTGAAAAGAATCGCAATATCCTCATATCTAATGTTATGTTTATGATTAAGTTTTTTAATGAAAGAAGCAACTGCTTTTGCTTCATCAAATTTATTTTCAGAAGAAATAAGAACAGGTTTTGAAAAACAAGAATTATTAGTATAAATCTTCTTTTCAAAAGTTCTATGTGGCTTCATAAATTTATCAAAACTCTCAACAATTTCCTGACATGACCTAAAATTTTCCTCAAGTTCAAGTTTTTTTGCACCAGGGTAGCGTTGTAAAAAAGTTCTAAAATTTTTTATTGAAGCCCCCCTAAAACCATAAATGCTCTGGTCTTCATCACCAACAACCGTTATATTATAAGATGGTTCAGCAATTAATTTAAAAATAGCATCCTGAATAGGATTTGTATCCTGATACTCATCAATGAAAATGTAATCATACATTCCTCTTACAGTTTCAAGAACATCAGGATTGTTTAGCATCAAATGATAAAATTCTCTTTGCAACAATGAAAAATCTAATTTTGTATCATTTGGATTTAAAAGATTACCAAGATATATCTCATAACTACGAGCAATAGCAACTTCTATTGAAGGCTTATTATGTTGCTTATAATATTTCACCAATTCTCGAGGGGAAACATCGTTTTCTGTACATTTATTGTAAAAATTAATTAATTCATCAACATCAATATCTGAAATATTATCCTTCAAACCATAATTCCAATAGTTCTTATTTACAAAAATAAACTGGTCAAGTTCATCAAGAACATCAAAAATATTACCAAAATTATGATACTCTGGAAATGTTTGAAGCATTTTTTGACAAAAGGAATGAATAGTTGAAATCTGCATGTTTTCAACTTTATTGCCTAGACTAAGCCTTAGACGTTCCTTGAGTTCTTCTGCTGCTTTGACTGTAAATGTACTAACAAGTATCCTATTTGGGTCATAGCCTTTGTTTTTGACAAGATAAATCACTTTTTCAGTTAAAACCTTAGTTTTCCCAGTTCCTGGGCCTGCAACAATTAAAAGTGGACAGTCAGTATATTCAACTGCTTTCAATTGCTGTTTAGTTAACTTATTATCTTTAGACATAGTTACAACCATTCTTTAGATATTTGGTGGAATATCATCATTACTTATAATAGACATCTCGCAGTTATCACATATACCCGATGGATTGTCGGTCTCATTGACTCCGCAGATTTTACAAATCAATTTTTCCCCCCAGTTCAAAATAGGTTTTTTTAATAAAAAATCTCCTCTTTTTTAATCATGTTAAAAATCGTCTTGTACATATACGTTAGTGTTAAACTAAACCCCTCTACTTAAAATATATTTATTTCATAGGTGGAAAGGAGGAAAAAAACTTGGATATTATTCTTTATGGCCTTGGTATTTTACCTCTAATAAATGATTTTTTATCATAATAATTATGTAAATTATCTGATTTTATTTCTTTATAAGATTTTTTAAATTCGTCAGTCCCTGACAATAATTCGTGGATTTTCACAGCACCTGTTAAGACAGATGGATTAAAATTCCCATTTCGTTCTTCACTATATTTTTCTTTAAACTCACTTAATGTTGTTCCACGACATATTTCACAATTACAATTTAGATTTTCATGATAATTATCAGTCCATTGTGATTCACTTAATATTCCCAGATTATCTGCATCAAATCTTGTCCCCATGTTTAAATTATCAGGGGTTACTTGTGAATTTTTATAAATAAGATATGCAACTTGTTTTTGAGTCATTGCTATTGTATATGGTGAAACTGTATCTACTCCCCAATTTTGTAAAGAGTGTAAATGTGCTGAAAAATCATTTGATTGCCCTCTTGGTTTTCTTGGAACATCAAAGCAATGATACCAGATATTCTCATCCCTATGTTGATGTATTTCATTTAATTGTTGGACGTGTGTCTTCCAATGAGCATATTTGAATCCTATTAATTTACACGCATCATTATTATATAACTCTCTCAGTGCTTTGAATTCTTCTTTAAAAACATCTGGTTTAGTTTCCATATGAATTATTGGCATTATCTCTTGTTTACGTTGGCTTGCCATCTCGTTATAATCAATTATTACTTTTGAAAATTCATCAATATTTGAATATTCGAAAGGTGGAAGTGATATTATGCTTATATCTGTTAGATTTTGTAACTCTAAAAATAATTTTAGTGATTTGATTGGCATACGCATATTATTTGGAGTTTTTATTGTTGAAAGAACAGGGTATTCCCTCATTATTTGAGTTCCGTTTTCAAGTTTTTCTATTCTATTAGCAAAAGAGCCATTACCATTTAAGAAATTTTGAATATTGCTTGTATTAAACTCAAGGATATATTCTGAAACTGGATTATTTATTTTAATATCATGCGGCAAATCACCAGATACGTTATATTCTTTGTTTGTAGCAGTTCTATTGGGAGTTTTAAAACTATTTGAACCCAATGATATATTAGTAGTCCTTCCCCCAAACTGGTTATCATGCTTAACATCACCAATTTTTATTGAAATGCTCAATTTTAACCTCTCCTTCTGAATAATTTTCTTCCAGGAAATAATTCATCAAGTATTACAGATTTGTTAGTGTATTCTTTGTATCTTGAATAAACATATTTTTTTAATCCTACAAGTTTTTTTTCATCCCATCTTAACCTGAATTCTATTATCCTATTCTTCTGATTACTTGATAATTTATTAAAAATCTCTTTTCCCTTGGCAATTCCTTTTTCAGTTAAGTAAAACTTTTCTTTTTTGGTAGATTTTCTACCAATTGTTTTTATTAAATCACTTTCAATAAGCACATGTATGGAATTATCAATTTTGTCTGAATAAGGGCCATATTTATAACCATAAAAACCAGGGTTCTCTGTAGGAATTTCGTATTCTGGGGCGATTTCCTTGTAAAATAAAAACATGAGTTTTTGATAAAAAGTAATACCTGGTATGTAATTTTTCAATGGGTTATCATGATATTCAGGATATTTTGCTCCAACAAATAATAATAACAATGCTACATCTGGAACAGTCAAGAACAAATGTTCTTTCTTATAATCAAATATCTTCTGTAATTCTGGAGCAGGATATTTGACATCATGGCAAAGGCTACACTGATAATAAAAATATTTGAAATCATCTTTTAGCATACGCTCTTGCTTTTGCCATTTATGTTCATGCATATGTTTCTTTATTCCTTTATTGTGGTTTGACATGTTTTAATAACCAACATTCTTCTCTTACATCAATACAATAATCTTTACTTAATTTTATTCTAAAGATTTTACGCTTTCTATTACTACATAATTCAATTTCACCTTTTTTACACCTGCCTCTTGGTCTGCAAGGGAAAGAATCACAAAGCATATCTATCAATGTTATAGGGTCAATATCATATATGTCCATCTCATTGCGAGCATGGCTTGATATTTGTATATATCTTCTTTTTGGTTCAGGATTAGAACTATCTATCCATGTATAACTATTCAGTTGATATGACCTATACATACGACTTTTTTCACCGTATCTTTTTTATTTCTTAATATATCAAGCATCCCTTCATTGAAAGTATAAATAACAATAATAAAATAATTCCGATTATTTAAACGCAAGTTAAATCTGTGTTAAGAATGATAATTTAAAAAAACGACCGTTTTTTTATTGTTGAATCTCTCTCCCTATAAAATTCTATAATTTATAGGGGGACCTTTTTTTACAATAATTTTTTATCCAGCAAATGTCACAAAATAAACGATTTGAGCAAAATTTACCACCAATGTACCAAAACATGTCAAAATCTACCCTGGGTGAATGAATTTGGGATAATTTTTCCTGAAAAGGCCTATTTTTATAATGTGAATATTTATCAGATGTATTAGGCATTTCATCTCTATCAATAGCCTGTAATTTATTTACAAAGATGTTTTTAATGTGAATATCAATCGGCAGATACAAATAAGGAATCAATTGCTCACCAATTTTAAACTGATAAATAACATCTTTTAAGTAAACAGAGGCGATTTTTGGTCCAATATTAGAAATGCCATTAACAATATCTAATAATTTATTCAAATCCTCTTGAGAATTTCCATTCTTAAGCAAATTCTCAATTTCAGGATATTTATTTTCAAAATCTTTCATAATTTCTATACATTCCTGCGTATTCAACAAAGGCCCTGAACGATATTGAATCGCCGGTATCAATATTTTTTTAAGATTTTTTTTATCTAATTTTCTTCTTTCAATTCCAAATAAAGATGCCATTGCATTAATATCAGATTCTACAACATTTTTATGTTCTAGAACTTCACTTATCGCATTTTTCAATATCTTTTCATTCATAAAACTATAATGAAATATATATTGAAAAAATTATTCCGAAGACCATCTTCGATAATATCCTGATACTTTTCTCTTCTTACCATCTTTTTTACCCTTTGGCCTACCAAGTGATTTTATCTTTTTACCATTTTTCGTAATATAATAGCCTTTTTCATCTAAAGATTTCTTTATTCGTTTCATTGAAAGATTTGTTCGTTCAACTATTTGCTCTCTTTCAAGTTCTGCATACTGTGCCATGATTCCAAATATAAATTTACCCGCTGGATTAGATGTATTAATTCCTAAAGTTGTTATAGAGAAAGTTATTCCAAGTTTTTTCCATTCCTCAACAATCTGATAAGTATGCAAGGCACTTCTACCAAGCCTATCAACCTTCCAGAAAATAACGTGATTAAAAAGACGTTTACGGGCATCCTGCATCAATCTATCTAATTCAGGTCTTGTATCCTTAACTCCAGAGATTTTGTCTTCATAGATGTCATACAGTTCAAATTTAGGATATCTATCAATATATTCTTTCATTTCAATAATCTGGTTCTCTGTATGTTGGTCTGTTCGACTAACTCTGGCATATAACACTACTTTAATCATTTTAAACCATATTTCCTTTCCAAGATTTCATTTACCTGACTCTCCTTCACAATACGCCCTAATATGTCGACATAGGTGAATGTCGTACCACAACTTTCACAACAAAATAACGCTTTAAAACCATCGATATCTGGTCTAAATATCGCACGCCATTTGTCATATGTCATTGAACCACATTCATGGCATTTAACTGGGATGACTTCTAACAATTCAAGAATTATCTCAGCCAGTTGTTTCATTTGCTCCATATCTAATTTTTCTAATGCTTGTTCTTCAACTTTTTTTCTTTTCATTTTTTCACTCCATTTTTAATCAAATCCTTGGAAAAAATTATTTCCCCTCCTTTCAATTCTGCAAGAACTCTTTTTAGTAGAGCCAATAAGTCTGATAACATTAAAAAAAATGAAGGCAATTCCAAATAGTAATCTATCACTTCAGGATGACTACTTTCACAATTTAGTCTTCCTCCGGAACCATTATATGAAATCTTTTTCAATACACCATTATCATAGTAAGTCCCTTCAATAGGAACATAATTTTTTATTAAATTCTTATCCTCTTTTCTTAATTCTGCTTCATGTTCTACGCTTTTAATACCATTATCGTCCTTTATCAGAACTACTTCTTCTGGTCTCATGCCAATATTATAAATTTTTTTTATCTTTTTTATTACACGAATAACATAAAATCGGGTTTCCTTTTCAAAATTATACATGTCCTCTCTATTATTATGGGTTGTTTTAGGATAAACAATGGTCATAGTTCCATTTTTTGGACCTACAGTCATTTGAAAATGAATTTTATTATTTATTGGTTCATCAAAATCATAATTCATAAAATATTTAAACACACCATTTTTCATTTGATATGATTTCCAATCACCCAAATCCCTAACCTTAGATAAATCCTTAATAGGACATTTCCATTGAGATTTTGACACCCCTGGCTGTGAAGACCCTGTGGATTTTTCAAATTTATTAGGAAAAGAATGGTTGACTAACGCTGTGAGATTCTGGTTGACTAAGAAACTCGGTTTTTTGTATGTTGGAGAATAATTTTTAAGTTTAGCATGTTTATCATCACATATTAAAAAACCTTTGGTACACATCTCGTTCAGGGCTTTTGAAACATATTGTTTTGTTACTCTTAAAAATCTGGAGATATTTTTTGCATAATATTTCTTCGTATTAACCTCATCGTATTGACCAGTTGCAAGCAAATAAATATCTCTCTTGGTAGGAGTCCAATTCATAAAAACACCTGCCATTGGAGTCTATAACGGTCAACCGAGTAGTCAACCAAAATTACAGCCCTCAAATCAATTAAAAAATAAACAGATAAAACAGAAAAAGAAAAGAAAGGTTTTATTGAGAAATGTTGAAAAACCAACCACTTGACATTTCGGCGTTTTGATGGCAATTCCAACAGGAGAAAACAGACACAAACCCCGCCAGGTCCGTTAATAAAAGCTTAAAAACAAATTTTTTTTAGAAATGTTTTTAAAAAATAAAAATATCACTTTAAATAGGGGTTTTATGAAAATTAAAATAATATTGATATCAATTATTATTTGCTTTTTATTGTTTGCAGGTTGTATTGATACAGATGATAGTGAAGATGAAGCTAATTATAATAATGATAATGAAAACAACAACAATTCAAATGATAATAATACAACAATGGCTGGATGGTATCTAAAAGAAACAGTTGACTATGATGATCCCGGTGATAATTCTCAATATGGCATAACTTATTCTCGTGGAAATGTTACAACAAATCATTATAGTGCTGATGGAAACTATGAACTGACTGTAAAAACAACTTGGAATGCCCCACCAGAATATATTGCTGAAGAGGGCGATATATCAATTAATGTTACAAAAGAAGCAATAGTGCTTGAACTTCTATTATTAGGATATGTTGATGAATCTTATGTAAAAATTGATAATTCATCTATTGAACCTGGTTTTGCTACAGCAAGCAAATATTTTCTAACAGATACTACTTATGGTGATACTGTAGGAGTTGGACAAGGTGATACACCCGATACTGTAAAAACTGCAACGTTCACAGGAGTTGCTCCAAAGTCTGATGGTCCTTTTGATGGAGAGTTTGGTTTGACATTTGGAATAAGTAATGGTCCCTCTTATGGTACTAAATACATCTATGAATGGAGAGAATAATTAGATAAAAAATTCCAAAATTATTATTTCCATTATATATACCATATTAAATCAGAGAGAGTTGTAATTAAATCATAAAGATTAGATTTACATTAAAGGTTTTTTTTATGAAAATTGAAAGAAAAAATTACTGTAATTTGTTTACAGTAATCTTTGAATTAGTTGAAATATCAATGGGAACCTTTGTAAAAAATTAATTTGAGGTGAACTAACTGACCTGCTTTTCTTAACTGTTACTTCTATTGGATCTGACCAGGGGCCAATATTTCCTGTATAATCGTCCTTAGCCCTTACCTTAACTGAAAAAGTATCCTTAGCAAACCAACTATGGGTAAAATGCTGTGAGTAGCCTGAATCATAAGGTTTTGACCATCCGCTCATCTCATCGCCCCAATCTATTTGGAAGCAAACAGGATTTCCTTCAGGATCATCTGCTAAAACATAATAAGAACGTTCATCGCCAAGTAATACAACTGAGGGCCCTTCAATATCAGCAACTGGAGGTTGGTCACTATTATCACCATAAGTTTTAAAACATAAGTCATCATCGTCCTGAAACATAAACCAGCCTTGCTCAATTGGAGGATATGCATTATGCCATATGTTACCTCTTGAATATGGATTATTATTTGAATAGAACCATTGATAATAATTGTTATAAGGGCCTCCTCCATCGCCACATAGTACTATATAATAGGTTTCTTCAGGGGTAACATAAATATCACCGAAATCAAATTCATGCCATTCATTATTTGGATGAACTTGCGTATGAAGAAAATTTTTCTGAAGAACAACTCTCGGCGACCAAGGATCTAAATCATCACAAATATACATTGTTAATGATGAAACCATATCTACAGAATTTCTATTTATAAGAAGATATACCTTAGTAAGTTTATTTACTGTTGGTTTAAATGATTGAGCCCAATAAATCCCATCAAGTAATCCTACTTGATCTGTAAATTCTGTTTGTGTTTGGTCAACTTGATCATAGTTACTATCTCCAAGATTTTTATTTGTCGTATTCAAAGCATTTACACCCGATATTGCAGTCAGAAAAAACAAGCCTACTATACATAAAATTACAATTTTCTTTTTCATAAATTGCTTTCCTCCCTTACATTGATATGTTATAACATATCTTAATATGATAAGCAATATCTATATATAAATTTTATTAAAACAATTTTTTTTAAAAGAATAAATAATAATATAAGGAATATCATAATTATTTTATAATTAAGAAATTACTATTATATCTTTTACTTTTATTTCAAAAGATATAGGGATCATAACTAGCAAGTCTCCAAAAATATTAAGACTATATTGATGTTTCTTACACTTGTGATGGGATGAAAATAAATTGGAAAAAATTGCAATATCTTGTATAATATCGGCCATAGTATCCCTTGTAGTTTGGTTAATTATAAATAATCATTATTCTTCAATGGAAAGATTGTCTAATACAGAAACTTTAACAATAACGCTTTCAGTAATTTTCTTTTTCACAGTTTTATATGCCAGTTATTCAAAAATGTAAAACTATCAAAATCATAAAAATTAGATTTTTTTAATTTTGCTCCAATAGATAACTGCAGAAAAAGAAAGAAGATGTTTTTAGATATAATTTTTATCATCTGAAAAGGTCTAACCTGCAAGTCTTTTATTTAATATTTATCAAATGCCCTTTATTGTGGTCTTTATAATAAACCCTCTTGACAAATTATGTGGATGAGGGTAAAGTAGTAAAACTCTTTATCTCTCCAACATCTTTTCCTAGACTGTTATATGCCCATGCATACCATTGATATGTTGTATCTGGTTCAAGGTCTTTGAACAAGCGACTGAAGGTATCTATTGAACCGCTATTATAAAATCCACAATATTTGTCTCCTTTGCTGATAAGAGTGACATAACAGTGACACCTTTCGTCACCATCATCAATAAGTTTTCCATGAATTGTGACATTATCTATTCCAACATCAACTTGATAAGATTCTACAAGTGGCTCACTGGTACCAGGATAGCCATATTCTCCATCCGTATAAAGATATATTTGATCCACATTACTAAGCATTTGGTCTGTACCTATCCACCAATGCCAACTATCATCCTTTTTGTCATAGGTCCATTCAGCCCCTAGATCCAAACCTGACTCACCGTTACAATGCATATAGGCAGCCCATATTACCTCCGTGCAGTACCAGTAATCAGGATATACCTCCTTAAAGTATGTTCCTGTATCAGGATTGTATGTAGTACCATTAGGATTTGGACAACCCCACCATGAATGCTTATGATAAATGCCAGGTGGTTCAAAACAGAACTGATATGGATGGGGTGATTTGGTTTGATTTTCTGCCCACATCACAGCAGCTTTTTTTTGTGATGGACTTGCATTTTTCACCTTTCCGTATATTATGTTTTTAGCCCAGAGGTTCAATAAAAAGATACTAGTGTTTAAAACTCCCAATTTACATAAGTCCAAACCCATAGATCCTTTGAATATCCATGGTATATATGCTGAAGATTCGATGAAACGGTTATTACCTACATATATCAAGGCATGCTCAGCATAACCATGAGTTAACTTGGAAATCAATCTTTGAGTGCGCGATAATGGTCTATTTTGGCAGAATGCAATGTCTCCTCTCTCAACTACTGAAGGAACATGAAATAGACCAGTTAATCCAGTTAGGCCAATATTATCCTTATTTGCAGTAGATCCACTATCATCTTTAACTTTAACAAGATCTGTAGATTCACATGGATGGTCAGAGACAGCTGCTTTTTCCATAGTGATTTTTATATTACTAGTTCTAGGTACAACAAATATCACTGTACTTGCTAAAAGTAATAGTGCTATTAGGCCTATTACTAAGCTTTTCCAAAAAACATTTTTTATCATATTTTTCAAATCTCCGTTTAGTTATATAGATTAAAATTGTCAGTATTTGTTAATAAAGATTATAGTACAGTGATTGAATCTTACAAAAAATATTGGGATATTTAAGAACAAAAAGGAGGCGGAAAAATAGAGTTAAAAACATCAATTACAGAATTTAATGCATCTCCCATTTTCTTTATTTTTTTTCCCTTAAATGAATGAGGATTAGATCTAACAGTGTTATACATATCTAAATAATAATCTATTAACTCTTTATTGATCAAACTGGATTTATGAGCAATTAATATTTTATATGTCAAATCAGCATATTCTTGGCTAGTACGTCTGTAGAACTTTTCTGATTTAACAGGATTGCGCATAATAGTCTTAGTATTGTTTTTAAACGGGTAAATCAAACCATTCTTAACAGGTGCTTTTTCAATAATTCCCATATCTATCATTTTTTTTAAATAATAAGAAACAGTCGGGGGAGGAATATCTAGTTCTTTGCTTAGTTCTATTTGAGAACAAGCCAAACTCCATAATGAGTGTAATAAAATCTTACTTGAATTTTTATTTCTCAATAAAGCAATTAACTTTTTCTCCTTTAAACCAATTCTATATTTAATGAAAAAACGTATATATTTACCATCAATTTTTTCTCTAATTAATTCCAATTTTTTTAAAAACCTTAAATGATATAAAAGACTAGTTAGAGGAATATCTAAATTCCTTGAGATTTCCCTTGCATATAAACCTGGATTATTCTCAATATAATTAAAAATCTTTTTTCGTTTTTCAAATTTCAATATTTCTTTTTCATTAATCATTTTATCAAAATAGTAATTATATAAATATTATGAATCTTTGACTTATAAACATTCTTTTAAGAAGAATTTTACTAATAAAATTAACATACTCAGCAGCCCACATTATCTCCTTTATTAAATCAGCTATTTCTTTTTCACAACTAGTAGGTTTTACAGTAAGTTATTTAAGAAGAACCTGATTAATAAATTGTTGGTATTTTACAATGAAATTTATTGATAAAAAAACCATTGAAATTAATCGTGAATTATCTGAACTAGATAAGTTTACACTTGATTTTGTTAAAATACTTGAAAAATATGCAAGATATGTTTTAGTTAGCGGATACGTTTCAATTTTACTTGGCAGAGCTCGTGTGAGCGAAGATATTGATATAATAATTCAAAAAATCGATTTTTCAACATTTCAAGATTTATATAAAGAATTAAAGAAGAGTAATTATTATTGCCTCAATGCAGAGAAAGATTCTACGATTTATGATTATTTATCAGATAATCTTGCAGTTAGATTTGCAAAGAAAGATAAGACCATTCCAAATGTAGAACTTAAATGGATAAAGCATAAGTTTGATAGATTAGCTGTTGAAAATAGCATTGATGTTAAACTACCAAAAGGAGATTTAAAGATTTCTCATTTAGAGTTACAAATAGCCTTTAAGGAAGAAATTCTTAAATCACCAAAAGATTTAGATGACGCAAATCATATAAAAGAAGTAGCCAAAGAATATATAGATAATAATTTGATACAGAAATATAGGGAGATGTTACGTGGGTTTTATTGAAGAAAATAAAAAAGAACGGAAAAGTTTTGTTCTTAAATGGGCAAAGTACGTCCGCACCCATAGTGATAAAGATTGGTCTAAACAACAAAATCTAATCATCAATTCTGCTTTAAAATCTGCAAACATGACACCTGAGCAATTCTTTAAGATGAAGGGCGAAACTAATTATGTAAGATAAAGAACTCACACCTAGCCAATTTTATAAAGAAACAGCAAATAACAATTTGTAGCTTAAAGGGGAGAAAAATCAATATAAACTTTGCTGTAGTTAGTATTGTTTTTACTCTTATCTGTGTTGGCCTGAGCGGATGTAATGAGTCAAAGGATGAAGAAGGCAATAGTGAATCATCTATAACTGTTATTATGGAAGCTATTTGCCAAGTTGTTAATAGTACAGGTGACCCTGTAGAAGGTGTCTCTGTATCTTTTTATCTTGGATATGATGACTTATCAACAAAAGTAGTTCATCATACAAATGATAGTACAGGTTGTACAGGTTTTGCAGTTGAATCAGTATCAATTAAAAAGGAAGGATTTGCATTTTGTTCTGTTTACCTTACAGATGATGATTCTGTCCATGAAAATCATTATGCAGAATATTCTGAAGTGGAATCTAAAACCGTTGATAATACCTATTATTGGTCAATAAGTGATATACTTGTTAAGTTATGAAATCATAATTATAGAACATACCTGAGAATATCCTAAATAATCAAAAGATACTAACAGATAACTATTTATGTAAGATGCTTGCTATACCTAAAAGAAAGATAAAAAGTTTTAATAAAGTTAAATTTCGAATTTTTGAGATTTTTATTTTTTATTCTTTTTACGCATTCCAGATGTAAGAGTCTGAGGAGGTGAAAAACAATGAAAGGAACAGTAAAATGGTTCAATGATAGAAAAGGCTTCGGATTCATAGAAGGTGAAGATGAAAAAGACATATTTGTTCATAGAAACTCTCTTGCAGAGGGAACATATATAAATGACGGAGATCAAGTCGAATATGAAATAGAATCTTCTGAGAAGGGGCCACACGCAATAAATGTAAAGAAAGTAGAAAATAACTAATGAAATGTTTAGCAAAGATTCATAGTTCAAAAGCAATCTGGTCTTATAAGCCAGGTTGCCATAAAATTTTTAAAAAAACAAAAGGTGAAAAAGACTATGGCAGAAAAAACAAGGGGAAAAAGTGAAACTGAAGAAAAAAAGGCAGATGACAACATTATATTTGTTGGGCGTAAACCTCCAATGAGCTACGTACTTGCAGTAATTACACAATTCAATAGCAATGGTTCAAACATGGTTACAATAAAAGCAAGAGGAAGGGCGATAAGCACAGCTGTGGATACTGCAGAAATCGTACGAAACAGGTTTATGAAAAATGCAAAACTTAAAGATATAAAGATTGGGACAGAGAGCGTTACAAATGAAGAAGGAAGAGAAACCAAGGTATCTTTAATCGAAATATCTCTAACGGTTACTAATAAAAAAAAATAATTGAGAAGGGGAGAAAAAATGAGTGAAATTCGTCAAAGAATGGGTAATTCTAGATCTATAAAGAAAGAAAAGGTGGAAATTTTTTCAAAACGTGTCGATAAGGCATGGAAAAATATCGATGAAATTAAGTCAAATAAAAAGATTTAACTTATTTGTTCAAACCTTCTTTTATCAATTGGTGAGGGATGATAATGAAATGTGAACCATTAAAAGATAAAAAACAAAAAATGATGAAGGGTGTTCTAAATTCAACTGACAAAAAAATCAATGATGAAAGCGAGTTTTATCTAGGTTTTAAAAAGGGCGTCAATGATTCTTTTGACACTTTTGCTTCTTTTGTTGAGATATTTAAAAAATATAAAGATAATGTGAAATTGCTTATGAACGAACAAAAAGATGTATGGTTAAAATTTGTACACTATTATGAAACACAATCAGATACCAACAAATCAAACTATCTTAAGATATACAACAACTGGCTCTTTGAGTATATTTTTTATGATATAAATGATATGAAACCCAATGATCTTTTAAGTTTATGAAATGCTTCCAACAGTTCATCTGATAGTTTTATATTTTGAACTATTTATCTTATCTCAAATCAATGTATTTTAGTATCCTAAACAAGACGGGATGATTATCAGCTATTTTTAATAAGCAATCATGAAAATCAATGTTTACTAGTCTAGCTCTAGGCATAATAATATAATAACTTGCCCAGCCGCTTTCAGCCCCATTTGTATCTTTTGCCTTTGCCTTGATTTGATAATTACCCTGAGTGCTCCACGTATGGCTTTTTGTCTGCATTGCACCTGATGGATATGGGCCAAACCAGCCTGTGTTGCTTGCATCTCCCCATTCTACATAATATGAAATTTGGTCTCCATCTAGATCTGTTGATTTAAATGTATATGAATAAGATCTTCCAACATTTCCATTTCTAGGTCCGTTTACAATAGGGGCAGTTGGAGCCTGATTTGTAGAAATTCCCAGCTTTATTAGCCAGAACTGTGTGTATGTTGTATGAATGTGTTTTGATCCTGCAATTATATAGTAACCATCTGATGTTTGCTGTACGCACTGCCCATCATCATTTCCAGTTCCTCCATAAGTATCATCCCATTCTTTGCTTCCACTTGAATCTGTCTTTACCATGTAAATATCAGTACCACCTGAACCAAATGAGGCTGTTGTACCACATATAATGTAACCTCCATCTGTTGTTTGACGGACAGAATTAGCAATCTCGTCACTTCCTCCTCCAAAAGTATGAGACCACACAAGGTTTCCACTGTTGTCGGTTTTAATCAAATAAAAATCAGCTTGTCCTGCACCAAACGATTTGGAAAAACCTGCCATAATAAAACCGCCATCACTTGTTTGGCGAACAGAGTTTGCCCTTTCATCAAGATTTCCACCATAGTTTTGGATCCACAATATATTCCCTGCGCTATCAAGTTTAAATAATCTTGCATCTTCTAATCCTGCACCAAATGAATCTGTGTAACCTGCAACAATATATCCCCCATCACTTGTTTCTTGGATGCAATGACCGTACTCTGAACTACCTCCACCTACCTTTCTTTGCCACTGTTGGTTTCCATTGGAATCTGTCTTGATTACCCAGGCATCAGGTGGGCCAGGTGCATAGCTATAACCGCCTACAATTGCATAACCTCCATCTGTGGTTTGTATGACAGAATAGGCTGAATCCATGTTAAGGGAACTAAAAACCTGGGTCCATTGCTTATTCCCATTTGAATCTGTTTTAATTAACCACAGGCTATGGCCATGATATGACCCAGCAATTATATATCCTCCATCTGTTGTCTGTTGAACGCAGTATCCACAATCAAAAACAGTATCACCATCATAGGTCTGAGACCATAAAAGATTTCCATTTGCATCTGTTTTAACCAAATAAGCCTCATGATTTGTCCCTCCAGTTATAGAAAGAACTCCTGTAGAAATATAACCCCCATCAGAAGTTTGCTGCACAAAAAAACTAGCACCTGCCTCTGGATAACCATAGTCTTTTTGCCATTGTATAGGGGGTTGACTAATTATTTTAGATTTATTTTTATCAACACCTACTAAATCTAAATCAATATTTTCTTTTGCTGACAGAAAAGGAACTGCAATCAAAAGCATACATACTAAAATTCCAAATATTTTCTTTTTCATTTTTTTCCTCCCCATTTTTAAATATTTTACTAGTTAATAAAATAACGTATAACAATTGTTAACAAAAAATAAATATTAGTAAATAATAATTAAGAACCTATAATTTAAAAAGGAAAATCAAAGAAAGAATTCAAAATAATTTTCTCAATTATTGAAAATAACTTGTTTTTATCTATCAAATAGAGGAGTTAGGTTTTGTTTAATTTTAAAAATATTGTTAAAAAAATCTATAATCTTTTGACATTTAATATTTTCAAGTATTTTGTCATAATTTCTTAAGTTCTTAAAAAATATAAAAAAATATAGCTCTTAATCAGGGCTTTCTTTATTTAAAACAATCTTTTTTATCTCAGGAAATTTTAGGTTTTGAGTTGGAAGAATCCAAATTTATCTGTAATTTTAGTTTCATAATCCATTTTTAAAATCGTTTTATAACTGTTTTAAAGTTGAAATGAAATCGATACTAAATATATGTAAAAAAATTAGGATAATGAAAAGATGGAGGAAATATGAATGAGAAAAAAAACAATTGTATTGTTTGTAATTATTATGCTCTCACTACCAATAATTACAGTGCTTGGGGCTAATAATAAAAAAATTAATGAGTCGGAGATACAAAATCAAATATTTGAAGATGAAATAATCTTAAATATCAAGCCCACAGCCAACAATATTGGTGTAAACCTTGAAATAGAGAATACAGGGGAAACAACTCTTAATAATCTAAAATGGAGTTTTAGATCAAAAGCTGCAATAAGCGGAACAGGTTTTTTTATTAGGGAAAAGTTACAAGAAGGGATATTAGACGAAATTGATCCAGGAGAAATTCTTAACATTAAGTTTAGGCCATTTATATCCCAAACAAAAAGCCCTATTGGGCTGGGTAATATCTATATGAACGCATCTTTAGAATATGATAATGTTTATGTGAGAACTCAAAAAAGAGCCTTTATTTTAACACTCTTTTTATTAAATTATAAAAAAACATATATGGATATCAAACCCGCTGAGGCATATCAAAGACTGCAAAATAATGAGTTTGATTTAGTAATAGATGTTGTTGGTTTGGACATCTACAGCCTTGGCCATTTACCTGGTGCTGTGAACTATGTATGGGCAGACGGTACATTAAGGAGCAAAATACCTGAACTAGATCCATCATTAACATATTTGGTTTATTGTCACACTGATCCACCTTCAACGTCAAGTGCCCAGATTTTAGTAGATGCAGGATTTGAGAATATATACCGTCTTGAGGGAAATTATGCAGCTTGGAAGAATGCAGGTTATCCCATAGAAACATAAACGAATTATAAAATAATTAGAATAGAGGTGAAAAAAATGCATGAATTTGAAATTATTGAAAAAGTAGGAATATCAAATAATAGTTACTCAGATGCTGTTAAAAACGCTTTGAAAAATACAAAAAAGAAAATTTTTTGGTTTGAAATTGTTGAACAAAGAGGAAGAGTCAAGAATAATGATGAAATCGAATTTCAAGTTGTAATAAAAATTGGGTGTGATTAAAAAAAAGATGGTAGAAAAAGTAAAATATAAAACAATTAAAAAAATTCAAAATATTGAAATAAGAATTTATCCAGAATTAATTCTTGCAACTGCTCAAGGACAGAATGATAGTCAATTTCAAGTCTTATTTAATTATATATCTGGAAACAATAAAGCCCAAGAAAAAATTAAGATGACAGCCCCTGTAATTACTTCAAAAAAAATTGAAATGACTGCGCCAGTGATTAGTCAGGATAATTACATGGCTTTTATAATGCCTTCAAACTACAATAAAGACACAATTCCATTACCAATAGATGATAATGTCAAACTTAAATTTGAACCTGAAAAAAAACTTGCAATAATAAAATTCAGCGGATATTCAACAAAAAATAAAATCAAAAAATATAAAGAAAAACTTTTTTCAGAATTAGAAAAAAATAATATAAAAATCAAAGCCGAAGCAATACTTATGAGATACAATAGCCCTTTTGCTCCTCCATTTATAAGGAGAAATGAATTGGGAGTTGAAATTGATTATGAATAAAATAAAGATCAAAAACATCTATCTTATTTTATGCGTCTTTGGCTTTATTTTACCCTATTCTCAAATAATACCTATTATCCTAGAAGGAAACTTTGATTTTCAGATGATTTCTGATCAATTATTTGCAAATAGAATTAGCACACTGTTTGCCCTTGATCTATTTGTTACTGCTACAGCATTTGTAGTTTTTGCATTATATGAAGGAATCAAGTTAAAAATAAAGCATTTATGGATTCCGCTTGTTGCAAGTATCTTGGTTGGAGCATCATTGGGTTTTCCATTGTTTTTATATATTAGAGAAATCAATTTAGAAAATAAAAATTAAAATAGTATATGCAAAAATACTAATTTACTGCTTTAAAATAATTACATCTATCATAAATTTCTTTCTTCAAAAAGCTCATTTATATTAAAATAATGTAACTTTGTTTCATGTGCATTACTATCCTTATCTGCAATGGAGATCACAAATTCCCCGGTCTGAGGACATGCTGACCATTGATGAAAATCACAAAGAATGCCTGTCTTTATAAAATTTACAAAGTAAAACATAAAGATATCAGTTCTACCGGTATACACCTTTCTTAAAAGCGAGATACTTGAATTCAGATCAATACGTCCCCAGTTCTTCTCAATTTCAAGGCTCATAGACCTGTACTTTCTCCAAAGCGGGAAAAAAGACCCCTTAGTAAAAAGTTTTAAAAAACCAATTAATCCGCCAGGTATATACCTTGACCTCTGAGTAGACGCCATAGTTGGGTCAATGAAAAAATTCGTACGCCTAACAACATTTTTAATCTTCCAGAAAGGATATTTGCCTTCAAATGAACTATTCCATTTTCCTATGTATGAATGATTTGCAGTTGTCTCAACTGCATATCCAATTTGTTCTTGACCGTCTGATAAAATAAAATTCCAACCAAGGGTCTTGTTAGTTGTCAATATATCAAGTGCCTCTTCTGCATTATTTGCAGTATCCAAGATTTTTTGAACCTTAAATTTTGTAGGAATGCCTTTGAGTGTTTGATCATGACTCCAACATACTTGAACTCCGATCAAGACCTGTTTTTCATTCAAACCCTGATAAAAGTTAATCCATCCTGCAATACTTGGTGCAAGTGACTTTAATCCAGCTTCAGGTTCTCTTACAATCAAAACAGAATTTTCCTGTATGTATTTACCAGTTACTGGGTCTTTTATAAGAAGGCCGAAATCAAGACTTCGGATATGATAAAGTTGTCCGTCCTTTGTTGCATCTCCCCAAGCAGCATAAGAAAAACACTTAACATCCAGATCAACTACATACATATATGAAACTGCAAGCTCTTCAAAAGAAATCTCTGCTCCATCAGATATACCTTGCATCTCTTCAATGTAACATTCCGGTATATATTCAGATGTTGTGTTCCAGATATCTAGTAAAGAATCATAGGAAGATACATCTTCTGTGTGATTTAGGATTGCCCTAACATTTTCATGGATTTCGTCTTTAAGAAAAAAACCATGCTGATATCCCATCTCATAATAGCTTCCGTTAATAAATAAGATATTTACCCCATCACGGACTTCAAGATGTCCGCCTTCTAATAAAGAAGAAAAATCAGAGTCAT
>Ga0272442_10001923_pt1 | contig 30734 bp, 31 predicted proteins | sample SSMForm2O_FD_200262 | JGI IMG/M metagenome (GOLD analysis project Ga0272442, IMG submission 200262) | Marine sediment archaeal communities from Little Sippewissett salt marsh, Falmouth, MA, United States - SSM-Form-2O | ecosystem: Environmental > Aquatic > Marine > Wetlands > Sediment ...
GTGGAAAGGATTAAAACGGGACGAAGCTGGTTTGAAAGCAAACAGCGTATAATTAGAGAAGCAATACGAATCTACATAAAATATCCATGTTATAATTTGGAGACTAAACCAACTGCGTAAGTCCTATATACTTTCGGTCAACTGCGTAAGCCATACTTGAATAACTCTACCAAAAATTCTGCAAAATTTTCGTAAATTAGATAAGCTCTTTGGAGCACAGGTTCCATACCCTCTCCGTCTATCAGAAATATATCGTCAAATATCCTTTCAAATGGTCGTGAAAATAGTAACATCTCCGGGCTAAATGTGGGGTATGACGTTGGTGGACTTAGATAGGAGTCGCATATCATGAAATCGCACAAACATTTCGGAATACGTGATTTTTTCGCAAAATACAGGTACAGTGATTCAAGATTCTTAAATACGGTTTTTCTGTATAGTTTGATTGCATGAAGTTGATCAAATTCGTTTAGTAACGTTAAAGGCTTGTAAAGTCTGGGTGACCATTCATGCGCAACTCTAGAGATTATTTGTTCTAAATATCTCCCTGTTTGATCGTCCGTTTTGGCATTTTCTTGATGAGATTTCCTCAATTCATCAGTTAAATTTTTTGCAAATTTGTTATAATATTCAATGGTAGCTTGATGATTCAAAAGCGATTTTGAGGCCACATCTCTAAATTTAGATCTCTCAAGCTCAGGTTGAATCACCTCAAATACATCATCAAATCCATGATTTTGTATTATACTATTCGTAAAAGGTGAGCTGAGGAACATTTCTGTATCTTTTTCAATATAGAAACCGAAAATATTTCTAAACGTATCTAAGTCCTGGTTTATATAATATTGTTTTCTTCCCGCTGTATGCTTACGTGGCCTGCCCACCAGCTTACTTTCGCTCAGTATGTCTTGCCTTACCAGAGATCTTAAAAACTCCATTATTCTTGATTCGCTTGTCTCTGCTCGCAAATGTTTAAAATCTTCGTACAAGTGTCCCTGTGAAGGGTTGTCCAAGAATATGGATAATACATTTTGTATATTAATTTTAAATTCCCCCCACATATATACTAGTATCATTAACTCACAACTTTCACAGATACAGTGATAGTTTTTCCCTTTATATTACTTTATATGAAAACATTACTTCACGAGGGGGGACGACATCTTCGCCCGTTCGAGGAAGCAGTCGGGGTCCTCAACAAAATCGAGGACGGTGGTGGTTTTTTGCTGGTCAGTGTGAGCAAGACTACCGTGAACCTGCCTATAAAAATGGGCGAAGTGTTGCGACCACTTTTAGGTCAACGTATGGGGATACTTCGTACAGACGACCCTCGTAGACCTTACTTGTGCAGAACACTGGACGGTAAAGACCGATCAAGTACGAGAGTATCTCTAGCCCATTCACTTGGGGTTGAGGATTCAAAATGAGTTATAACGTGAAATATATCCTGAGCCCATATATAGGCAAGAAAATCGCTATTATCAAAACCGACGAATCGTACGACTCGTACCGATTGCGGTTGTTGTGAACCTTCGCATTTGTCAGAATCAATCTTATAGAGGGTGGAGGACTAAGCGACATGGACGATGGCAGGACGTCGATTCTCAATTGCCAAGTAGGCTACATCGAAGGTTTGCCGTGGAAGCTGGCCTCGAAAGCTTACGATAATCGTTGGGATACGATGAGGCTATTACGGCGTTGTGCATCTATTGGTGCTTCACGTTTAAGGGGGTTAAGATGACGGAGCTTGACCAGGTTAGATCAGCTCTCGCCTTTTTCTGGCCGAACAAGTCCTATCCGATCGAGGTTCGACTGTGGCAACGACCCAAACTCGAGGGAATCGACGCTCTCGACAACCGCAAGAAAACCTCGATTACCTACTCAGGTTTCTTCGACGACGAAGATGCTTTGCTCCGAGAGGTGGAGAAGTTCGACGAAGACGATAGCACGGTAGGTATTTTTTGCGTGATGAATCCGATCAGGCCAGGTCAACACAACGTAGAAAATAAGATCAAGAGAGCTGGCAAGGCCACTAAAGACGAGGACATCGTGAGACGACATGCTCTTTTGATCGACATCGATCCAACCCGGGCAAAGGGATTCAAGAAGTACTCTTCGACCGACGAGGAAAAAGAACATGCTCGGCGTGTGAGAGATTTCGTCGTCGAGATCCTAGGAAAACGGGGCTGGCCAGAACCTTGCAAGTTCGATAGCGGTAACGGTTACCACCTCCTTTACAGAATCAATTTGTCGAACGACGACCACAGCAATACACTGCTCAGGCAATTACTCAAAACACTCAATCGTCTTCTGCCTAACGACATCCGAGGGCTCGCCTCGGTCGACGAGGCGGTATTCAACGCGAGCCGAGTCACTAAGTTGCCGGGGACGATGGTCCGGAAGAATCGAACTGATGATAGACCTTGGCGATTGAGCCGCGTTATATCTGTCCCCGATCAGGTGACGACCGTTTCAGAGGCCCAAATTCGTTCGATCGTAGAACTCGACGCTGGACGAGACGAAGGTAAGTTCGAAAGAGGAACAACGACTAAACGCTCTGAGGCACGATACGTACATCCCGAACGGTCAGCGACACAAAAGGGTCTCGACTCCATTGAGAATGACGAGCAGATCAGGCCTTGCATCAAGACCATGATCCAAGAAGCAATCAATAGTAAAGGTGTATGGTGGCCGCATAATGCTCGTTTGACGACGTTGGCCGAGCTGCTCTGTGCAGGATATTCCGATCGAGCAGTTCACGATCTCTTCGAGCACTTCGAGGACTACGATTTTGACACAACACAGAACCAGGTTTCTCATTGCCGATCGACCTACCTTGCCAAAGGTGGGACATTCTGGAAGTGTTCCGAACTTCGAGATCGAGATGTGGTGGCCAAAGACCGATGTAAAGGGTGTAACTGGACGATAACTCGATCGGACGCTGGTGACAATGAGAATGCAAAGGGAAACGATGGGTCGGTTGCTACCATCCTCACGAGTTTGGTTTTGGAAAGCGGCGCCCAACTGTGGCACAATCCCGAAGGGGAGGCCTACATAACGATTAGTCAAAATCAACATTTGGAGAACCACCCTCTAAATTCAAAACAGGTTACGGATTGGATGAGTGGACTGTACTACAAGTCTGAACAGAAAGTGCCTCACAGTGCAGGGGTTAAAGACGCGCTAAACGTTCTCGAAGGGTTGGCAGTCTTCGAGGGAGATGAACACGAAACTCACGTCCGTTTTGCAGAACATGGTGGCAATATCTACTTGGACCTCGCAAACGGTGACTGGATGGCCGTAGAGGTAACCACACAAGGATGGAAGGTGATCTCCTCACATGAGGTTCCCCTAAAGTTCCGAAGGACGAAAGGGATGTTATCGCTTCCCGAACCCGCAACAGGTGGATCTCTGGAGGATCTACGCAAAGTGGTTAACGTTCCTCAAGGGGATGCTTGGATTTTGGTTACGGCGTGGCTGCTCCAAGCCTTCCGACCCGCCGGTCCATATCCTCCGTTGGTAGTGCTCGGAGAGCCGGGAAGTGCCAAATCATGGTTGACCCGGACTTTGAAGTATCTCACAGATCCGAACGTAGCTCCACTACGGAGACCCCCAAAAAGCGAACGAGACTTGATGATAGCGGCATCCAATGGATGGGTGGTGGCTTACGATAACCTCTCAGGACTTTCACCCTGGCTATCTGACGGTATATGCGTTTTGTCCACGGGTGGAGGGTTGGCACAGAGGCAACTTTACACCGACTCAGACGAGTCTCTTTTGGATGTGCAACGTCCCGTTATCCTTAATGGTATCGACGAAATTGCCACACGAGGCGATTTGGCGAATAGGGCAATTTTCCTATATCTGCCTCGGATTGGAAGGGGCGATCGGCGAACTGAGACGGAGATTAAATCTGAGCTTGACCAAATCCGACCGGGCGTGATTGGCACCATTCTTGATGCAGTTTCACGTGGTCTGCGTGAACTTCCCAACGTAGACTTAGATTCGATGCCTCGAATGGCCGATTTTGCAGAGTGGATCACCGCGTGCAGTGGTGGCGATCTGGGCTGGTGTTCGAAGGACGTGTTGGAGGCGTTCAGCCGGAACCAAGTCGACGCCAACGTTTCATTGGTTTACAACGATATGTTTTGCACAAGTCTAGTCCAATTCATCGAGACTGGTGACGAACCTTTTGAGGATAACGCAACGTTTCTGCTGACCACACTAAACAACAGATGTGGAGTTAACGGGCAGAAGCCCGACGGATGGCCTCGGTCGGCAAGGGGCGTTACTGACAAACTACGCAACTTTGCCGGTCCCTTGAGGGACGTGGGGGTGAACGTACAATTCGTTCCCCGTACCAATAAGAAGCGTATCATTAGGATATCAAAGATTGAACCAAAACAATGTGAACTGCCTAACCGTGACGCAAGTGACGGAAAGGATGATACGGAAAATTTTGCGTCACCAGAAAAACCGGATACAAGAGAGGGAAATGGTGACGGAGTGACGCAAGTGACGGACAATTTTGAATTGGAAAAAAAGAGAGTAAAAAGAGAAGAAGATAATGAGGTAAAGAAGAGTGACGTTTTGTGTTCAAGTACGGAAAATTACCGTCACTTGCGTCACTCCGTCACGAAAGCGTCTAATGATAACGGTTTTGGTGGTGACGGTTGTGGTGACGCAAACGACCCAATCGTCACAACCGTCACTGCACCGTGGTCAAAAGTAAGCGGTGCAGAAGATATCGTAGTAGGTCTGAAACGTTACAACGGCCGCCTAACCCGCGAGAACATGATCGAAGATTTTGGGTGGAGCCCAAAACAAGCCACGTCCGTTTTTGGTCTGCTCGTGGACAACTACGAATGGATATCAGAGAAGCTCAAGTCCGGCCTGACAGTCTACAGACCACCGAAGGTGATGATATGAGTTCGTCACAATTCCCATGGCCGTTGTTGCCTTGGTTACCCTATCTTGGTGGTACTGTGTTGCGGCCAGACGATCCGCCATCCTCACGCCATAAAGTGGAGGTCCTGCAAATGACCACCGATAAAACTACCAATCCTAGGAGTTTCAGATTTATTAAGATCAAATCTATAATTAAGTCACAAATTGTGATCGATTTCTACGTCTACCTATCCTACGAAATCGTGCCAAAAGCGTCCGAGACGGTGATCTTCAATGGGTAGGAAATGTACGGTGTGCACACACGCCGATCGCGAAATAATCGATAAGTTGCTCCACAAAGGTGATTCGTACCGCGCCATATCACGACAGTTTGGCGTTTCAAAAGACGAGGTCGTATCAGATTCATCTGAGCACACGTCCAAATTTCGAATCAAAAGTGATATTGAGGTCGATGTGAACACGACTGAGGTTCGGCTCGTCGATGACAAAGAAAGGATTGTCAAAAGAAAATTCCCCGAAAAAGCCTTGGTTTGACCTCTTTGAGGATGTGATAGAATATGACGATGACGTATTTGGCGACGATATTTGAGCTTACTGAAGAACCTGTGACATATGAGGGGGGGTTCTATACAGTTTCACAAAGCGGAGGTTCATAAATGACAAACAATAAAACTACTAAACGAGGGCGTGGGGTCACTTTAAGGGAACCCAAAGATGCGCGTCAGATCATCAAAAGGTTGGTTGATCAGGCATTTCGGGATGAACGTGAGCTGGAGCTTATGGGCCGGATTGTCAATGCATTGAACTGTTGGGCCAAATTTTGGGAGATGGAAAAGGTGGCCGAGTTAGAAACGAGGATCAAACGTCTTGAAGAGGAAAATAAATGAAATTAGACTCATTTGACCGTCGTTTATCCCGGCTAGAATCTTCCTTAATTAAACCAAGTTTTGCTGAAGTGATGAACATAAGTGCAAAGAGTCAGGAGGAGATAGAACATGAAATCGCTGGGCTTCTGAGGATTAAAGCATTTCTTTCTACTTCTGACGAACTGGAAGTGGTTATTTGCCATTTGGGCAAACTTAAGACAATAACCTCTGAGGATAGGGAGCTCGTTATGGATGCCGTTGCTTATAGGCGAAATGCCATACGCCTGAATGAGCATTAAAGCAAATCATAGAAAATTGTGCCCCATCATGCGATCAGTGGTTACGAAAATTCTGGTATGAGCCTCGCGGTGGACGCTACCGGTCTTGGAAAACCTGTCGTGCATCTTCTGAACCAGGAAGGTCTCTGTCCGATGTCTATAAATCACCAGTGGGGACGGTGTCGTTCGGGCGGATTTGAGGAACTGGAAAGTACCAAAACGAGATTTGGTATCCACCCTTCTGGTATTATTCCAGACGAATCAACTTAAGATTTCTGATGGTCTCGAGCTGGCTACCCGTTTTTGTCAAGGAGCTGTTGAATCTCACGGTCAAGATCGATCTCAAGATATCTCATGACAGTTATTCTGCTTGGCGAGGGGATATGATCTTGGCGACGGCTTTGGCTTGTTGGAGGGGCAAAAACCGAACTCCTAGGCAGCCGGAAATTAAAGAGCTGAAACGAATCCTGGGTGGAAGCCTGATCTTGGCAATATGATTAGGTGAAGACAAAAGGCAGATCATAGGGATCAATTAGGACGCGAGCAAGAAAATGAGCCATCCCTTCGCCAAGGTTTATATAGAGGGTTGCAACTACACACCTGGCGAAAATGCTCCCTCCAAACGGAGCAATTTAACGCAATATTTATCTCAAATGGGCCCTTTTGGAGGGCTGTTGCAGAGTGAATCCCGATGAAAAGGGAACTGAAAGATGAAGACGTCCTGATGTATCCCTTTTCTTTGGCCACTTGTTGCAGAGTGAATCCCGATGAAAAGGGAACTGAAAGTTCTCCAATCGGCCACGGTTCTTCGGCCAGAAGCGTATGTTGCAGAGTGAATCCCGATGAAAAGGGAACTGAAAGACCACGGTCTGCGTCTGTACCAAATAGAAGCGATGTGAGTTGCAGAGTGAATCCCGATGAAAAGGGAACTGAAAGTACATTATGCTGAGAAGGCGGCCACTTGGGTAGTAGTCCGTTGCAGAGTGAATCCCGATGAAAAGGGAACTGAAAGAGGAGTCGAATTTATCTGGTGTATATCGCATGTAAACGCCTGTTGCAGAGTGAATCCCGATGAAAAGGGAACTGAAAGGAGTATGCTAGAAAATGCGGCAGTTATAGGGGTCCCAATACCGTTGCAGAGTGAATCCCGATGAAAAGGGAACTGAAAGATACAGACAATAGCGAATGAATCAACTGCACCAACTGGTGTTGCAGAGTGAATCCCGATGAAAAGGGAACTGAAAGGCTGCTTATTTGATTGGGTATCAAGTCCGCAGGTGTACGTTGCAGAGTGAATCCCGATGAAAAGGGAACTGAAAGATGATTGAACTTATGATGACTTTGGGTTTCTCCAAGTTGCAGAGTGAATCCCGATGAAAAGGGAACTGAAAGAGTGGTAACGTTCTCTCTTGCCCGTCCCATTTTATACAGTTGCAGAGTGAATCCCGATGAAAAGGGAACTGAAAGATATTCGTTGGGTAAGAGACGGTAATGATATTCTGCAAGTTGCAGAGTGAATCCCGATGAAAAGGGAACTGAAAGACCTGCACCAAATATATACTCCATCGAGGATTGTGTTGTTGCAGAGTGAATCCCGATGAAAAGGGAACTGAAAGACCTGCACCAAATATATACTCCATCGAGGATTGTGTGTTGCAGAGTGAATCCCGATGAAAAGGGAACTGAAAGATTTCCTTCATGTGGTAATATTCGATCTTGTGCTTCGTTGCAGAGTGAATCCCGATGAAAAGGGAACTGAAAGACAAGGATTTGAGTATCATCGATCTCATCATAGAGTGTTGCAGAGTGAATCCCGATGAAAAGGGAACTGAAAGCAAATGCTTCCATTGATTTCTGTATTTGCGATTTCTGTATGTTGCAGAGTGAATCCCGATGAAAAGGGAACTGAAAGCGGAGATGATAGATATGATGGTCCCCGGAGATGATAGGTTGCAGAGTGAATCCCGATGAAAAGGGAACTGAAAGACTTGGAGACCTTCCGCCTCTTCATGAGAACATACGTTGCAGAGTGAATCCCGATGAAAAGGGAACTGAAAGAACAATACACATCGAAGTACGCAACCGTGTTTGCTTTCGGTTGCAGAGTGAATCCCGATGAAAAGGGAACTGAAAGTCAAATAGATCGCAAACCATTATCTTAGATTGTGAGGGTTGCAGAGTGAATCCCGATGAAAAGGGAACTGAAAGCAAACACCTGACATAACCTTGCTTTCCTGTTCTACTCGGTTGCAGAGTGAATCCCGATGAAAAGGGAACTGAAAGATTAGCGTATTTTTGGTGAACGATAGTATCCACTTTGTTGCAGAGTGAATCCCGATGAAAAGGGAACTGAAAGCGAAATTGAGTGGCAGGCATCCAAGAGATTCGAGGCTGGTTGCAGAGTGAATCCCGATGAAAAGGGAACTGAAAGTCCGCGAGGCGTTCCCTGGCGCTTTGGGTGGCATGTACGGTTGCAGAGTGAATCCCGATGAAAAGGGAACTAAACGTGTTAAATCCGTTCAGGATAATACTTGTAACATATTACGGAGGCGATCATGACTTTAGTACAGATAGGATGTTGCGGCGCCTATTGCGTAACATGCAGGGCCTGGAAAGAACAGGCGTGCAAAGGGTGTAAAATCGGGTATGCAAACGGGAAACGGGATATAAACAAAGCCAGATGTAAAATAAAAGTATGCTGTATCGGAAACGGCTACAATTCCTGTGCGGATTGCCCGGATCTTCAGGTATGTCAGATAATTAACACATTCTTTTCTAAAAAAGGATATAAGTACGGGAAATACAGGCAGGCAATTGAGTACATAAAGCAAAACGGATATGTCGCATTCATTGCAATAGCCGATAAATGGACAAATGCATATGGGAAATACGAGTGATGATAAGATACAGTAGGACATAATTTCCATTGAATCATTGGTATGTGTAAATTGAATAATAGGTCTATAGAGAGGAACACAGGTTCAAAGTCCTGGCTATAATGATCGACGGTATGGCCCTGGTAGTATCGGGTATCTTGGCTTCAAAGCTAACCCCAATGGAAGGTGTAAGTCAAATTTATCGACAATGTTCTCTGTACCTACAGCTACCTGGATCTTGACATCTACTAGGCATCTTTTCATAAAAAATCATGTCCTGTTTCATATCACGTTCTTCGATGAACCATTGCCTGAGTTCGTCACTTATCAAGAAGAAGTCACGTTCGATGTGAGGTGTAGGATGGTTCACGGGAAAGCTCAAGTAGACCGTACAACCTATGTTTATGGGCAACTCGTACAGGCTCTCGTACACCATCGCATACCCGGTGGCAGAAAGCCTATGAAAATCTCGTTTTGGACCGGTCTTCAGGTCACATATGGTCATGCCAGCCATGTTCACCGCATCTGCACTGAGGTTACCACTTAACCCCAAATAATGACCATCGAGCTTGTGTTCAACCACGAAAGGAAGGGCGTGGTTTACGAGTGAATCTTCGCTCATGTACCTATACTTGCCCAAGTATTCGTAGATGGACGAAATTATCCTGCTGACCTCGAAATACCAGAGCTTTTCCAGGTTTTCAACAACCTGAGATGCATAATCAACGTTGTAGTCGTCCCCAGAGGATGATAACCGTTCTTCTGCCTCTAGAATCGCATCAGGTAACCTGTCGTTGAGCATATTCCCAAGTTTGGAACAGACGCCTAGACCGTTAGAGTATATCAGCCTCTTGGCCGTGGGGTACAGCTCCGCTATGACGTTATGATAAATCAATCCTGCTACCATGTCCAAACTGGGTGAAACACTGACCTTATCCACGTGCCTCAGATAGACGTCACGACCACTTTCACAGTACTTGTCTGCCACCTCCCAGAGAGGCAACACGATATCGTGAGGCGGTGATAGCTCTGACGAGTGCCAGTTCCAACCTCTCAGCTCTTCGGCTACATACTTATCCCGAGATTGAGGTATGAGCTTTTTTAGGAGATACTTCCTCTCCTCTTCCGAAAAGAAATACATTAAATGATCACACCCGATCTAGTTATATTTTAAACCAAAAATCTAATTGTTACATGCTCTGGCAGTACCTTTGGTATTCGCAATCAACGCATCTGGCAGTCATTCTGGTACCTGAAGGTTCGATCTCTTTCTCTACGATATTTTTTATGTCTGAGATTAGCTTGAGGGTTCGCTTGCGAAGATCGTCGTTGAAATCGATTTTGACGTTGATTTGATCCTTGCTGTAGTGAATGTAACCTCGACGCACGATGGTATCGAAATTTGCTTCTACCAACAAGGAATAGGCTGCAAGCTGATATTTGTGGTTCAGATGGACACCACCTTTTTTGGAGAAGCCGAACTTGTAATCGACGGGGATGTACTCTTTCTCGGTCTTTATAAGGTAATCCAGAACGCCTCGGAGCCCCAAACGTTCGCTTTCCAGCTCGACTTTGAACAGTTTATCGGAGTGGTCGAGAAGAGGGTCATAGAATAGGGCACCTTTTCTGCGTTTCTCTTTGGACGTGATGGTATCGTGTTTCTCCTTTCCGACGCTCAATTTGAGATCGAATGGTTTGGGAACGTGAAGGACGTGGTCGAAGTAAATTATTCGGGGACAGTAGAGGTACTGTTTAACGTCGCTTACTGTTACCATGCAACCTCACACTTCATCCTAAAAATGGCGTCATCGTTTTGGGATCGAATTTGCTACAACACTTCGACATAGTCGTCCTCATCGATGTGGTAGATCTCACCTATGCTATCCCGAAGAGCGAAACACTTGGTGCAGAGGGGATAGAATTGGATGTTTCCTTCGTCATCTTTCATTATCCGTTCCAGCCTTAGCTTCAGCTTTTCACGGTTGTTGCGGTTGAACGTTCCGTAAAAGGCGCTCTTCTGGATCCTGATACAACCATAATCCATGAGGGCTTTGGCAACCCTCGTTCTCAGACCATCATCGCTGATATCGTATATTATCACCGTATCCAACCAGATCAGCTCCGAATTGTTTCTGCTCGACACTGAAATTTATTTTTATAGATCAATTTTTGACTTCAATTACCACCGAGGTGTGAAAGGCTCGTAGCAGTTGCGTTCGCCTCGGAGGTAAGTGGCTATGGTAGACGCTTGGCTGCGGATTATGTTCTTTATGAGATGTCTCTTGTCCCGGTAAGTGATCCTCTCGTCCAACCTCTTGTAAAAGGCGCCTGAAGATATCTTGATACCCTGTTTGGTCATGCGACCGTCATCTGTGAAGTGACCTTTTTTCATATCTCGGGCCAGCCTGACCACCACCCGATCCACCACCACCGGCCTGAACTCTTCCATGAGGTCAAACACCAGTTTATCTTTGCCCGGCCTATCGGCATGAAGAAATCCGGCGTAGGGGTCGAGGCCTGCGTAAAGGGTGCAACGCCACGTTTCTTGTTCCAGTACGTAGTAGCCGAAGTTGAGGAGGGCATTGATGGGATCTTTGGCTCCAGGATAGTCTCTGCCCGGGAAGTTCCATTCGTCGGGTATAAGCCGGGACCAAGTCGACCAGTACTTTTCAGCTCCATAACCCTCGATGCCCATGATCTCTCCTCGAGCATCCTCCAGATTGCCGTCAACTTCATCCACTCTTGTGGCCAAAGAATCAATTTCTGTTGCAGACTCTCTAAACTTGTTCCACAGATCGTCGTTATGTCCTTTCCACTTCTTAGAAAACGATTTGAGCAGCGAAGCTTGGTTGTGAAGCTTCCCTTGGACGAAGGATTTGGCAAGGGTTGTGCCCCTCTGATCTTTGTAAGCCAAGTACTGTTCTCGCCTGGTCTTTACCGTACCGCCCAAACTCGCTGGTATCAATCGTGAAAGAGGTTTACCATAATAGGAGGTGAAGACCAGCTCCACTCCCATTTGGTCTGCCAACGCGATGGCGTCGGAAGATATTGATATTCCCGAACCCATTATGGTGATCTGTTCGACATCTCTAGCTGGGCGCAGGACTGCGGGATCGTCTTTACGTGAGATGCGAAACTGTTCACCGGATTTTCCCAGAAAGGCGCCCCTGTCCGAGAGAATGATGCGAGTCATTGCAAGGATCCTTCTTATTGGTTTATTTTCGGTTGTTGAGGGTATATCAAGGTTTGTGTTGAAGACCATATACTTCGTGTGAGGATGGGAAAAGTTTATCGTGGAGTAATTTGTGTGTTTAAGCGGAACTAATGTGAAATTAATTACGGAATTATACGAACTATAACGAGGAAATGCAGTGACCTTAACGATGCTAGTGGAAAACCAACCACCTGAAACTTCTGGCGAGGTATCACCACCATTACTGGAGCTATTTCAGGAATATACCGGTGACGAATATTTGCCTTTTAAGCATCAGGCTGAGGCGTTTCATCTAGTGGGTCACGAAGGTAAAGAATCATTTCTTGTGGCGGGCACGGCATCAGGAAAAACTTTGGCCATTGCTATACCATTATTTTGGAAACTGAGTCAAGGTATCATTAAAAAAGTGTTGTTCATATATCCAACTGTAGCTTTGCTGGAAGACCAGAGGAAAGTGATGGATCATTTGGCGGAGATCACTGGTCTAGATGTAGGGCAAATCCAGGGAGGTATGTCCAAAAGCAAGCTCATCGCTGCTTTGAACAAGCCGGTGATACTGGCCACTCCGGATGAGATATACTGGTTCTTTCGCAAGAACGTGAAGTATAACAGCTTGCTCATATACGGTTTAGCTTTGGTGGACGAGTTCGTCCTGGACGAGGCTCATCTCTTCAACGGTCTTATGTTGCGAAATTTATCGCATCTCAAGAGCAGGATTCAATTATTGGCCAAAAAGTTGGACAAAATACCTCGGTGGCACGTTCTCACTGCCACACCCACCGAAAACCTGAAACGCCTGACAACTGGCGAGGAGGTTCATGGGAAATCGAAATGTGGCGATGTAGAGGTTACGTTTTTGGAACCTGCCAAGAGATACGACGAGCGACGAGATAAGCTGGTAGATGCTGTCGAGACAGCTTTACAAAACGGTTCTGATAAAGTTCTCCTGGTTTTTAATTCTGCAGATTTAGCTCATAGGGTATTCGAGGGGGTTAAGGGCCGACGATCCCGACCAGACATTCCACCAGACCTCAAAATACGGTTTGGGCGTATCCGTTGGAGACATTTCAAGGCCTGGTCGAAAGTGGAGGGGATATCTTCCGAGGTCGTTGAGGAGATCGAAGGATGGCTGAAACGGGAAGAGATTTTTCATCTGAAAGATCTCGAAGATGGAGCTAAAACGAGTGTGCCCACAGAAACGCTCGCTTCAAAGGTATCTAGGATTCTGGAAAACCAAGTTTGGGTTCTCAAGCGTATGGCTTACTCTGCAGAAAGAGAAGGTGATAGCAATCCTGTTGAGGCCATCGAACGTAGATTGGCCGGTAAAAGCAAGACGACACGGCTGGTTTGGGATACGGTCAGACCTGCCATAAACGATGGGAACAATCTCGAAAGCTTGTTTGCCAACTTAAAAACTTGGGTCGGTGATGTACAGGGTTCGTTGGAACGAATATGGGTTGAGGACTCGTTGGAGGTAACTGCACAATCCTTCAATGAGATTACGGAAGCGTTTCAAGCTGCAGGGATGGGTAGGGTGCTGGCAGAGAATGTTACCAACAATCTCACCTATTCTATAGAGCTTCCTGAATATTCTGCATCCAACCTCAAAATGGTTCCATCGGAACTTGGGCAGCGCTATTTGGCGTTTTCCTGGCTTGGGTGGATGGTGAACGAGGAAAACACAAGGGCCAATCTGATCGATAGGGTGCGCAAGGCGCTGGAAGATGGACGGTTGGAAGTGGAGATGAGGCACATTTCCGCTTGGGGTGATTCCGATCTCCCTGTGGTCATCTATACTGGGAAAATGTCCAAACCTGAACGCAGGGGTCTACTTGAAGCTTTTGAAAAGCTGTCTCGAGCTGTGCTCATATCTACACCTGCTGTGGAGGTGGGCGTGGATTTCGCTGCCGATGCTTTGATCACTGAGCAATGTGATGGTAACGGTTTTCTCCAGAGGTTTGGACGTGTGGGTCGACGTTCTGGCGTTCAAGCAAACGTAGTGGCCTTGGTCAAAGATGGTGAAACTTACGTGGAGCTTTTTAATCGGTGTCGTTCTGGTGCAGGGGACGATGGCAAAATCAAGATGATGCGAGAGGAGTTCTCGTCGTTGATATCCGATCCTGTGGATGGTGTTTTCCCGGCCAAGCTCTGCACAGAGGGTTCAGATCTTCTGGATGCTATCCACTATATGGTGAATGCCCAGCTTGGTGAGATCGGAATATGGCTGAACCAGGCAATGTTCGATAACGATGCTGTCAAAGAGCTGGCGGAGAAGCTTCGTGAGGCTGATTTGTCCTTTGCCTATGGCTTGAGAGGAACCATGCCAGGAGTTGCTCTTCGGGGTGGGGCTGGTGGTGGTGAGCCTTTCTACGTATTGAGAAAGATTTACAACGATCGGCTCATGGCCAGCAGTTCTCCTTTCGAGATGGCGCAGTCTGACATGTGGCACATGGAGCTTCTCTGGACGAAATATCAGTGGGATATCGTCATAGACCCTAAGGCTACGTTGGAATCTAGCCAAGCCCTTTTCTGGTTGCAGGACGGAAGGTGGCACCTTCGGGCAGGTTACGGGATCGCCGCCGATTACGTCAGGCTGTTTCAGCTAGAATCCAACTTGAGGGCGCTTGAGCCTGAGTTGCGAAGAGACCTTGGTGGGTTTCTGGAAAAGCTGGAACCTCATGCATCTAACCCCAAAGTTCGGCCGATCTTGCGAGTTGGCGAGGCCTTGCCTCTCTTCTTCTTGCCACATGCTAAGTTCATACTGGGTCAAGGAGATGTCCATCTCTTGAGGCAAGATCAAGAGGGTATCATCGAGTCTGTGGAGGATCGTCTGGGAAATCCACTGGTATTGGAAAACCAAGTCTGGCTCATTCTTTACGGCCATAGAAAAGAAGAGGCTGAGCGCCTTTTGAACGCAGTTTCTGCCCTCGGGCTTGAAGAACTGTATTACGACTGGCAGACCTTGGAGGGTCAGGGTGGCAAGATGATTGGGCCGGTGCTATTGGATCGGGCTGCTGGGGCTTGTTTTGACGTTTATCGGAGGTTGGTGGAACATGCTGGTTGATCGGTACAAAGAATCTCTGGGAAAGTCGAAAGGCCGCCAGAGCCTGTACGACCACTGCATCTCCAGTGTAGAGATCGGCCTGGAAGTGGCTAGTATGGCTGGTGAAACTGCTGGGACTAGGCTTGATCGGCTCGTGTTTGCAACCTTCGTCCACGATGTGGGAAAGCTTGACCCGCGCTTTCAGGCCATGCTGGATGCGGTATCTAGAGGCCAGGAGCTTCCGCCAAAGAAGGTGAAGCACGAGGCCAGCACCTTCGATTACGATCTTCCTCTTCTAGTCGAAGAGAGTAAAGAGGAGATTCGAGAGGATATTCTGGACGTCTGCGGCTACGATATAGACCTTGCGAGCCTGGAGGGCGATGCGATGGAGGATATCTGGGGCTTTGCGGTGACCCATCATGGCCTCTTTTACCTCTCGTACGAGCGGGGGAGGGATGGTGTATTGAGGCCCTTGATCAGGCGTCAGTGGACGAGCTTTTACCCCAACGAAGAGCGGCGCGTCACGCTGGTGGATCTGCTCTTCGAGTACTATCCGCTGGGTGGGCTGGTGATGATCTCGGATCTGTTGGCATCGTACTCTCATGAGCAGGGGAAAGACTATGCCGCCCTGTTCGGAGAGGTCGAGAGCCTGGGGGTGCTGGTGGAGAGGCTCGTTGGCGAGGCTGAGGAGATCGAGGCAGGGGTGGCGAGGGACGATCTGAGGGACTACGGGCTGCGGGAGACGCTGCGGCTGCTGGGGGGTGGGATGGGGTGAATATTAAGACACTGACGGTGACACTGGAAACCGTGACGCCGCTGTTTTTGGGCGGGGCAAATCAAAGAGGAATGCCAGAACTGCGTCCACCGTCCTTCCGTGGAATAATACGCTATTGGCTAAGGGCAACACTAGGTGGCGTGATTGGAGATGATAATCTCAATGGTTTGCATCAATTGGAGAACGTGGTATTCGGTAGTCAGAAGTCCCATTCACCCATCCATTTGCGGTTAAGCGCACACCCAAAAAATAAATATTTAAAATACAAGAAAGAGAACATATTGCCCCATAAAGGCAGAGGTTTACGTGAAGCTTTTGGTGCAGGTCAAAAGATCGAGCTTACAATGCAGCAGTTTCAAGATGTAGATGAAATAACGTGGAATGTTGCATGCACAAGTTTGAGCTTGGCTCTCACATTTGGCGGAGTGGGCTTACGTTCACGACGCGGCTATGGGACGCTAAAGGCCTTGAAATCGTCCGACGTTAAACTTGTACCACTTACCCCCACATCCTTTGATGATTGGATTAGACATATAGAAATTGTAGTCAAAAATGCAATAAATTCGGCAGCACATCTTGCCCAGTCAGAAAGTATACCCTTAGCTGAACTGCCTAATGGGTTGTCACGTTATCCTTCTGCCACTCGCAAAAGTCTGATTCGTCTTACTAATTTGAAAACTGACTCGGCGATGGAAGCAGTTAGTTCCTTCATGAAGATAGTTCCAGATGAACAGTGTTTTGGCAGCATAAAGCCTCGTCAAGGGTCGCCCCTATGGGTGAGACCTGTAGAAATAGACCACAAATATGGTTTGCTATTTGCGGTCTTAGCGTCGAGATTCGACGGTTGTAATTACGGAGAAATAGACGGATTTTTAAGATACGCTTTTCGGGGAAAAGATATAGCGGTGAAGGGATGGAACTTATGAATGAAGCTGTTCTTATTTTCACTTTTAGCCCGATACAACCCTTTATATCAGAAGCGCGGCGGGCATCTGATTTGTATGTCGGAAGCCACATTTTGGTTGAGTTGGCAAAAGCCGCCGCCAACTCAATCAGATTACGTGGCACGTTGATATATCCAGCGAGAATCAGTGATGATGTTCCTAACAAGCTGGTAGCGATTGTACCTTGGGATGAAACTGAACAAATTGCTGAAAATACCAAGGATTCATTATTGAGTGGCTGGAAGGATATCGTTTCTACAGCGCGAACTGAAATGCTAAAATTGAATATATCAGTAGATAAAATATGGGAAGAGATTTGGAAACGGCAGACAGATTCTGAGTATATGTGGGAAGTCTATTGGGCAGCTGCCTCTATGGAAAGCGATTCGTATGAAGATGCCTACAAAAAGGCTAGTTATTCCTTGGAGGCAGCAAAACGCAATCGCATCTTTGAGTTTGCTGAAGAATACGGTTTAAAAGATAGCCTAAGCGGCAAACGTGAGGCTTTGCATACTGCTGAACAAAATGCAAAAATCTATTGGGACTCAATAAGTGAGATACCACATATTACCCCCTCCAGACTAAGGCCTGAAGGTCGAGAACGGTTAGACTCTATTGGTGCAATCAAACGTTTCGGCAAAATTGACGAAAAACCCAATTTTTTCTCTACTAGCACTGTTGCTGCATCAGATTTTCTGGAAAAAGCACGTCCGTATCTGGTCGATTATCGGCAGAGGGTTGAATACCTTTTGGGTAAATATAGTTACGAAGTTCGTAAAGAGGATCTCGACTGGCCTTATGATGGGGACTTGCTATTTCTGGATACATTGACAGAAAACCGGATTGAATGTAGTTATGGTGGTGTTACCAGGCTTGATAGCTTGACCGCTGCTCAAAAAGCACTCAAAAAGGTTTACGAGAAGGTTCAATCACATCCGTCGCCATACTATGCAATCATCATGTTAGATGGTGATGGGATAGGAAAACAGATTAACGAATATTTAGAGCAAGATAACCCAGTTAATGCTCACCGTGAGTTCAGCGAAAAATTAGCGTGCTTTGCAGAGATGGCTAAATCAATTGTTAAACCAGGTTTCCAAATTTACAATGGTGGTGATGACGTTCTGACACTCGCCACGTTAGCTGAGTCTATATCTACGGCACAGACTTTAGCGGAGTATTTCAGAAAAATTACTGATGGTACTGCTTCTGCAGGCATCGCCATTGTACATCATCTATATCCTCTGGATTCTGCTCTGAATGCGGCTCGACAAGCGGAGAACGATGCAAAAGATGTACCTGGCAAAGCAGCTGTTTGTGTTTATGCCCTCAAGCGCGGCGGTCAGACGCTAAGAGTACGAAGCAACTGGTCTTCTCTTGAAGATAACTTCGATGAACTTGTTAATCTGTTCAAAAGCGATGCCCTTGCTTCGCGTTTTGCTTACGATGTTCTTCAATCGGCTTATACTTTGCCGGTGGCAGATGAGATGTTCCAAGCAGAACTAAAGCGATTGATGATGCGACATCGAAATGAAAAACATCCACTGGCTCCTGATCCACAGAAGTGGGCAGCTAGACTAAATAAGTGGGCATTGCAACTTCCAGAAAATACAGATGGTCTAGGACGTTGGCTAGTACTAGCGCACTTTGTGTCACAAGGAGGTGAATAATGATGCAGCTATTTCTCGAGGCTTCAGATGTCTGGTTGTTCAGAGACGGAAAGCCTTTCGATGCTTTCAGCGATCATCGCGCCTTAACGTTCTTCCCACCATTCCCCAGCGTAATGCAGGGCGCAATCCGTTCTCACCATCTTGTCGTCAGAAAAGTGGATTTAAGAGACAAAAATAAGATTGAAGCTGAAGTGGGCACGGCAAATGATTACAAACATTTGCGTATGCGTGGGCCTTTCATAGCTCAAATGAAAGATGAAACGAATGTAATTCGTTATTTCCCAATTCCAGCTGATACCACGTTAGAGAAAGAACACGGCCACCAGTTCAGAAGCCTTTCACTAAAACCCATATCAGAAGGCGTTCTGACAAGTGTGCCTTCGGAACTATCTTTTTTGTTATGGTCTCAAGGCGATCCTAAGAAAGGCGATTTCAACCAGTGGCTGAGTGAGAGTGAATTGCTTCGATGTCTGGCAGGTGAAACTGTCACCGCGGTACCTAGTAACAAGTTATTCGAGCGTGAGAATCGGTTCGGTATTGGTAGAGATGACTTACGACGAACCACCAAAGAGGGCGCTCTTTATGAAGTGGAGTTCGTTCGCCCCTGTACTAATTTCGGGTTATGGATAGAGGTAAATGGGTACGAAGATTGGCCGCAGGAAGGATTGTTGCGAATCGGCGGAGAGGGTCATGGGGCTATATTCAAGCAGATGTCATCGCCCTTACCCTGGCCTGCAATCCCTGATCCATTGCCAGATCGTTTCAATGTTTATTTTGCTACTCCAACTTATTTCGAGGGAGGTTGGCTACCACTAAGCTGGGACAAGTTCTTTGATGGTAAGGTAACGCTCCGGGCAGTGGCCCTAAACCGCTATCATAGCATCGGTGGGTTTGATTTGGCCAGAGGTAAGCAAAAGCCTGCTCGTCGTTATGTTCCCGCAGGTAGTGTGTATTATTTTGAGTGTGATGAGCGGGCAAGGCTCAAGCCTGGTCTGGTTCAAAATTCAATTACTGACTTAGGAGCTGAGATCGGTTTTGGACAGATTATAATCGCTGAGTGGGAGGAGGCATAGACATGTTTGAAGCAACTCGAATGTTATTCATTTACGTAGAGACCCCTTTGCACGTCGGTGCAGGGCGTGGCTTAGGGGTAGTGGATCTGCCTATCCAACGAGAGTGCACCACGAACTATCCGATAATACAGGGCAGCAGCTTGAAAGGACGGATAAGGGCAGAGGCTGAAGCAAAGGTGAAGACTGGTGCAGGGGATCTTATACCTGCGGACATCAAAGCCATCTTCGGACCTAAATTAAACGAAAATGCGTCCGACCATGCTGGCGCTCTTTCGATAGGCGATGCACGCATTCTGCTATTTCCTGTGCGTTCGTTGGCTGGTGTCTTTGCGTGGGTAACCAGCAAGCATGCATTGGCTCGATTTCTTCGAGATGCAAAGACCGTTGGCATAACGCCTAATTGGGCATTTTCTATAGAGGACGTGAAGGAAGATGAAGCATTGGTAGGAAACGAAACTGAGCTTATCGCAGGAAATAGCATAGTGCTGGATGAATTCAGTTTCAAACCAGTTAAAAATCAAAAAAACGTTGTCAAAGATCTTGGGAAATGGATCGCAGAACATGCGCTTCTTAAGAAGAATAATAATGATTCGATAGATGAATACGCCTACTGGAGATCTGTTCTTCCAAGAAAGCTGTGTATCCTATCAGAGGATGCCTTCCGCGACTTCGTTCTCTACAGCACTGAGATTCAAACTCATATAAGACTTGATCCAAAAAAGAAGACCGTACAAAGTAGCGCTCTATGGACCTCTGAGAGTTTGCCCGTGGATACTTTACTTTACGCTCCGCTGATGGCAACGAGATCCCGAGCAAAGGGTGTAGATCTGGATGCTGAGATGGTGTTGAAAAAGATTGACGACCTGGGTTTGACCCGATCACAGTTAGGCGGTGATGAAACCACAGGACAAGGCGTCGTAGCATTCCGATTAGCTGGCTCGAACGAATCAGTCTCTAAGGAGGGGTAAAATGAGCCGTCAGCAATCTCTGGAACAGAAGCGAGCAAAAGCTGCTTGGGATAGGGTGAAACATGCTCGTGCCCAGCGTTATGCCAAAGATTATAGCTCTTTGGCCAGAAGTGCACCCACTGAAATTCAGACCAATGGTCTGGGGCAGACTCTCGCTTTTTGGCGTGCAAAGGGGTCCAAGAACGGTGAGCCAAAGAATAATGAACATGACCAACTGTTTAACGATGTATCAAAATGGGTGAAAGTGCAGCTAAGCATAGAAAAAGACTTGTTAAAATGGATAATGGATGACGCCACTACTAGCGATTATCGCCTTGCCACCGCTGAAGCCATTGCCCTTTCAACTTGGATCAAGCGATTTGCTGAGTCTGAGCTTCCCAAAGACGAGATGGAGGATTGATTTATGGGTGGTCCGAAACGCAAAAGAGAATCCCAACGGCGTGCTTCAAAGACGAAACATAAAGGTAAACAACAAGATGAAATGGACTATCCTATCCCCAAGGCCAGTGCCGAGGCCCGGCGTAGCCATAAGGCTCGATCGCCCCAAAATCCATGCCTGATTTTTAATCGATTTGTTTTAGGTTGGGGGCAAAGCAGGGATCGAGATGCTAAGAAAAAAGCGTGGGATGAGATAGAAGAAGCTGCCGCAAAAGCTGATGGGGAATTGCTCCAAGCGTGGAATAACCGCTGGGAGGCTACTGTACGCATCGCTAAAGCTGAGCCGTTCTCTCTTAAAACCGACTGGCGTTTTGTGACTGGTTTGGGCAATAGAGGGCCACTTGAAGTGGGTTTTACTTTTCATCGCTATGGTTTTCCAATACTCCCCGGTAGCAGTGTTAAGGGAATTGCTCGTGCGTGGGGGTTAGTGAATGTAGCCGAAGCGTTTGATGTGGAAAATTTGAATGATTTGGATAAATTATTGACAAAAGACGAAAAATTAGAAATATATCCTCAAGCTTCAGCGAATGCAAAAACAATTGCAGAGAATTTTCGCATAATTTTTGGCACTGCTGGTCGGGCAGGCAGTATAATTTTCTTTGATGCAGTACCTCTTCAAAAACCCGAACTACAGTTGGATATCATCAATCCACACTTTCCTGATTATTACTCAGATAAAGATGACAAAGTACCTCCTACCGATTGGCAAAATCCAAGACCTGTGTATTTCCTGACTGTAGCACCCAATACTGAATTTCGATTTGCCGTTGGCTGTCGTGAATCCTCAGTAGGAAAGGCTTGTGAATTACAAGATCTAGCGAAAAAGTGGCTTGTCGAGGGTCTGGCAGAATTAGGGGCGGGGGCCAAAACCAGTGCAGGATATGGGTACTTCAACTTAATTTAAATTGGAGGTAAGTATAAACATGGGCGTGTATCACCTTATGGGATTGGGACGATCGCCCGGTGCAGTAACTGGACCGTTGTCTTATCTAGGGTATCGCTACCAGCACTGGAATGCTAATGACCAGAATTTTTTCTCTCGTTCTGGCGAGACGAGTCAAAGGAAATCTGATAAAAAAGTTGGCGATGTTCAGTCGTTAGTGCTCTTCACAACTCCAGAAATCCTGACAGGTGAACTGAATTCCTATGATTTTGTGGATAATCCACCCGGCCGAGTTACAAAGCATCAGCTGCAGATAGGTGGCGAGATGAAAACTATTCTTCCGTGCCTCTTGAAAGCTGTATGGCCTGAGGTGAGCGGTGGTAGGAATAAAGGCTCCATCTTCTGGTGCGAAATTGATCGGCGCAATATTCTTACCACTTATGAACGTATTGTTCAGGTAGTAGCATCTTTGGCAGGGGTTGGTAGACAGGGTAAGGAAGTGTGGGCAAATTTAACTGGCGGAAATAACGTAACGAATTTTGCTCTGGAACTTGCAGCTACCCTTTCCGGCGACATTGCTCGTCTATATTATGTTCAAGCTGAAAATTCAGATTCTGAAAAATGCGTTCACTTCACAGCCAGAGAGGGGTATTGGGTGGATCTTCCGGTAATGCCTTTAAAATTAAGTTCAATCAACATTGCCGTTTTAGATTTACTTGGGACAGAGAACTCGTTAAGTCTAGAAGAACTTCATAACAGATTGTCTGGCCATGAAAATTGCTGGAACCAGATGCAAGGTGTATCCTCTGAGGACTTTCGAAAGGTATACTTGAAGCCGATGTGGAAACAGGGTTTGTTAGCAGAATCAGAGAAGAAGTACGTTATCGGTCCACAATGGCACTTGATAAAACCATACGAAAAAATATTGCAAACGTCCAGAAATACGGGACGTACGATAGAGGAACTGACTCAGCAGGAAAATTGGATTGAAAGAGAACAAATCGACCTTTGAACGAGACAATTTCCATGATCCTCCTCAACTTCGCCCATCCACTCTCTCCTGCCCAGCTGCAACAGATCGAGTCTCTCACCGCCCAGCAGGTGGAGCGGGTGGTCGAGATCAGCCCCCAAATAGATCCCCAGCAGCCCTTAGCATCCCAGACCACAGCCCTGGCCAGCCAGCTCAACCTATCCCCCGCTGAGTGGCAGACCCTACCGCTCCTGATCAACCCGCCCTCGCTGAACTTCATCGCCGCCGTCCTCCTGGCCGAACTTCAGGGCCGCTGCGGCTACTTCCCGACCCATCTGCGCCTCAGGCCAGTCACTGATAGTGTCCCCACCCAATACGAGGTGGCCGAGGTGCTGGAACTGCAAACTCTACGAGACGACGCCAGAAGAAAAAGACGTTAATATAACCATCAAAAGAAAAAAGGACCGATTCCATGTCAGATTCGTCTTTCGTATCCCAAGCCGCGTCTCAAGCCCTCCACAGCTGGGGGCTTGACGATGCTGCAAACTCGGAAGAAATCGCCAGCCTAGTATCCGACGGTACTGCCTACTGGCAACAAGACCTTTCAGATGGAGCTCACCTATCCCTGATCCGACTATTTTCTCCGGTGGTCAAACGAGAAGAGGTCTTCTTGGGCAACATCCTGCTGAACGGCTTTCTGGGAAAATCCTTGATCAGAGCGGTGGAAAATAGAGGAATTGGCAAGATGAAACTTCTTGCCAACGACCTTGAGAACTACTATTACCTTTATCACGGCAAGTCGTCCCTGGAACGCATCAGTGATAGTTTCCGGCAAGAAGTGCTCGCCAGCCTGCCAGACCTTTACTTCGGAGACGAAGATCCAAATCTGGGAATCTATGGCGATGTTGGGCGTATGCTAACTTTTCGGCTGGCTAATCGAGAACCATTTCCAATCTTCGTCGTACCCAATGCGTTGTTACTTGCTCTTCTCAACAAAGTAAATTCTCATCTACGAGCTCTGGATGTCGATTCGTTCGACGTTCAGAGAACGATAGCCACTTTGAGCTTCTTCTACGCTAGAGGCACTAGGAACGTGAACAAATTCGACAAGAAGAAAGGTGAATACGTTCGGAGAAGTGTTAGCGAGATGCAAAGTGATTTTGCGTTTCTCCTCGGTGCCGAAGAAGACGGCTTACTTCCATGTGATACGCTCAAAAAGGTATTCGTGCTTGGTGAAGGTGAAGAACTTGATGAACAGGTGTATCGAGATCGAAAGAAAAGTGGCACCTTTGATAGAATGAGGTTCATATCTGCCATAAGCACATTCTTGAGTAATATCGAGGAAATGGTTGAAAATGAAGGTTTGAACAGTTTGGCATCTCTGTATGAAAAGGCATTGATTATTGAACTGCCAGAACTAGCAGACAAGCTATTGCAGGGAGTACAAGTTGGATTTCTAGGATTCATAGACCGGCGTGTGGAAGGGTTACCATGCCGGTTTTGTGGGACGTGCAACGCTATTGTGCGAGAAAAGACTATTGTTGCGGGGACTGGGATGACTAAGTTCTTCAACCCAGCAGCTAAACTGCCACACCCCAAACAAACAGGACGAGAGTCTTTGTGTATGCGTTGTGGTATTTCTGCCTATCTGGAAACAAAGCTATTGGGCATGATGTTTGCGGACGATATGCCAATTCCGAGGCAGCACAACATAGTTTTCCACTACGGTCACCACGACGAAACCGAGCTATGTAGGCTCAGGGATACAATAGACGACATATTCGATCTGATCGGCACCTTCCGGCAGAAGGCCTTCGACGAAAAAAAGCCATTCTCTCTGGAATCCGTCAAGGACGAAATCGTCCAAAGGGCTGCGGAACGGGAAAAAAATGCTGAATTGTCAAGCGCTGAGGAAGCGTTTCTCGATCTCATATCCGATGACAACATGGCTCCTGGATTGGAGATATTGGCCCAGACGCCCCAAACCGAGAGTGCACAGATTCTGTCTCTTGGTGAGGGTGACTATAGGCTATTGGTCTTCATAATCCCCAGACTCCAGCCCGGTCGGCGTGACGCCTTGGATTTCGTCAACCATCGCTTATCTCGCAGTCGTTTGGCTACGTTTACCCTGCTCGCTCTGCTTCGAAAAATCTGCGGTTGCGATGGTCCCTACTACTTCCAGTCCGTCCCTTCATTGTCGCTGGGCGGTTTCAATAGTAATACGTTCTACGTCCAAGGCCACCCAGAAAGCGCCACCGAGGCAATAAACCGCTACAGCCTCATCGTCAACTTCGCCCGCAAAGTCTCAAAATATCGGGACGGCCACTCGCGTCTAGCAGACTGGATAATTTTGGCCGATAAAATGGAGACCGACCCCTTGGGCACCTTTTCAGATGTCCTCCGGAATTCTCCATTACGAGCAGAGGATGATCTACGAGACGCAAAATATTACCGCCTTAACAACAACTTTATAAAAGGAACGAGAATGATCGACGGAAAAGAATACTTGAAGATGATAGACCAACTGAAACAACTTCAATGATGAGGAGGGATATTTATGCCAAAAGTGGCTACCAAAGAACTGGACGAATTCTGCAATCTACTTTTTCACGCTCTCGACCAGATGGGTGGCGATCTACTACCTTTTTTCTTAAGCGAGAGCCCGACGAGCTACGAGAAGTATCCTCGACTGCTTCTGGGACATATTCGTTACTATAACGATGTAGAAGCAGGTTACAACGAATGGGCCAGCAAAGTTCTAAGAGATGGTGCCGAATACCGACGTGTCGAAGAATATCCCGAGCTAGAGTCGTTGAAGAAATGGCTTCTGAACAACCGCGACCTCTTTGAGAACCGTAAAGATAATCTGAACCACCTAAAACGAAGCCTCTATGTTCGTGCCTATGGATACCTCTACCCCAGACGCCTTTTGACTACCGCCTATGCAGAGTCAAACCGTGGCAACCCAAATGCTCTCGAAGAAGATGCCATAAGAACGGGATTCCGTCGAGAGGTCCAGCCCCAGATCGATGAACTCACTGAAATTTACAGTGATGGTGATAGACTACAGAAGATCGTAGGCGACGCCGAGGATTTCTTAGTTTCCAATCGGAAGAGATACGCTTGGAAACGTTAGGACGATTCCAATTCAATAAACATATATCAGGAGGGTTATATCTTGAGTAATATCGAGAATTTTAAGAGCCAGATGGCACCTGTCGACGCTCTAGTTCCCAGGGTGGTCAACAAGAAGCACGTTGCTCAGCCATTCTACACTCGGAGGGTAGTGACCATAGCCGGTGTCAAGACCGCCAAGACTCGTTTTCTGCCGGTATCTCACGAGGGCCAGGGTATAGAAACGTATGTGGACAAGCTTGAGCTGCTGGGAAAAACTCGAGCCGAGTTCATCAGCCGAAAGCTCAAAGGCATCGAACGGCGAGCCCACATGAGCCTCTTCAGAGAGCTGGTGGAACAGAACGAAGAGTCTCATACCTGGCAGGAGTTCTTCAAAGCCAATTTCGGCAAGGAATGTACGGTACCCGACGGCCTTTGTATTGCCTGCTGGAACTGTTCACTATTCGGCGGATTGGAAGCAGGAATAGGTGCCACATTCTCACGAATACGTTACTTTGACTCCTATTCTGTAGAAGATGCCGAAGATTGTATCGCCATGGAAGGGAGCGAAGAAGGTATGGGCATTGGAAACCAGGTCTACGAAGACGTTAACAAAGCGAGAGGTTCAGAAACCTATCACCTCTACGAATACGTCAAAGCTGGGACTCGCTTTCCCTTCATAACCATCATCGAGAGCCCCACTCTGCTGGACGTTGCGAGCTACCTCAGCACCGTTCACAGAGCTGACGAACACGGATACGGTAAATATTCGGCAAACCATGGCAAGTTCGATACAGACTTCCTCGTGGTGGCAACTGGTTATCCACGTTTTTCGGTGTTGGACATGTTGAAGTGGGGCGATGCAGGAACTCTCGATAGCCAATTTGATGAAAATACGATGAAGTTCGACGATCTAAATGGAAGCGTTGCTCTATTCGGTGAAGATATCGATAAAATCGCAGACCAATTAAAGAGCGCTTTTGACGATTATTATAATGCATTGACTACGGTGTGACCTACGATGCTCTACGCAAGGGCCATCACTCTAAGGAACTGCGGCAGGTTTACCGTCGTGGCTTCAGACTTCGGTTCTGATTATCGCACTCAAACTCATGTGACAAGTGAAGCCCTTTATGCCAGCCTGACCAGAGGCGCTACCTGGAAACCTCGCTTAATCGACTTGAAAAACGATGGGGATGCGTTCACCGATGCCTATGACGTTGCAAAACTGCCAATCTGGTTTCTTCCAGGTCTATTCGTTTCAGATGGTAACTGTAACTATCGTCTTTCAGATCATCATTTAGACACGACTTCGTTCAACGTGGTGAGCGAGTTTTATCCGAGTACTAGCAAATGCTATTCGTTTAATAAAGGTGATCTGAAAGATAAAAAAAGACCTTACCACGTTCCCACCTATGGTACAATACAGGCCGTCAAACCCGATAGACGACTGGTAACTTACGCTTTTTCCCCCCGAAGAGAGCTTTTGGATGCGTTTTCAGATGAACAGACCTTTTTGTTGGGCAAAAAGCGAACGATGTTTCAGATCGTTTCTCTATCCCCAATTTCAGAGGGATCGTGGAAAAACGGAGAATGTTCTACAAACTGGTTGGAATTGCCTACCAACTACGGAGAATATTTCCGTCAATTCCAAGTCCTTGCAATTACGATGCGCTACATAATTTTACGGGGAACGACAAAAGAAAATATCAGGTACGTGGAATTCAATTTTCCTGCTGAAGAACTATGTCTGCCAGAGTTTTACTGCGATGCGATCTCAAAAACGATAGATGAAGCTTTGATTCAAAAATAGTTTACTCGTTAACCCAACTTCAAATCGTATCTCCCGTTGCCAAAGGTTGCCATCTTTCCAACGTGAATCATCTGCCCCAGCTCTAACAAGGCCATTACATCCTGCGAAATCTCGCCTGAGTACTTCAGATCGCCAACGAAGAACGGCGGTAGGCGCGCTTTCTTACCCTGACTCTGGAAATAGCGTTGTTGGTGAATCATTCTTACCTTAGAATCTAAAGTCTCCATCTGTCGGCACTGACCCAAAATCTCCAACACTTCGTCCTGATCGTAAAGCATACCTGTCCCATGGAACTCGGCCAGCGAATTTGCACGAAACAACAATCTGGAAATCAAACCTCTAAAGCTCGGGTTGGCGGTGAACCTATCATTTTCTTTGATCTGGGTAGGAGTGATGAAATTGATGGATATCTTTCCCCTGAAGCACTCCGATCTCCTCAATAAATCACCATACGAAACGGGAATGGCGTTGTTGAAGACCATGTCCCCAGAGAACACATTTGACCTTTGTTCGAAACCCAACGAATCGATGAACTCCAAACTATACTTCCCGTAACCCTCTCTGTACCCTTTGCCAAGGCCACTTTCGCCCAGGTTCCTCAAGGCCAAAATGAAATAAGGAAGGTATTCGACGACGTTGCCAAAAAGCGTAAAACTCAGCACGGCACCCTCACCTACCGAATACTTGCCGAAGGCTGGTGGGTCGAACGAGAAAGGTCGAGATATATCAGATTGTTTTCGGAGCACTTCGGCATCTTCTGGTGGGCGGGCATTGTAAAAACGGTCGTATACGCAGAGCTCTTTATGAGGGCAACTAGTACAACCTTCAGAAGCTCCAACTGAGAACGCCCTGTTGACGCAAACCAGTTCTCTCAGTCGGGCTCCAAACCCACTTCTAAGAGCATTCCCGGACCAGAAAGGCAGATTAGAGTCGGTAGTGAACCTTATTCGGGACTCAAAACGATGAACTTGCAGGTCGCCTGACATTGTGATAGAAGAGGCTTATTGACTATTACAAAAATATTGTGGCAGATGACGTCTTCCATCATAACCATAGGATTCTCATTAAACTCTGATTTTGGCCTAAGCGTTATAAACGCCATATAAAACCGATTGATTTTTGGCAGGTTTTTGAGAATCCTCGTTGGTATAAGACTATAAATTACTCGAAACTCTATTATTCGGTTAAACCTCTTGCTCTAAATCTCGATATCCGCCCAAAGACAATGATGATCGGAGGCCTGATTACGCTGTTTTGTCTTCTTGTTTATGTTCTCGAAGGACGGCCACTTGGTCGGTGCATAGAACCCTCTCCGTTCAACGTTCACAGCTGTGACGCCTGACGTTAACTGGGGTGAAAACAACAGGTAGTCCAGCTTTTCCTTTTTATTAGCATGACTATAGGTACCAGGATAACCCTCGTATAAGGGCAGTGACATGGCATCCTTGAGATCGGTTTTTTTGAGTAGAGGATCTAACGACCCGCCTTCAGGATGATCGTTCAAGTCCCCAGCAACTATGACATGATCATACTTTTCCCGGAGCTGTTCGTAGATATCTTTCACCTGCTGCGATTGGACTCGCCGTCTATCCCCCTGGTAGTCACTGCCTTTACTCGAAAAATGGTTGGCCAACACTACCAGCTCGGAATCTCCATTTAACGTAATAAAATACTCCGGACAGTCTCTGCTGAATATGAGGCTGTTGTTGTTGCTGTCGGCGATATGTGAACGCATGTTAACTATAGGAGCACGGCTTAGGATACCTACATCAATTCCACGTCTGTCGTTGCCGTCTATGACCATATTGTAACCGTACTTTTGGAGACCATACGACTCCAGCATAGGTGCAAGTACTTGGTCATAAAATTGCTGCAATACCAACCTATTTTCGACTTCAACCAGGACAAGTATGTCAGGATTCACCTCGGCTATGACTCGGGCGGTGTTCTTGATCGCTTGATCATTGATGGTCTCCTTTTTGAGATCTATCCATCCTACCCAGTCGTTGCGACCGTTTGCCACGATTTCAGGCGGTTTGTCCTTAGGCCTTTTAATCAGACGTCCTCTGACCTTTATTAATTCGAGATAGGGGTTTTTGGGCCGTCTGGTGAGAAGGCCGTATTTATCAAGCAGCTTTAGAATGTTCATCTTGTCTTTATCAGTGTACGTTTCCTTGTTAAACAAGTTATTCAATTTACTGTAATCGTTCAGTATCGGTTGTCCTTCAGACCATTTCGAAAAGTTCATGGCTTTAGGCCGGTTAAACATGTTTTCCACGTTGAAAGTGGCTACGCGTATGTGCATAAGTGACACCTAATAGGGGAATGTGTGATATTTAGTCGACTTTAGGTTAGTCGGTATTGTTATAAAAATTTATTCATGTTCGATCGCGTTTAGTCACAATTTTTTTAGAGATTAAAATTTATCCTTAAAAACGTGTGCTTTGTAGTCTATAATCCCAAATGTTTTGATACGTGGGTCCAACCATTCCTAGCACAATTGAGATAATGATGGATCGACTAGTTCCGGATGTTCGAATAATGTGCTCCTGTTTGCACGAGAAAGCTCAAGAATCGGTATGCGAGCTTAAGAATTAGGATTTCCTCGACTTCCACAGTAAAGCACAGCTCTTCGAGAGAGCCATCTCAAAGTGCAGCGTTAAGATGGGAAACCTATCAAACGAGATAAGGGATAGGAACAATCAGATCGAGTTCCTCAGAAATGAAGTTGTAGCCAGACTCGAGGTTATAAACTATAGTATTTTCCGAATTAAAATTTGTTCAGCCAATACCGCCGACAGTATCAGAGCTCTAAAATGTGAGCTTGATAAGGTTAATGATATCAAGTTAGGAGTTACGCAGTTGAGGTATCTACGCCCAGATAGTTGCAATTAAATGGTT
>Ga0272442_10001924_pt1 | contig 30733 bp, 30 predicted proteins | sample SSMForm2O_FD_200262 | JGI IMG/M metagenome (GOLD analysis project Ga0272442, IMG submission 200262) | Marine sediment archaeal communities from Little Sippewissett salt marsh, Falmouth, MA, United States - SSM-Form-2O | ecosystem: Environmental > Aquatic > Marine > Wetlands > Sediment ...
TAGAGGACAGAACTGCAAAAATTGGTCGTAATTTGGAGGGAAAAACGACATAGGGAACGTTCAGATCGAAAATGTTGAGGTAAAGTCCTTCACAGAATGCCAATTGCAGGATAATCGAAGTCCTCCTTTCTCTTTCCCTTTTCCCTTTTTCTTTCCCTTGTCCGACTCTTTTCCTTCCATTAGTTTTCTCCCTTTACCAACACGCGAAGTTATTATATACTCTCGAAATGAAATTATATCTCGTTGTTGAAGATATGAACCGGCATTGAGCCGCTTCCGTGCAGATCGAGGATCAGACGTGATATCTCAAATCAATACGGGAGGATGATCAATAATGGACGAATTCTCCGTTCTGGTGGGGGGGAGAGCCGGAGACGGTATAAACGAGGCCGGCATGATAATCGCCCGCCTTTTTAACCAGCTCGGATACTGCCTCTACCAGTACCTCGACTACCCCTCTCTCATCAGGGGCGGTCACAACTTCACCATAGTCAGGGCCTCGGGCGAGAAGATCGGGGCTCACCGGGATGAGGTGGACTTTCTTCTTGCCTTAAACCAGGAGACGATCGACCGACACGAATGGAGGCTGAAGGAGACCTCCGTCGTCATCTACGACTCCGACGAGGTGAAGTCCCCCGTCGCCGGGGGGTTTGGGCTCCCTCTGAAGACGATGGCAAAGGAGGCAGGTGCGCCGGCGATCGCCAGAAACACCGGCCTCATCGGGGCCTTCTCCGGAGCCGCCGGGATCGAGTGGGAAGTTCTGGAAGAGGTCCTTCGAAAGGAGATCCCACAATCGATCGACGAGAACCTGGAGGTCGCCCGCCGGGGGCACGATGGGATCGAAGGCGGCGGGAGGGAGATGCTGAAAGTCGAGAGGCGATCGTACCCCTGCTGTCCTGTGATCACAGGAAACGAGCTGATCGGCCTGGGCCTCCTTCGAGGGGGCCTCGACGCCTACGTCGCCTATCCCATGACTCCGTCGTCGGGGGTCCTTCACTTCCTGGCTAAGGCAGCGGACGAGTTCTCGATCAAGGTGGTCCATCCCGAGAACGAGATCGCCGTGATCCTTATGGCTCAGGGCTTCGCCTACGCCGGCAAGAGAACGGCCCTGGGGACCTCGGGCGGCGGATTCTGCCTCATGACCGAGGGGATGAGTCTTGCGGGGATGGCGGAGATGCCCCTCGTGGTCGTCGTCTCCATGAGGGCGGGGCCGAGCACCGGGGTTCCCACCTACACCGCCCAGTCCGACCTCCATTTCGTCATGAACGCGGGGCAGGGCGAGTTCACCCGGCTGGTCATCGCTCCTGGGGACACCGAGCAGGCCTTCTACTGGTCGGCAACTTCCCTCTCCCTCGCCTGGAAGTACCAGATCCCTGCGATACTGCTATCGGACAAGACCCTCAGCGAGTCCGCCTACAGCTTCAACCTCGTGGAGGCGAGAGACATACCAGAGATCAGACCGGTCCTCGCGGACGGCGAGGACGATTACAGAAGGTACCTCCGGACCGATGACGGGATCTCACCCCTGGCCTTCCCGCCAATGCCGGGGGCCGTGGTGAAAGCTAACGGATACGCTCACCTGGAGTCTGGGATAACGACGGAGGATGCTGGCGAGGTCAAGGCCGTCCAGGACAAGTCCCTTCTAAAAGAAAAGAGCCTGAAGAAAGAGCTGGATGGCTTGCCCGCGGTGAAAACTTATGGCTCCAAGGGATCCTCGACGGCTCTTCTCTGCTGGGGTTCGAACAAAGGAGTCTGCGCAGAGGTCGGCGAGAAGTTCGGCCTTCGGGTCGTCCAGCCGGTGGTCCTGAACCCCTTCCCGACCACTAAGTTCGAAGAGGCCCTCCGAGACGTCGAGAGGACGATATCCGTCGAGACTAACTCCACGGGCCAGCTCGCCCGCCTCATCAGGTGTTATGGTTTTGAGGCGGACGATCTGATCCTGAAGTACGATTCGAGGCCCTTCTCCGTCGACGACCTTGAAAAGAAGATAGAGGAGGTGACGAGATGAACCCAAAAGATCTGGGTACAACCGCCCCCAACACTTGGTGTCCCGGCTGCGGAAACTTCGCCATACTGAACGCCATAAAGCCAGTCCTGGCGGACCTGGACGAAGAGGGGCTCGTCCCCATAGAGAAGGTCGTCCTGGTCTCGGGGATAGGCTGCCACGCGAAGATCATCGACTACGTAAACGCGAACAGCTTCTACACCATCCACGGCCGTACGATCCCCGTCGCCACAGGGATAAAGCTTGCAAACCCCGACCTCACCGTCATCTGCTTCGCCGGAGACGGCGACGCCTACGCCGAGGGGCTCGACCACCTCATCTTCGCCGCCAAAAGGAACGTCGACATAACGGCGATAATTCACGACAACCGGGTATACGGCCTCACCACAGGCCAGTACACTCCGACATCGCCCTCGGGGTTTGTGGGCAGGTCCACGCCAGAGGGTCTAAAGGTGCCTCCGATAAACCCCCTGGAGATCGTCTCTGCCAGCGGCGGAACCTTCGTCGCTCGGGGCTACTCTCACGGGATAGAGCTTCTAAAGGAGGTCTTCAGAGAGGCGATCCTCCACCGGGGGTTCTCCTTCGTCGACGTCCTCCAGGTCTGTGCCACCTTCTTCAATCTGTACGATTACTACAACGAGCGGGTCTACACCCTGGAGGAGCACGATCCGCAAGACCGCGCTCGGGCTGAGGAAAAGATGAAGGAGTGGGACTACGACTCCGACGGTCCGGTACCCCTGGGGATATTCTATCGAGAGGAGGCTCCGACATTCGGGGATAACTTTGCGAAATACAACTCGAAGATCACCGACATGGACGGCAGGATAAGAAAGACTCTGGAAAGCTACATTTGATGTTGGAGGATCTCAAGCCCGGGGTTGGCATCTCCCTCCGATCCAAAAGAATATATAGATTCGGAGATAGAATACAGTGCTGTATTATTGGACATGTTTTGCGCGGCATCGAGTCGGACCACCCTTGAGCTTACCTCCATTTATTTAGTTCGATCTTGTCTGGAGGCGAGGTTGATGGCGAAGAAATATACGTGCACAGTTTGTGGATACGTCTACGATCCAGAGAAGGGCGACCCCGATTCCGGGATCGACCCTGGTACCGCTTTTGAAGATCTCCCCGACGACTGGACCTGTCCTGAGTGCGGGGCTCCAAAGGACGCCTTTGAGGCGAGCTGAGTCGGGAGGATATGAATAATGGCCTCAATCGGCGAGAGAATGGCGAAAGCCCTGAATGAGCAGGTGAAGTGGGAGCTCTTCTCCTCCTACCTCTACCTGTCCATGTCTGCCTACTTCTCGGCCATGAAGCTTCCGGGCTTTGCCCACTGGATGAGGGTCCAGGCCCAGGAGGAGCTGATGCACGGGATGAAGATCTACGACTTCGTGATCGAGCGGGGAGGAAGGGCCGAGCTCCTGGCCATAGATAAGCCCCAGTTCGAGTGGGGCTCGCCCCTGGAGGTGGCAAAGGCGGTCTACGACCACGAGAAGAAGGTCACCGGGCTGATCAACGGCCTGGTGGACCTGGCGACAGAAGAGAAGGATCACGCCACCCTCAACATGCTCCAGTGGTTTGTAAAAGAGCAGGTGGAGGAGGAGGCGAACGCCAGCGAGATCGTGGAGAAGCTGAAGATGGTGAGCGGCGAGAGGGGGATCGGAGTCCTCTACATGCTCGACCGGGACCTGGGAGAGCGACCGCCGAAGCTACAGCCCGTCGTCTCAGCCAAGTGATGGCGAGCAAGGAGGATGGCGATCCTGGGCGGCGATCAAAGGCGGCGCGTTCTCGCTTCGCCACTCCTCGCCGCCACCCTTGCTCGGAGATTTCTTGTCACAGAAAATGACGATCGAACGATCAAAGAGGATCGATCGGAGAAGAACGATCGAAGAAAGATGAGGCAATTTGCTTTGCGCTCCCAACTGGAGCGATTGAACAGCCTGATAGAACGCCTAGAGTCTGCAAATCTGAACGTAGTTGGTGATTTAGTTGAGCGAATCAAAAGATATGAAGCTGGGCATCCTAGGACTTGGAAAGATGGGCGGAAACCTCGCGCTCCAGGCCAGAGAGAAGGGCATGGCCGTGGTGGGAAAGTCGAGGTCCGCCAAGCCTCATCTTGAAAGAAAGGGCGTGAAGGTGGTGGACGGGTACGATCCTTTCGTCGACTTCCTCGACCAGCCGAGGGTGATCTACCTATCCGTTCCGGCGGGGCCGACGGTGGACAAGGTCCTCGAAGAGCTCGCCCCCCTCCTCGACAAGGGGGACGTAATCCTGGACGGCGGGAACTCCTTCTACCTCGACTCGATCAGGAGGGAGGAGGACCTCTCGGACCTGGGGATATACTTCCTCGACTGCGGGACGAGCGGCGGGCTCGAGGGGGCCCGGAAGGGAGCCTGCTTCATGGTCGGCGGGAATAAGGATGGGTTCAAGATCGCCGAGCCGATCCTGAAGGCCCTGGCCGCCGACGGCGGATGCCTCTACACCGGCGATGCGGGGAGCGGCCACTTCACCAAGCTTGTCCAGGACGGGATCGAGGCCGGAATGGCCCAGGCGATCGGGGAGGGGGTGGCCCTCCTGAAAGAGAGCGACTTCGACCTGGACCTGGAGAAGGTATTCAAGAGCTGGGCTCGCGGGGCCACCGTCCGGGGTTGGCTCATCGAGCTGATGGCAAAGAGCCTGGCTGAGCAGAGGTTTTCTGACGTCGCATCTCACGTCGAGGATACCGGAGAGGTGAACTGGCTCGTCCACGACGCCATCGAGAAGGAGATCCCGATCCCGGTCATCTCTCAGGCGGTGATGGAGCTCTTCAGGTCGCGGGACAAGAACTGCGACGCCTGCCGGTCGGTCGCCCTGATGAGAAACAGCCGCGGCGGCTACCCCCTCGGAAAGGACGACCAGGTCGCCCGAGAGAGGAGGACGAGCAGGACGGAGAAGATCTAGACCGGGGCGCATTTTCTGGAGGCGGGCGGAGAAGTGGGCCTGCCTCCTCTTTTTTTCGATAGCTTTTCAGTTTTCGTCCCCGTTTCTGTCTCTCTATCCCTTTTATCTGATCATCACGTTGCTGAGGGTGACCAGGAATAGCGCCAGGAGAAGCCAGCCCAGGACGTCCTCTAGCATCACCCAGTATTTCCAGCCCTCTTTCGGTCTCCAGTCATGCGGGGGCTGGGAGACGAAGACCATTGTGCTGAAGTAGAGGGCGTCTTTGAAATAGAGGTCTGTGACGAAGGAGGCGTTCCATATCCTTCCAGGCAGGCGGCGGAGGGTGCTTGGCCTGATCTTGTTTAGCAAGGCGCCCAGCATTTTTCTAAGGATCTAGGACTTACGCAGTTGAATCGGTGGGTAACGAATAACTTGGACAATTTATATAATACCTTATAGCATTTCTTATGATCGCCCTCTTGCTCTCAAACCAGCTCGTTTCCGTTTTCAGTCTTTGTAACTCTAGCCTCAGAAATGCTCTCAGTGAGAACGTTATATGAGCTCTTTGGAATTGAGCCTTTCGCGCCTGACAGTGTTCTACGCCACAGAACTGCTTTATCCCTCTGTGGTACTCCTCTATTTTCCAGGAAGTTTTGGCTAGGTCTTTTCGTTCTGGTTCTTCCATATCCAATGCATCAGTTGCCCAGTATTCTGTGTCACCTTTTTTGGAGACTATCCGGAAAACCTTTACGAATCCATAAGCTTTCAGATGCACGGCCCTTCCTTCAGGAGGAATTTCCACAGTATTGATCAGTATGTTCTTTGTATTGTCCGGGTTCACTAGACGGTTGCTCTCTAACCTCGTCAACCAATTCCATCCAAATCTTCTAATAGTTTTGAGGTTATCTAGGCTCGTATACCAACTGTCGAACATAACAAACTTCGGCTGGAAACCACGCTCTTTTGCACGGTGCAACATATCCCGGAAATGATGGTTCTTGGTTTTTCCATCATTATTTATGTCGTAGATACGGAAATCAACAGGAATTATAGCACAGCCATCTGCCCAGAGCAATGTAATCATGTTTATACCATTCACCGGGCGATGGTGCTTTCCGCTCCAATGGCGATTATACAAGTTCCATCTTCTTGGCATAAGGCTTGTCTAAGGTTGTATCGTCTAAGACCAAGAAGCCGTCTTGAGGATTGACAATGTCATTCACCTCCTTCCACAGCGCCTCTGTATCTGGAGGCGGTCTCTGTAGAAGACGCGCGAAGGCATCATGCGATGGGGGGTCTCCATCATACGGATAACATCTAGCAGCTTCTGTACAGGTAAAAAACATCTGTAGAAGTAATGAGGAAGGAGACGTAATCCCGTTCATCACATTTTCTCGCGTTCAATCTAAGATATCTCCCATATAGATCATTAATTGCGTAGTATATGATATAACTTATATATCCGCATGTCGGCCAAGTGCGTAAGTCCTATTTTTATCAGTTAGCTTTACAACCTTATTTCGCTTTCCCATGCGGGATTGTTGAGTATATAAAGTCAAAGGTTTCGGGACTATACACCTAATCGGAAAACTCAAAACCTTCATATAATTTGGAATCGAAGTTACAAGCCAATTGGGGGTTATCATGCTTACTCACGTCATCGGCGGGCGAGCCTTCGGAATCTGGTTTTCGATCGCGATCGCACTAATTTCGATAGCTGGGTTATCCCAGGGAGGTGGTGCAACCTTGGTGCATGATGCATCACAGTACAAGCTTCCCTTATCGACGGAAGATATTGATAATTTTGAAGATTTCAATTCTAAGTTGCCGCTAAGCGAGGAGGCCCTCGAGAGGCTGGAGAAGAACGGTTTTGTGGTGATGAAGGACCCCTTCTCGCCTAACCGGGATGATATCACAGCGCCTTACAAGCTTCTCAAAAACTTTGAGGTTCCCATCTTTGTATCCTCTGACTCCCTCCTCCACATCTACCACATCCAGTTCGACGAGACCTTGAGAGAGATTGAGGAGGAGCACTTCTACGATGACCTATGGACAATCAGCGAAATTATGCTGGCAAAGTCCGAGGCTGACTACAATGTATCTTCTGGCGAGGCGAAAGAGGCGGCAAGGAGGAACGTCGCCTTCTTCTCGGTGGCGTTGATCCTCCTTTCGCCGAAGGAGGATCAGCTCTGCCAGGGGAGCGGCCGAGAGTGCAGCGAAGGCAGCTTCGAAGGGGCTTACCCCTACTTCACGCCTGGGGAGCTGGAAGAGAGGAGCTTTGAGGTCCCGGCGCTGGTCGAGGGCGAGGTCGCTGCAGAGCTGGCTCTGATCGAGGGAGAGTCCGGGTTTGCAAAGTCGCCGATATTCGGCTACGACGAGGACTACTCTCAGTACCGGCCCCGGGGCCACTACACCCGATCTGAACGGCTGAAGAACTACTTCAAGGCGATGATGTGGTACGGGAGGATGAGCTTCCTCCTCAAGGGCTGTGACGGAAACTGCATAGTCTCCGAAGAGGAAGCAAAAATCCAGACACTGGGCGCGAGCATGGTGGCCGAAAACCTCCTCAGCGATCCCGACCCGAAGGAGAAGTGGGACAGGATCTACAACGTCACCTCTTTCTACGTCGGCTACTCCGACGATCTCGGCCCCTACGAGTACAACGACGCCATCGACGACCTCTTCGAAGGGTCGGTCTCGGCCCGGGACTTCTCCGACTCAGACCTGGTCCTCCTGAAGGCCAGGCTCGCGGAGGAGAGGCTCCCCTCGATCTACGGCGGAACAGGCGTCGACTCCCCGGCCTGTGCGGTGGAGCCTCCTTTCTCGCCGGAGCAGGCCGACGCGTGCCTGGCTGCGACGGCCGGGTTGCGGTTCATGGGCCAGAGGTTTGTTCCCGACTCATATATATTCCAGAACCTGGTGATCCCCAATGTCGGCAGCTACACCGGTGAGGGCGAAGACTTCGCCTTCACCCGAGGGCCTTACGGTCGCCACTTCCCGAGGGGCTTAGATGTGATGGCGATCCTGGGCTCTGAGCGGGCCGACGAGATCCTGAAAGCATTGAACGATTCGAGCTACCAGAACTATTCGTCCCAGAGAGCAGAGCTCGAAGGTGAGTTTGACTCCTTCAGCAGGGAGGACTGGCAGAAGAACCTCTACTGGTCGTGGCTTTATGCCCTCCAGCCCCTGCTCGAACCCCCCGTTCCAGAGACCCCCGCCTTTATGCAGACGAAGGCCTGGCAGGACAAGGAGCTGACGACGGCTCTCGCCTCCTGGGCAGAACTTCGACACGACACCATCCTTTACGCAAAGCAGAGCTACACCCTGCGGGCCATCGCCCTCCCGCCCCAGGAACCCGAGCCAGTGGCAGGATACGTCGAGCCCGTCCCCGAGGTCTACGGAAGGCTACTCGACTTAGCTAGGATGAATCGAGAGGGGCTCGAAGAGGCCGATCTCCTCGACGATCCATCCCGAAGCCGTCTTGGGAGCCTCGAGACGGTCCTCGCTCGGCTGGAGGAGATATCGACGAAGGAGCTGGAGGGCCGGGAGCTGACTGCCGAAGACATCGAGTTCATCAACGACTTCGGCGAGAGGCTGAACGGAGCGATTGAGGGAGTCGACGATAAGTCGAAGAAGACGACGATCGTAGCCGACGTTCACACCGATGCGAACACGGGGCAGGTCCTGGAGGAGGGGGTGGGCTACATCAGGCTCATGGCCGTAGCCTACGAGCTTCCCGACGGAAGGATGCTCCTGGCCGCAGGACCCGTCTTCAGCTACTACGAGTTCAAGCAGCCGATGGACGACCGGCTCACCGACGAGGCCTGGCGCGATATGCTGGCGGATAGCCCCCCCAAGGACCCCGAGTGGACGGCCAGTTACGCCGACTGGCTGCCCTATTCGGTCCTGGAAGCAGCATTCCCGGATGAGAAGGTGGGCAAAGCCGCGGTTGAAGAGGAAGAAGGCGATGTCGAAGCCGAATCCAGACCCGGCCTGGGCCAGGGCGCCGAGATCCGCCTTGAGGACTTCGAGGTGAGGATAGGCTGGAACCTGATGCAGGGATGGTACGCCGACTGCACCATCACCCTCAGAAACGCCGGGGATGCGGAGGGGACCGCCAAAGTCGTCCTGGAAGACGGCGACGGAAAACTCCTCCGAGAGCTGGAGATCAAAGTGCCCCCCAACAGCACCGTCACCGAGGAGGCCGAGGTCGACATCTCCGGCGGCAGTCGGGAGGTGAACTCGAAGCTGGTTTCGGCCTGAGAGAGTCGAGAAGTACGGGCTGGAGGAGAGCCACCAGAAGAGGGGGGGTCCTGCTCAGGCAGGACCGGGACCCTCTCCAGAGGCTCGTTCTTCTCCGATGAAGGGCGGAAGGATGAAATCGGGGTTTCAGTCGTCGAAGTAGCTCAGTATCGAGGGCAAAAGCTCGCCCCTCTCCACCAGGCTCTTGGCGACCCGGTGGAACTTCTGGTAGTTCTCCCGATCCTCCTCGGAGACTAGGTCAGGCCTTTGGCCGGTCTGGAGGAGGAATATGAAGTCGCGGAGGGCCTTGTTGTACACCGAGACCCTCTCCAGCACCTCTTCGGGGGCGCCGTCCCTCTTCTTGTGGACTAGAAGGTCGTCGGCCGCGTACCCTTCCTTCAGGGTGATGGTCAGAACCTCGTGGTAGATCAGATCTTTTATCGCGTCGATGAAAGTATCAAGATCGCACTCTTTGGATATCATGTCAGTCGCCCAAATTGAAAAATCCAAGCAAACCTTTCTCACAGCTCTATCCTGTCCGACTCCGACCTAACTCCCATCGCCTCTTCCACCGCCCCCGGAAGCCCGACATGAACCGAGTTGAGGAGCATCTCAGTCAGCTCCACCGAGGCCTCTGAGGCTATGGTGCAGTCGACCTGGCCGCGAAGGGTACCGTTGACCTCGTGGATGTCGGGCCAGTATACTGCGCAGACGAGTATCTCGCCGCTTGTCCGCTCGCCGAGGCCCAGGATCGCGGGCTTCCCGTCGACGTCCACCTCGTGGGTCTGGAAGTTGGTGCACTCGGCATCCTTCAGGTAGGAGACCACAGCCCTCCTGGTGAGAGAGCTCGTCGCCTCCATCGGGACGCCGTAGTCGGTGAGGGCGATCATCATCATTTTGTCTCCCCGGATCCAGCATACATGGGAGGGGTACTCTTTGCCGTCCACGGTGGCGTAGGGAACCTCCTCGAACTCGAGCTCATATCCGGTATGGTTCCCCAGATCGAAGGAGACATTATACTCTCCAAGAGAGACCGTCTCCTCGGCGGCTATCGCGGCCGCCGCCAGAAGGACCAACGCCGAGATCAGAGACAAACCTATCATCGAACCTATCTTCAAACCCGACTTCAAACCCAACGATCTCATCATCCAGACATCACTTCCATTTCCAGGACCGGGATTGATCTCCATCTCTAATAAATGTTATATCAGAGGCTGGACAGACTTTTTGGTCGAGATAAACGACCCGGTCAGTCGATCATTCCGGTCAGTCGATTATTCTGATCGGTTCGGCCGATGCTGCGACCTGATCAAGCTCGATCTGACCGAACCGGTCGAGACGAATTGAGCGTGAAGATCATAGAAGTTCTAAGATGGAGTCGAGAAAAGATGACCCTTCATAAACACGTCAGCCTCAACATCAACGTCCGGGGAGTCGAGCCTTCCGCGACCCTCGCCATCAACGAGAGGTGCAAAATCCTCAAAAGCCAGGGGCAGTGCGTCTACAACCTCGGCCTCGGCCAGTCGCCCTTCCCGGTCCCGACCCCGGTGGTCAACGCCCTGCGGCTCTACGCCTCCGAGAAGGACTACCTCCCGGTGAAGGGTCTGCCCGCCCTGAGGGAGGCGGTGGCCGACTTCCACCGGCAAAAGGACAACGTGAGTGCGAGCGCCGATAACGTCATCGTCGGCCCGGGCTCAAAAGAGCTGATGTTCATCCTCCAGCTTGTCTACTACGGCGAGATCATCGTCCCCACCCCGGCCTGGGTCTCCTACGTCCCTCAGGCCCAGATCCTGGGAAAGAAGGTCCGGCTCCTCCACACCACCTTCGATGAGAAGTGGCACATAACCGCAGAGAGACTGGCCCGGTTCCTGGAGAGCGAGCAGGACGTCTATCGCCCCCGGATCCTCATCCTCAACTACCCCGGAAACCCTGACGGCCTCACCTATACCGCCGACGAATTGAAGGATATCGCTGAGGTGGCTCGAGATTACGAGGTCATCCTCCTCTCCGACGAGATCTACGGCCAGCTCCACCATCGGGGCGAGCACGTCTCTGTCGCCCGCTTCTACCCCGAGGGTACGATCTTAAGCTCGGGCCTCTCCAAGTGGTGCGGGGCCGGAGGCTGGAGGCTTGGCACCTTCACCTTCCCGCCGGATCTCGACTGGCTCCTGGAGGCGATGGCCACCGTCGCCAGCGAGACCTACACCGCCGTCTCCGCCCCCATTCAGTTCGCCGCCGTCCACGCCTTCCGGGGCGGTATCGCCATGGAGAGGTACCTCTGGCACGCCCGAAGGATCCTTTCGACCCTGGGCTCTGAGTTTCAGCAGATCCTCGCTGAAGGAGGGGTCAGGGTCCACGCCCCCGAGGGCGGGTTCTACCTCTTCCTCGACTTCTCTCCCCTGGCCGACGCCCTCTCGAAAAGGGGGATAAAAGACGGCATCACCCTCTGTGAGCGACTCCTCCAGGAGAGGGGAGTTGCCATCCTTCCGGGATCGGCCTTCGGCCGGCCTTCAAGCGAGCTCTCGGCCCGGGTCGCCTACGTCAACTTCGACGGCTCAAAGGCCCTGGCCGCCAGCGAGACGGTCCCGCTCCACCAGAAGCTTCCTGAGGATTTCATATCCCAGATCTGCGGCGAGACGATCGGCGCGGCCCAGGAGATAGTCGGCTGGCTCTCTGAAGAGAGCTGAGAAAGAAAAGATAAGATAAAAATAGCGAAGAAGGGGATGAACGTTCCGCCCATCCCCTGGCTGAAAGCCTTTTTTCGTTTTTTCACTCGCCGGTCTGCATGATCCTGCCGATGATCCTGCCGTAGGCGGGCCTTGCTATGAAGACTCCAATGAGAACGCCCGCTATGGTGATCAGGGCGAAGACCTTGAAGGTTCCAAAGCCCATCCCGAAGAGAGGGAGCATCGCAACGATCGTCGTCGCGGCCGCGGCCATGATTATGCCGAAGGCGCTGGAGAGCCTAGCGAGATAGATCTTGCCGCTGGGCATCTTCCCCTCGTAGAGGAGCTCGTCGGTGATGATCACCAGATGGTCCACGCCGGTACCTATGACCGCAATTATCCCCGCGATGGCGGGCAGGTCAAGCTGCCACTTGAGGAGGGCCGCGAGGGCCAGCATCATCAGAACCTCGCTGAAGGATGTGGCGATCATCGGTATGACGATCTTCGGCTCGCGGTACCTGAAGTATACCACCAAGCCCACCGCCAAGATCGCCGCGATCCCTGCGATGAGGACCTGTTTTTTGAACTGGTCGCCGAGGGCCGCTGTAACCTGGCCAGAGCCGATGATCTCGACGTTCACAGGCAAAGCCCCCTCCCTCAGGTGGATGTAGAGCTCGTGAGCTCTCTGGCTGTCGCCTCCTATCTGGGCCACCATACTCCTCATAGGCGCGACCTCCAGGCTTGCTGCCAGGTCCTGGGCTAGAGGCGCCGAGAATATCAGGTCATTGTCCAGGTGCATCGAGATCTCGTGGTCGATCCTGTTCCTGGTGGCTCCGGTGTCGATTGCAGCCTTCTGGAAGGCAAGAGCTCCCTCCTCAGAGAGGGTGAAGGGCACACCCCAGTTTCCACCCTGGTCGCCCGAGGGGAGGGAGACGTCCACGATCTCGTCTCCGTAGAGGACGTGCATCGAGTCGTTGCCCTTGGTCTGGATCCTGATCTCAAAGACGCCGGGCTTGCCCACGATCTCCTGGGCGTCGGTGACGCTGACGCCGGCGAGATCGATGAGGATGAACTTGTTGTCTACTATCCTGACTTTGATGTCCTGAAGTCCGAGACGGTTCAGCTTCCTGTCCAGGACCTGTTTCGTCTCGTCCACCGTCTCCTCGGTCACGCCCTCAGAGAAGCCGGCATCGCCCGGGGCGAGGGTTCCGCCGACTGGGGCCAGGATCGCCTCAAGAGACTCTCGGGTCACGTTCGATCTGACCTCGAAGGAGAGGGGATCTGACCCCAGGTACTTCACGTCAGAGTCGAGAGTTGTCTCCAGGTAGTTCATGATCACCCCGACCGGCGAGGCTTCTATGGAGATCCTGGTGGCGTTGCCTCTCGGAGTGACGGTGGCCTGAGGATAGCCCAGGTCCTCGACCAGAGTCTTTGACGCCCTGCCATCGACGGTGATGGTGTAGTCGGTGCTTCCGGGACGCCATTCGACCTCCACAGGCCTATTGAGGGCGTCACTGAACTGTTTATCCAGGATGTTTACCGGATCGACCTGGGGCTGTACTATGGCTCCCTGAAGTTTCAGCTGGAGCCAGGATCCGCCCTCCAGGTCCAGGCCGTACTTGAGTCTCGAATGAAGGCCGTCGTCGCCAGGCATGGGAGCGAGGATTACTAGAGCCGCAGCCACCGCCACGAGGAATATTACGACCCTCGGATCTTTGGTAATCTCTGTCATCGTTTCTGCCTCCGGGCTCCTGTCTTCTTCGGACGGGCCAGGTACCATCTAAGAGCGTTGGAGTTCATCACCCAGCAGTTCATGAGACCTGCAAGAAGGCCGAAGATGAGCACTATCGATATGTCAAAGAGGATGTTGATCTGGGTGAAGGAGGATGAAATGAGATAGGAGAAAGCAGAGACGAGGAAGAGCGCGAAGATGGCGGAAAACGTGGTGCTGGTCATGGCGATCCCGGTCCTGAAGGCTCCCACTACCTTGTCCTCTGTCTTTCCCTTTCGTTTTAGAACCCGGTTGTTGAGGAGGATGTTGCTGTCGACGGAGTAGCCTATAAGCATCAAGAGGGCGGCCACGGTCCCCAGGGATAGCTTCACCCCGGTTAGGTTCATAGCGGCCGCGGTGATCATGATATCGGAGAAGGCGGCCAGAATGACAGTGAGGGCGACGAAGGGCGTCCTGAATATCAGGAAGACCACCACCGCCATGAAGAGGAATGATAGCGGGATGTAAGTCTTGGCCTGCTCCTGGAGCCTGGTGCTGTAGACCGGCCCCATGTACTTGATCTCAGGGTCCTGGTATTCATCGTCGATCATCGCCGAAAGCTGTTTGTATTCGGCGTCGTCCATGGGCCCCATCTGGATCATGTACCGATGGCCCACGTCCCTTATGTCCAGTACAGGGTAGGCTGCAAGCTTTGATGCTATCTCGCCTTCCGATTCGATGACGGGAACTGTGACTATGGTGCCTCCCGTGAACTCGACCCCCAGGTTCACGGGCGATCCCGTCTTTATGTAAGTAAAGCCCAGGATGGAGAGCGCCACCGCCAGCACGGCGAGGGAGATCGCCACCATCTTCCTGGGTTCGTATTTAGAGATGAAGGTCTCTGGATCCATACAAGTGTCCTCTTTCGCGTCAACCGCATTCAATGTATTTACAGATTGTCGTTTATCTCATTTTCTTCATAACCAGGATAAACGGGAGATGGGAGCGTGATGTTCACTTCTTCTCCCACTTCTTGAGGTTTGCCACCTCGGAGAGGGTCTTACCCCGCTTGATCTCCTCGCGGAGTCTGCTCTCGGTCTTCTCGACCTCTTTCGCCCTCCGGGCGATCTCGTAGCCCCTTTCCCTCGGAATCACCACAACTCCGGACTCGTCGCCGACGATGATGTCGCCGGGCCTGACCGTCCGGCCGCCGCAGGTGATCTCGGCGTTGATCTCTCCCATCCCCTTCGGCTCACCGGCGTTGGGGGTGATGGAGCTCGCGAAGATGGGGTAGTCGAGCTCTCTGATCTCGTCGAGGTCCCTCACCGCTCCGTCGATGACCACTCCAGCCACCCCTTTCATCTTGCAGCTCTGGGTGGCAAGCCCCCCCCAGCAGGAGATGTACCTGCTGCCGTTGTAGATCACGATCACGTTCTCGGGGCCCGCGACGTCGATGGCCTCGACGGACTTCGCCCAGTCACCCTCGAAGGTCTGGACGGTCACCGCCTTCCCCACGATCTTCTTGCCAGGGTTTATGGGGAGGATGTCTCGCATCGCTCCTTTTCGGTGCATGGCGTCGGAGATGTTGGGAGTCGACACCTCCCTGAAGATCTCGATCATCTCCTCATCCATGCTCTTTTTTGCCCTCTTTTCATACTTCTCGAGGGCGCTGTCCATCGCTTCCCTGATCTTTTGGCCGGACTTTGTGACGTCAGCACTCCTTGTGATGTTGCCTCCGACGATAACGATGGCCGCTCCTGAAGCGATCGCCTCGGCCGCCGAGTCCGCATCGATCCCGCCGGCGACAGCCACAGGGATATTGACCTGGTCCACGATCTGGTTCAGAAAGTCAATCGCCCTTCTTCCCATCATCTGCTGGTCGATCCCCACGTGGACGCAGACGTAATTGACGCCAAGGACCTCAAGCTCCTTGGACCTCGTCACCGGATCGGAGGCTCCGAGAAGGTCGACCATGATCTCAACGCCGTACTGTCTCGCTCCTCGGAGGGCGTCGGTGATGGTGGAGTCGTCGGAGGCGGCGAGCATCGCCACTATGTTCGCCCCCGCCTTGGCCGCCATCTCCACTTCCATGGCGCCCGTGTCCACGGTCTTCATGTCCGCCACTATCTTTTTGTCCGGCAGGGCCTTCTTCAGCTCGCGCACGGCATCCATCCCCTCGCTCTTGATCAGGGGCGTTCCGGCCTCTATCCAGTCAGCACCGCCTTCGGCCGCCTCCAGAGCTATTTGGACGGCTCTGTCCAGCTCAAGCAGATCCAGGGCAACCTGTAGAATGGGTTTAATAAGATCACCACCATAAAGCCGATTTGTTAGAACAAACCATGGTATATAAAATGAAGCTGAAAGAGATGACTGATATCAAGCTTGGCGAGAGCCCGTCTGGCTACAGCAGCCTTGCCTTTGCCAAGCTCCAGGGCAACGGCAACGACTTCATCCTGATAGACGAGCTGCACCGGGTGAAGGTGGCCGATTCTCTCAAGGGCTCTTTTGCCGTCCAGTGCTGCCACCGCAACTTCGGGATCGGGGGCGACGGCGTCCTCTTCCTCTCCCCCTCGGATCATGCCGATCTGAGGATGCGCCTCTTTCAGCCCGACGGTTCCGAAGCCGAGATGTGTGGAAACGGCGTTCGCTGCCTAGCCAAGTACGCCTGGGACGCCGGGATGGTGGGCGAGTGCTTCGAGGTCGAGACCCTGGCGGGGATAATCCCTCTGAAGGTGAGAGAGATCGGGGGCGACTTCTGGGCCAGGGTTGATATGGGCACCCCCTGCTTCGATCGGAAGGGAATCCCTGCCTTGGGCGAGGGCGAGTTTCTGATGGAGCCCATAGAGGGGTTTGAGGCCTCGGCGGTGAACACCGGAGTTCCCCATGCCGTGATCTTCGTCGACGACCTTCTGGACCTGCCCATCGACGAGGTGGCGCCCCACATCAGGCATAGCTCCCTCTTCCCCGAGGGCGCGAACGTCAACTTCGTCCGAATCGGCGACACCTTCCAGGTCAGGACCTTCGAGAGGGGGGTCGAAGGAGAGACGCTGTCCTGCGGAACGGGGTCTGTGGCCAGCGCCGCCGTCGCCCGGAAGATGGGGATGGTGGGAGACGAGGTCTTCGTCGAGACGAGGGGTGGACCCCTTCTGATAACCTTCGAGGGCGACAGGGCCTATATGGATGGACCTGCTGCCACCGTCTTCGCCGGGGAATTGAGCGACGAGTTCCACTGGGATATCTCGCAAGAATTATAGCTGATCAGAGGTCTGGTATCGCGCATGATGAAGCTGGTCGCAGTATTGGGGGCACTCCTGCTGTTGGCAGGCTCTACCCTAGCCTTCGAGGGTCCCGAGCCGATGAGGCTTGGAAGCAAGAGCGACCCTGAGGCCTCCCTCTTCTCCTACGACCAGAAGTTCAGCGATACAACCACCCTCAAGAACTACTACCTGGGAATGTCGGCCTACAAGGATTTCGACGGGTGTGAAAGGCTCTCCTCGGACATCTACCTCAAGAGCAACCGGAACTGGACCGACATCGCTCTTTCGGCAAACTTCAGCAGCGGCACAGGGAGGATGGGGTACCTGGTCCTGGACCAGGACACCATGGATATCAGAGACGTGATGGTCGACGTCAGCCACGAGTTCATCGGGGACTTCAACATAGAAGAGAAGATCCTGGTGGTGAAGAACCAGATGAACGAGACCGGGTTCTTCGGCTGTTTGTAGACGAGAGTGGATCTCTTCTTCTTCTTCTTCAAGCTCTGAGCTGGAGGCCGACGAGGGCGTCCATCACCACCAAGAACTCGTCTTTCGCCTCCAGAGGGATGGTCGCTCCCGCCGCGACGTTGTGGCCTCCGCCCACGCCGCCCACCTTCTCTGCGGCCTTTGATATCGCCTCTGCCAGGTTTAGACCCGACCTTACCAGGTCCTGAGTACCCCTGGCTGAGACCTTCAACTTGCCGTCATCGGACCTTGCAAAGGCCAGGATCGGCTTTTTCCTGTCTGCGGTCTGAAAGCTCATCCCAGCCACGATGCCGACGATCGTCTCTCGGATCCGGTCGCCAGCATCGAAGTACTGCAGGTGCGAAAGCGGCACAATCCCCTCGTCCTTCACCAGCTTCAGGCCGTTGACCAGGTTCTGGCGGTGCTCGTTGAGGAGGATCCTCGCCTCTTCCAGGGCAGATCCCCGGTCGCCGAGGCAGACCGAGAGGCCCACCTCCGAGTGGCCGTACCGTGCGGTGGCGTTAAGAAGGGTCGAGTACTCGCTCGCGTCCCTTAGCTCCGTCCCCTCCTGCTCGGCCAGAAGGTTGTAGACCTCGCCAACGAGCCTTTCCAGCTGAGCGTTAGAGAGGCCCGCCCTTAGGCCCCGTCTAACCAGGCCCGAAGCGATCTTCGACTTCTCCTCGCCGTTCATGTCGATCCAGCGCCGCCACCTCTCGCCTTTCAGCCTGATCCCCTGCTCTTTGAGAAAGGTGATGCAGGCGTCTTCGTCTCCCGAGAGGCCCGGAATGTAGGGGTCCGAAGAGAACTCCAGCATCTTGAAGACGGGCCTCGTCTGCTTTCCAAAGAGCTTCAGGTCGCGACCGAAGGATAGGGCCCCCGCCTCGACGCCGATCGCGAGGAGCCTCCGATTGAGGCCGACTAGCCTTCCATTCGCCATGTCCTGGAGGTCGCCGACGGCTCCGACGATGGCAAGCCCCGCCAGGTCGTCGTTTCTGCCGGAGCAGCCCGTCGCTTTGGCCATGGCTCTTGCGAGGAGGAAGGTGGACCCGCTCCCGGACAGGTGCGTTGCACCGTCGAGGCCGACGAGGTGAGGGTTTATGTGATGCTCGATCCCCGAGCCCTGAGGTCGGTGGTGGTCGGCCACCACCGCCGAGAGATCCATCTCGAGTATCTCAGACTGCATCCCGCTCCCAAGATCGGTGAATATCACCAGGTCCGGCCCGAGGTCGGCGATCGTCTCCAGGGCGGGAAGGTCCAGCTGCTTGAAAAATAGTGTCTCCCGCTCGACGTTCGCCCGGTCCAGAGCGGCCGAGATTATCCCGGCGGAGGTGAGGCCGTCGGCGTCGACGTGAGATGCCACTACCACCTCCTTCTGGCGCCGTATCAATTCTGCGGCCCTCTGCGAGATCCTGGAAAGGGTCGCCAGCTCCTCTCCAAAGCCCGGGTTCTCCGTCTCCATCATCCTTCCCTCATCAGGACTGATCTCTTTAGACCTTTTCGCCGCGTCTTCTCTGAGACCACCGAGTCGGGGGTCTTCCCCGCGGAATTTGCCTGAGAGCGATCTGATGATATGTTTCATTATCAGACCAAATTTTTGCGGCCATCAAATTCGAATCTGAAAGTACATCTGTTCTTAAAAGCAGACGGGAATTGTTTTGGATTTTAGATCGGATATAAATTCCAAAAAGGAACACAACATCTTAACGCATGAAATTTTTAGCCATAAAATTCTATATGAAATATGGAATTAAGCTTTTCTAGATATCGAATAGCAATCAAATGAATTTTATCATCTCTATTTTTTGTAACAAAATCTGTCCACTATTAGTTCTAAAAAAGGCCGAACATCAATAAATTATATAAACTTTGACTTCGATATTAAGAGATCGCATTTCTTTGGAGGAATAAACTATGCCGGAGAGCGTCTATAAAATAGTGGAACTGGTGGGGTCCTCTCCAAGCAGCTGGGAGGAAGCGGCGAAGGCAGCCGTCGAGAAGGCGGCAGAGAGCCTGAGAGATCTGAGGGTGGCCGAGGTGAAGGAGCTGGATGTGAAGCTCGAAGGTGGAAAAATAGTAGCCTACAGGGCCAAGGTGAGAATATCCTTCAAGGTCGAGGGGGAGGTGACCTAGGTCCTCCTCACTCTTGATGTCACCCTCTCGATGAAGCGAGTTATAGCCTCCATGTATTCTTCGAAGCCGAGGACCAGAAGGGTGTTGTGACTTGCCCAGGGGATGACGAGAATCTCCCTTACCCGGTGGCTGACGGCTTCAAAGAGCGCCTGTCCGTCGGCGAGGGGGATGATCTCGTCCATCTCTCCATGAATTACGAGAACCGGCAAGCTCACCTTTTTCATCTTTTCCAGGTTTGAGACGAGCAATTCCCTCCATCGTTCCAGATATCGGGGGTCAACCCCCAATTTTTCCAAAAGCTTGTAGGTGTGGGCAAAGCCGCTCTCAAGGATCATGCCTGAAATTTGATCCTGGAACCGGAGCGCAAGATCCAGGGCCGGAGACGAACCGATGCTCCTGCCCATGACGAAGACGGGGCCTTTCAGGCCCAATTCCTCAAGGCGATCCAGATACCGAGGGAATATGCAAACGGCGTCTGTCGTCATGGCGGAGTAAGTGGGACTTCCGCCGCTGGTGCCGTATCCGCGGTAGTCGACGACGGCGAAGTTGATTCCTCGTTCACAGTAAAGTGGTCCGATATCGTCGTAGTCGGCGACCGTCTCGCCGTTGCCGTGGAAGAAGAGAACGTTTGGGGCGTATTGGGCGGCGGGCTCCTCGGCTAAGTGGATGGCGCCGTCGATATTGACGCCCTCGTCCACTGGAAAGGAGATCGGATGCAGCCTTCCTGGATTCTCCGGTGCTCGTCCGGTCCTCCTGGGATGAAATACGCATCCGGTTATCTTGGGGTGGTCGAGGAAGGAGATCTCTGAACGATCAGGCACTTCAGCTGCCCTAGTTTCCTGGGGTTTTCTCAAATGAATCACCTTATCTGTTCCGTCTCTCCGTCTCTTTAGTGGTTCTGTCTTTCCATCGGTTTCAACGATTTTTGGGATTTTTGGATTGATAGCAAGGGATAAATCGTATGACAATCCCATCTAAACCTATTAATGGTGATGGTATGGGCGAAGTAACCGAAGTTACCGATCGTAGCTGGGAAGAGGTTGTTGAGAGGTCGGATAAGCCCACTCTGGTCATGTTTCATTCCCCTGCCTGCCCCCACTGCCAAGCGATGATGCCCCACTTCGAGGAGTACGCCAACGAGTTCAAGGGCAAGGTGAAGTTCGTAAGAATCAACATCATGGTGAACTCTTTCATGCCCGAGAGGTACGGCGTCACGGCCACCCCAACCTTCAAGTTCTTCTGTGGTGGAAAGCCGGTGCGGGAGATGGTGGGAGCCATGTACCCATCCCTTCTCAAGAAGATGGTGGAGGAGGTCTTATCCCACGGAGCGGAGTGCGCAAGAAATTCGACACCCATCGACTACAACGTCGGGTACGTTTGAAGAGCTACGCATTTTTCCTTCCATTTTCAGCCTTTTCCACCCTTTTTTTCGGTATGGTGTTTGGCCGTCAGAGGCTTGTTCGCCGAGCTTCCCGCGCGTCGAATTAATAATCGATAATTATCGATAATAATCATTAATCATTGTGGATATTATAAGTTGATGCCAATTTATATTAGAAAGTTATAAATAACTTGACGCCTTGATTTTATGGTTTGTGCGGATATCTGGAGATGTAGTTCCGCACCTCACGACCCGAAATGAAGGATTTCGGGGGTGCATGCATATGCAACAAGGCAGTTTTGATGTTAAAGACCTGAGAAGATTGGAAAATGTGGTGAGCAAGAGGACGGGGATCAGGATCAACTGCGATTCATTAAGCCCCCCAGTACTTTCGCTTCTCGCAGAGGTTTTTGCGGATGAAGCGAAGCTGTCTTACAAAGACCTGATGGAGATAGTCGCCGAGTTTTTGTGCAGTAGCAGCTATAGCCGCCGGGAAATCAGAACCCTTATGATGAGGCTTGGGGTGGACGATTCTGAGATGCAGGCTGACCTGATTTACATGGCCAGATCCTGGCGTAATCGGGACCCCTTCACCTACGCTGCGGCCCACAGATAACAACAGCAAATCACGACTTTTCGTTTACGACTTCGGACCTTCGCCGCCTCCTTCAGCTTTGGCTATCGCGAGACGATCCTGAGTTCTCGGCCGCCTTTTTCGAGATGCTGGAGGCGGGCCGGTCCCGATTCATTCGCTCTCGGTAGGGAGCCTTTTTGCGATGAACGGGTGGAACAAGCGAAGCGTGATTTGGTCAAGCTTTGGGTTGGATCGTGCGGTCGAGAAATCGAAGAGCTTAAGCCAGGATTGCTCCGCGGTCCAGAAGAACTATGAGGCCCGCATCTACGATACTAATAGTCATATTTCTTTTCAATCCTTAACAAGAAACTAGAAAGATATTTTTGAGATAGAGATCGCATACAATGCAGATATTCTTTTTCCAACACGTTTATCTACGATCGATTATAAGAATACGTGGGGATTGTATGAGTGGTTTATTGAAGCCTTGCCTCGTCAGCTGTGCTCTTATCCTTTGCCTGATGGTGACTGGAGAGGCAGCTGAGTATGGCGTCTCCTATGACTCGACTGGTGGACTCGGTGTCAATTACAATTCTGCAACCGATTTCGCCTCGCGGATGGACGCCGCAGGATGGTACAGACAGTTCCTCTGGGGAAATAACGCCGCCTTCGAGAAGGATTGGAAGGACGTGACGAAGGGAGGATGGGATGATCGATACGCCGACGCCGCCGATCTCGCCTTCTTCGAGGGTCACGGCTCTCCGAGCGGCATCTACTTCCCCAACGACTGCTGCGACGACAACAAGTGCTCCAAAGACGATGCACGATGGGGAGACCTGGATATGGAATGGGCAGCTGCTCACTCCTGCTCTGTTCTGGCGGACTCAAACCTTGCGGCCTGGGCTTACACCGTCTGCGGTAACAACGGCGCCCATATGATGTGTAGCCACAAGACCACCTGCTACGCCAGAAATGCCGGCGATCGATGGGCTCAGCTGATGTTGAGCGGATGGACGGTCAAAGGTGCCTGGTTCCAGCAGCACATCGAGAAGCAGCCCAGCGGCGTCACCGCAAGGGTGATCGCGACCCAGGGGACGGCCAACGACCACATATGGGGCGAAGGTTCTGTAGCTTCCGATCCCAGTCCGGGGGAGACCTGGTGGGTGTGGACGCTCACGAAGTAGAGGTGATGTAAATGAAGATAAGCGGTTACACTTACCTTTTGGCCGGGCTCTCTCTGGTGATCGTAGCCTGTGCCCTGATCCCGGGCCAGGAACCGGGATTCTGCACCGATAGCTCCATCCTGACCATGACCCTGCCCGAAGAGGAGGGTTTCGATACCACGCCCGAGTTCGTCCTTGAGGCGAGGCTTCCCGAAGTTCCCGACGCCCTGGGGATTTATGCCCTGAAAAGCCCCGACGTGACCAGGGCTTACGCCGTCGAGGTGGCGGGATCGAAGGGAGCTAAAGGAGAAGTCCAGGACCAGGGGGCAAACTTCGTCATTTTGAGCGAGGATCAATACGTATCCGTCGAGAAGGCCTCCGGCGCTGAGACGCTCCTCCTCGACTACAAGAACGCCTTTGCCGACCCGGAGAAGGGACTTCCTGACGCAAACGTCCTCAAGAGGACCGCCGACGCCTACGCCAGTCAGAACAGGCTCCTCCCTGAAGGCTATCGGTATGCGGGGATGTCCTTTTTGACCCGGCAGCAGCTGAGCGAGAGAGGGCCGACGGGCCAGGCACAAAACGTGATGGGAATCGCAAAGTACTCCCGAACCCTTGAGGACCTCCCTGTTGAGGGTGCAGGCTCGACGGTCACCGTCCTTCTTGGCGACGGGGGTCAGGCCCAGGGCTACACCAAAGTTTCGAGGAACATCGGCGAGAGGATGGCCGTGGCCTCCACCACGCCCGGAAGGGCCGACCGGACTTACGAGCTTCTGGTCCCCAGCGACGCCTTCAACATGCTCCGGGAGAGAGGCCTGACCACTGAGATCGCCGACGTGGACAAGGCCGTGGTCACCGACGTCCACCTCGCCTACTACGAGACCTCGGGAGACGAGAGACAGGACGTGACCGAGCCGATCTACATCTTCAGGGGATACGCCACCGGCCCTGACGGAGAGGTCGAGTTCCAAGAGTACATGTACGCCCTAAAGACGAAGGCTGCAAGCACGCCGTTCGCGCAGCCCGACAGGAGCAAGGCCGTCGATAGAGGAAGCGTCCAGGAGCCTGGTAAGGGGACCAAGGACGCGGAGTCGAGGACGATCTCGACGATAAAGCCCCTCCAGGAGGTATCTCTGACACCTCGGCTGAGCACCACTCCGCTCCAGCGGGCGACGTTCAACCCGAGCTAGAGCTAGAGCTAGACCAACTATCTCGGGTCAGAATATCATCACCTGAAGTGGAAGTCAAAGTCTCGAAGGGGGCTCGAATTTCTGAGCCCCCAACTCTTTTTGGAAACTACGCCATAACGAAATGGTGGTGAAAATTCGGATGAAACTAAAACTGAAACTTTACCAGATCGCCATCGTCTGGACGGCCCTCGTCTCCGTCTCGGTGGCGATGTGTATAGGGACCGAGGAGGGCTCCTGCGACGTCTCCGACGCCCAACCCGGCGAGCCCCCGGCGATGGCGGCCATCTCGTACACGTTCCATCGCAGTGACGGGACGTCGGAGGAGATCGCGGTCGGATCTGAGGGCTACGAGGAACTCAACCGCAGCACCATGACATTCCTGGGCCAGATTGCCTACGCCTCCGAGAGGATCGTGGAGATCGAGGAGCTGGAGGCAGAGCTGGAAGGCGCGGATTATCTGGAACTATCCTTCGACCAGCCCATCAGAATCGAGACGGCCGAGGGGCTGAACCCCGACTGGCCCCAGGGCTACTCCATCGAGACGGACAGGATCATCATCAAGCTGGGAGAGGCTGAGGCCGAGGAGAGGATCTTCACCTTCCACGAGGACGAGTGGCCGCCCATAAGGGGCTGGAGGTCTGCTTTGAGCGTCGATGTGATCGAACTTTGACCGGCTCGCAAATCCGGCAGTGGTTTACAAGATGATCACGTAGGCTGCGGACTTTTGATGGGAGTGGGGGGGGAGATATAAAAAAGGAACTTCAGGCCCCGGAGGCGGACCTGGCCTTCGCCAGACCCGCCTCCAGAGCTTCCGCCAGCTTCTCTGCCTGAGGGCCTCCTCCCTGGGCGATCTCGGGCTTTCCTCCGCCTCCACCGCCCACGACCTTGGTCGCGGCCTTGACGATCTCTCCTGCTTTCAGGCCCCTCGCCAAACCCGTCTTACCGACGGCGGCGACGATCTTCGCCCCGCCCTTCTCGCTTCCGAGGATGGCGACGTAGTCCTTCCCTGAGATCATGGAGGCGGCCTTGATCAGCTCCTCGACGTCGGCGTTCTCGACGACCGCGACGACGACCGAAAGGCCGCTCACATCGACGGCCTTGCTGGTCAGCCCCTCTATTTGGGCCCGGGCCAGATCCTCCTTCAGGCGGGCGGTCTCCTTCCGCAGGTCCTTCCACTCCTCGAAGAACCGGGTGGCGGTCTTGGGGAGCTGCTCTGCTGGGACGCTCAAGATGTCTGAGGCTCCGAAGAGGAGGTCGTCTCTCTCCTGCCCTCTCAGGACGGCGGCCTCTCCGGCCGCAAACTCGATCCTCTCCACCCCGTCCTGGACCCTCTCGGTCCGCAGGACCTTGATGGGGCCGACCATCCCGGTATTGGTGCAGTGGGTCCCGGCGCAGGCCTCGACGTCGGTTCCCACCTGGACGACCCTGATGGACTTTCCTGGCGGAACTCCTCCCTGGTAGAGCTCGAAGCCGAACCTCTTCTCCGCCTCGGACCGGTCCAGCCAGCCGGTGGATATGGGCACGTTCTCCATCACCGTCCTGTTGGCGATGATCTCGATCTCCTTCAGCTCGTCCCGAGAGATCCGCTTGTAGTGGGAGATGTCCAGGCGCGCCCTGTCCTCCGACTTCTGGGCTCCTGCCTGCCAGATGTGGCTTCCCAGGACCTTCTTCGCCGAGTCGTGGATGATGTGGGCTGCGGTGTGGTGTCTTGCGTGGGCGAGCCTGCGGTTCATGTCGATCTCGCCCTCGACCGAGTCGCCGGGCGAAATCTCGGCGGCGGCCGCTGCCTGCTCCTCCTCGGCGATTTTGTGGAGGACGACTTTTCCCGCCGACTGGACGTCGACGACCCTGAAGACCTTCGATCCCTTCCTGATCAGGCCGTGGTCTGCGGGCTGGCCGCCTCCTTCGGGGTAGAAGAGGGTCTGGTCTAAGATCACGTTCCCGTCGACGACCTCCAGGACCTTCGCACCGAACTTCCTCTCGAAGGGCCTCTCGTAGAACATCCGCCGGGTCTCGGGAAGGTCGATCGTCACCTCCTCCTTCTCCTCCTTCTCGGACTTGATGTGGGTGCTCGCCACCCGCGAGTAGAAGTTGTCGGGAAGGTCGACCTCGACGCCCGCCTCCATCGCTGCATCCTGGGCGATCTCCGGCGGGATGCCGTGGGAGTCGTAGAGGGAGATCATCTCTGAGAGGGGTATCTTCTCGCCCTTCTTCCCGTAGCCCTCGGCGATCCTCTTCACCAGCCTGCGGCCCTTATCCAGGGTCTCGGCGTACCTCTCCTCCTCCTGGTCGAGGATCTCGATGATGGTATCGAGCCTCTCGTCGAGGTCTGAGTAGTCGAGCCGAGAGAGCTGCATCGAGACCAGGTCTGATAGCGGGACCTCGATCCCCAGGTCCTTCATCTGCCGCAGGGTCCTTCTGATGACCAGCCTTGCCAGGTAGCCGGCCTTGACGTTGGAGGGGATGATCCCGTCGCCGAGCATGTAGGCGAGACACCGAGTGTGGTCGGAGACGGCGTAGATCCGCTCAATGGGGGTGATGATCTCGTCGAGCTTCTCCGCCGAGATGCCGATGTCGGAGGCGATCTTGGCTCGGAGGTCCCGGAGGCTTGCGTCCTCCAGGTCCACCATCCCCGCTAGGCGGGCGTTCGCGGCCAGGATCCGGGCCCGCTCCTCGTCGGAGACGGCGGACTCAAGGCCCGCAAGCTCTGAAATGGTAGCCACGACGTCGGGGAATATGGCGTCGTAGATGGTGGGCGAGCCCTTGCTGGCCCAGACGAACCTCTCCAGGCCGTAGCCGGTATCGACGATGTAGCTATCCATCTTCGAGTACCGCTCGCCCTTGATCTCGTACTCACCCCGGGGCGAGACTTTCATGTCCATGAAGACGAGGGTGGCAAGCTCCAGGCCGCCCATCATCACCTCGACGCTGGGACCTGCGTTTCCGCCTCCGGCCCAGGGAGATTCTTTGTAGGTGACGGCGAGAGGGTCGGCCCCCAGGCCGAGAAGGAGCTCGTCGCAGAGGGAAACTGTCTCGTCCTTCCAGTAGATCTCCTGCTCGGGGGTGTTGAAGACGTGGTGGGCCATCATCTCGAAGGTGGTGAGGTGGCGGCCGCTCCTCCCGACGGAGTCGAGGTCGTCGAGCCTGATGCAGGGCTGAGAGACGGTGAGGGGGTTTGCTGGCGGTGGGACGAGCCCCGAGGTGATGAAGGGCTGGAAGTCGGCGATGGAGGCTATGGTGAGGTAGATGTCGTCTCTCCACCGGGCGATGACCGGGTACCTCTTGATCCGGGTGTGGCCCTTCTCCTCGAAGAAGGAGAGGTAGTGCTCGCGCATCTCGTCCAGCTCGATCTCTCGCTCGAAGACCGGGGATCCGATGAAGGTGTAGGGGTCGCAGGGGGGGTCTCCGCAAGTGGTCCTGGCCGGGTCTCTGGTCCAGAATCTGCCGCCGCACTTCTCGCAGGTCTTGCGGTGGAATCCCTCCTCCTTGAAGAAGTCCAGATTGTAAGCGTCCTCGGGGAACATGTCGATCAAATCCGATGTAAAGGGAATGGGAGGACGAAGGGCCCGGTTCCCTAAAAGGCTTTCTCAAGGGCTGGTGAAAAATAGGAGGAGCAAAAGAAAGAGAGGGTGAAGAAGAGAAAGAGGACGAGAGAAATCGGAGAAAGGAAAAAGGATAAGAGAACGAGGGGATCTGATTTTGGCGGATTTCGAGCCGGAGGGGAGACACCCTCGGCATATCTTAAATGAGATCAAGTGGCGGGGCCTGGATATGGAGAAGTGCGAGATCGACGTCCTCCACCGGGGAGCGCCCGGTGGCAGGATCACCATCAGGGGGAGCGAAATCTCCCTTGGCAGGTCTTTTTTCACCTACGGCGAGACGATGATACCCTACCACCGGATCCTCCGGATCAGGTATGACGGCAGGACGGTCTTCGTGAGGGAGATGAGATGAGCCCCAAACCCAAACCCAGCAAACTGCCAGAGGTTGACCTCAGCTTCGCCGAGCTTTACAAGCTCGTCATAGCGCCGATCAAGACCAGACTCCTGTTGACCGGCATCGAGCTCGGGGTCTTCGATCTGCTCATCGAGCCAAGATCATCCGAGCATGTGGCGGAGATACTCGGCGCCCACCCTGAGAACACCAGAATCTTCCTCGACGGCCTTGCAGCCTTCGACCTTCTGGAGAAGAGGGGCGGCCTTTACGAAAATTCAATGATCTCCGAGACCTTTCTGGTAGGAAGCAGCCCCACCTTCGTGGGGAATTTTCTTGCGGAGCAGTGGCGGTATATTGAGCCGGTTTTGGACGATCTTTTGGGTCTGGTCACGAAGGGGCCACAGGAGTTGAAAGGCGGACCTGAGAGGAAATCTGAAGATGAGACGGCCCGGTGGACCGCGGCCGTCACCAACTACGAGCGGTCTGGGATGGCCCAGATGGTGGCCGGGGCGATTGGGGAGCTCCCGGAGTTTCCATCCTTCCGGAAGATGCTGGACCTGGGAGGAGGGCCGGGGCTCATCGGGATGGCGGTGGTGGCAGCCCATCCGACCATGAGGGGCGTCATCTTCGACCTTCCGCCGGTGGCGAAGGCGGCGGAGAAGTTCATCTCTGAGGCTGGGATGGAGGACCGGATGGAAGTTCTGGCGGGGGACTTCTGCTTTGAACCCATCGGCGAAAACTACGACCTGATCCTCGCCTCCGCCTCTCTTTACTCCTGCAAGAAGGACCTCAATTCGATGATCGAAAAGGTCCACGGAGCCCTCAATCCGGGCGGGGTCTTCGCGAGCCTTCACGAGGGGCTCACCTCCGGGAAGACGAAGCCGGAGTTGATGAAGCTTGGGTGGCTGCCCGCAGAGCTTTTGGGAAGAGATCTGGCCTTTGAGCGGGGAGAGATCGCGGCCACCATGAAGAGGGCGGGTTTTGTGTCGATCTCCTCCAGGACCCTGGACACGCCTGTGGGACCTCTCGACCTGGACGTGGGAAGAAAGCTGTAGAGGCTGATGAATTGCGGAGAAATATTTATCTTAACCCGAGAAAGACCAGGACTTCATGAAGGGCGAGATCCAGCCTCCAACCTATTTTGCGGCGCTTCTGGTCCTCTCCGCAGGATTGCACTTCGCCTATCCAGTGCGAGAGGTGATCGAGCCGCCCTACACCTACCTGGGACTTTTGCTGGTCGGCTTCGGTACGATCTTGAACCTCTGGACGGATTCTCTCTTCAAGAAGGGCAGAACCACAGTGAAGCCCCAGGAGATGCCCTCAAAACTCGTGGTATCGGGGCCTTTCCTGATCAGCCGTCACCCCATGTATCTGGGGATGGCAGCCATCCTCCTGGGAGAGGCGGTCTTCCTGGGGTCCTTCGCGACCTTCGCCTCCCCTCTGATCTTCGCGATCCTGATGGAGGTCTTGTTCATCTCAGTGGAGGAGGAGAACCTCGAAAAAGCCTTTGGGGAAGAGTACCGGGATTACAAGAGAAAGGTTCGGCGATGGATATGATCAATTCTATGATCTGCATGATATCACTTACGGCAACTTCAATCTGACTATAAATATGAAGAGATGGTCGAAACCCCGTTAGTGTTCCGCCTCTCATAAACCAGGATCCGTTCAAAAACGATATCTACTCATCGACTTCGGTCGGTTCAGCATCCTCTTCATCGTTCTGATCTTCTTCCGGCTCGGGATACTGGGAGACGACATTTCCCTCAGCATCCATCAGGGTGGCGACGTCGCCAGCGTTGTTCCAGATCGGACTGCCCATGTTGCAGTAGAGGTCGGTGGCCGTATCGTCCCCAACGCCCGTATGAACCATCACGACCTCTCCCGGTGCAAGGGTGAAGCCCTCGGGGAAGGGGTAGGCGTGGTCCTGCTCGTCTTTAAGCGTCCAGCCGGTGAAGTCCTGAGCAGCCTGGCCCTGGTTCGTTATCTCTACCCACTCGTCGACCCAGCTGGCGTTGGTTATTGCAACGCTGTAAACTGCTTCCTCCACTTCTCCTATGCTTTCGTCAATATCCTCCGCCGATGAGATCCCTGCGGCGATAAAAGCCAACACCGAGATCAGCATCAAGCTTCGCTCCATTGATATCAAGTTCATATCTTCACACCTCCTGAGTTTTTACTTATGTTTTAAAGATATAAAGTTAACTGAAAAATTATTTGTTTGTTTTGGCTGTTATGAGATGAAGGAAGTCTTATTCAGGATAATAATTTGGGATTAACTTCTCATTTTTTGGCGATATAAATTAGCATATTTATCCATCTGTGATAACTCCGGCTCAATCTGTATATAATATGATGAGATGTCAAATTCAAAGAGGAGAAAGGAAAAAAAGAGTGCGAGGGTTTCTGAGAACCCCAAAGATGATGAGACGGGCGAAATCCGCTCGCTGCTCAGGAGCTTTCCGGATACTGAGCCACGATCTCGCCGTTGGCGTCGAAGAGGGTCGCCACTTCTCCGTCATCCCATACCAGATCGTCCCGACCCCAGTAAAGATCGGTCTCGGTGTCGTTTCCCTGGCCGGTGTGAACCATGACGGCAGCTCCGGGGGAGAGGATGAAGCCTTCAGCGAAAGAGTAGGTGTTGTTCTCCTCGTCCACCAGCGTCCAGAAGGTGAAATCCTGGATCGCCATTCCGGGGTTTGCGATCTCCACCCACTCGTCCTCGTCCGCATAGCTCAGACCAGTGATGGTCACAGCCTCGTCAGTCTCCTGCATGATGTCGCCAGGAGTGATATCTTCGGCTACGGCCAGCCCCAAAAAGAGGGCTGTGATCAGCAGCAATGTCTGCACAAATCTTGAGTTTTTCATGACTAACCACCCACTTTTCACCTTATTCATTACAGCGAATCGATTTAAGCTTTTCTTCTTAAAAAGCCTCCCTCTAACCGAGTTTCGGCCTTCTGAAGGGCACAATCTACTTTTCCAGTGATAAAATTGGAGGCTGGGCACATTCTCCTAAAAGTTTTTAGTCTTTGGGGCGAAGTACCCAGTGGTACCCTCCAATGACCCAAATACACCTTAACTTGATAAA